>Ga0213828_1000949_pt1 | contig 25622 bp, 23 predicted proteins | sample MC6MC0897MG_FD_180664 | JGI IMG/M metagenome (GOLD analysis project Ga0213828, IMG submission 180664) | Enriched soil aggregate microbial communities from Iowa State University, Ames, United States - MC6-MC0897-MG | ecosystem: Environmental > Terrestrial > Soil > Unclassified | place: USA: Iowa... | reverse complement strand
TTGCGCATGCGCGTGCCCGGCACGTAGCTGGCAGTGTTGCCGGTGGGGATGCGCACGAACTCGCTGGCGCCGTCGTTGGGCAGGTGTTTGGTCACGCGCAGGCCGACGTTGCTGCGACTTTCCATGCCGAAAATCGTGTCGCGGCGTTTGTAGTCAAACGTGCCGCTGACGTCGGTGTAGGCGACCTTCAAGCGGTTCGGACCTTCGCGCAGGTCCATCGGGTAGTCGTGGTAAACGAGGCCGGTCTGGATGCTCGAATCGTCGTCGATGTAATAGGTGGTCTTGTTGCCGATGAACGTGCTGCCCGGCTGTTTGCGGCTGTCATCGCGCGCCACATAGGATGGATTCGCCGCCCGAGGCGAGTGTTCGATCGAATGCTTGGTCACGCGGCCGGCGAGGTCGTTATCGGTTTCGCGGTAGCGGATATAGAAGCGGGTTTCCAGGTTCGGGTTGAAGCGATAGCCGAAGTTGGCGATCAGGCCTTTGCTCTCGCTGGCGGTGTGATCCTGATAGCCGTCGGCGTTGGAGTCGGTCAGCGACACGTAGTAATCGAAGTCGCCGAGCACTTGCCCGGAACTGACCTGGCGCTGTTGATAGCCGTGGCTGCCGGTGGCGTAGCGCACTTGCAGTTTCGGCGCGGTGTAGCCGGTGTGGCTGACGTAATCGATGGCGCCGCCGAGTGCCAGCGAACCGCGATCAAAGCCGTTGGCGCCGCGCAGTACTTCAACGTGATCGACCCACAGCGGTTCGAGCAATTCATACGGCGTGCCGCCCGGACCGCTCAGCGGCAGACCGTCGAGCATGGTGTACAGCCCCGACGCATGGGCGCCCGGCGCGCGGTTGATGCCCGAGCCACGCACCGAGATTTTCACGCCTTCGTTGCCCGCCGACTGCGCATAAACCCCCGGCTGATACGCCAGCACATCCTGATTGCTCGCCACCCGGCCCTGCAATGGCTGACGCATGTCGACCACGTTGGTGCCGCCGGGCACCTGTTCGAGGCGGGTTTTCGCTTCTTCGACGCTCGCGTCTGAGCCACTGCGTTCATCGGCCGAAATCAACACTTGCCCCAATTCCAGACCTTGAGTCTCGGCCATCGCCGGGCAGGCGAGCGCCAGGCCGAGCAGGGCGGTGGGCAGGGATTTGGACGACGGCATCGAAAAACTCCAGGCAGGCAAGAACGGGCAATGAACAGTGCGACGTAACAAAGAACGAACGAAACACATGGCAATTTGGCTTTTTGCCCGGCAATGGCAAACAGCACGGCATGAACTAACCTCACGTGTCTGGTGCATCCCGTCAATCAACAGTCTGTTTCTGCATTTAATGGAGAGGGCCAAGGTCATGGCAAAAGACAAAAAGAACGCCGCCAAGGCGCCTGAAAGTCCCAAGTTGAAAAACAAGGATTACCTTGAGCAGTTGCGCAAGCTGCACGTCGAACTGGTCAAGTTGCAGGAGTGGGTGATCGCCAAGGGCGTCAAGGTCTGCATTGTCTTCGAAGGGCGTGATGGCGCCGGCAAGGGTGGCACGATCAAGGCACTGACCGAACGCGTCAGCCCGCGTGTCTTCCGCGTGGTGGCATTGCCGGCGCCGACCGATCGCGAGAAAAGCCAGATGTATGTGCAGCGTTATTTACCTTATCTGCCAGCGGGCGGCGAAGTGGTGATCTTCGACCGCAGTTGGTACAACCGCGCTGGCGTCGAACGGGTGATGGGCTTCTGTACGGACGAGCAGGCTGACAAGTTTCTCAAGTCCGTTCCGTGGGTCGAACACGCCATCGTCCAGTCCGGGGTGATCCTGCTCAAGTATTGGCTGGAAGTCAGCCCCGAAGAGCAGACCCGCCGGCTTGAGGCGCGCATCAACGACGGACGCAAGACCTGGAAACTGACACCGATGGATCTTAAGTCCTACAGTCGCTGGTATGACTACTCACGGGCACGGGATGACATGTTCAAGTACACCGACACCGAACACGCGCCGTGGCGGGTGGCCGATTCCAACGACAAGCGCCGTGCACGGCTGAACATCATCACCGATGTGCTCAGTAGCATTCCTTATGAGGATGTGAAACGCGAGAAGGTCGAATTGCCCAAACGGCAGAAACCGGGCAAATACCGGGATCCGGATTATCCATACCGGCGCGTGGCCGAGAAGTTCTGACAAACCGCCCCAATCCCTGTAGGAGTGAGCCTGCTCGCGATAGCGGTGTGCCAGCCAACACATCCGCCACAGGCAATCCGCTATCGCGAGCAGGCTCACTCCTACAAGGTTCAGTGGTGTATCCATGATTGCTGATCGGCAAGTCCTTTAGAAGCAAGCAGTCCATCCGTCGATTGTGCTGAACCACTGTGATCTCGTGTCTTTCTATCAAGGAAGTCCCCCACGAGATCACCCCCGATGTTCAATCAGCGCAAACAAGAAAAACAAGAAAAACTGGCGGCATGGCGAAAACTGGCGACGCAAGCGCAGATGCGCCTGGACCCGGAAGAACAGTACGACGAACTGCTCAAGGCTGCCAATGAAATGGAGGAGCAAGGGCTGATCACCAGCGCCGAGTGGCGGCAGTTGGTACGTGATGCGGGCAACGTGTTTACCGCGGACTCAAGTCGAATAAACGGTTGAATCGCTCAAGTCACGCGACCCTTCTTCGCTTTCAGGGTGGCGCCTCTGGAATCTTGTAATAACCGCGCAAATGCTGCTTTGTCGATCGGCCGGCTCATGAAGTAACCCTGCACTTCGTTACATTGATCGACCCCGAGAATATCCAGTTGCTCTTCGGTCTCGACCCCTTCGGCCGTCACGGTCAGGCCCATGGCTTTGCCCAACCCGATGATCGCCTGCACCACCGCACGATCATTGGTGCCGCTGCTGATTGAGGCGATGAAGCGCTTGTCGATCTTGATCCCGTCGAACGGATAGGCGCGCAAGTAACCCAGCGATGAATAGCCGGTGCCGAAGTCGTCCATGTTCAGGCGCACGCCGAGCTCTTTCAGGGCATTCATGGTGGTCAGGGCGCCGTCGGTGTCATTGAGCATTACGTTCTCGGTAATCTCCAGCTCCAGGCGACTGGCCGGGAAGCGGGTTTGCACCAGCACTTCGCGAACATCCTCGACCACATCGCTGACGGCAAACTGCGCCGGCGACAGATTGACCGAGAGCAGAATATCCTCCGGCCAGCCCAGCGCGGTTTCGCAGGCTTCGCGCAGCACCCAGCGCCCGAGCGGGACGATCAGGTCGGTCTGCTCCGCCAATGGAATGAACAAGTCCGGACCCAGCAAGCCCTTGGTCGGGTGTTGCCAACGCACCAGCGCTTCGACCGAAACGATGTGCTTGCCATCGACCTTGTAGCGCGGCTGATAGTGCAGGATGAATTCGTTGTGTTTGAGCGCGTGACGCAAGTCATCCTCCATCTGCCGGCGCGTCTGGATCTGATCGCTCATGTGCGCTTCGAAATAACACCAGGTGTTCTTGCCCTCGGACTTGGCCTGATACAGGGCGATGTCGGCATAACGGATCAGATCGCTGGGCACATACCCGTGGCGTCGGCTGAGCGCGATGCCGATGCTGGCGCCGATATGCAGCGGATGATGCTCGAAGATCACCGGTTGATGCAGGCTGCCGATCAGACGGGTGCAGAATTTGTCGATTTCGTGCGGACTGTCCATGCCGTTGAGCACCACGATGAATTCGTCGCCGCCCAGTCGCGCGACGATGTCATGCTCGCGGGTGCATTCACGCAGGCGCACAGCGACTTCCTGCAATACGGCATCACCGGCCGGATGGCCAAGTGAATCGTTGATCGGTTTGAAGTTATCGAGGTCGATCATCAGCAACGACAGTGGCGGCGCGTGTTCCTTGAGCAGCAACGCGTCATCGAGATAACGCGCGAGTTTGTTGCGATTGGGCAGGCCGGTGAGGGCGTCGTGCATCGACAAATGCTGGATCTGCGCATGGGCGGCGACTTCGTCGGTGATGTCGCTGGCGGTGCCGCGATAGCCGATGACCGCGTATTTGGCGAAGATCGGCCGGGCGGACAGTCGACAGTGGCGTTGCTGGCCGGCGTGGTCACGGTAGGTGCAGCGTAAATCGCTGGCGCTGTTCTCCTCGGTCAGGTTTCTCAGCCACAGTTCCAGCGGCGTGGTATCGCAACTCAACAAGTGGCCGATGTCTTGCCCCAGCCACAGGGTTTGCGGGTAACCGGTCACTTCGCTGAAGCGCGCCGACAGGTACGTCAGCGCCAGGTCGCGATCGACTTCCCAGATCCAGTCCGAAGCCGCTTCGGCCACCGCGCGAAAGCGTTCTTCGCTGGCTTCCAGCTCCCGGTTGGCGTTTTCCAGCGCCTGATTGGAGGTTTGCATGACGGCAAAACTCTGGTCGACGTACTGCGATGATCGCAAGGCGTGACGGAAGAAGTACGCGGTCAGCAGCATCAGCACCACAATCGTCGCGCCGAGTGGCGGCAGCAATGACCACAATAAATGTTGCCCGGGCCGTTCCAGATCAGCGACCAGGCTGTAACCGGTGCTGTCCAGCGGCACCCGAGGGCGCTGCGGGTCGATCGTCTCGTCCGGCGCCAGCGTCAGGTTGTTCAAGCCGTAACCGCTGCCAATCAGACGCAATTTGGTCGGCGTGAGTTTGTCGACAAACACCAGCACCGAAGAGGTCTGCGGATCGCCCAGGGGCCGCTCATCGTTGGGAATGATCGCTGCCGCCGACACCAGCGCCGGCCAGCCTTCGAACAGTGAATAGCGGCTGACCGGTTTGGTCAGATCACCTTGGCCCAACACTTGATCGAGTAACTCCGTGGCGCTCACCTGAACGAACGCGGACAGCTCGGCATCGACCATTTGCCCGCGCACCACCGCGTAACGGGTGCCTTGGCGGTTGAGGACGAACACGCCGTCATAGCCGTCACTGGTGAACAGGGTTTTGCCGAGGTTCTGCTCGGTGTAAGCCCAGTCGATGTCGACCTGACCGCTCAAATGCTCGTAGGCGGTGGTCCAGTAGGCGTAGCTGGTGATGTAGTTTTTCGAGGCGGTGATGCGGTTTTCCAGCGCGCGAGCCGAGTAAAAGCGGGTTTTGTTGACCTCTTCGCTGTCCAGGCGCTCGGCGATACCCAGCAAAGCGACCGCCGCCGCAATCACGCCGCTGACAAACAGCGCTCCGACCGCGAAGGCCAGGCGGCGGGTGACGGCGCTCTGGCGCGGTGGAAGCGGGGCTGCATAGCTGGAAAGGTCCATGTGCTCGTCCTTGATCCGCTGTCTTCTGAATCTAGAACCACGGCGCGAGCGCAATGTTCAGATTGTTCTCGGCGACTGCTCTGAAAGCGTAGTGAACCCCGCGTGATTTGTCTTCCCAAGAGCAGGACGCCGATCAGCGGCCAATCCCGAAAGGGCAAGACTTCCCGCGCAAAAACCGGATAATGGCGGCCATTCGTTTAGCCGTATTCTGGTAATCCCGCATGGAAATCAAGGTCAACTTTCTCGACAACCTTCGACTTGAAGCCAAGTTCGACGACTTCACGGTGATCGCCGATCAGCCCATTCGCTACAAGGGCGATGGTTCGGCACCGGGACCGTTCGACTACTTTTTGGCATCGTCGGCGTTGTGTGCGGCGTACTTTGTGAAGTTGTACTGCGACACGCGCAACATTCCGACTGAGAACATTCGTCTGTCGCAGAACAACATCGTCGACCCGGAAAACCGCTACAACCAGATCTTCAAGATCCAGGTGGAATTGCCGGCGGACATCTCCGAGAAAGATCGCCTGGGCATCCTGCGTTCCATCGATCGCTGCACGGTGAAGAAGGTCGTGCAGACCGGCCCGGAATTCATCATCGAAGAAGTCGAAAACCTCGACGCCGATGCTCAGGCGCTGTTGATGCCGGTGGCCGGTTCCGACGCAGGCACCTTCATCGCCGGTAAGGACCTGCCGCTGGAGCAGACCATCGCCAACATGTCGGGCATCCTCGCCGACCTCGGGATGAAGATCGAAATCGCTTCGTGGCGCAATATCGTGCCTAACGTCTGGTCGCTGCACATCCGCGATGCGCATTCGCCAATGTGCTTCACCAACGGCAAGGGCGCGACCAAAGAGGGCGCACTGGCCTCGGCATTGGGCGAGTTCATCGAGCGCCTGAACTGCAACTTCTTCTACAACGACCAGTTCTGGGGCGAAGAAATCGCCAACGCCGAGTTCGTCCACTATCCGGACGAGCAATGGTTCAAGCCGGGCCCGAAAGACGAGTTGCCGAGCGAGATCCTCGACGACTACACCCGGAAGATTTACAACCGTGACGGCGAATTGCGTGGCTCGAACCTGTTCGACACCAACTCCGGCAACACCCAGCGCGGCATCTGCTCGCTGCCGTTCGTGCGTCAGTCGGACAACGAAGTGGTGTACTTCCCGTCCAACCTGATCGAAAACCTCTACCTGAGCAACGGCATGAGCGCCGGCAATACCCTGGCCGAAGCGCAGGTGCAGTGCCTGTCGGAAATCTTCGAGCGCGCGGTCAAGCGCGAAATCCTCGAAGGCGAAATGGCCCTGCCGGACGTGCCACAGGAAGTGCTGGAGAAATACCCGAGCATCCTCGCCGGCATCAAAGGCCTGGAAGAGCAGGGCTTCCCGGTGCTGGTCAAGGATGCGTCGCTGGGCGGTGAATTCCCGGTGATGTGCGTGACCCTGATGAACCCACGCACCGGCGGCGTGTTTGCCTCGTTCGGCGCGCATCCGAGCCTGGAAGTGGCGCTGGAACGCAGCCTCACCGAGCTGTTGCAGGGTCGCAGTTTCGAAGGCCTCAACGACTTGCCGCAACCGACGTTCTCCGGTCAGGCGGTCACCGAGCCGAATAACTTTGTCGAGCACTTTATCGACTCCAGCGGCGTGGTGTCGTGGCGCTTCTTCAGCGCCAAGCCAGACTTCGAATTCGTCGAGTGGGACTTCTCCGGCCAGGGCGAAAACTCCAACGCCGAAGAAGCCGCGACGCTGTTCGGCATCCTTGAAGACATGGGCAAAGAAGTCTACATGGCGGTTTACGAGCACATTGGTGCCAAGGCCTGCCGCATTCTGGTGCCGGACTACTCGGAGATCTACCCGGTTGAAGACCTGATCTGGGACAACACCAACAAAGCCCTGCAATTCCGCGCCGACATCCTCAACCTGCACAACCTGAGCAAAGTCGGCCTGCGCAACCTCGCCCAAGGCCTGGAAAACAGCGAACAGGACGATTACACCGAGATCACCACGCTGATCGGCGTCGAGTTCGACGACAACACGCCGTGGGGCAAGCTGACGATTCTGGAATTGCGCTTGCTGATCTGCCTCGCGCTGCAGAAGTACGAGCAAGCCAAGGATCTGGTCGAAGCCTTCCTGCAGTACAACGACAACACCGTTGAGCGCGGCTTGTTCTATCAAGCAGTCAACGTGGTGTTGGAGATGGAACTGGACGAAGATCTGGAACTGGAAGACTACGAAGCCAACTTCCGCCGCATGTTTGGCGATGAGCGTATGGATGCGGCGATTGGTTCGGTTAACGGCAGCGTGCGGTTCTATGGGTTGACGCCGACCAGCATGAAGCTGGAAGGGCTGGATCGGCATTTGCGCTTGATCGAGAGCTATAAAAAGCTGCATACGGCGCGGGCGAATGTGAAGCAGGTTTAAGCCGGTTTCACATTGAGTTCGGCGGTGGATTCACCCCTCACCCCAGCCCTCTCCCCTAGGAGAGGGAGCCGATTTGTGAGCTTTTCAAAATCCTAGTTTGACTCGATATCTCAGGTCGGCGTATTTCAACCAGACGCCTCGGTCAGTCCCCTCTCCCTCTGGGAGAGGGTTAGGGTGAGGGGCTTTGGCTTTTTCGCCCATGCGCCGAATCCGCCAGTTGCCCTGTATCGACTCGCACAAACAACGAGTCACCCACCGCCGTCAGCACTTCCCCGGCAAACACCTCGCAGATCACCCGGGTCTTGCGCCCAACCGCCCCCTCGACCTTCGCCCGCAAAATCAGTGGCACGCCCATCGGTGTCGGTTTGATGAACTTGATCCCAAGGTTGCCAGTGACGCAGTCGATACGCGGCAGGCTGCCAGGTTCGCGGTTCTCCGCGCGGTAGTGGTACGCCATCGCGGTCCAGTTGGAATGGCAGTCGACCAGCATCGCGATCAGCCCCCCGTAGACCAGATCCGGCCAGCCGCAGTACTTGGCCTCCGGCAGGTGTTCGGCAATGACGTGCACGCCGTCTTCATGCCAATGGCTTTTGACGTGGAGGCCGTGCGGGTTGCGGCCGCCGCAGCCGTAGCAGACGCCTTCGGGGGCAGCGAGATCTTGCAGGGGAGTATCGAGGCTGGACATGGTTTTTATTATCCTGGTGTGGTGAGTCCGGTCAGGCGCAGGCGATTGCGCCCGCCGCGTTTCGATTCGTAGAGTGCCGCGTCGCCTTGCTCGATCAGTGCCGTCAGGTTGGCGGGCGGGTGGTCGAACAGGCTGGCGCCGATGCTGAGGGTCACGGCCGCGGTAGTGGGGAATGTCTGTGAGGTGGTGTTCAGAAACTGCTCGCGCAATGTATTGCCCAGTTCCATGACGCGCTCGCCTGATGTGCTGTTGAGCAGGATGACAAACTCGTCACCGCCCAGACGCGCCGTCAGCGCATTGCGCGGCAGCACCGAGCGGATCATCTCGCTCAGTGCGATCAGCAAACGATCCCCGGCGGTGTGGCCGTACTGGTCGTTGACCAGTTTGAAATTATCGATGTCGATCAGCAGCAGGGCGCCGGGGTGCTCCGGCGATACGTGTTCGAGCAGGCGCGGCGCACGCTTTTCCAGAGCGCGGCGGTTGTACAGGGCGGTCAACGGATCACGCTCGGCGAGGCGAGCGATCTGTTTTTCCCGGCGATAGCGTTCGGTGCCGGTCATCGACAGGGCGATCAACATGATCGCCATCGCACCTTCGACCAAGGAAATCTGGATGATCTCGCCACGAAACGCCGCCAGATCGATCAGCGTGCCGGGGATCACCACGGTCAGGGCTTTGGCCACATAGAAGATCCCGTGACCGAGCAAAACGTAACGCAACTGCACCGCGCCAACGCTCAACGATTTGCCGTGGGGGCGCAGCAGTGAGCTGGCCTTGAGCGTCGCCAGTGCCACCAGCAGCGAATTGGCCGCCAGCATGACCTTCGACCACAGCGGCCCGTCCGGCAACAACAGCATGACCAGCCAGGTGGCGAAGATCAGATACCAGGCCGACGACAGGCGTATCTGGGTAAAGCGTGCTACGCCGAGCAGGAACAGGAAATGCGCGGTTACCAGCAAGCCGTTGGCGAACCAGATGCCGATCAGCAAAAAGCCGCTGCTGCGCAACAGGGCCAAGGTGGAACCGACGGTGATGGTGGCGAAACCGGCGCTCCAGAACAGTAGCGAAGGCTCACGAATGCTGCGCCACTCGATCGCCAGATACAGCGCGGCAGCGGCTGCGAGGGCGATGGAAATGGTCAGCATCGTAGGTGGGTCGAGCGGCATTTCTGGATGAGCCTGTCTGATTGGCAGTTAGACCGGCGATTGTAAGCGTTCAGGGGATTTTTTCGCAGAGGGCGTGTTGCCGCGCAGACCACTGGCAGCGGGGAGGGCGCGGGCGCTAGCCACCACCCCAGCCACTGCGCCGATTGGTCATTGCTCGGGCGTGAGCCAGGTGTCGACGACTCGACGATCCAGTTCTTCCCAATAAGCCATACCCAACACACGGGTGGTGTTAAGCCCGCGCAGGTAACCGCGCAACTGGTTGGCGGTGTCGGTGATCAGCTGCGGGTCGGTGAGGTCTTTGTCCAGCAGTATGCTTTCGTACTGGACCAGGTACTCGGCCACGCGCTCGCGGAAGTCAGGCAGAACGGCGTCTCGGATCAGGTCAAACGTTCTCAAGGAAGGTTCCTCATGGGTCTTTTTCTACTTGTATTGAGTGTGTATCAGTCTGCACGTCGCGCAACTATTGCTAGAAGTAATAGTGACCATCAAGAAACGCAAGTTCTGCTTTGTCGGCAATCGGCGGAAAATTGCCTCCATCGAACAACACGCTCAAGGAATCTGCGCGATGAACACACTGACCCGACTGGCTATGGTCGCCCTGCTAACAGGCGGCGCACTGTTCACCGCTCCGACTTACGCAGCGGACGCCGGGTCGTGTCATTTCCAGACCATCACGGGCAGCAGCGCCACGTTGCAGCATTCGCAAACCGTGGGTGTGCTGCTCAGCGAGAATACCCTGGACAACCTGCAATACCTTGAGCGTTACCACGACATGGCGGTCAACGGCGCGAAAGATGCGCTCGACTCGCGGATTCGCGAAGCCTTTGTCAGCAGTTCCGATCCGGAACTGGCCATCGACTGGCTGGTGAGTTCACTGCAACAGCAGTTCTTGTCGGTGACCGTTTACGACAACCTCGACGCATTGGTGCAGGCGCATCCCGACGTGGTGGTGAAGCTCGACACCTTCAATCGCTTGCTGACGCAGCAAAACAGCCTGGTCGAAGCGCGCTTCACCGCACGTTTCTATGACGCCGACCTGCAATACATCGGCAAGGCTGAAGGCGCTGTTGAGAAACAGTTGCCTTCGGTCTGGGTGCATAACCAGGCGGCACCGGTCATTGCCGCGCAGATCGACAAACAGCGTGACCTGCAACTCAACGCTTTGAAGCAATTCGATGTGTCGCTCAAGGCGCTGGTGGCGTCGAGCTGAACACTTAAAACATAAATGGCAACGGCGGCTCCGTGAGGCTGAACCGTTGCCGGTTGAACCGAACCTTTATTTTCAGGATGACACCGATGCGTCTTTTATTCGTGCCTGCTCTGGCCGTTGCCTCTTTGCTGCTCGCCGGTTGCGCTTCGGCGCCGAATAACCCGAGCCTGACTTTGCAGACCAGCAAGACGCCTGCGCAGTACGCCGATTGTGTTGTGCCGAAGTTGCAGGGCAGTGCGCTGAACCCGACGGTTTCGCAGACTCAGCGCAGCTACCGGATTGTAGTGCCGAGCAAGGTTTCGGCTGACAACGTGCTGGAGGCGTACAAGGCGGGTAGTGGCGGCAAGGTGTTTATCTACGAGCGGCATTTGTTGGCTTCGAATCTTTTGCCTTCGAGTTTTGAGCGGGCTGCGCAGGATTGCATCTGATTTTGCCCGTTGTGTGTATTTGACTGAGCTCCTTTGGTTGGCCGCAACCAACCAATTTTTTGCCCCGCGCCTTTATGTGGCTGCGGGGCTTTTTTTTTGTTTGGGCTTGGCGGCCTTTGGGCCGACCATGTTCTTGGGGTTTTGGGTGAATATCCATTGCTTTCGGTGCTGCGGCTGGCGGTTCCGCCCTTACGGCGGGTCACTTTTTCCAGACGCCGAAAAAGTAACCAAAAAGGCTTGCTCCTACGTGCGGCCCGCTCGCTGGGGCTCGGGGTTCCTTCGCTGCGGGATCGATCCGGGCGCAGCGCCTACGGTTTGCTTCGCTGCACCTCCTCTCGCTGTGTTTGGCTGCGCCAAACGGTCGCTGCGCTCCCACGCCCGGATCAATCCCTCCACTCAGCCTTCCGACGTCGCCCGTGGATCAAGATCAAGATCAAGAGCAGGCGAGCTGACACTCGGCCTATTGAGTGGTGAAGGGCGCGGGTGTTCGGCTTTGGTTTTGTGGTGGATTTGCCCCTCACCCCAGCCCTCTCCCGAGGGAGAGGGAGCCGATTTGTGGGCTTTTCAACATCTGAGTTCAACGCGGTATCGCACGTCGGCGTAACTCTCCCAAACACCACCGCCAGTCCCCTCTCCCTTTGGGAGAGGGTTAGGGTGAGGGGCTTTTGATCTGGGCTATGCAGCCGGTTGCTGTAACATGCGGCAACTTCAATCTTGCGAGCAGCGAAAATGGATTCTCACTCGATATTGACCTTCACTCTGGTCGCCGCAATTGCCATCGCCAGTCCGGGGCCGGCGACGTTGATGGCGATCAACAATAGCCTCGCGCATGGGCAGCGCAGCACGATCTGGTCGTCATTGGGTAACGCCAGCGGTCTGTTCTGTCTGTCGGCAGCGGCGATGTTGGGGTTGGGGGCGTTGTTGGCCAGTTCTGAATTGCTGTTCAACGCGGTGAAGATCATCGGTGCCGGGTATCTGTTCTACCTCGGGGTCAGGCAGTTGTTCAAAAAGGGGCCGATGCTGCCGGAAGGGACTGAGGGCGATGCGAGCAAGGTGCGGCCGACGCGCGGCAAGCTGTACAAATCGGCCTTTTTGACGGCGGTGACCAATCCCAAGGCAACGATGTTTTTTACCGCACTGTTCCCACAGTTCATTGATCAGGACACCGCGCTGCTGCCGCAGTTTCTGATCTTGACTTCGATCTTCATGGCGTTGTCGGTGTCGTCACTGAGCGTTTATGCCGCGCTGGCTTCGCGGGCCAAGGGTGTGTTGACTCGTCCGGCGCTGTCGCGTTGGGTCAGCCGGGTGGTCGGGTCTACGTTTATCGGTTTTGGCGCGGCGATTCTGACGATGCGTCGGCAGACGGCTTAAACCCATTTGAATCGGGCCGGGAATCGCGCCACGAAGCAGGTTCCCGACTCGGCGCTCGAGGTCACGCTCAACGTGCCGTTGTGTGCCATCGCTATCTGCGAGGCGATGTAAAGCCCCAGTCCCAAGCCCTCGCAACGTTGCCCGGCTTCGGCGCGGGAGAAGGGTTCGAACAGCAAGGGCATCAGCTGCGCTGAAATCGGCGTGCCCTGATTGGTCAGGGAAATCACGATCTCGTCGTTTTCTGCACAGGCTTTGAGGATGATCGGTGCGCTGTTCGAGCCGTGGGTGACGGCATTGCCCAGCAGATTGGAAAGCAACTGGCTGATGCGCAACTCATCGCAATAGACGCCCGCCGGCACGTCCAGCTCATCGATGAAAATCGCTTGCGGGTGCGAGGCTTTAACCTCAGCGAGCGTCAATTGCAGGGTCTGCTGCAGGTCATCCACCAGCTTGCGCTGCACCGGAATTCCGCCGCCCAGTCGTCCTCGGGCAAAGTCGAGGATGTTTTCGATCAACACGCCCATGCGCACCGAGCTGTTGCGAATTGCCGCAATCAGGTTGAGCGAACGTTTGTCTTCGGTTTTGCTTTCCAGCAAGTCGGCGCTCATGCGCACCGCGCTCAGTGGGGTGCGCAGGTCATGGCCGAGTACGGCGATGAATTGCTCGCGCAGGCGCCCGAGTTCATTGGCGTTGTTCAGCTCGATCTGGGTCGCTTCCAGATGGCGTTGCGTGTCCAGGTTCATGGCGATCAATTGAGCGAACAGGGTCAGTGTTTTGGTAATGGCCGGTTCGTCGATATTGGCAGGGACCGAGTCGATGGCGCACAGCGTGCCGAAGAAGTCGCCGTTGGCTTTGACGATGGGAATGGAAATGTAGCTTTCCAGCCCATAGGTTTTCGGCGTGTGGTGAAGCGAAAAGACCGGGTGCGTACTGGCATGACCGAAGATCACCGGCTGCTGATGCTGGCGGATCTCGTGGCAAATGGTCGATTCGAGCACCAGTTCATCACCGGGTTTGAGCCCGAAATCAATCGAGTCATCAACGGCGCACGCCACCCAGTTGCTTTCGGTGACCCGTGCCACCGCGGCGAAACGCATGCCGGTGAGGTGTTTGACCATGCTCAGGATGACCGGCACCGAGTCAATACTGCGGATGGCTTCGATGTCGGGTGCAAAGTCTGGGTTGGTCATGGGGCGATGCTTTGTGATGAGTTCGCTCAGAGACTATCCGGTATTGCCGTTCATGACTAATGCGGGGGGCAGAAAAAACAAGGGCGCCGCGGATCTCCCGGACGCCCTTGTTTGTTACGCAAGATCGTTACCGACTCAGAACTTGTACTTGGCGGTCAGCATGTAACTGCGCGGGTTGCCATAGTTGTCGGTGGAACCCCAGGTGACATCGGAGCCGATGGCGGAGTAGTAGACGCGGTCGAAGATATTGTTCGCGTTGACTTGCAGATCCAGGTGTTTATTGACTTCGTACCCGGCCATCAGGTCGGTGACCGCATAACCGCCCTGTTCGAGGCGGTAGCTACCGTTATTGGCCAGGGTGATGTCGTTGTACATGCGGCTCTGCCAGTAGACGTTGCCGCCCACGCGCAGATTCTGCAGCGGGCCCTGGAAGCGGTACACCGTAGACACCTTGAACAGATGCTCTGGCGTGTCGGTATCGAAACGCTGATTGTTGTTCGCCGGGTTCTCGTCCTTGATGTAGTGCGCGCGGGTGTAGGTGTAGCCGGCGCCGACCTGCCAGTTTTCGGTCAGGGCGCCTTGCAGTTCCATGTCCACGCCTTGGCTGCGCACTTTGCCTGATGTGTTGTAGCAGGTCATGACCGGGCAGCCGAACTGGTTGTCGGCCAAGGTGGCGCGGCCGGTCTGATCCATCTGGAACACCGCCAGACTCGCGTTGAGGGCGCCGTTGAAGTACTCGCCCTTGATGCCCACTTCGTAGTTTTCACCGACGATCGGCTCGAGCACTTTGCCGCCGAGGTCCTTCTGGGTCTGCGGGGTGAAGATGTCGGTGTAACTGGCGTACACCGAGTGATGGTCGTCCAGTTTGTAGATCAGGCCGGCGTAACGAGTGAGGTTGCGGGTGACCTTGTAATCGCCGTCGGCCGTGCGGTCATCGTAGTCGTACCAGTCGAGGCGGCCGCCGAGGATCAGCGTCAATGGATCGGCCAGGCTCAGGCGGGTGGTCAGGTACACGGCGTCCTGGGTGGTGACGCTGCGGGTTTTGCCGTTGCGCACGAAGTCAGGCTTGGGCGCGCCGATCGGCCAGGCGGTGGTGTACGGGTCGTACTCTTTGGTGGTCGCGTCATACACACGGTTGCTCGCGCCAACGACCAGTTCGTGGGTGCGGCCGAACGCTTCGAACGGGCCGCTGGCGAAGCCGTCGAACGCACGCTGCTTGTCGGTGTGATGGGATTGATAAGCCGTGGTTTCCAGTGGACCGGCGTAACGCGACAGGTAAGTCCCGGAGAACTCGCCGTCAAGGGTCGACGAGGAGCCGGCGACGTGCAGTTTCCAGTCGTTGTCGAAGCGATGCTCGACTTCACCGAACACGGTGTCGATTTGCAGCTTGCGGTTTTCCCAGTCGGTGCCCGGGTAGGTGGAGCGGGGCAGGTCGAGGTGGTGGCCATTGGTGCCCAGCGGCAGACCGCCCCAGAAATAGTTGGTCTGTTCATTCTGCCGGGAGAACCCGAGGGTCGCGGTGGTGCTGTCGCTCAGGTCGGCCTCACCGATGGCGTAGAACAAGCCATGGTCGTTCTCTTCCTTGTCGCGAAAGCTGTCGGCGCCCTGATAGGAGCTGACCACTCGACCGCGCAAGGTGCCGCTTTCGTTCAGTGGGCTGGAGGCGTCGATTTCGCCACGGTAGTCGTCCCAGCTGCCGGCCGCGCCGGTGAGCGTCACGCGCTGATCGGCGGTCGGCCGTTTGCGCACCATGTTGATCGCTGCCGACGGGTTGCCGGCACCGGTGACCAGCCCGGTTGCACCGCGGACGATTTCGACACGGTCGAACATCGCCAGGTTTGGTTGCACCGCCATGGAGTAAGGCGAGTACGCGCTGGGCAAGCCGTCGTACATGATGTTGTCGATGTCGAAGCCGCGCGCCTTGTACGTCTGCCGCCCCGGGCCGCTGGTCTGGCTGAGAAACAGACCCGGTGTGCCTTTCACCACATCGTTGATGCTGGTCATGTTCTGGTCGTCCATGCGCTGACGAGTGATGACCGTCACCGCCTGAGGCGTTTCGCGCATGGTCAATGACAATTTGGTCGCCGTCCGCATCGGGCCGGTGGTGTAGGACTGGGTGTCTTCGGTGGTGCTGCTCATCTGGGTAGCGCCGATTTCGGTGGCGTCCAGTTCCAGCGTGCTCGCCGGTGCGGCTTTTTCAGGCGTAGCGGGTGATGCTTCATCTGCCAGCGCAGGGGTGATGCTGGCCATGCAGATGGCCAGCGCCAGGAGGTTCGGTGAACGGTTTGGACGACGGTAAATGGTGCGAAACGACATCAATCTGCTTCCCCAAATGATACGAAAACGAATCCAGTGCGAGTGCGTGTAGGAATTATTCGCATTAGTGTGTCAGATCATTCCGACTGAAGAAAGCCGTACGAGTCAGTTAGTTAACGAATTTTTCACAATCGTCCAAGCGCTCTGCGTCGAGGGTTGGCGCAGAGTTGCGGTTTTTCTGAGACGCGTGCGAGGGGTGAAGCGAGGCGCAGCGGACCGATCACAAAAGCGTGCGACCGGCCCTGCAGATGTGCGGGAGTAAAGGCGTCAGTTCAGATCATCAGCCTGATGACGTTCGGGCACCTGAGTCGCCTCATCGCCCCACGTGCGGTTGACGCGCTGGCCGCGAATAACCGCCGGCCGCCTGGCAATGTCCTCGGCCCAGCGTTGCACATGCGTGTATTCGTGGGCCGCGAGAAACTCGGCGGCGGAGTAGACATTGTTGCGCACCAATTGCCCGTACCACGGCCAGACGGCGATGTCGGCGATGGTGTAACTGTCACCGGCCAGGTACGCGCTTTGCGCCAAACGCCGATCCAGCACATCCAGTTGCCGCTTGGCTTCCATGGTGAAGCGGTTGATCGGGTACTCCATTTTTTCCGGTGCGTAGGCGTAGAAATGCCCGAAACCGCCGCCCAGATACGGCGCCGAGCCCATCTGCCAGAACAGCCAGTTCAAGGTTTCGGTGCGGCCAGCAGGATCTTTTGGCAGGAAGGCGTCGAATTTCTCCGCCAGATACAGCAGGATCGAACCCGACTCGAACACGCGAATCGGCGGTTCAACGCTGTGATCCAGCAACGCCGGTATTTTCGAGTTCGGATTGATCTCGACAAAACCGCTGGAGAACTGATCGCCTTCGCCAATGCGGATCAGCCACGCATCGTACTCGGCAGCGCTGTGACCCAACGCCAACAACTCTTCCAGAAGAATCGTCACTTTGACGCCGTTGGGCGTGGCCAGTGAATACAGCTGCAACGGATGCTTGCCGACCGGCAGCGTCTTGTCGTGGGTCGGTCCGGCAATCGGCCGATTGATGCTGGCGAACTGGCCACCAGACGGGGCTTCGTTTTTCCAGACCTGGGGCGGAACGTACGGCGCTTTGCTCATGTAAGGGGCCTCATCGTTGGCGAGTGGAAAAATACCTGCTGAGAATAGACAGGACACCACAGAACCGGCTTCGTATTCCAGAGCGCGATGGATTTCTGTGTTTTGATTGCCCGCTGCACTCAAGACTGGCCAACCCCCGGGATCAATAGACAAGCTGCCAGGCCAATCAGGGCGGTGCCGATTACCCGGTCAATGATTCGCTGCTTTTCCAGCATGCGCCGCCGCAACCTTTCAGTGGAAAAGAACAGCGCAACCAGGCTGAACCACACCCAGTGGGCGAGCGACATGAACAATCCGTAGGCGAAGTTGCTGGCGAGCGAGCTGCCTGCCTGAACAAACTGGCTGTACGCCGCGACGACGAACAACATGGTTTTCGGATTGAGCGCATTGGTCAGAAAGCCGCTGCGAAAAACCGCCCATGAAGAAGGGGCCGAGCCGCTGGCCTCGGTAAACGTCAACACGGCGGTATTGGTGATCGACTTGATGCCCAGATAAACAAGGTATCCGGCGCCCAGCAATTTCATCGCCATGAACAGCAAGGGTGACTGCGTAATGATCACGGCCACGCCAAACACCGTATAGAACACATGAACCTGCACACCGCAGGCGATACCCAGCGCCGCCATCAAGCCACTTTGGCGCCCGAAGGCGTAACTGTTGCGGGTGACCATGGCGAAGTCCGGGCCGGGACTGATCACCGCCAACATCGTGATGGCGATCATCACAAACAACTCATTCATCAACATTCTCCAACTCGAAAAGGCCTGTATTTACGCTATGTAAATTCACAGATGTCTAACGGCCTGAATCGCCAAGGGCAGCGTCAAGACAGCAGGAGGTGCATATGATGTTGAATTGTCGCTGGCAGAAAAAACGATTTATAGTCGTCAAAATCTGTGAGAAATCGTCGTCTATATGAACTTGCCTCCATTGGCTGCCTTTCGTTTTTTCAACACTGCCGCGCAAACCCAAAGTTTCGTCAAAGCCGCGCAACAGTTGCACGTGACCCATGGCGCGGTGAGCCGGCAGGTGCGTTTGCTGGAGGAGGCGATCGGGGTTGAACTGTTCGAGCGGCGCAACCGGGCGATCTTTCTCAATCAGGCCGGTCGGCTGTTGTTCGAAGTCACTCGGCCGATGTTCGAACAGCTGGAAGGCGCGGTTTATCGCTTGCAGCAAGAACGCCATGACGATGTGCTGGTGGTGTCCTGCGAACCGACAATCGCCATGAAATGGCTGATCCCGCGGCTGCCCGACTTTCAACGCGCCCATCCGCACATTCAGGTGCAATTGCTGACCGCCGGAGGGCCGATCGACTTCGCCCGTTCAGGCGCCGATCTGGCGATCCGCCGCGATGACTTTCACTGGGACGAATCGGTGCATGCCGTGACGATTTGCCAGGAGTGGATCGGCCCGGTTTGCCTGCCCTCGAAAAGCCCTGAGTCCACTGAATTGCACGGCGCATGCTTACTGCGCAGCAAAACGCGTCCATTGGCATGGGATAACTGGCTGCGCCTTGTCGGCAGGGGCGCGGCGGATGCCAGCCGCGTCGATTACGAGCATTTTTATCTCTGCATTCAGGCGGCGCTGGCCGGATTGGGTAGCGCTATGGCGTCCTTTTTGATGGTGCAGAACGAACTCGAAGCCGGGCAGTTGATCGCACCGTTTGGCTTTATCCGGGACGGATCGACCTACTGCCTGCTATCGCCACGGCCGTTCGAGAACTGCGCCAACAGCACAGCCTTCAGGACATGGCTGAGCGAAGCGATGAGCGCTTGCACGCGTCAGCTCGACGGTGACTGGTTGCGCGATTGAGCAGCCGCGTCATTTATTTTGCGCGCATATAACGTACCCATTCGCTGGTTTTTCTGAAGCCATAAAAACCCAGGATCGAGACGGCGATGATCGCGATCATCGGTCCGATCACACCCAACCCTGTCGTCATCTGGGCGTAGGCAGCGAGGGACAGGGCAAGCACCGCATAGCCGGCGAGGTATTTCCCGTAGGCGATCAAGAGCATTGGCACCATCAGGACGACGAACAGATGAGTGGCGATGGTGATCAGGATTTCTGCGACCAATTGAACTGGCACGCTGCCCATGGATGCCTGAGCCATGGTTATTTCGGCGTCGTACAGAAACATCTGCAGCGCAATGACGCTTATTGCGGCCATTACCAGCGCAGAGAAGGCCGCTATTTTTGAGCGTTTCATCTGATCTCCAAAGGGTGAAGCAACGTTTGATGATTGAATCTTTCACGCTCAGCGCTGCGGCCATTGATCCTTGATTTCAAACCACGGTGCTTTCGACGTCACTTCGACGTGTTGCTGTTTTTCCGTGGTGAACGTCGTGTCCAGCGTGCCCAGGGCTACCGAAATCCAGTCGCGGTATTCACCCTGATTGTTTGCCCAGAACAGCGATGAGCCGCAGTTCAGGCAGAACTGGCGTTGTACCGATTGCGAAGACTGATAGGCCTTGAGCTGCTCGGCGCCCTCCAGCAGTTCCAGGTTCTGGCGCAGCACGCTGCCATAGCTGGCAAACGCCGCGCCGTGGCTTTTGCGGCATTGGCTGCAATGGCAGTGCGAAAGCGCTTTGGGCCGTGAGCGGATCTGGTATTTCACCGCTCCGCACAGGCAACTGCCCCGGAAGGTCTGAGGGGAGGGTGTCAGCATTGTTATTGCGGTTCCTTGTAAGTGATGGCTTGTTTCAAATGGTCAGGTGTCTGCGCCAGGAATCCAGTGATGAGGGAAATCACTTGTTGCTGGATCTGCGCACGCGGGCGGCCACCCTCGCCATCGGTGCAGATAATGCTGTCGCCTGGCACGTCCTCGTCAAGCATGGCCACGGCGCCGGGTTTGCAGATCGCCATGAACGTGAAATGGCTGGCGTCGCTGATCTCGACGTAACGCGATAAGGTTTTCGGCAGGCGTTTGGCGAGATCGACGGATTCCAGCTGCGCAGGCAATTCTTTCGACGGTACGCCGGCAGCGATCACCAGGATCGGCACGGGGTAGGCCGCCAGACTTGCATCGGTCATTCCGCGCGACAGACCCAGGTCCAGTGAAACCACGGCTGTCACTCGCTTGTCACGCAAATCGGCGGCCAGTCGGGCTTTCGATTGCGCGGTGCTTGCCGTGTTCATTTGGTTGTACGCAGTGCAACTGGCCAGTTGCGGATGGACTTTGCAGTCTTCGGCAAAGCGCTCGGGGTCGAAGCGTGCACCGCCGGCTTCGAGTACCGTCCAGCCGCCGAGAGAATGGCCGACGATGGCAATTCGATCCTTGGCCACTGCGCCGAATTTTTCCGGTTGCGCCGTCACTGCATCGATGGCCCGACTGAGGTCAACGGGACGCTGCCACAACTGTGCCGCGGCTTGCGGACTGCGGTCGCGACTGGTGGTGCCGGGATGGTTGACTGCCGCGACAATGTAACCCTGATGCGCCAGAGCACTGGCCAGCCAGGTCTGGTTGATCCAGCTTCCGCCATTGCCGTGGGATAGCACCACCAATGGATGCTCGCCCTTGGCGACCGGGGCGTCGAGCACCGCCGGTGCGCCAACGAAGACCGGGTTGTCGCCGAATAATTGTGGCGTCTTGGCCGTGGTCGAACCGGGGTACCAGACGACCATTTCCACTGGGCGCTCGTTACGTGGATCCGCCAGCGTGGCGTACTGGAAACCAACGGGTTGAGCGTCAGCGAATGCGTGGCTGCTCAAGCCGATCAGAAGCAGCGCGCCGAGAGATTTTTTCATTGTTGTTATCTTCCGTGATAGGCCGATTGTGCGAAGCGGACTTTGACTGATTTCGTGTGCTTCAGCGAGTGTCTTTGAACCCTTCGACGAAAACATTTGTTGTCGGCCAGCGTGCGATCAGATCTGCGCTCAGATAATCCAGGAAGGCCTTGACCTTCGGCGTCATCGCCGCACGCTCCTGAACGCAGGCGTAGATATCCATCGGCTCGACGACGGCGTCGCTATGTTCGAGCAGCGGCACCAGTTGCCCGCTCGCCAGATAAGGTGCCGCCACGAACTCTGCCAGCCTTGTGACCCCGGCCCCGTGAACAGCCATTTGCGCCAGCGCATCGATGTCATCGCTGATCGCGGTAGCATTGATATTGGCGTCGAAACGCTGGCCGTCACGGATAAAACTCCAGCGCAGAAAGCGCCCGTCCAAGGGATAACGAAAGGCCAGGCAGGCGTGGTTGTGCAAATCGTCCGGCGATTGCGGCCACCCGGCGCGCTGCAGATAGACCGGCGCGGCGCACATGATGAAGGGCAGCGAAACGATCTTGCGCGCGACGATACCGTCCTCCAGTTGCGGCTTGATCCGCAGGCTCAGATCTATGCCGTCCTGGATGTGATTGATCTTGCCGTTGGTGGTCGAGAGTTCGATGAGCAGGCGTGGGTGTTGCGCGGCGAAACCGGCGATCAGTGACGCCAATACATGGCGGCCGAACGCGGATGTAGAGGCGATGCTCAGACGGCCCTGCAATTCGGTTTCATCGCTATTGATCGAGCTCTGCGCGGACTCCAGATCCGCTGCAATGCGCCGGACTTTCTCGTAATACACCGCGCCGTTTTCGGTCAGTGCCATGCTGCGCGTGGTGCGTTGCAACAAGCGCGCGCCGAGGTGTGCTTCCAGCCGGTTGATCGTCTGGCTCACCGCCGCCGCGCTGACGCCCAGCGTCTTGGCGGCGCCGACAATCGAGCCCGATTCCACCACTTTGATAAAACTGGCAATCGCAGTTAACAGATTCATTCATCGTCCCGTTCAGGGTTGATTCGTAAGTTCTGCTTTATAAAGTACCTGCGATTGAGCGTCTAGTTGCACGGGGGCGGCTTTGCTAACGTGCGGTCTCCCTGTCAACAGATGGAAACGCCATATGAATCAACCGACAAGCTCCGAAGCCTTGCTTATCAGCCGTCGCAAGCTGTCGCCACGTGCCACGCCGTATGTGTTCGCGTTATACATGGCGACGATCATGGCGTTTCTGATGTCGTTGGTGATCACCGCCGCCAACTCGGGCATTGATAACGACTACCTGAGTAATGCCTTGCACGCCTACAAGCTGGCGATGCCCGTGGCGTTTCTGTGCATCCTCGTCGTGCGGCCGATTGTGGTGAAACTGGTGGCGTGGACGGTGCATCCGCATCGCTGAAAAAGCCCCGCCTCAGCAGTGACTGTTCTGACGCCTTCGCGAGCAGGCTCGCTCCCACATTTAGACCGCGATTCCCTGTGGGAGCGAGCCTGCTCGCGAATAGCCTCACCGTCGATCGACAGGTCTTGTGGGGGACTCAAAGAAACAAACAAGGATTGGCCCGAGGAAATCAATCGAAACTTCGCCAACAACCCGACTGTCCAGACCCTTACACCTCTTGGCAGATGTTCTGCCGGGACAGCTCCATACAGCGGAGAAAGACGAGGATCGAGATGACGATGACAGTGGGGGATTTTCTGGTTGAACGGCTCAGCGAGTGGGGCGTTACGCGGATTTTTGGCTATCCGGGGGATGGCATCAACGGCGTGTTCGGCGCGCTCAGCCGGGCCAAGGGAAAGATCGAATTCGTCCAGGCACGGCATGAAGAAATGGCCGCGTTCATGGCCTCGGCGCATGCCAAGTTCACCGGTGAGTTGGGTGTGTGCATCGCCACTTCCGGGCCAGGCGCCTCGCACCTGATCACCGGCCTCTACGACGCACGTATGGACCACATGCCGGTGTTGGCCATCGTCGGTCAGCAGGCGCGCACGGCGCTCGGCAGTCACTACCAGCAAGAGCTTGATCTGGTGTCGATGTTCAAGGATGTCGCCGGAGCATTCGTGCAACAAGCGTCAGCGCCTTCGCAGGTTCGGCATCTGCTTGACCGTGCAGTGCGCACCGCCGTGGGCGAGCGTCGGGTAACTGCGCTGATTCTGCCCAACGATTTGCAGGAGCTGAAATACCAAGCACCGGCGCGCGCCCATGGCACTGCGCATTCCGGGGTCGGTTATACGAAACCCAAAGTGCTGCCTTATGACGTCGATCTGCAGCGTGCCGCCGACGTTTTGAACGCGGGCGAAAAGGTCGCGATTCTGGTCGGCGCCGGGGCATTGCAAGCGACTGATGAAGTCATCGCGGTGGCGGAAAAACTCGGCGCCGGCGTCGCCAAGGCGCTGTTGGGCAAAGCCGTGTTGCCGGACGATTTGCCTTGGGTCACCGGCAGCATCGGCCTGCTCGGCACCGAGCCGAGCTATAAACTGATGAGCGAATGCGACACCTTGTTGATGATCGGTTCGGGTTTTCCGTACTCGGAGTTCCTGCCCAAGGAAGGTCAGGCGCGCGGCGTGCAGATCGATTTGCAACCCGACATGCTCAGCCTGCGCTATCCGATGGAAGTCAATCTGGTCGGCGATTCGGCGGAAACCCTCGCCGCGTTATTACCACTGCTCGAACAGAAAACCTCCAGCAAGTGGCGCAAGAAAGTCGAAGGCTGGCGCGGTAGCTGGGAGAAAACCCTGGAAAGACGTGCGATGGCCAAAGCCGACCCGGTCAACCCGCAAAGGGTGGTGTATGAGCTGTCGCCGCGCCTGCCCGATGAGGCAATCATCACCAGCGACTCCGGCTCGTGCGCCAACTGGTTTGCCCGTGATCTGAAAATCCGCCGTGGCATGCAATGCTCGTTGTCCGGTGGTCTGGCGTCCATGGGTGCGGCAGTGCCTTACGCAATTGCCGCCAAGTTTGCTTATCCCGAACGTCCGGTGATCGCGCTGGTGGGTGACGGCGCAATGCAGATGAACAACATGGCCGAACTGATTACCGTCGCCAAGTATTGGCGGCAATGGGCGAGTCCGAAATGGATCTGCGCGGTGTTCAACAACGAGGACCTTAATCAGGTGACCTGGGAACAGCGGGTGATGGAGGGCGATCCGAAGTTCGAAGCTTCGCAAAGTATTCCGGACGTGCCTTATCACTTGTTTGCCATTTCCATAGGCCTGAAAGGCATTTTTGTCGATCGCGAAGAAGACGTCGCCGCTGCGTGGGAAAAGGCACTGGCCTCGGAGGTGCCGGTGGTGATCGAGTTCAAGACCGACCCGAACGTGCCGCCGTTACCGCCGCACATCAAGCTTGAACAGGCGAAGAAATTCGCCACGACATTGCTCAAGGGCGATCCGGATGAGGCGGGGGTGATCGTGCAGACTGCGAAACAGGTGCTGGGAGCGGTGTTGCCCGGCAAGAAATAACCGGTTAACACACAGGTTGATCGTTCCCGCGCTCTGCGTGGGAACGATCAGCGCGTACCGGTGAGGAGGTGTGTTTTTGATTTTCATTGGCTGTGCAGGCTGGAGTCTGGGGCGCGAGCATTGGCAGGCATTTCCGCTAGAGGGCACGCATTTACAGCGCTATGCCGCGCGCCTCAACTGCGTGGAAATCAACAGCTCGTTCTACCGTCCGCATCGTCGGCAGACCTATGCGCGCTGGGCGGATGGGGTACCGGAGGGCTTTCGCTTTTCGGTGAAAATGCCCAAACACATCAGTCATGAATTGCGTCTGGCGGGTTGCGAGGCGGCATTGGACAGGTTTCTGGCTGAGTGCGGCGGGTTGGGCGAGCGCCTTGGCTGCTTATTGGTGCAATTGCCGCCATCGCTGGTGTTCGAAGAAGCCAGCGCCGACGCCTTTTTCACGACGTTGCGCGAACGGTTCTCCGGCGCAGTGGTGCTCGAGCCAAGGCATGAATCGTGGGTCAGCGCCGAGTCGATGTTAATGACTCACCAGATCGCACGAGCAGCAGTCGATCCTTCGCGCATCAGTCGTGATGTTTCGCCAAGCGGCTGGACGAGAACTCAGTATTGGCGCCTGCATGGCTCACCACGCATTTACCACAGCGCCTACGATTCAACTTATCTGCTAGAACTCGCACAAGCTCTGCAATCGGCGGCCGCAGAAGGTGCTGCGACCTGGTGCATATTCGACAACACCGCCAGCGGCGCAGCGCTGGGCAACGCCTTGACGCTGGCCACACTGACGGCCGATTGGGAGCAGATATGTGCGGCCGTGAAACTCAACCCGGCGAAGAAGCCCTCACCCTAACCCTCTCCCAGAGGGAGAGGGGACTGACCGAGGTGTTTGTGCAAGTTACGCCGACTTGAAAGACCGAGTTGAACGCAGGATTTGAAAAGCACACAAATCAACTCCCTTTCCCCCTCGCCCTTGGGGGAGAGGGGACTGACCGAGGTGTTTGTGCAAATGACGCCGACTTGAAAGACCGAGTTGAACGCAAGATTTGAAAAGCGCACAAATCGACTCCCTTTCCCCCTCGCCCTTGGGGGAGAGGGGACTGACCGAGGTGTTTGTGCAAATGACGCCGACTTGAAAGACCGAGTTGAACGCAAGATTTGAAAAGCGCACAAATCGACTCCCTTTCCCCCTCGCCCTTGGGGGAGAGGGGACTGACCGAGGTGTTTGTGCAAATGACGCCGACTTGAAAGACCGAGTTGAACGCAAGATATGAAAAGCGCA
>Ga0213828_1000948_pt1 | contig 25628 bp, 27 predicted proteins | sample MC6MC0897MG_FD_180664 | JGI IMG/M metagenome (GOLD analysis project Ga0213828, IMG submission 180664) | Enriched soil aggregate microbial communities from Iowa State University, Ames, United States - MC6-MC0897-MG | ecosystem: Environmental > Terrestrial > Soil > Unclassified | place: USA: Iowa... | reverse complement strand
ATGCATGATGCACAGTATAAATATGAAGTAGGCATGAAAGATTTTGTCACAAAACCTTGCCATTCATGGTTTGAATTCGTTTCTCCAAAGATTGCCAAAAGTGCTTTAAAACTCGATCTTCTATCAAATTTTCATCGATTTGTAAGAAAATATTTTTCAGATCCGAAACTGATTATGCTGATGGAATTTCCGGTAATTTTTCTCGGTGCCGCTCCGAAAGATATTCCTGCTTTGTACAGCCTGATGAACTATGGAGGCTACAAATTAGGAACCTGGTATCCAAACGGCGGTTTTTATAAAGTTATCGAAGCAATGTCTGAAATTGCCAAGGAACAAGGTGTACAATTTCATCTGAATTCAAATGTTGATGAAATTAAAATTATAAAAGGTAAAGCAAGTTCAATTGTTGTTAACGGAACAGAAATTGAATTCGACACGATAATTGCGTCCTCAGATTATCATCATACCGAAAATTTAATTCAGAAAGAATACAAAAATTACAGTGAAGAATATTGGGAAAAGAAAACTTTTGCACCTTCCTGTCTGATTTATTATTTAGGATTTAAAGAAAAAATCCCGAATCTGAAACATCACACATTGTTTTTTGAAAATGATCTTGATTTGCATACCTCAGAGATCTACGAACATAAAAAATGGCCGACAAAACCTTTATTTTATGCTTGTTGCCCATCTAAAACCGATGAAAATGTAGCTCCTGAAAATTGCGAAAACATATTTCTTTTAATGCCCGTTGCAACCGGAATTGAAGATAATGAAGAAACACGGGAAAAATATTTCCTTGAAATGATACAAAGACTTGAAAAACACACCAAGTCATCAGATCTTTTATCAAAAATAGAGTATAAAAAAAGCTATTGCATTAATGATTTTAAAAAAGATTATAATGCGTATGAAGGAAATGCATACGGTTTGGCAAATACACTAAACCAGACTGCAGTTTTAAAACCTTCATTGAGAAATAAGAAAGTGAAAAATCTTTTTTACACAGGACAGCTCACGGTTCCGGGACCGGGAGTTCCGCCTTCAATTATTTCAGGAAAAATAGCTGCAAACGAAGCCACCAAATAATCCAAAATATGAAAAAACTTTTCGACGAACTTTCCTATAAGATCAGTAAGCAGACCACAAAACAATACAGCACGAGTTTTTCTTTGGGAATTTTGGCACTTTCTCCGAAGATCAGAAATGCGATTTACGCCATCTACGGTTATGTAAGACTGGCTGATGAAATTGTAGACAGCTTTCATGGTTTCGACCGCACAATATTATTGTCAAGATTTCGGGAACAAACCACTCAGGCATTGGAAGAGAGGATTTCTTTAAACCCTATTCTACAGGCTTTTCAGGAGACTATTCATAAATATGAGATTGATGTAAAATTAATTCATCAATTCCTCAATAGCATGGAAATGGATCTACAGAAGATCGATTATGATTCTGATCTTTATAAAGAATACATTCTCGGTTCTGCAGAAGTTGTAGGATTAATGTGCCTTCAGATTTTTGTTGACGGAAATAAAGAGATTTATGCACACCTGAAACCATCTGCGATGAAACTTGGATCTGCTTTTCAGAAAGTTAATTTCCTGCGGGATATGAAAGATGATTATCAGATTTTAGGGAGAACATATTTCCCGAATGTAGATATTTCTTATTTTGATAATGTGGTAAAAGCGCAGATCGAGCAGGAAATTCATGATGAGTTTCAAGAAGCTTTGGAAGGAATCAGGAAACTTCCCAATTCATCAAGATTCGGAGTTTATCTTGCTTACCGTTATTATATTTCGCTTTTCAGAAAAATAAAGAAAACTTCTGCAAATAAAATCATAAATCAGAGGATAAGAATATCAAATGGCAAGAAATTTTCTCTTATGATGAGCAGTTATGTACAATATAAAATGTCATTCCTTTAAATTTAAACTTAAAAATGATACACCAACTTCAGCGTCAACAGCAGCTCAACTGCGATATAGAAACTGCATGGAAATTTTTCTCATCGGCTAATAATCTTTCAGAAATAACACCTGAAGACATGAATTTCACCGTCTTAACAAAGCTTAATGAAGACGAAATTTATGAAGGAATGGTCATCGATTACTATGTTTCTCCGCTTTTTGGTGTAAAACTGAAATGGCAAACCGTCATTACTGAAGTTGAATCAAAAAAAATGTTTACCGATTTTCAAAACAAAGGTCCTTTCAAAATGTGGCATCATCGTCATTTTTTTGTTCCGAATGAAAATGGGGTTTTAATGGTTGATAATGTGAATTATGAACTTCCATTTGGATTTCTGGGAGAAATTGCCCACAAATTGATAGTGAAAAAAAAGCTGGAAGACATTTTTGATTATCGTTTTCAAATTTTAGAAAAAACTTTTAATAAAAAGTAACATGAATTTTTTAATTGTCTTAGTTACATTTTTCGTGATGGAAGGAATGACATGGCTTATTCATAAATATGTTATGCACGGCTTTTTGTGGACGCTCCACCGCGATCACCATGACCACAGCAATGACGGAAAAATGGAGCGGAACGATTATTTTTTCGCCATTTTTGCAATTCCGACGATTGCTTTGATGTATTACGGAACCATTAATAATTTTAATGCATATTTCTACATCGCAATAGGAATTACCTTGTACGGAATGGCTTATTTCTTTGTGCACGACATCTTTATTCATCAGCGTTTCAAGATTTTGAGAGATACAAAAAACCCATATTTGCTGGCAATCCGGAGAGGTCACAAACAGCATCATAAACATACCGGGAAAGAATATGGCGAATGTTTTGGTTTTCTTTGGGTTCCTGTGAAATACTTCAGAATGTACTTTAATAAAAATAAAACATAGATGTGGCAATACACTTATTTGGCAATTAATTTTTTTACGATCATCATCTGTTTTATATTTTCTTTTCATCCGAAAATTAAATTCAACAAACATTTCAAAGCATTTTTATTGGCATCGGTTATTGTCGCTGTATTTTTTATTGCCTGGGATTTTTGGTTTACGGCCAATGGAGTTTGGTGGTTTAATGATAAATATTTGATCGGAGTCCGTTACATTGGTCTTCCGATCGAAGAATTGTTGTTTTTCATCTGCATTCCTTTTTCCTGCGTTTTCACGTATTTCTGTTTAGATAAATTTTTTAAGCTTGATTGGAAACCATCTATTGAAAAAGTTTTTATCATCATTTCAGTAATTGCCTGTTTTGTTTTAGCCTTAATTTTTAAAGATAAAATTTACTCATTTGTTACTTTTTTGACAACAGCTATTAGCTTAGTTCTGCTTTATTTTGTTTTAAAAGTAAAATGGATTGGCAAAGCATCATTTATTTATCTTGTTCTCATGCCCGGCTTTTTAGCCGTTAACGGAATTCTTACAGGAACAGGACTCGAATCTCCGATTGTGAATTATAACCCGAAAGATTTTATTGGCTTCCGGATTTTAACCATTCCCATCGAAGATACGGTTTACGGTTACGAAATGATCCTCTGGAATCTTTTCTTTTTTCATAAATTTAAAAGACATGAGCAAAATTAATATATTCTGGTTTCGCAGAGACTTGAGATTGAATGACAATACGGGACTGAATGCAGCTTTACAATCAGAACAAAAAGTAATTCCGGTTTTTATATTTGATACAGAAATTTTAGATCAGCTTGAAAATAAATCCGACCGAAGAGTTGATTATATCCATCAGGTTTTGACAGAAATTCATGAAGAATTAAAAAATCACAATTCCGGAATCAAAACCTATTACGGAAAACCGCTTGAAATTTTTAAAGAAATAATAAAAGAATTTGACGTAAAAACCGTTTTCTGTAATCGCGATTACGAACCTCAGGCTATTAAAAGAGATCAAGAAATTGCGGATTTTCTCAAAAAAAATAACATCCATTTTGAAGATTATAAAGATCAGGTCATTTTCGAAAAAGATGAAATTGTAAAAAACGATGGTTCGCCATACACTGTTTATACTCCTTATTCAAAAAAATGGAAAGAGAAATTTCATCAGACTGAAATTCATTCAATCCAAACAAATTTTCAGAATTTTCATTCATTTAAATCTAAAAAAATTCACACCCTCAAAGAAATTGGTTTCAAAAAAACAGATATGGTTTTCGAAGGGCCGGTTTTTGATAAAAAAATAATAGAATCTTACGACAAAAACAGAGATTTTCCGGCTTTGGATCAGACAACAAGATTAGGAATTGCCTTACGTTTTGGGACGATTTCAATCCGAAAATGTTTAAAATATGCTTCAGAGCACAATGAAATTTGGCTGAACGAGTTGATCTGGAGAGAATTTTTCATGCAGATTCTTTATCATTTTCCTAAAGTAGTGAAGCATTGTTTTAAAGAAAAATACGAAAAAATCAATTGGCGAAACAATGAGGATGAATTTAAGCTGTGGTGCGAAGGAAAAACTGGTTATCCTATCGTTGATGCAGGAATGCGACAGCTTAACGAAACCGGATTTATGCATAATCGCGTTCGAATGATTACTGCAAGTTTTCTTACCAAACATCTTCTGATTGACTGGAGATGGGGCGAAGCTTATTTTGCAGAAAAACTTTTAGATTATGAACTTTCATCCAACAACGGAAACTGGCAATGGGCTGCAGGTTGCGGTTGCGATGCAGCGCCGTATTTCAGAATTTTCAATCCGAGTGAGCAGACTAAAAAATTTGATAATGATGGGAAATATATCAAAAAATGGTTGCCGAAGAATTATGCTGAGATTGCATCTGTCGTAGAGCATAGTTTTGCAAGAAACAGAGCGCTCGAGGTTTATAAAAAAGCTGTTAAAGATTAAAATAATTAAAAAAAACGGTCTGTTTTGAATTAATTACAGAATTATTCTAAATTAAAAGCATTTACATACCACATCAATGATGTGAGGCATAGTATTTGTAACCATAGTCTTTAGCAAACATTATTAACACCACATCAAAATAAAATGAAAGTTACAGATCTAAAAATTAAAAATCTTGTCGAGTACAGAAACGAGATTTTTACGATTACGGAGATTTTCCAAAAAAACAACGATTATTTTGTGAAAATCGAGAATGACAGTCAGACAATTTCTTTACCGGCAGAAAAAATCAATCCTATTCAGATTACAGGAGATTGGCTGGAAAAATTCGGTTTCATGAGAACTTATGCTTCGGATCATCAAATACGTTATGAAAGACCGGAATCATTTATCAAATATGATATTGATCTAAATTCTAAAAAGATTGTAGAAGGTCTGAAAATTTACGGAAACACGATCAAGTGTAAATACATACATGAATTTCAAAATATTTTTTCATGCCTGTTTGGTAAAGAGACCACGGCTTTTTTTAAGCCATCGTTTCATAAAGCAGCAGTTTAGGCTGAACTTCTGAAACCATTAAAAATTATATACTTCAAATTTTTCCCCGACTGAAAAGCCGGGGATTTTTTTAGGTAATTCTAAGTCTGTTACTTGCTTCCACCCAGTTATGCTTTCCGCAATTCTTACAACTTCCTGCATTTCCAGAAGTTTTTTCTTCTGTATATCCGCAAAAAGTACATGAATAATGACCTGGCTCTTCAATATTTCTAATCGGATTATCCAAAGAATGCAACATAATCGGAAGACCATATTTTACTTTTTCATCTTCAAAAAAGAACACACTGATATCACCGGAAACTTCTTCAATGGCAAATTCTATCTGCCCCAAATGTGAAACACCTTTTAACCTTAATTCTGCAAAAAATTCGTCGCTTCCGAGATTTTCTTTTTTAAAGTTATCAATAGCAAAAATACCATTTTCGATAAGGCACATTGCTTTTCCTTCCAATAGGTTTTCAATTTTTTTAAATCTTCCGATGAGCTTGGTAATGGTAGAATATAAAATAATGATGACAATAAAAACGATTATGGAAGAAACAATCCCGACTTCTTTATAAAACATCGGGTCTCCTGCTGCAGATCCTAAACCTATAATCACAACCAGCTCAAAAATCGAAAGCTGCTTCACTCCTCTTTTTCCCAAAGCACGAAGTCCGATAATAATGGTGAGGAACATAATGATTGTTCTTAGAACAATTTCCAGAAGAAAAGCCCAGTCTTCAGTTCCGAGAAATAACTCTTTCCAACTGAAACTTAAAAAAGCTGATAGAAGCATAATGAAATTTTAAACAGAAAGCTTCAAAAAACAAGCCAGTCGAAAAAAAATTAATGATGATAAAACATCGCAATTAATGATTAACAAAGAATAAATAAAATTCATTAATTTTCAGCATTAAATTAAAACTACAAAATGAAAATAATTACAACGCTGTTTATGTTGTTTTTGTCACTATCGATCAATGCGCAACAAATTATTGCACAGGAAAAATATCTGGGTACCATCGACGGAAAAATAAATATTTCTTTTTATTTGAAAATAGAAGAAACAGGCTGCCCAAAGGTAGTTGCTTCAGGAATTTACAAATACACCGACAATAAAGCCGGAAACTGGATTCTTCTGGATACTACTTTTTCTGAAAAAGCACAGCAATATACTTTTGTAGAGCATTATAATACCGGAATTATGTTACTAAAAAGGGATAACGATGGTCTTCAGGGATTGTGGATTTCTCCGGATGGGAAAAAACAGCTTAAGGTCAGTTTAAAAAAATTGAAACCGACCAAAGCTGAGATTGATAAAATGGAAGACGAATTGGAAAAAGCCAATTACAATGCAAATGATTGCTAAATTTTTATCTGTGTCTGTCACCTCTCTGATGATAAGCAACTTCCGGTTTTGGCAGGTTTGCTTTTTCATTTAAATGCTGATTATTAAAACCCGGATCTACTCTATTTTGATGATTTCCTGAATCTGTCGGAACCTGAATATGAACTTTTTTTCCATTCTTGAAAACTTCACCATCGGCAGTTCTGTAGGTTTGATTTTCTTTGTAAGTGTTTCCGTCTGGTGCTGTAAAAAGATTTTCTGTTTCTTTTCTTTGCTTAATCTTTTTGGCCAAATAAACCAGACTTCCTCCGGCAACAATTCCTAAAGCCACTTTTATTGCATTTTTCATAAGTAATATTTTGTTTCAGTTAAAACAAAAGTGTTGCCAATAATAAGGTTTGTGGTATCTAAGTTTATTAATAAAAAAGACCGACATCCGAAGATGACAGTCCTAAACTTGAGTTAAAAACATAGATATGACTAATCTGGATTGATACTTATCTATATAACCAAAACTAAGAAGTTTATTCTTCTTACGTTATGATCGAAGTCATAATTTAATCATTATTATAATTTACATTTTCATTTATCTTTATAAATAAAGTAACAAACCAACAACGCAAGATTCACAATAACGGCAAAGGAATTTGAAAGGATAATTGGTAACTCATCCTGTTGTATTCCGTACCATACCCAAAGTGAAAGTCCGGTAACCAGAATCAAAAGCATAAGCCAAGAAAGATCTTCAACGTTTTTAGTTTTGATTACTTTGATAAGCTGTGGCATTGAAGCAATAGATGTAAGTCCACCTGCAATTAACCCTAAAATTTCAGTATCCATAAGTATTTTTTTAAATGAAAAATCAGCATAAAAAGATTACGCTGATTATCTTTAAAAGAGATATACAAATTGTATGCTTTTTAATCGAAAACCTTGAAGATGTGGTATTAATTTATATTTATGAGTCCGTCTGCAAGAGATTTCCATTGGATTTTGGATGTCCCGGTTACAGAGCTTACTATATTCTTAATGCTATTAGCAAAGCTTGTATTTTTGTTGGGCTGCTGATTTCTTTCATAAATTGCCATTTTGATGTAATCATTTCCTTTAGAAATCACAAAAGTAGATGTAGATGCTGCAGAATGAAAATGAATTGTTTTTCCCGCAAACTCATTACCCGGTAATTTAGACGGTCTGCACTGCAACATTATGCGATTCGGATTGCTCTTATCAATCATATCAATCTGAACCCAATGGTAATCTTCAATTTCAGGATCATTTATTTTAGTAAGCAAGATCTTGATATAATCACCAATCTTGGGTGATCTGCTTACAGATTCTCCTGCATTGTCACATAATTCAAATTTTGAAACACATCCCTGGCTATAATTATTCCAGTTATTGATTTCAAAAAATCGGTCTTTAAGAATATCGAATTTAAAATCTACTTCTTCAGAACTGCTAAATCTTTTTATACTTTCTGTGTCTTGAAAACCACCTCTTACCTGCGATGGAATTCCGGGAACTTTCTTCGGCTTCATTAGTTAATTAATATTTTGCTTTTAAGTGATTTTAAAACATCAATATTCATCATGGTTGATGAACATATTCTCTTCTAAAGGATGAAAAGAATAATATTTTTTAATCATCATTTTTTATCATTTTACACAAATTTAATGTAAGTCACATTTAAATGAAAATATATTAACAAATAAAATATATGTAACAAATAATAACCTATTATTAACATTGATTATCAATACATTTGACATAGAATGATTTAAATCATTATGTCATAAAGAGAAAATAATAAAGAAATATGAAAAAAATTTATTAAGTATATAATAGAATGTTGATTTAAGATTATTATAAATTGTGAAATCGATTGCATTTTTTCTAAAGCTATTTATTTGATTTAGAGGACAGATCATATAACTTTAAAAAAAAATAATTAATATCTCTAAAAAAAGGCAATGTGGTTCCAAAAATTTGCCTATATTTGGAGTGAAAATTTTTTTTTCATCATTTGTGTTTTTATTAAACCCTCCGTTTACGGGGGGTTTAATTTTTGTAGTAACTCAACTATCTCATTTTCAAGCATATCCTTTCATTCGCAAAGGTTTCAAAAATAATTCCTTATCTTACCTATTCTAAAATTACAAACACTACAAAATTTTATTATATGAAAATAGGTTTAATTGGATTTGGAAAAGCAGGAAAGGCTGTAGCAAATGTAATACTGCAAAGTCCCGATTTTACACTGGAATGGATTTTGAGAAACAGCACAAATATGGAAAATCTTTCGGCAAAAAATTTTTTAGAAGTAGAATCTTCTGATGCTGCCGAAATTTTCTCATTACAAAACATTGAAATAACTCAGCTATTTGATGATCGACCTGTAGATATGATTATAGATTTTTCTACCACTGAAAGCATTTATTTATATGGCAAAGCAGCATCTGAAAGGAATATTAAAATAATTTCGGCAATCTCACATTACGGAAACCAAGAAAAAAAATTTCTTCAGGAATTATCACAAAAAAATACGGTTTTTTGGTCACCCAACATTACTCTCGGAGTTAACTATCTTTTATTTGCAGCCAGTCTTCTGAAAAATATTGCTCCTGATGTCGACATAGAAGTCGTTGAAGAACATTTTAAGGCTAAAGCAGGAATTTCCGGCACAGCGATAAAAATTGCTGAAACACTCGATATTGAAGAAACAAGTATCAACTCGGTGAGAGCAGGCGGAATTGTAGGTAAGCATGAAGTGATTTTTGGCTTTCCTTATCAAACAGTTCGCCTTGTACATGAATCGATTTCGCGAGAAGCGTTTGGAAGCGGTGCTCTTTTTGTTGCACGAAATTTAAAAAACCGGTCAAATGGTCTTTATAATTTTGAAGATATTCTGAAGCCTTTCTTTTTTAATGATTCTAAAACGATGCTTTCATAAACCCGGATTATAAAATATTAGAGATGTAGATACGGCTCACCATGTTTAATCTTTAATTTTTTCACCTGAAAAACAGAAAAGGCACACAATATGCTAACAATATTACATAAACCTTAAAAAAATATTATTATGAAAAGTGTATTATGGTTAGTTGCAGTGATCTGCATTGTTGTTTGGCTTTTAGGAATGCTGAACGTGATCCCGGGAATCAGTACAAGTTATCTGATTCATGTTTTACTGGTTATTGCTATTATTGTAGTTCTTTACAATATTATTTCAGGAAGACGGCCTTTAGATTAGTTAAAAAATTTTAAAATACAAAAGCTGAATGATTTGATTATTCAGCTTTTTTATTGTAATTTTTAAAGATATATCTAATTATTTCCGGTCATCCATTCTTTATTTCTAAATAATCTGGAGAAATTTCAGTTAGAAAATAGATTTGGACAACATTTGAAATGAATTTAAAATTTTATTTCCAATAATTCTCACAACAAGTAAAAACATCTAGAAACCAACACTTTGAAAGGTAAAAACACAGTTGTTTTTCATAAATTATTACGTAAATATTTATAAATGCCACCTGCAATAACTTGTTAATGAAGTTTTATGATTCTATATTTGTTACAGATAAAACAAGACACCTTATCATTCATATATATAACTTTTCATCATTCAGTTTTCATGTAGAAGAACAATCAGGGTTCTGACAATCTAGGGAGAGGAACCCTGTTCTCTACAATTTCTGAAGAAGATTATGAAACTGAAATAAGAAATTAAAATATACACCAAACATTCACATTCTATTAATAAGAAAACCGAACCTTCATTGAAGGTTCGGTTTTTATTTTGAATGATAAATTTTGTTTTTGACTTAAGAATTATTCTGATCTTCCAGTTCCTTCATTCTCTTTTTAATAAAATCAGCAGGTCTGATTCCGTTTTGCTCAAGAAATATATTAGAAAAGCTCTGTCTGTTGCTAAAACCTGCAGCTGATGCAATGTGTTCTATAGAATATTTTCTCCATTCTTTATCCTGATAGATTTTTTGCGTTGCATAATTGATCCTTAAAGCGTTAATATAAGAATTGAAATTACTGCCTTTATATTCATTAATTACTTGCGAAAGGTAAGATGTATTGGTTTTAAATTGTTCTGCAAGCTTCTTAAGGGTAAGACCTTGCTCCAGATAACCCTGATTATTTTCAAACACCTGAATATCGTTTAAAAGCTTTTCTACAATACTGCTATCAAATTTGATATTTTTGTCTGCAGTATCTGTAACATCTTTTATAGGTGTGGTAACAACTTCTGGTTGATTACTTGTTTCTTCAAGCTTAATCAAAAGATCATCATAGTTTTTCTGAATATTCTTCTGCTTTCTTATTCTATAATACATAATCACCCCCAAAGCAGCAATTATAGCAAGGCAAATAAACAAAAGCAATTTACTGTAAGAATTGGTTTTTTCCAGATTTTCCTTTGTTTCCATGAGCATCTTCGTATCATACTCTTTATAAATTCTGGTAGAAAGATGCTTGAAATCTGAAGCGATAACGCTATCAACTTTCAAAAGCTGATTGGTATAATATAATTCTTCTTGATGGTTGCCATTTTTTTTATAATATTCAATAAGCTCTTCATAATTACTTCGCAATTCAGGAAGAATGAATTTGTTTTTATTAAATATGGAATCTACTTTCTTATAATTATCAACTTCAAGATCTTGATTACCAAGGATTTCATAACTTTTACCTTTATAAAAATAAATATAAGAAGCCCAGCTGAAATCATTTACTTTTAGAAGTTCAGGCAATGCTTGATCGAAATATTTAATGGCCTGCGTATAATTTTTATTCTTGAACTCAGAAACTCCTAAGCTTTTTTGAAAATAACTTTTTTCTAAATAAAAATCTTTTGTTTGAGGAATTTTTTTGGCAGCTTCACCAAGCATTTTTTTCGCCTCTTGGTTCTTACCGAGCGCCTGATAACAAATAATTGCCTGATGTAAAGAGTTTAAATATCCTTTTGTATTATTAAAAACCGTGTTATCGTGTATATCACCATCAATTTTTGTTTCGAAAAAAGCTATGCATTCCTCAAAAATTTTTAATGCCTCATCATGATAGCCCAAATAACTTTTAACAACTCCGATGTGGTAAATATTCTGATATTTTAAAAATTCGTTTTTTGAATCCTTTAAATATTCATAAGCTTTTAAATATTCTTCTAAAGCGAACTGAAATTTGCGCTGATTAAAATAATAAATCGCTCCTTTACTTAAATATCCGTCACCTATAAGATCATTATTCTCTGAATTTTTGGCTGCTACAATTGCGCTATCTGCATATGCCATTTTTTTGTTTTCCGAATATAATATTCCGTCTTTATATGCCTGAAATAATTCAGAATAATTTTTTTCGGATTTTGCTCTTTTTATATATTGATTAATATACACAAAGGCTCGAGGATCGTTTTCTTCATATACCCAATATTTTTCTCTGAGATTTGAATAAAAATCCTGTGAATATAGTAAAGCTGCAAATAGACAGCCTAAAATTGTAAAAATTCTTTTTATCATCAGATATTTCCCGATAAATTTTATTCAAAAATACACAAAAAGTATTTATGATAAGCTATTTTGCAGTAAGGAGTTTATTAAATTAAATTAAAAGCTAGTAAAAAATCGTAATCATATGAGTGTAAAAATTTATAAATCAAACCTGCATATATTTGCATCGTATATATGTTTTTGAGTAATTTCGAGAATCTAAATTAAGAAATAAATTAAAATCATTAATCCTAGAATAAAATGAAATTAAAATTAACAACCTTCAGCTTAATGTTAATTGGGCTTGCAAGTATTGCCTGTAGGCAGGGTGAAGAAACTTTCGATCAAGAGGAGCAGGTTTCTTTACACGAGGATGAAAATCAGATGAATGCTAAAGATTCTACTGGATCTGGATTTGAAAATAATGATCCTCCAAAAAATGGTACTCATTGGAAAACAACCGCTGAGGATACTATAAAAATCATTACTCCGAAAAGTTTTATTGGAGGTGCATTAGATTCAAATTCTTCCGGGAGTACAATAATTGATGATACCCAACCTCAGGATCCACCAAAAAACGGTACACACTGGAGAGCAAGATAATCAATAAAATAAGAAAAACCTGTTGACAAATGTCAACAGGTTTTATATTTTCATTTAAGCAGATCAAGCTCAAGAAGATTATTATTTTTTGCATTATCTGCCTTTGCATTTCTCTCCCGCTCCCTCATAATCTTTTCAATATCCAGCTGTTTTCCGCTTTCATCTACAATTATCATTTTCGTGCTTCCAGACATCATTTGTCGCATACCTTTCGTAGGATTTTCTCTGCTATCAATAAACTGTTTTTTATACTTCTCCTGGTCAATCGAAATAATATTTCCAAATACCTTCTTTTCAGAATCACTTACCCATTCCTGATCAGGTCTTAGTTTTTTAACTTCTTTTAAAACAAATGAATGGCTTTTTGTTTTATCCTCCAGTTTAATAATTATTCCTGGTAAACCATTAAGCTTATACGGTCCATCCTGAATCGGGATATTCGGAGTAAACCATGCTGTCCAGACTCTGCCTGCAAAATGACAAACAGCTTTCTGGGTACTGAATTCCTCGATTTTTTCTTTTTCAGACAAAATTCTCCACTCCAATTTCCTGTTATCAGAAACTTTATATTTATTCATATCAAGATTATTGTAAAAAGTGACATTGTATTCCGGATATGATTTTTCAACTACAAACGATACCTGCCCATAATCTATTCCTGTAAAATCCCTTGTTTGCTTTTTTATTCTATCCTGATGTATAGAATCTGCAATGCTTTTTTTATGGCTGTAAAACTTTGAGCCTTTTTTTGCAATATCAAGTAACATTATTTCTGAAGTCACTTCATTTTTTTGGGTAGAATCACTTATGAATCTATATTCGTATACAAAACGTTGATTTTGTCCCCACAAAACTGTTGTTATAATGAGAGCAAATATTGTATTAAAGGTTTTCATTCAAAAAGGTTTAATTATTTTATGAGATCTAATTCAAGTATATTGTTGTTCTTAAGATATGCTTCTTTTTTTCTTTTTTCTATATCTTTCATCATCTTATTGGAGTCTTGTACATTGCCTGAAGCATCTTTGAACTCAACCGTTCCGCCGTTGGCTAAAAGATTTCTTATTCCTTTATTAGGATCAGCCCGATCATCAAGGTAAGCCTTTTATATTTCTCTTCATTTAGATTTTTTTACTAAAATATATCTTTTTACCGAATCGGGCAATATTTAAAGTTTTCTATTGAATAATTTTTGATTTTATGATCATAATAACACAAAAAACCTCTCGAAGTGAGAGGCTTTAATTATTTATATTTCAAAAAGTTACAGTAATAATGTTAAAGGACTTTCTAAATACGTTTTTAAAGTTTGTAAGAACTGAGCTCCAGTCGCTCCGTCTACCACTCTGTGGTCACAAGCTAATGAAAGCTTCATGATATTTCCAACTACGATTTGTCCGTTCTTAACGATTGGTTTCTCGATAATTGCACCTACAGAAAGGATTGCAGAGTTTGGTTGGTTGATAATACTTGTGAACGTTTCAATTCCGAACATACCCAAGTTTGAAATTGAGAATGTAGAACCTTCCATTTCGTTTGCTTTAAGACCTTTAGATTTAGCTCTTCCAGCCATATCTTTTACAGCAGCAGAAATCTGAGTATAGTTCATCTGATCTGTATTCTTAAGCACAGGAACAACCAATCCGTCAGGAATTGCAACCGCTACACCGATATTAATGTTTCCTCTATGAATGATTTTATCACCTGCCCAGCTTGAATTTACCTGCGGGTGTTTTCTCAAAGCAACAGCAGTCGCCTTAATAATCATATCATTGAAAGAAATTTTAGTATCAGGTAATGAATTGATTTCTTTTCTAGCCTCAATCGCCTTATCCATGTTGATTTCAACCATCAGATAATAGTGAGGCGCAGAGAATTTACTTTCAGAAAGACGTTTAGCGATAATATTTCTTACCTGGGAATTCTGAGATTCTGTATCTTCTCCCTGAACGAAACTTAATGCAACCTGAGCAGCAGCAGAACTTGCAGCCGGAGCTGAAGATGCTGGTTTTGCAGAAGGCTGATAATTTTCAATATCTTTTTTAACGATTCTTCCGTTTTCTCCTGAACCTTGTACAGAATTAATATCAACGCCTTTATCCTGAGCCATTTTTTTAGCTAATGGAGAAATTGCAACTCTGTCTGAAGATGAAGTATTTGCTGCCGGAGCCGCTTTCTCTTCTGTTTTAGCTTCAGATTTTTGTTCAGCGGGCTTGTCAGAAGATTTAGCAGCAGCTTTTGGAGCACCAACCGCAGAAACATCAGTTCCTTCAGGTCCGATAATTGCCAAAACGGTATCTACAGGGGCAGCTCCGCCTTCTTCAACACCTTGCTTTAATAAAATTCCATTAAATTCAGATTCAAAGTCCTGAACAGCTTTGTCGGTTTCGATTTCAGCAAGAAGATCACCTTCTTTTACCGTATCACCAACATTTTTATGCCATTTAGCAACTTTACCTTCCGTCATTGTATCAGAAAGACGAGGCATTGTAATCACTTCTACTCCAGCCGGAACTTCCGCAGAAGTTTCTTCAGCTGCAGTATCATTTGATTCTGCTTTTGGTTCTTCTTTTTTGTCTTCAGAAGCAGCACTCGGAGCAGCTGCTCCGCCTGTTAATCCTGAAATATCTTCTCCTTCATTTCCGATAATCGCCAAAACTAAATCTACTGCAGCAGCTGAACCTTCTTCAACGCCAACATATAAAAGTGTTCCTTCAACTTCAGATTCAAAATCCTGTACTGCTTTATCAGTTTCGATTTCGGCTAAAATATCTCCTTCTTTTACCTTATCTCCTACTTTTTTATGCCATTTAGCCACTTTTCCTTCCGTCATTGTATCGGAAAGACGTGGCATTGTAATCACTTCTGCCATAATATATATTGATTTGAGATTTGAGATTCGAGATTTGAGATTAGGGAAACTCAAATTCAAATGCAAATTAATTATTAATTATTATTTTTTAGTTTTCTAATTTATCTAAGAATGGATAATCTTCCTGAGCGTAAACATATTCGTAAACTTTTTCAGCATCCGGATATGGAGAATTTTCCATAAACTCGATACATTCTTCTACGAAATCTCTCGATTTGTTATCAGCAGCTTCCAATTCTTCTTCAGTTGCCCAATTATTAGCCAAAATTCTTGCTTTGATCAATTCAATCGGGTCATCGTTTTTAGCAATTGAAACCTCTTCTTTAGATCTGTACGGTTCAGCATCAGACATTGAGTGACCTCTGAAACGGTAAGTTCTAGCTTCAATGAAAGTAGGTCCGTCTCCTCTTCTTGCTCTTTCAATAGCTTCGTAAGCAGCTTCAGCTACTTTCTCAGGATCCATTGCATCTACTGCAAGACAAGGCATTTCGTAGCCTAAACCTAGTTTGTAAATATCTTCGTGGTTAGCTGTTCTTTTTACAGAAGTTCCCATTGCGTACTGATTGTTTTCAACCACAAAGATTACAGGAAGCTTCCAGTTCATTGCCATGTTGAAAGTTTCGTGAAGAGAACCTTGTCTTGCAGCACCGTCTCCGAAGAAACAAATATTTACTGCTTTTCTGTCAAAATATTTATCTGCGAAAGCAATGCCTGCTCCCAATGGAATTTGTCCTCCAACAATACCATGACCTCCGTAGAAACGGTGTTCTTTGCTGAAAATGTGCATAGATCCACCCATACCTCCGGATGTACCTGTCGCTTTACCACAAAGTTCAGCCATGATTCTTTTAGGATCTACCCCCATCGCCATTGGATGAATGTGACATCTGTATGCAGTAATCATACTGTCTTTTGTTAAATCCATTGCATGCGTAAAACCAGCAGGAATAGCTTCCTGGCCGTTGTACAAATGTAAAAAACCTCTGATTTTTTGTTTTAGATAAAGAGAACGGCATTTGTCTTCAAACCTTCTCCACATTGTCATATCTTCATACCACTTCAGGTATACCTCTTTAGAAAATTCTTTCATGTGCGAGCTTCTTGCTTATTTATTATGAAATAGTTGAGCAAAAATATAAAAAAAACTTCGTTTTTATTATATGCGCAGCAATAGTTTTTTTACTTATAATGTTATATTTACATTTCAAACTAATTTATGGAAGAAAAAAAGACCTCGTTACTGCATATTATCTCAAGAATTATCTCAGATTTTTTTAATCCATTAGTTTCTCTGTTTATTTATTTCGTGTATTTCAGTATTCAGAATTATACTTTAAAAGATGCAATTACTCATTTTTTGCCGATTCTTTTGATCACCATTCTTCCTATCATTATTTGGATTGTCTGGAATGTAAAAACGGGACGATATACCAATATGGATGTTTCCAACAGAGTTCAGAGGAAAACACTATATATTTTCATAGCGGTCTGTATTATTTCATATTTACTATTTAATTATATCAAACACGGTTTCATAGATTTTGTAATGCTGTTTATTCTGATTCTTCTATTCGCTTTGCAGTTTAGTAATTTATATATTAAAAGCTCGATGCACACAGCATTTAATGTTTTTGTGGCAGCTTTATTTTTTGCTTTTGACATAAAAATAGGTTTTGTTTGGCTTGCAATTGCAATTTTAGTGGGAATTACGAGAGTGATTTTAAAAAGACACACCATAAAAGAGGTATTTATGGGAGCCGGAATCGCTTTTTTAATATCTTTTATTTATCTTTATTGCAACAATAAGTATCAGCGTAACGATATACCCACTGAGGTTATTCCTGTGGAGACTACAATTAAGTAAAAAATGCGTTACTTTTTATTTATAAAATTTAAATTCAAATATGAAAATAAATCATCTTACTTCTGCCGAAGAAAACCTAATGAAATTGTTTTGGAAGCTGGAAAACTTTTATTTAAAAGATGTGATGGAACAACATCCGGAACCGAAACCCCATCAAAATACCGTATCAACCTATTTAAAAATATTGGTTGAGAAAGGTTATTTATCTACAGAAAAAGAAGGAAGAATTTTCAAATATTCTGTCATTGTGCCTTTTGAAGAATACAAAAAGTTTTTACTGAAAGAACTTTCACAGCAGTTTTTCAATAATTCAGGAAAAGAGATTTTGGAATTTTTGTTTAATGAAAATTTAATCTCACAAAAAGATCTTCAGTCTTATTTCGACCTGAAAATCGAGATGAAACCTGTGAAGACTAAAGAACCGAAGCTAGAATATGCTGAAGAAATTCTAAATCCTAAGAAAGATAAAAAAGGAAAGGATAAGAAAAAGAAGAAGAAAAAGAGTGAGAATTAGTTTTTAGAGAAATAAAATCTAAAATCTTCAGAGCTCATCAATTTCAAAAATAAAGACATAAAAAAAGCGGCTTAAAAGCCGCTTCATTTTTTTACCAACGATTTCCACCGCCGTTATTTCCTCCACGGTTGTTGTTACCGTAACCACCACCGTTTCCACCACGGTTGTTACCATAACTTCCACCACCGCTTCTGTTATTATCAAAACTTCTTCTTGGTTTTTCTTCTCTTGGCTTAGCCTCAGATACGTTAAGAATTTTACCGTTGAATTCTTTTTGGTTAAGTGCTTCAACAGCTTGTTGTCCTTCTTCGTCTCCCATTTCGATGAAACCGAAACCTCTAGAACGGCCCGTTTCTCTGTCTGTTACAATTTTAGCTGATGCTACATCGCCAAATTCTGCAAATAAGTCGTGCAACTCATATTCTTTAGTTGCGTAATTGATGTTTGAAACAAAAATGTTCATTTTAAAAAAAATTAAATAATTAATATAAGTTTGGTATATAAAAGAAAAGCAACATAATAAATGAACATGATATTGATTCCAAATATAAACAGGTGCAAGATACAATTAAAAATTTCAAATCAAAACTTTTTAATGATTTAATTAAAACCATTTCAAAATTATTAACATAAATGTTAAACTATCACTAATTTTTTAATGGCCAACTGTTTGAAAAGATTATTTTAAAAAGCTAAATTTGTATTGGAAAATAGTACAAAACATGAATTATCATACAAGAAAATGGGTAAAACCGGAAGACTTAAATCCTAATCAATCACTTTTCGGAGGCCGTCTTTTACAATGGATTGATGAAGAAGCTGCTTTATACGCTGTTATTCAGCTTGAAAATAAAAAAATCGTTACCAAATTTATATCAGAAATCAACTTTGTAAGCTCAGCAAAACAGGGCGACATTATCGAAATCGGAATTGAAGTGACAAAATTCGGTTCTACGTCACTTACTCTCGCTTGTCAGGTTCGAAATAAAATGACGCATCAGACGATTATTACTGTCGACAGAATTGTAATGGTAAATCTTGATGAAGACGGAAATCCTGCTCCACACGGAAAAACTCAGGTTGAATTTGTGAAAGACAGGCTTAAACCTAAAGATGAGCTATGAAGATTTTCATAAAAAATATGGTTTGCGCAAGATGTATTTCTGCTGTTTCAAATATTTTTGATGAATTTAATATTAAGATAAACTCCATTAATCTTGGCGAAGTAGAAACCGAATCTGAAATTTCAAAAAAAACCATTCAGCTTATTGAAAATCGCCTTTTGGAAACAGGCTTTGAAAGAATAAAAGATACTGCCCATCAATTGGTTGATAAAATCAAAAATCTTATTATTATTAAAATCGGGAAGCTCGATATTGACGAAAATTTTCTTTTGTCAAAATTTCTAAGTTCCGAATTACACAAAGATTACAGTGCGCTTTCGAAAACCTTTTCGCAAAACGAAAATATCACAGTAGAACAGTTTTACATTCTTCAAAAAATTGAAAAAGTGAAAGAACTACTGCTTTATAATGAATTTAATCTGACGGAAATCGCCGGAAAATTAGGCTATAAAAGTGTTCAGCATTTATCATCACAGTTCCGAACGATTACAGGTTTCACTCCTACCGAATTTAAAAAACTGAAAGTTCACACCAGAAAACCTCTTGATAAAGTTTGAGTGTTTGAGTGTTTGAGAGTTGTAGCGTTGTAGCGTTGTAGCGTTGTAGCGTAAAATAACACATTCACAAATCCAATTTTAGTGACCCTAAAACACTCCAACTCTCCCACTTCCCCAACCCAACAACCTCCACAATATTGTAAACATTATCCTTAAATTTATAACAGCGTACAAAATCCTTTTCGGAAATTTGTCGTATAAATTTAGAATCATGCACCAACAATATAAAGTTTTAGGAATGACCTGTTCAGGTTGTCAGAAAAAAATTTCAGAAAAACTGAATAGTTTAGATGGAATTTCCGCCAATGTCACCCTTGAAAACAGCACCGTTGAAATTCAATCAGATAAAGAGATTAATTTAACGAAAATCAATCAATCACTTTCTGAGATTGGAAATTACAAGCTTGAAGATCTTAAAAAAGCTGATCATACTTTTGTAAAACCACAGGATCGCGTTTCTCCTTCCTCGGTTTATTATTGTCCGATGGAATGTGAAGGTGATAAAGTGTATTTCCAGCAGGGAAAAAGATGTCCAACCTGTAATATGTTCTTGGTTCCTATCGAGGAAAAATTAGCAAAAGATCCGAATTATAAACCAACTTATTCTTCTACCAACCTTCCCGAAACCTTTAAAGACCATATCGGAAAATATTACTGTCCGATGTTTTGTGAAGACGACAAAGTATATGACGAAAAAACAGATTGCCCGGTCTGTCATATGCATTTGGAAGAAATAACAGAGGATTTGGTTAAAAATTCTGGGTCACATTCTCATCATCACAATCATCAACAAGAGGCGCCGAAAGTCACCGATGATATGGCGGGAAGATACTATTGTCCGATGTTTTGTGAGGGAGACAAAACGTATGACAGTAACGTTGGTTGTCCTGTTTGCGGAATGGATTTGGTAAAATATCCCGAAAAAGGTGAAGAAGAAACTGATGACACCTATCATATTTTAAAAAGAAAATTCATTATTTCTTTAGCTTTTACAATTCCGGTTTTTATCTTGTCAATGGGCGGAATGTTAATTGATTTTCCATTCTCACATTATACTCAGGGTATTTTCGAATTGGTTCTTACGCTTCCTGTTTTATTCTATTCCGGATGGTTTTTGATGAAAAGAGGCTGGGTTTCATTTAAAACCTGGAACTTAAATATGTTCAGTTTAATTGCTTTGGGCGTAGCTGCAGCATTTATTTTCAGTGTTATTGCTTTGGCTTTTCCCGATTTGCTTCCACATGAAATCCGGGGACACAATCATGAAATTCCGCTTTATTTTGAAGCTGTTTGTGTGATTATGACTTTGGTTATTCTAGGTCAGTTAATGGAAGCTTTAGCTCACAAAAAAACAGGAAATGCCATTAAAGAGCTGATGAATCTTTCTCCTGATGAAGCCAATTTAATGGTTAATAATGAAGAAAAAAAAGTTCCGCTTTCTGAAGTGAAAATTGGAGATTTATTAAAAGTAAAACCAGGCGAAAAAATTCCTGTTGACGGAAAAATTATTGAAGGAAATTCTGTCGTTGATGAAAGTATGATTACCGGTGAACCCATTCCTGTTGAAAAAAATATTGACGACCAGGTAACTTCCGGGACAATCAATGGAAATCAGGTTTTCATCATGAAAGCTGAAAAAGTGGGTGATGAAACTTTGCTTTCAAAAATTATTAAAATGGTAAACGATGCAAGCAGAAGTCGTGCTCCTATTCAGAAACTGACCGATAAAGTGGCAAAAGTTTTTGTCCCGGCTGTTATTTTTATTGCGGTAATTACGTTTATTCTATGGCAGATTCTTGGTTCTGAAGGTCAGAAAACATTGTTCGCTTTTGTAAATGCGGTTGCGGTTTTAATTGTTGCCTGTCCATGTGCTTTAGGTTTGGCAACCCCAATGTCTTTGATGGTTGGAATCGGTAAAGGTGCTAAAAACGGAATTCTGATTAAAAATGCTGAAGCCCTTGAATTGATGAATCAAGTAAATGTTTTAATAACTGATAAAACAGGGACTTTAACCGAAGGGAAGCCATCTTTGGAATACATTCAAACTATCAATCAATCTGATCAGGATTTAATTTTAAAATTAGCCTATTCATTGAATCAAAACTCAGAGCATCCCTTGTCGAGTGCCGTTATTAAAAAAGCAAAAGACCAAAATATATCTGCTGAAAAAGTTGAAAAGTTTGAAAACATTTCAGGAAAAGGCGTAAAAGGAATTATCAGCGGACAAACGATTTATCTGGGAAATGAAAATCTTTTAGTTTCAAATAAAATTCAAATTCCTGAAGAATTGAAATTAAAAGCGACGGAAATTCAATCAAAAGCTCACACAATTTCATACATCGCTCAGGAAAACGAAGTTTTAGGATTTATAAGTTTTACCGATAAAATTAAGGAAAGTTCGAAAAAAGCTGTTCAGCACTTGTTAAATGACGGAATTGATGTCATCATGATGACCGGAGACAACGAAAATACTGCAAAAGCTGTTGCAGATGAACTAGGCATCAAACATTTTAAAGCCAACTGTCTTCCTGAAGACAAATTAAATGAAGTTAAAAAGCTTCAACAGCAAGGAAAAATTGTAGCTATGACCGGTGACGGAATCAACGATTCTCCCGCTCTTGCACAGGCAAGCATTGGTATTGCAATGGGAACAGGAACTGATGTCGCCATTGAAACGGCAGAAATCACGTTACTAAAAGGAGACATTTTAGGAATTGCAAAAGCAAAAATTTTAAGTGAAAAATTATTAAGAAACATCAAAGAAAATCTATTCTTTGCATTTATATACAATGTCTTGGGAATTCCGATTGCGGCAGGATTGTTGTATCCGTTTTTTGGTATTCTCTTATCACCAATGATTGCAGCGGCTGCGATGAGCTTCAGCTCTCTGTCGGTGATTTTAAATTCATTGAGATTGAATTCTGTGGATTTGGAAATAAAATAATTAAACTCTCGCAGATTTTGCTCATAGCGCAGATTATTTTTTAGTTTAATGATTATTTAAATCGGCTCAGTTCGCTTAATCTGCGAGAGACAAATAAAAATATGAAAAAAGAAAATATCTACATCGGCTGTTCGGGTTTCTACAATAATGACTGGAAAGGTTCTTTGTATCCCGAAGATGCGAAAAGTAAAGACTTTCTGACTTTATATTCTAAAGAATTCAATGCTGTTGAAATCAACTCAACTTTCTACAGAAAACCTACCGCAAAAACTTTATTGAAATGGTTTGAGGAAACTCCCGAAGATTTCAGATTTTTTATTAAGATACCTAAAGGTATTTCTCACGAAAAGTGTTTAAAAGATTGTAAAGAAGAAATTCAAGAATTTTGTGAGCACATTCAAACTCATTTAAAAGAAAAACTGTCGGGCTTTTTGTATCAGTTTCCGCCTTCATTTAAAAATACGGAAGAGAATTTAAATTTAATCATTCAAAATTTAGATTTTGTTTATCTCAATGTCATAGAATTCCGAAACGATTCCTGGTGGAATGATGAAATCTATTCAATTTTAAGATCAAAAAATATTGTCTTCTCCGGAGTAAGTTTTCCCGGAAACCTACCTGATGATTTCATCATTAATCATGCTGAGCTTTTTTATTATCGGCTCCACGGAAAACCAGTTCTTTATAAATCTGAATATCCTGAAAATGAAATAAAAATCTTAGCTGAAAATATTTTAAAATCAAAAAGGAAAGGTTTTGTTTTCTTCAATAATACTTGGGGAACCGCCGCTGTAAAAAATGCCATCGAATTGAATAAAATTCTTCAAGAATAATTTCATTAAAAAGTGAAAAAAAATTTATTTTGTGGTATAAATTTTGTTAACTTTACTTTGTAAAATTTAACAATTTTTAACAACTTAATTTCCACTAATTTTTATGAAAAAAACTTTTGCGGGAAGAACTCGAAATAAGAGTTTTCTCGGGGTGTTTGCAGTAATGAGTGCTGCATCAACATTATTTATCGGCTGCAATCAGAAAATCGAAGTAAAAGAATTTGAAAAAATTCTTTCGAAAGAGCCTCCCGTCGCAAAAGTCCCCAGAATTGATGATGAAGATGTCCCTTCTGATAAAAGAGTAATTTATCTTACTTTCGATGATGGCCCCAATCGAGGAACCGAAAATCTTCTGAAAATATTACACAAAAGAAACGTCTGTGCAACCGCTTTTCTCGTCGGAAAGCATGCCACAGACAGCAAAAGGCAAAAAGACGATCTTGAAAAAATGAGAGCAGATCAGCTGATTGAGCTTGCTAATCACAGTTATACACACGCCCACAACAAATACTCAGATTTTTATAAAAATCCTGATGCGGTCGTAAAAGATTTTGACCTTGCCAAAGACAGTTTAAAACTTACAGGAAAAATAGCAAGAACACCCGGAAGAAATATTTGGAGACTCAACAACATTAATGTAACCGATCTCAAAAGTTCTTCCGAAGCTGCAGATCAATTAAAAATAGCGGGTTATAAAGTAATCGGTTGGGATCTTGAATGGAAACCTACGAACAAAATGAATTTAAAAGGAAATCATGAAGCGATGCTGAAAAAAGTAGACAGCATTTTCTTTAACGATCTTGAAAAAACATCAAGACATTTGGTTTTCCTTACGCACGACCAATATCTTAACGATGCAGATTTGATTAACGAGTTAGATTTATTTATAGAAAAATTACAGAAATCAAATCGTTTTGTTTTCAGAAAAGTCTCGGCTTATCCGAAAATCAATGAGATTTTGAATTAATATTTTACTCCCACAGATCTCACAGATTTTCACAGATGTTTATGTTTTAAATATTCTCATTGATCCGTGTAAATCTGCGTAATCTGCGGGAATTATTTAATATAAAAACATCTTTTTTTATTTTAAAATTCGGAAATTTGCAGCATGAGTATTCAGGAAAATTACAAAGCGATAAAGAATCAATTGCCGGAAAATGTTGAATTGGTTGCCGTTTCAAAAACACATCCCGTTTCTTCTATTCAGGAAGTATATGATTTAGGACAAAGAGTTTTTGGTGAAAATAAAGTTCAGGAACTCACTGAGAAATACCCATTGCTTCCGAAAGATATTCAGTGGCATCTGATCGGGCATCTTCAGACCAATAAGGTAAAATATATTGCTGAATTTATTGACACCATTCAAAGTGTGGACTCTGAGAAACTTCTAAACGAAATCAATAAAGAAGCTGCAAAACACAACCGTACAATTAAAGTTTTACTTCAGGTAAAAATCGCTGAAGAAGAAAGCAAATTCGGCTTGGAGATTTCTGAAGCCAAAGATTTGTTTGATAAATTTATAAAAGGAGAATTTACAAACATTAAAATTACAGGTTTGATGGGAATGGCAACATTTACAGAAGACGAAAATCAAATAAGAAAAGAGTTTTCTGTTTTAAAAAATCTGTTTGATGAATTGAGCCAAATTCAAAAAATGGAAACTTTATCGATGGGAATGAGTGATGACTTCCCTATTGCCATTGAATGCGGTGCCAATTCGGTACGTGTAGGATCGGCAATTTTTGGAAGAAGAGATTATTCAAAGTGAAATTTAGGAATGATATTTGCTAGTAATCAAGCAAAAAATTAACTAAATTTGCAACTATGCAAAAAATCCTTATTGTAGAAGACGAAAAAGCAATATCCGGAGTACTTCACAGTATTCTTTCGGATGAATTAACCGATTATGAATTTGTCATTGCTGATGACGGTTTAGAAGGCTATAAACAGGTTGAGAAAGAAGATTTCGCATTGGTGATTTCAGACATCAAAATGCCAAAACTTTCAGGAACAGAGCTTTTAAAGCAAAGTTTAGCCCTGAAACCTGAAACAACATTCATCATGATTTCCGGTCATGCCG
>Ga0213828_1000941_pt1 | contig 25712 bp, 27 predicted proteins | sample MC6MC0897MG_FD_180664 | JGI IMG/M metagenome (GOLD analysis project Ga0213828, IMG submission 180664) | Enriched soil aggregate microbial communities from Iowa State University, Ames, United States - MC6-MC0897-MG | ecosystem: Environmental > Terrestrial > Soil > Unclassified | place: USA: Iowa... | reverse complement strand
CGCTTTGATCATATGCAGCAACATGCAGGGCAGCATATATTAACAGCAGCTTTTGTCGAGCTATTTAATCTACCAACTGTTAGCTTCCACTTAGGCAGTGAGCAGGTCACAATTGATCTAGCTGTGGATACAATTTCTGAAGAACAGCTTTTAGCAGCTGAAGCTCTTGCCAATGATATTATTTTAGAAAATCGTCCAATTGAAACGACGTGGATTACAGAAAATGAACTGGAGAACTATAATCTACGTAAAGATGTAGCTGTTACTGGAGATATTCGACTAGTGATTATTCCTAATTTTGATTATAACGGTTGTGGTGGGACACACCCAATCGCCACTGGACAAGTTAGCGCAATTAAAATTTTGGGCACTGAAAAAATGAAGGGCAATATTCGTGTCTCCTTTGTGTGCGGTCAGCGCGTTTTAAAAGAGCTAGCCATGCGTAAAAAAGTACTAGCTGACGTGGCAAGACAGTTAAGTGTACCTGAAGCAGAAGCCGCTGCTGCACTTGCTAAAATTTTATCAGCACAAAAAAATACGGAAAAGGCACTTTCTCATGCAAAAGACGAGCTGCTCCAATTTGAAGCAAAGGCACTCATTTCCAATAACAACCACATGATCGCTGCTGCCTTTTCTCACCGTACGATGCAGGAGCTACAAAAGCTAGCACGTTTAATTGTTACTGAACAAACAGATGCTATCGTACTTTTTGTCACTGAAAACGAAGATAAGCTTCAGTTTGTTGCTGCAAGAGGTGCAGCAACTGAAAGAAGTATGAAAGATATAGCTGCAAAGATTTTACCGCTCATAAATGGAAAAGGTGGCGGTAATGATCAAATGGTTCAGGGCGGTGGAGAGCAGTTAATCCCTACAGGGGAACTCCTTAAAGCCATGCAAGATGTGCTTATTTAACTTTTTAAAACATAAGAAGAGCTGTCTAATCAACGACAGCTCCTTTATCTTTTAAAGTTTAAATTTCTGGGTTGCCCCATACAATCGTTTTGCCATTTCAGAAAGTTTAACAGTTTGATCGTTCATCATTTGCACTGTTTTCGTTTGCTTTGTCGTAGCATCTGTCACATCATGCACGTAGTCACTTGCTGCATGAGCAGTTGCCGCCATCTCCTCCATCGAGGCTGACACTTCCTCTGTGTTCGCAGACATTTGTTCAGCTGAAGCATTCATTTCCTCAATCTGACTAGAGATTTCACCTACTGCATGTACCATTTCATCAAAACGCTCACCCAATGTTTCAATAGATACTAATCCACGTTCAACATTTTCCTCTCCCATTTCAGCTGCTTTTACTACTTCTAATGTGTAGGATTGTACTCTTTCTATAAGTACATTAATCTTTGTTGCTGATTCAGCTGTTTGCTCCGATAGCTTGCGAACCTCTTCAGCGACAACTGCAAATCCTTTGCCCGCATCTCCTGCGCGTGCTGCTTCAATCGATGCATTTAGTGCCAATAAATTTGTTTGGTCAGAAATATCCGTAATCATTTTTGAAATTAAACTAATTTCTTCGGACTCTTGTTCCAGTTTACGAATGTTTTCTATTTCCAACGAAGTCCCCTGTTGAATTTCATTCATTCGTGTAATGGAATGTTGAACAGCTTTGTTACTTTCTCTAATTTTCTGGGAAATAAATTGTGTATTTGTAGCAATTGTGGAAGCCACCTCTGCAACGTTCTGAACCCCTAAAGCCATTTGTTCCATAGCTGACGCGCTTTCCTCTGCCATCGCTGTTTGACTTTGCGCACCACGATCGACCTCATTTATTGCCCCTGCTATTTGCTTAGATTGTTTTGTTACAGCATGCACATCTTCCATTAAATCACATGAGGCTTCATTGACGGCAGTAGCTTCTTGTCCCACCTGTGAAATCATTTCCCGCATATTGTCCGTCATTTGGTCTAAAGCTTTTGACATTGTTCCCATTTCATCATGTCGTTTTAAATATTTATCAGGGATTTCCTGAGTAAAGTCACCTTCAGATAGCCCCTCAGTAATGCGTAAAACATGACGTAGCGGTCTGCTGACAGATCGTGAAATTGCAAATGAGATAAGCAGGCCTAATATAGTGACAACAACTGTTGTAATGATGAAGTTGACTTTTAAACGTGAAAGACCTGACATCATTTCACCCTCTAGCGCAATAACACCCATTTTCCAGCCATTCTCTAAAGTGTGATAACCTAAAAGGTTTGTACCTGTTTCATCATTTTGAAAGGAAAAATATCCTTGCGTATGATCAATCATTTCCTGAGCAGCTAATGCCTTCCCCGTCACTTTTCCTGTTTCTTGTGCCGCTTCTATTGGGTTATATTGCTCTTTTACATAATCATGGTTGTTATGACCAATAATCGTACCTTTTCCATCTAGCATGAAGGCATAGCCACTTTCTCCAACTTTAATATCCTCTACAATTTTTGATAAATAATAGCCATCGATACGAGCTAACAATAAAGCCTTTTCGCCTGTCACTGTATCTATAGGAGAAACAATTAGAATAACTGGCTCACCTGTCACCCGACTAATTGTTATGTCGGACATTACGGATTTACCTGTAAAACCTTCCTTCACATAGGCACGGTCCCCTAAATCAGCTATAGTATCATCTAAATAATGGGCAACACCATCAGCAGTAATAATCCCAAACCCTAAATAATTCTCATTATCTGCAAGACGCTTCGTTAAATATTTCTTTTGATCTTCAAAATTCATACTACGAATTGCTTCCTGCTCAGCAATTGCCTCTACCTCCACTAAAGTTAATTGGAAGTGCTCCTCTATGTATTTTGACACATCTGCTGCCCTAGATACTAAATTGGATTCAACCTGCTCATCCACTGCTTTCGTACTACTAATCATGGTAGATGCACCAAGAGTTCCACACGTTACAAATACTAGAGCTATAATTGCAACAACTAGTTTACCACCTATACCCTTAATCCACATATTCTTTTTTCTCACATCTCCCATATTTAACATCTTTTTTAGTATTTTTTTGTCCTTCTTCTTCAGAGTAAGGTCACAAAAAGAAGAAGTCAACAAAACTTTTCCAATAAGAATAATATTTGTTTAATAATGGTATTTACACTATTTTAATAGTGTTTACATTTCTGAACATATTACTCACTTATTTTCTTAATTACATTGGACTGGTTTTTATAATTGGATAGAAATAAAATTTCTTCCAATAAGTTTGATTATAATTTATTTTTTTTGCTGATTATAAAAGATAGGAAAGTTTCTATACATTTGAGGGGAGGATTTCCATGAGTTCAGAAAATAATGTTTCACGACGAGATTTTTTAAAAACAACAGGGATTGCAGCAGGTACATTAGTCGGTGGTGGAATAATCGGAGGACTTGTAGGCTATAACCTACCAGGCAAGGGAACTTCCACACAAGAGCATGGTCAGCATGGCACTACGAATGAAGCGCTTGGCTCACCAAAAGCAAAAATGTTCTTTATGAATCAGAGAGATTTCAATATTTTATCTAATGCTACTGAACGTATTTTTCCAGAAGATGATTTAGGTCCAGGAGCAAAAGGTTTAGATGTCCCTTATTTCATTGATCATCAGCTCGCAGGACAATACGGAAGTAACTCCAAAGAATACATGCACGGTCCGTTTGCTGAGGGGGCCCCAACTCAGGGCTATCAAAGTCGCCTAACACGCGGAGAGATTTTTAAGCAAGGAATCCAAAAATTTGAATCTGAAGCTCAGAAGCGCTACAAAAAAAGCTTCAATGATTTAGATGTCAAACAAATGGATGAAATTTTGACAGCCTTCCAGAAAGGTGAAGTACAAATGAGTGGAGTCACCTCTGCATTCTTCTTTACTTTATTGCGTGCAGCAACATTAGAGGGGGCATATTCTGACCCTATGTATGGTGGAAACAAAAATATGGATGGCTGGCGTATGAAGAATTTCCCTGGTCATCAAATGGCATATATATCACAAATTGAAGATCCGAAATTCCAAAAAATTGAGCCTAGTTCATTAGGTGGTCATTAAAAAAGGAGGTTAGCACATGGCAACAACATTACCGAGCGTAGACGTTGTGACAGTCGGTGTAGGTTGGACAGGAGGCATTGTCGCTGCAGAATGTACGAAGGCTGGATTGAAGGTCGTTGGCTTAGAGCGTGGACAAAAACGAGGGACAGAAGATTTTATGAGTATTCATGACGAGTATCGTTATGCAATTCGATATGATTTAATGCAAAATCTTTCAAAAGAGACGGTCAGCTTCCGAAACAATCGCAACATGAAGGCATTACCTATGCGTCAACTAGGCTCCTTTTTACTGGGCGAAGGGCTTGGGGGTTCCGGCACACACTGGAACGGTATGACATTTCGCTTCTTACCCTACGATTTTCAAATTAAAACATTAACGGACAAGCGCTATGGTCCAAATAAACTTGGACCTGATTATCTAATTCAGGATTGGGGATTGACATACGATGAGCTAGAGCCCTATTTTGACAAGTTCGAAAAAACAGCTGGTATTTCTGGCGATGGCAAAAACCCATTTAGTGGAAAACGTTCAAATCCTTATCCTACGGGACCTATGAAAATGACGCCAATGCTTCAGCAATTTGAAAAGGCGACAAAAAAACTTAAGTTATCACCCTATATGGTTCCTTCTGCAAATGTATCAGAGGTTTATAAGAATCCTGATGGAGAAACGATTAATGCTTGTCAATATTGCGGCTTTTGCGAGCGCTTCGGCTGTGAATATGGGGCAAAATCATCTGCAGAAATAACGGTTGTACCAACTGCCTTAAAATCAGGTAATTTTGATTTACGTTATAACTCCAACGTTGTAGAAATCCTCAAGCAAGGCAATAAAGTAACTGGTGTTAGATATATCGATACGATATCTGGAGAAGAATTTATACAACCTGCAAATGTCGTTGTTCTTACAAGTTATGTCTTTAATAACGCCAAGCTATTGATGGTCTCTAATATTGGAGAGCGTTATGATCCAGCAACGGGAAAAGGAACACTTGGAAGAAATTATTGCTATCAAATACTTCCTGGTGCTGCAGGATTCTTTGACGAGCAGTTTAACACATTTATGGGGGCAGGCTCACTTGGGGTGAGTGTTGATGATTATAATGGAGATAATTTCGACCATAGCGACTTAGATTTTATTCATGGCGGAAATATAGCACTGACGCAAACAGGCACACGCCCTATTGTTTCAAATCCAACTCCCCCTGATACACCCACATGGGGACCCGAGTTTAAAAAGCAGTCTATTCACTACTATACACGCTCATTCGGTATCGGTGCTCAAGGTGCTTCCATGCCACATAAAGAAAATTATTTATCACTTGATTCGACCTATAAGGATGCTTACGGTTTACCTTTAATACAGCTAACGTACAATTTTACAGATCAGGATCGAGCACTTCATAAATTTATCTCGGCTCGTGCGGCTGACATTATGAAGGAAATGGGCGCAAAAACAGTTGTCCCAAATGCTGAAATCACTGATTACAATATTGTGCCATATCAAACAACACATAACACCGGCGGAACTGTTATGAGCTCAAAGCCAGAGGATGGGGTTGTCAATAATTATCTTCAACATTGGGATGTAGAGAATCTATTTGCTGTGAGCGCAGGAAACTTTGCTCATAATAGCGGCTATAACCCTACTGGTACATTAGGTGCACTAGCATACCGATGTGCAGAGGGTGTTGTGAAATATAGCAAATCAGGCGGTTCATTGGTGTAAAAAATATACTAATTTAAAAGGAGACGAGACTATGGGAGGACTTGGAGCGATTGGAGTACCTGGACTAATTATTATTTTAGTCATTGTTTTAATTGTATTTGGCCCAAAAAAACTACCAGAAATTGGCGGAGCTGTTGGTAAAACGTTTGCAGAGTTTAAAAAGTCCACAAAGGGGCTTATAGATGATGATGATGATGAGCAACCGAAAAAAACAGAAAAAAAATCTGATGCTTCGTAGGAGGTGTTCCTATGGATCCATATGAAGACAGAAAAAGAAAATATTTAAGTCCTCTTGATAAGAAAGAAGCTAAGCCTCTCACATCTGTGGAGGCTTTTGTTGAAACTCCAGCTGAAATTGAACAGGGTTCCTTGACGGATCAACCACTCTTTCCAATGGCTTCATTGTTTGAGCATATTATAGAATTAAGAAAGCAAATAATTAAAGGACTTGTCGTTTTTATTTTATTTTTTATTGTTGTATTCTCTACCATTAATATTTGGTTTCCTTATGTAACTCGGGGGCATTCACTTATTATTTTAGGTCCATTAGAGGTAGTCAAATTTTACATGACAATCTCTACCACACTTGCCTTTGGTCTTTCGATGCCATTTCTAGTTCACTTTTTGTGGGGCTTCGTAAAGCCAGGTTTAAAGGAGGAAGAAAGTCGCTTCCTTGGACTCTATGCACCTGTCATGCTTGTGCTCTTTTTAATGGGTATAGCCTTTGGTTATTTTGTTGTAAATCCACTTAGTTACACATTCCTAGTAAGCATTGGAGCCAAAAACTTTGATGTAATGGTGTCAGCAAGTGAATACATGCACTTCTTAGTTATGACCACAGTTCCCCTTGGACTACTATTTGAGTTACCTATCGTCGCCCTATTTTTATCATCCATTGGTGTTCTCACAGCTGAATCTATGAAAAAAATCCGCGGCTGGTCTTATATTGCGATGGGTGTTGGTTCGGCTGTCATTACCCCCCCTGATTTTATCAGTCAGCTGCTTGTACTAATTCCAATGGTTATTTTATATGAAATAAGTATATATCTTGTGAAACGTATTGAACGAAAACAAATAGAAAGCACTGCGCAGTAAAGACGCAGTGCTTTATTTTTTCTTTAATTCCATGACGACAATTTCCGGCAAATTAAAAATTCGAAAAGGTACAGAACTATTCCCTAATCCTCGGCTAACGACCATCGTTGTAGAATTTTCTTCATATACACCTGCCGTATATTTTGGGAATAATCCCTGGCCTCTAGCAAAGATACCACCAATACCGGGAATACGGACCTGTCCACCGTGAGCATGTCCTGCAAACACTAAGTCAATTTCATAATTTACATACGTATTAAACACTTCTGGTCGATGTGCTAATAAAATGGTTAAAACATCTGGTTGTACATTTACCATCTCTAGCATGTCTTCTGTTGTTCTACCCATTAACGGATCCTCTATACCAACAATCGCTAAGCGCTCCCCGTCGCGCTCTATAACTGTCGATTCATTGGCTAGTATATGTACACCTAACGATGAAAGCACCTCATAAATTTCACTTACCTTATTAGTAGCTACTTCATGGTTTCCAAGTACATAGTAGACATCCGCTAGTTTCACTAATCCTCTAACAGCCTGCAAGCTACGCTCCAAATCATAGCGATTACTGTCAATTAAATCACCTGTAATAAAAATCAGGTCAGGATTTGTTGTCTTCACCTTTGCTATGAGTTTCTCTTGCTGTTCACCAAAGAGAGCATCCTGTAGGTCTGTTATTTGGGTAATGCGTAGCCCGTCGAAGCTAGCAGGCACTTTTTCCGATTCGAATACATGCTTGCTAACAACCAGCCAGTGATTGTTTACGTACAAAAAAATGACTATAAAAACAAAAAAGATAACTACATATAATAATTTTTTCAATCGCAATCGCTCACCCTGTGGCTACTTGTTCAGAATAATTCTGACTCTCCTATTATAAGCAAAAAACAAAGTACATGCACTTAGAATACTCAAATAGTCTATATCAAATTCATTTGCCTATATTTATTTCCTAAGTTCATCCTCTTTTTATTGCCATCTCATTTTCAAATATATTTCATCAGCTGACATTACTTGAAATCCTAGTCTCTCATAAAGGTCTCTTGCAGGATTTGTCTGAAAAACTTGCAATATCACTGATTTATTTTCTTCTTTTGCCTTCTGCTGAAGTTGAGTAATTAGAAACGTTCCTACTCCTTTACCTTGGAAATTTGGCAAAATAGAGATATCAATAAGATGATGATGTTCTGGTAGGTTTTCTGTTAACAACCGCCCTACATATTTATCATCTGAAAGAATAATACAATGGCTTGCATCTGGAAATTGCTGCCTATATGAAGTCTGCTGTGCGCACCACTGCATTTCTAAAAAGTGCTGTATTTGTTCAACAGACCATCCCCATGAATCTATTTCTTTTCTTCTAGTAGAAACATAGACTTCATAGAGAAATGGCTCATCATCTTTCGTAATAGGCTTAAGCTCTACTCTCATCTTATCGCTCCAATCTCTCCTAAAAATCTTTAGTGATTACAATGATGGATCGCACAAAGTTATGACCCTTTTCTGGTAAGTCCCCCCAGCCATCTATATGAAATTGATGATCAGCTAAGCATTCTATTTTTCTTTTTTTGCGGGACATTTAATGATAACGAGATGGTGCCCTAAGATTTTTCACCTGATGGTACCTTATCTCGCCAAGAGCAAGAACATTCATAGCCTTTTGGTCCAGTTGAAGCCTTTATGCCTAATGCCTGAATAGTTGTATTAGGCGGAACATGAAGAGGCGCCTTGTCTTCAATATCCTCTGTATTCCAAATACCCCAATCTAGCTGCTTATGAAAAACTTCTAATTCACAATCTGTTGCTATTAGTTAGCATTAACGAAAAAGTCCAAGTTGCCATTTTTAACACTCTCCTCCTGTCGTTAATTTTTTCTTAGCATTGTCCATAACATCGTATTCGTGTGTGCGATTCAAAATTGCGTAATCCCATTCGGATGCTCCGATTAATGTTGTCACATATTTTTATCAGTTCGATATAAAAGAATCATTTTGCTAAAAATCCAAGGTATAACATCCATATCTTTTATCGCTCGGTGCTTCAAATTCCCTATCAATTGAGTTTCCCTCTGTTTGCTGTTGCTCTTTTGTCACATTCTGGGCAAATTTAGAATCCATTTTTGAGAATCATGCCAAAATTTTAAATGTACGAGGCTTTGGTTATGAGCTATTATTTCATCAAAAAGACCGTTTATCAATGATAAGAATCTGCTATTATTTTAGTAGATTCTTTTATTAAATCCACATTATTAATCTAATTGAAATCGAGAAAAAATCTTCCACACTAGCCTTTAAATGATCCTGTACAGTATAATGTGAAATACCAAGATTATAAGCAATCTCTTTTGTTGGAATTCCTCTTATAATTTCAAATACCACTTCCTTTTCCCTCGGCGTAAGGTTGTAAGCCATTATTAAAACATTTAGCATTTCCCTCGATGATGCCTCATTTATTAATAAAGCAATTTGCTGTTCTTGAAGGCTAGTTAGCATAAGTGATTCACGAATAGCAATATAACCTGTATCCTTAATAGGGACTATTAAAGAAGTATTGGTATTGTAATTGGCAGCAAGTAGGTTCGCACATATTACTTGAATAGGCTTAGGTACTTGCCATTCCGTTAGGCTTTCATATTTTCTTAAAATTGATAGCAATTCGTAAGCCTTTGTATTACTAGATAGTACCCTTAGTTCTTTATCAAAAATAACAATTCCTTGTTCTCCCTCTACAGTTGGAAGCCGCTCCTCAATAATATAATGATGGAACTCCTTTAACCTTTCCCCCATAATTGGCATCACTATTTCTCTATTGCTACTGAATCACTTGAACATCATCAACCAGCAGGAGCCTATCATATTGAGGAATTGTTTACCATCGAAACAATAAAGAAACCTTTTACGTTTTCTTCATTGATAGAAGAATTTTCTTAATAAAAAAATGCACGATGATTATTAGAAATTTATCTAACAATCACCGTGCTTTATGGCCTTATCCGCTTGGTATAGCTATTGGTTTTTTATGATGCAGTATTAACTATAGCACTTTCTCTAAAAAATCCTTTGCACGCTGAGTAGATGGCGCTGTAAAAAATTGTTCTGGTGGAGCATCCTCAATTAGCTTCCCGCCATCGAGGAATAGGATGCGATCTGCCACCTCACGAGCGAAGCCCATCTCATGTGTAACGATTAACATCGTCATCCCTGTATCTGCAAGATTTTTCATAACCGCCAAAACCTCTTTAACCATTTCTGGATCAAGTGCAGAGGTAGGCTCATCAAATAAAATTACCCTTGGATCCATTGCAAGGGCACGAGCAATGGCAACACGTTGCTTTTGCCCACCAGACAAACGGTTAGGATACTCATGGCGCTTCTCAAATAGCCCCACTTTTGTCAGTAAATCCTCTGCATTTTTTATAGCAGCCGACTTGTCCATTCCCTTCACATTAATGGGGGCATATGTTAAATTTTCTAGTACTGTTTTATGAGGAAAAAGATGAAAATGCTGAAAAACCATGCCGACTTCTTCACGTATTTTCATAATATTTGTCCCTTTATCTGTTAGAACATCACCAGCAATAGTAATTTTTCCACTCGTTGGCTCTTCTAATAGATTTAAGCAGCGAAGAAATGTTGATTTACCCGAGCCGGATGGACCAATAATGGCAATAACCTCTTTTTCTTTAATTTCAGTTGAGATTCCTTTAAGTACCTCATTTTGTCCATATGACTTATGAAGATCTTCAATTCTAATCACTTTTTCTCATTCCTTTCTCGATTCGTTTACCAAGGAACGTTAAAACAAGCGTCATGATGTAATAAATTACACCGGCGAAGAGTAATGGCTCAAGATAGCGATATGTTGAACCCCCAACAATATAAGCACGACGCATAATATCTAAGGCACTAATAACTGTTACTACTGCTGTTTCTTTATTTAATGTAATAAATTCATTGACTAAAGATGGTAAAATATTTTTTACGGCTTGTGGGATAATAATATCCTTCATCATTTTTGTATAGGGAATTCCAAGTGCTTGTGCCGCTTCCATCTGGCCTTTATCAACTGCATTAATACCAGCACGAATTATTTCTGAAATATAAGCACCTGAGTTTAAGCCGAAAGCCATAATCGCTGTTGGGATTGGTTCGATTTGAATATCAAATAGCTGTGGTACTGCATAGTAAATAATTAATAATTGTAGGACAAGTGGTGTACCTCGGAAAATAGATGTATAAAAATCTGCAAACCAACGTAAAATACGCACTTTACCAATTTTACATAATGCGAGTAACACCCCTACGATAAAACCGATAATCGAGGCACCAATTGCAATTTGAAGTGTAACACCTATTCCTTTTAGTATATAAGGAATAGAGGGAACGATAGCTGAAAAATCTAAATTCACAGCATCTCCCTCCTTTCTTGATTTCTGTTAAGAATATGAAAAGCACAAGCGATAGCCCAAAATAGAGCTACCGCAGTCCATTTATTTATTCAACTTTTTCTAACCATTTTTCTTCTAGCTCTTGAATTTTACCTTCATCAGTTAATTCTTTTAATGCTTTGTTAATTTTATCTTTTAGGTCGCTTCCTTTTGGAACAGCGATTGCTTTGAAATCTTCTGGTTGCTCTTCAACAGGGAAAGCAGCTAATTTATCATTAGTTTTGAGATAACCTTTGGCAACGCCGCCTTCTAAAACTCCGGCATCCAAACGTTTAGACATCATATCCTGGATGATTTCAGGAATTCGAGTACGTCCTTCAACAGTTGCATCTACTTTTTTTGCAATATTATTCCCTAAATTTTCTTGTATGGAAGCTGTTTGCACACCAATTTTCTTGCCAGCTAAATCAGCCTCTTTTTTAATACCGCTTTCCTTTTTCACGATAATTACTTGTTCTGTCTCATTGTATTTATCCGTGAAATCAACGACCTGTTCACGTTCTGGGTTTGGCGTCATACCTGAAATAACTACATCAATTTTACCTGCTTGTAATGCTGGTACTAGGCTGTTAAAATCCATATCCTGCACTTGCATGTCTACACCAATTTTTTCGCCAACTAATTTGATTAAATCTATATCAAATCCGATAATATCTTCACCTTTTGCAGCATCCACATACTCAAATGGTGCATAGTCAGCAGAAGTACCTACTTTTAATACTTGCTTTTGCTCTGTAGCCCCATCAGCATTTGAATTTGCACTATTGTCTTTATTTTCTTTTGCGCCACATGCAGCTAGTACACCAATTACTAGAACAAGCATAAGCAAGAAAAATTTATTCTTCATCATCCAAGATCTCCTTTTAAGTATATTTTATTGTGTATGAGAAAGTATTTCTCGAAAATAGTCGAATGGATAATTATTCATTCAAAAGAATAAAAAATCTATCTGCTAATTAAGATATACTCTTTTGAAATAATAATCAAGCTAAAGTGAATAATTTTTAGCCAAATATTATAAACATAATTTTCTGATAAGTCAATTTATTTTTAGTGTTTATTCCAAGGTACCTTTACTATTTTCCGTTTCACCAGCTTTTATCCTACAATTGTTTAATTCCCATAAAATCTCATTCAAATTGTGATAACACTATCCATTCATTTTGCGTTTCTATCCACCATTTCGGAGGTTTAATCCGCCAATTCAGTATGCTATCCAGCACTTTAAAACCTCTATCCACCAATACAAAAAAGACTGCTTGCTTTTGGCAAACAGTCTTCCTTCTATTTTTCTTCTGGAAATAGCTTAGGCTTCAGCTCATCCTCACCAGAGCCTTCTGCTAATGGAACCCGGGAGCGATAGGCAGCACGGCAGATTAAGTGCCCTGCTACAGGTGCGGTTACAAAGACGAAGAGGATACCTAATATTAGCCGTACACTTACAAAGCCATCATGCACCCAAAAATAAATGAATGCACCTAATAAACATGTTAATACCGATAACGTAGAACTTTTCGTTGCAGCATGGGAGCGTGTGTATACATCAGGTAAACGAATCATCCCATATGCGCTAATAACACTAACAATGGAGCCAATCAAAATGAGGATGACAGCCGCCCATTCAATCATTTGATTTACGTTCAACAATCACACCTCTTTCGATATATTTTGTAAAAGCGATTGTACCGATAAATGCTAATATGCCTAGTATCAAAATTGCTTCTAAATATGCCTTTGTCTTTAATACGATTGATACGATGGCGATTGCTGACAATAAATTTACACCAATAGTATCAAGAGCAATGGCACGGTCTGGCATAGACGGTCCCCGAATAACACGATACAGTGACAGCGCAATGGAAGCACTAAATAAAGCTAAGGCTAAGAGTAAAATATTTTCAATCATTAACGTGTCACCTCCATTATTGCTTGTTCGAATTTTCCTATAGAACGTATAACAGCATCCTTCGATTGCTCAATGTCCATTGCATGAATATAGAACACATCGCCCTCCTCAGAAACCTCCATCACTACTGATCCTGGAGTAAGTGTGAGTAGCAACGCAAGTGCTGTTACTTCCCAATCTCCCTTCAGTACTGTTTTATACGTAAAAATGCCAGGAGTAATTTGAAGTCTTGGCGTGGTTATTTGTCTTAATACGCTGTAGCTCGATAATAGTAGCTCCCAATTGAAGAGCCATAGTAATTTAATAATGGAAAACACACGTCGCAAATAAAATTGTGTGCCATAAAAGCGATGCAACGCATACAAAATCCCAATACCTACAATAAAGCCAATTAGGAATGTAGAAAATTGCGGAACTATCTCATCCTGTAATAATAGCCAAAGTGTTGCGATAAATAAATTTAGAATAAATTGCATTGCCATTATTTACTCACCTCACCCTGCCATACTTCTCCATCTAACACAGCATCAATATAAATCGATGGCGTATAAAGTGTTTCTGCTGCATCTGTTACAAATGGCGCCATCCACTCAGCGCCAACCCCTAAACCAATTGTGCAAACGGCCAATAATGCTAATGGCAAGACTATGCGTTTCGATAATGGTTTCTCATCTTCTAGACTAATAATTGTTTCTCCAAAGAATGAGGAAAGAAAGATTCGTAGAAGGGAATACAAGACAATTAAACTTGAGAAAAACCCTAGACCTAATAGGATAAAATTCCCACCTTCAATTGCACCTTGTCCAATTAACACCTTGCCTAAAAAACCACTTAAAGGAGGAATACCAGCAAGTGAACACATAACAATAAAGAATAACCAGCCGAAAAGTGGATAATTCCGAATTAGCCCACTCATATTATCAATCAACGTTTCACCCGTAACATAAATCATCATACCTACTGCCAAAAATAACATAGCTTTAGCTACCATATCATGCATTAAATAATAAGTTACTCCCTGTAGTGCTGACTCAGTACCGATCGCAAGACCAGCGACTATAAATCCAACACCAATAAGGACATTATAAGAGGCAATAGTTCGTACATCTCGCCCTGCCAATGCACCCATACAACCAGCAATTATTGTAAGCCCTGCCATAATCCCGAGTGCAACATGTGTAACCTCTGGGTTGTTTGGAAATAGCAAGGTAAAGGTACGAACAAGCGCATAAATGCCAACTTTTGTTAGTAATGCAGCAAAAAGTGCGGCAATCGCTGTAGGTGGAACACTATATGAGCCTGGTAACCAGAAGAACAATAATAAACCAGCCTTCAAACTAAAGACTATTAAAAAAATAAGAGCAACCGTTGTAATAACTGGATCTGCCCCAGCCTCCATTACACGGACAGAAATATGTGCCATATTTAATGTTCCAACAGTTCCATATAAAAAAGCTAATGCTACTAAGAAAATCCAAGAGGCAACAATATTAATAAGGACATATTTTAATGCCTCCCGAAGCTGAATCTTATCGCCCCCTAAACTTATGAGCGCATAGGAGGCCAGTAACATTACCTCAAAGCACACAAACAGATTGAATATATCCCCTGTTAAGAATGAACCATTGACTCCTGCTACCATGAGTAATACGAATGGATAGAAATACATTTTTTCATAGCTACTGCCAATCGTAAACAAGGCATATAGGACACATATAACAGCGACTATATTCGCTATTAAAACAAGTAAAATGGAAAATGAATCTGCAACAAATAGAATACCAAAGGGTGGTCCCCAGCCACTAAAATCGATTCGCAACACACCCTGCTCCTGAATGGCTAATAATAATACAATACTAATTAAAACCACAAAGCTTAATGTTAATAAACTAATAATGCGCTGCAGGGCAACATGTTCACGTAAAAAAACTAGTAAAATTGCCGTAATAACAGGTACGATTAATGGTAAAACAATCATATTACTCATCTGGCGTACCTCTCAATTCGTCAAAATTCCCTGAACCATTTGTTTTATAGGCACGATAGCCAAGAACAAGCACAAATGCTGTCACTGCAAAGCTAATAACAATTGCAGTTAAAATTAATGCTTGAGGCAATGCATCGGTATAGGGACCTTCTGATTCTCCTAAAAGTGGGACATCCCCTTTTTTCAGCCCGCCCATTGTTAAAATTAGGAGATGGGCTGCATGTGATAAAACCGCAGTTCCTAAAATTACGCGTAATAACTGTTTCGAGAGGATTAAGTACGTCGCAACAGCTACTAATACCCCAACTAATACAAGTATTAAAGATTCCATTGGCTACTCATCCTCACTTATACTTAAAATAATTGTCACTACAACACCTACGACGGTTAACGCTACACCAGCCTCAAAAATGGTGACAGTCGAAAAGCCCATTTTCCCAAATATCGGAACCTCAATATAGGTATGTGCCTGTGTTAAAAATGGGACATCAAAAAATAGTGATCCGATAGCTGTTCCCGTAGCAAGCAATACTCCTAACGCTGCCATTTTTTTAAAATCAAATGGCATTCCTTTATGCACGGTTTCTATATCATAGGCTAAATACAACAGAACAATACCCGATGCAAGTACAAGACCACCTATAAAGCCTCCACCTGGAGCGTGATGCCCTGCAAAGAACAAATAAACGCCTAAGGTTAAAATAATGAATACGACTGCTTTCGTTACAGTACGTAAAATAACGTCATTAATTTTCATGGTCAGTCTTCTCCTTTCGTGGCTTGAGCTTCGTAAGTGTATACACGCCTAAGCCAGCAATTAGAAGAACGACAACCTCTAGCATCGTATCAAATGCACGGAAATCACCCAGTATCGTATTTACAATATTAGAGCCTCCTGCAAGCTCATAGGCATCATTGAAGTAAGTAGAAACAGGCTCAAAGCGATCAAAATGAACTACAGCTAAGCCTATCAATGTAACGGTAGCACCAACTAAAATAGATATAGTGGCATTTGACCATTGGATCTTTTTATGGGCTGATTCTGGCATTAAATCAGGTAAATATTTAAAACATAGAAGAAATAAAGCAGTCGTTACAGATTCGACAACTAATTGCGTCAAGGCTAAATCAGGAGCACGGAAAATAACAAAGAAAAAGGCAATTGAATAACCAAGTACACCATTTAATAACATGGCTGTGACACGACCCTTTGCAAAAATCATCCATATCGCAGCGAACACCATTACAAACACTAGAATTAACTCATAGGACTCAACAGTGGAATCCTTAGCAAAATCAAATACAATAGCATCTGACCAAATAAAGTAGCCAGCAATAAGCGCAACAAAAAATACATATATATAGATAAAATAATGAGTTAAATGACCTGTCATATAGCGATTAGTTAGCTTTGCTGAACCATTTTCACTCATTTCAATAAGACGATTGTAATACGTATTAAATGTATACTTTTGTGAGAATATTCGATATAAGGGCTTCCAACTTTTTAACGTTTTAAATAAAATAGCCCCAATAATGATAACTCCTAGTGTCATTAACAACTCTGCATTAATGCCATGCCAAGCATGAATATGCGGTGTAAGCTCACTTGTCGATGGGAAAGTTGGATATATACTTGCCATTGCAGGCTCTAAAATATAATGTCCTAGCATATTCGGAAAGAAAAAGATCCCCACTACCAGGATGCTTAGGATAATTGGCGAAATTAGCATACCAATTGGCGCTTCATGTGGTTTTTTATCTATTTTATCCGGCTGTAATTTTCCAAAGAATGTACGGCTTATTAAAATAAAGCTGTAGACAAATGTAAATATGCTCGCCACCCATGCGATAATCGGAAATAATAGCCCTACATCAGTGATTGAAAAGGCTTCTACATTACGAATAGCTAGCATTGCAGCAAAAAACATTTCTTTACTTAAAAAACCATTAAACGGTGGTAATCCAGCCATCGAAAAACCACCAATTACGGCAATTGTAAACGTTACAGGCATCAATGCCATTAAGCCACCTAGACGGCGTATATCACGGGTACCTACTTCATGATCGACAATACCGACCATCATAAATAACGCGCCTTTAAAAGTAGAGTGATTCACAAGATGAAATAATGCCGCAAAACTTGCCTGCGTATAAAGAATAGTATTTTCAGCATAGCCGTAATAATGACCAACCGATCCTAGTCCAAATAAACTCATAATCAAGCCAAGTTGACTTATTGTTGAAAATGCTAATAATGCTTTTAAATCTGTTTGGCGTACCGCATTAAATGAACCCCAGAATAAAGTTGCAAGACCAATCACACTAACAAGCCAGAACCAAATGGCCTCGCCGCCAAAAACAGGGGAAAAACGTGCAACTAAATAGATTCCAGCCTTTACCATAGTTGCGGAGTGTAAGTAAGCACTGACTGGAGTGGGTGCCTCCATTGCATCAGGTAGCCAAATATGGAATGGGAATTGTGCTGACTTTGTAAAAGCACCAATTAATATAAGGATTAATGCCGGCGTAAATAGTGTATGATCACGTATTACTTCTACATTAGCTATAATCTCACGAATACTAAATGATCCTGATGCCACAAAAAGCATTAAAAAACCAGCAAGCATAGATAGTCCACCAAAAACTGTAATCGTCATGGCTTTTCTCGCACCAGCTCGAGATGCCTTTCGATGATGCCAAAATGCTATTAATAAAAATGAGGACACGCTCGTTAATTCCCAAAACGTGTATAATACCATTAAATTATCTGAAAAAACGACGCCAAGCATAGCGCCCATGAATAGTAAAAGATAGCAGTAAAAATGATGAAGAGATTCTTTCGTTGATAAATAAAAAATAGAATATAAAATAACCAAACTACCTACACCAGTAATCAGTAAGCCAAATATCATACTGAGACCGTCTAGGTACGTTGTGAAATTTATATTAAAAGAGGGAATCCACTCATATGTATGAATAAACGTTTTACCCTCGGCAATTTGAGGAATATAGCGAGCGAGTAAAAGAAACAAGATGAATGGAACGGCTAACACAAACCAGCCAAGATGTGTAACACGCCTTAGTCGCCTATAAAGAAGTGGAATAAGCGCAGCGCAGACAAATGGAAAAAGTATCGCAATAAGAACTGTAACCAAATGAAAACCTCCTACTTTCGATTTCGCCCTACAGACAGTTGTTTGATTTTAATGATCCCAATAAAGTATTCCCAAATCTAATGAAGATAGTATGCTTTATTTCATAGCAATCAAAATTAACTACGTTGTTGAGGACACTTTATTTATTTCAGCTAGTACTCATTACCTACCGAAAAAAAACCAATATGAATATAGTAAAGCTAAACAAATATATCAGAAATTCCTTCGAATAATCCTTAAGGGGTTTTAGAAGATATCATGTATGATGAATTAAAAGTGAGATAAAAGGATTTTTATTGCAACTTAATTTATGAGTCAGTAAGCTTTTTATAATAGTGCTGTAAGAAAAAACTAGAGGGACTTAGAATTGGTAACTAAAGTACTTTTAAAATTGAAAGCTTATTAAAATTAAACGCAATCTTACTAAGGAATGCCAAGAGACTTGACTATCTATTTAACTCACTGCATAATAGTGTGGCATATAGAGACAATTCGTTTACATGCGCAAAATGCATAAATAAAATATGTGTGAGTTATAGAAATAAACCTAATTTCTCAAGGATTTCTCGATATATTGTCATTAACTTTTATACATTTTTAAGTATACAATATAAATGAGCATAATGCACTGTAACAGCATCAATTTTAGCTGTTTTAGGATAATTTTTTCGAAATAGACAGTGGAAATAACAAAATAACAACAAGATAAGAGGTGTCATTTTTTATGAAGCATGTGAAAGGGCGTTTAGACGAAAGTATTTTAGTTTGTGTTTATTACGGTCTTAATGGGGAACGCTTAATACGCCGTGGACATAAAATGGCTACAATGTTAGATTGCCCGCTCTATATTCTTTCGGTAGACTCACAGCCCCTTGATGCATTTGATGCAGAAAAATCTAGCTACATAGAGCAATGGAAAAAGCTATCGGATGAGCTAGATGTTGAAAAATTCATTTTATTAGATGATGAAAAACGCCCTATACAAAAAGTTATCGCAGAGGTAGCAAAGAATTTTGGAATATCACAAATAATTGTAGGTCAAAGTGCGCAAAGTCGTTGGGAAGAGATTACAAAAGGCTCATTCTTAAACGTATTGTTAAAAGAGGTTCCCTTTGTCGATTTCCATATTGTTGCTGTTCAGCGTCCAACAGATGATGATGCAAATGACATATATGAGAAAGGTGTACGCGCTTATTTGATTAAAGAGCATGAGAGCTTTAAAGTAGGATTTACATGTCCGAAATATGTATCGATTGAGGGCATTTTCTTTAAAGAAATTGGCACCGACTTTGACAATGGCATTTTTAAATTTACCTATAACGATAAAATGCATGAAGTTCATATATCAGAGGGCTACGTTATAGATAAAGAAAATCTACCAGCAGAGTTTTTATCACCATTACGTCAATAAAAAACGCGTTCTCAAATTTTAAATGTCCTTCGCAGGTTCTTTTAAAATTTTGAGACGCGTTTAATTTTTTATACTGCTGATGAAGGTTTATCCTTTGGTAAGAAAAAGGCTACTAATAACAATAATGGTAAAAGGGAAACGACCATCATCGTAAAATCTATTCCCTTATGATCCATTAAAACACCAATGACCATCGCTCCGATTGCTCCCATACCGAAAGCAAAGCCCGTTGTTAAGCCAGCCATTGTACCAATTTTTGATGGGACTAGCTCTTGTGCGTATACAACTGTCACCGAAAAGCTAATCATAATGAGTGTACCAATAATCACTAGGAATATCATAGCTGCCCATAATGGAACATATGGAAGTGCCAGACAAAACGGCATCGGTACAACAACAGATAACAGTATCACATTCTTTCTACCAATTCGATCGGATAATGAACCACCGAAAAATGTTCCTACAACACCAAATGCCATAAAGCTGAAAATAAGAATTTGCCCGAGTCGAAGGCTAACATCATAATGATCCATCAAATAAAATACATAAAAACTTGTAATATTGGTTGTATAAAATGATCGTGCAAAAATAATAGTAAATAATAAAGTCAGTGCAATAACTACTTGATTTTTTGTTAATGGTGGTAAGGAGGATACTAATACACGCTTTTTCTTTGCTAAACGTTCCTGCTCTAACCTCTTTTTATACCATGTAGCAATTTTACTTAATACAACGATACCAATAGCTGCTACAACTAATACCATTGCGGCACCACGTTGACCAAAAACACTAAAAATATAGGCACTAATTAATGGTGCCAACGCTTGACCTGAGTTCCCACCCACTTGATAAATCGATTGTGCTAGCCCTCTTTTAGAGCCTGCTGCCATAAATGAAACACGAGAGCCTTCTGGGTGAAATATAGCAGAGCCGAAGCCTAAAAATAATACAGCTATAAGAATTACCCAATATTGGGTTGTAAACGCAATGATAGCAATACCTATGAATGAACTTATCATACCAATTGGCAAAGCATAGGGCATTGGCTTTTTATCACTAACAAAACCTACCACGGGCTGTAAGGCGGAGGCGAATATATTTAAAACAAATGAAATAAGTCCAATTTGTGTAAAGGTTAAACCTAAATCACTCTTGAATATTGGGAACATTGCTGGTATAACCGCCTGCATCGTGTCATTAATAAGATGGGCAACAGCTATTGCAATCATAATTGGATAGATTGGATTATTTATTTTTTCTACTGAATTGTTCATGCTGCACACCCACTTTCTAAATTTTCTCAAATTACGATAATAAATGATTATCGCATACTCTTGGCCTTTTTGCACAAGCTAATTACCGATAGCAGTGTAAGGAGTTGATGAATATGGACGATTTTTTTGAAGTTAATTTTTGGGAAATGATTCTAAGAGCTACACTTTCCTTTTTTGCATTACTCATTTTAGCTCGTATTCTTGGGAAGAAGCAGCTTGGACAGCTCACATTCTTCCATTATACAACAGGTATTACATTTGGTTCGATTGCCTCTGAAATAGCAGCACAGGCAGAGACGCCCTTTACAGATGGTCTTATCGCATTAATTTGGTGGAGTGTGTTAACCTATTTAATGACGATTATTACTATTAAATCTAAAAAGGCTCGAGTATTGATAGATGACAAACCAACCATTGTTATTCAAAACGGTCTTATTTTAGAATCTGCCTTAAAGAAAAATCGATTGCATATGGATGAGCTAACAATGATGCTTCGAGAACAGGCTGTTTTCTCCGTTCAAGATGTTCAATATGCGTTGCTTGAAACTACTGGTAAATTGAGTGTGCTTCCAAAGCCAGCCGAACAACCAGCAACTAAGCAGGATGTGAAGGCCGATGTTACCCCGCCAAGTTATATTCCAACAGAAGTGGTTTCAGATGGACAGCTTATTTATGAAAACCTAGTTGAACTTGAATTAACAGAAGACTGGCTAATGAAAAAGCTGAAAAAGCAGAATGTCCAATCCGTTGAAGATATCTATTTTGCTCAAGTTCAAGCAAATGGTTCGTTATATATTAGTCTGAAGGATAAAGCAAGACGATCAAGCCCTTAACAGCTTGAATCGTCTTGCTTAATCAATTTTTACAATATCTAAAGGTGTAATAATGCCAATTAGCTTTTGCTGCGGCTTCCCATGCTCAGTTATTAACAATGCCTCAAATCGTCGACCACGTTCCACACCTTGCTTAAAAATATCTTCAGCCTCATAAATCGTTATGTATCTACTCACAAATTTGTAATTCACTCGGTTTTTTTCATGCATTAAAATATCATGTAGGGTTGGAATCTGCTTTGGAATTTGATTGCCTCCCATCATCGTAGCTAGCCAATTAGTAATGCCAACTGTCGTCACTAATCCTTTAAATTGATCTTTATGGTATACAGGAAACTGTGTGAATTTACGTTGACGAATAACCTTCAACACATGCCTTAAGGAATCTCTTTCCTGAAAAGCGAGCACTTTTTTTCGAAACATTTGTCCGACCAATGTAGGCTTGGCGATGGTTGAATCAATATGCTCAATTCTTTCAACTACATCAAGATGAGGCTCAGCTATCACAAATTCCATCGACGTTCGATGATGTACAATGGCATTTCTCAGGTCTGCATAGGACCTCAAATCATCTTCGTATTTCCGCACTAGTACATCCTTCTTCTTTGCCTGATCAATTAGTCGGTAAAAGGGCATGAAATCTTTGGCACCTACAATATCTCTTAACCTATGATCTATTCGATTAAATGCTGTAAGAAAACGATCGGAATTTTGTATTGTCAATTTACTAACCTTCTTTCACATGTTAGTTTTCATATTTTCCGAGTTATTTGACAAATTTCGAGTTATAGCTACATTATATGCCTAAATGACTAAGATTCCAAGAAAAGGTACAGGTGAAGTGATGAAAGAAGATAGAAATGAATAGTTCCTGTTGTTGTTTGTATAAAAGAACAAAACCCTTAGCTACGTTTTGAGATAGCTAAGGGTTAAGATTATTTTGTATAAGACAATACTGCGTTTTTCTTAAAATGCTGAAGTGCTTGTGTAGCTTCCTTCTTGTTTGTATATTCAAAAATACGAACATCTTTTTGCTCAAATACTGTAATAACCCACATAGTAAAATCCCCCATCAATTTGTTTTTGTATTATAACAATTAAGCTATTGGTAATATTTTTATCTAACTGTTTTATAACAACTTCTAACTTGATTCCTATTCTACTCTGATTTTTTTAAAAGAAAAGTGTTATGTGAGGGGTTTCACAAACTGTTCACATTCAAAACGCTTTCATTGAACAGTTTGTGAATTTACTTTATTTGAAGGGATAAAATAAGCTGGATTCTTTGAGATTTATTCATCTATGCCTAGCTGAAGGTTGCTGCAAAAGGATTCAATGATGTCTCGTTCATCTTTTGGCAGTGCATCATATTCTGTCCAATGATCTGCTGAGAGTTCCTCTAGTTCTTCATAGCTGACTTCTCTTGTCAGAACAGTTCCATTAACCTTGGTGGCAAATTGCTCCGCGGCCTCACTATACGTAAAAGCAAATGCCTGCTCTTCATCTGTAGTAAGCATAGAATCTGCATCTGACCCGTGATAATAGCTGTTCCCCAGCTGTACTATATAATAGATAATGGATGCCATCTCACACCTCCCTTTCATTCAAGCTGTGTATCAATATGTATTTTTAAATCCATTAAAAAACTATATACTATACAACAGAAAAGGACTAGCACTTTATTTTGCTAGCCATGTCACCCTTTTTTAAATTGCTCTAAATCTTTGTCATTGCAGCATTTTTCTTCATGGTCCATATTCCTAAAACGATACAAGCTATAAGTAGTATAACCGTAATTAATATACTCCACCAATAATCCGACATTTCCATCGTACCACGGATAAGCTGTACACCATATCCCGGAATTTTCCACGGTGATATGGTCCAAAATGAGCCCACCAATGCATCTATAATCTGTCCAACAAAAATCACAATGAACGTAAATGCTGTGGCAATAGTTGTTTTAAAGGCTGCACTCATTAGAAGTGTGACCGCTAGTACAAATACCAGCCAAACATAATAAGTACAAAAGCTTGCTAGAAGTGTTGCTATATCAAATGATCCATATAAAATGACTGTGTAATAAACACTACCTGTAAAGCCTGCTATAATACTAACCAAACCTATAACACTTAAAACCGAAAGCTTGCTTAGAAAATATGCAGCAAATGAAATTGGACGTACATATAAGAGCGTCGCCATTCCATTTGCGCGCTCCTTACTAATTGCTCCAACAAAAGTAGCCATTATCACTAGTAACCCTATTGTTTGAAACTGTCCAATAGAAGCTTGTAGTAAATCGGCAGGCATTAACTCTGGCAGTAACATTTCAAATCCTTCTGGTACATTTCCAACAGCATTTAAAATATCCATCATATAATAATTTGTCAGTGGATCACTCATACCTAGTAATGCGAATACAAGAGGTATCCATAAAAACTTCCTGCTTCGCCAGGCTTCTCTAAATTCCTTTTGCAGAAGTACGTTAAATCCTCTCATATTCTTTTCGCCACCTTCATAAAAATTTCTTCAAGTGATGCCGTTTGTCTTTCCACTTTTCTGATTTTATAAGGGGCATTACTTAAATATTGCAGTAACTGCTGCATACTTGGCTTCTCATCAATAATTTCTATATATACAAAACATCCCTTGATTTTGCCTTTCAGCTCATATTGATCAGTAAAATGTTTTGCCTCTTCTTCGGAGCTAAATTCTATGACATAATGGAGCTCATCAAAGCGCTGGCGTACCTCTCGCAATGTTCCTTGCTCTACTAATTTGCCATCACGTAAAAATAATAGCTGATCTGTCATTTCCTCTGCATCATTTAAAATATGTGTGGAATATAAAATAGTCGTTTCTTGCTGTAAGCCCTTTAATAAATCAAGAACTTCCCTTCGTCCTACTGGATCTAAAGCAGAAACAGGCTCATCTAATAACAGTAATTTAGGCTTATGCACAATTGCCTGAGAAATGCCAAGACGTTGCTTCATTCCACCTGAAAATGTGGCAATTTTCTTATTTAAGTCATTACCCAACCCTACAAATTCAAGCGTTTTTTGTGCATCTTTTTTAGCGCTTTTAGCGGGGACTCCATTTAATTTTGCAGCCATTTCTGTAAACTCTATCGCACTTAGCCAAGGATGAAATTGTGGATATTGTGGTAAAAAACCAATGTTGTCTCTTACCTCACCATTCTGCAACTTTACACTTCCAAAAGTTGGCTTTAATAGGCCGGTTAACATTGATAAAGTTGTTGTTTTCCCTGCACCATTCGGTCCAATCAAAGCTGTTGATGTATTTTCTTCTAGTGTGAAATCAATATCATCCACTACAACTTTTTCTGCAAATTGCTTAGTCAGACCTGTTACTTTAAGCAATATTGTCATGTTTGTTTTCTCCCAACAATAAAGTATGCAATGGGTCCAAGTAGATTAACAAAAACAATTATAAAAACCCATAAAATCTTAGGACCATTCGTTGCGTGAATTTTTCGTAAGTCAAATAGAGCTACAATCATTAAAATTAATTGTACGATGATTAGTGGTGCTATGATTGCCCATGGAATATTCCCTAACTGCTCTATCATACTGATCACCTCAATTTGTTGTTATACCACTACTATAACAAATTTTGTTCTAATATGTATAGAACAAAATTAAGGAAACACCATTATAAGAAAATGCAAATCTATTTAGTTATGTTTTTGCTAAAAAGGACCGCTTTATAGAAATAAAAAAGAAGTACCAAAATACTTTATGGTACTCCCCTGATCATTATTTATATAGTTTCCGCAAAGCATCCGCCATTTTTGGACGGATTGTTACTTGTGGACGTGCTTCCT
>Ga0213828_1000940_pt1 | contig 25713 bp, 21 predicted proteins | sample MC6MC0897MG_FD_180664 | JGI IMG/M metagenome (GOLD analysis project Ga0213828, IMG submission 180664) | Enriched soil aggregate microbial communities from Iowa State University, Ames, United States - MC6-MC0897-MG | ecosystem: Environmental > Terrestrial > Soil > Unclassified | place: USA: Iowa... | reverse complement strand
TCTAATTTTCAAGGTCATACAACATTGTAAACATTACCACATTAAGTATAAAATAGATGGGTTTTATATGGTATAATTTCAAATGTTGCTTTAGCAAATATGAATAAGGGAGAGAAAAGATATGATGAAAAAGATAATGAAACGAACGAGTGCTGCGTTGCTTGGCGCTTCATTAATGCTGACTGCGGTTATGCCAGCGGTTCATGCAGAGGAGCAATCACCACCCCTAGTACCGTTAATTAGTGATTGGGCTATTGAAACATTAAACGAGGGTGAAAAATACGGGATTTATCCAACTGATTGGTATTATAAGGGCTTCCTTCAAGAAATTCCGGTGGAGAAGGTAAATGAACTACTGGCATTAACAGAAAAGAAAATTGCCTCTTTGGGCTTAAAAGAAAATAAACAGTATAAGCCAGTTAGTGTGAAAAATGATAACACACGCGGTGATATTGTGAATCGCTTGTATAATATCGTGGCACGCTATGATTTACCTGTTGGCACAGATGCCGTTCAATTTATGAAAGAGCATAACATATTACAAGGCTCTAAAAGCGGATTACAGTTAGAGAAAAAGGCAACGACACAGCAGGCTGTTCTACTAGCTGTTCGATTTATTAAGAATACATATGAGCTTGCAGAGCAAGGATCGAAGGGAGTAGCCTGGATAGTTGAGGATGAGGATACACGTGTATATTTACTGGGTTCCATTCATCTAGGTACACCAGATTTATATCCATTCAATAAAAAACTAATGACAGCGTTTGAAGAAGCGGATGCACTGTTAGTAGAGGCAAATATTCTGGATACAAAAGGGCTTGAATACTATTCAGAAAAGGCAATGTATACAGATGGCTTAACACTGAAAGATGCTGTTGCGCCAGAAACTTATGCAAAGCTAGAGAAAGTTGCAGCGCTTTATGATCTCCCGATGGAAGAATTGGCATTACAAAAGCCTTGGATGCTTTCAAATACGTTATCATTGCTGGCTATGGATGATTCCTATGGTATGACGCCACAAGAAATGGCGATGCATGGTATTGATATATACTTTTTATTGAATGCACAGCTAAAACAAAAGCCAGTGATTGAATTAGAGGGTACTAAGGCACAAATTGATATGTTTGACGGGTTATCACCAGAAGCACAGGAACAATCTTTAGTCGCTGTACTGGATAGCATACTCACGCCATCTGGAGAAAATCAGTCTGAATTCCTCGGAGAGTGGTTTACAAGCTGGAAGCAAGGAGAGGTTGAAAACTTCGCAAAAAGCTTCCGAGAGATGGAAGGCGAATCTTCAGAATACAACGAAATGCTATTTGGTTTACGTGATGAACAAATGGCAAAGAAAATCATGAACTTACTTAAAGAGAAAAAAGGTACGTACTTTGTTGTTGTTGGTTCAGGTCACTTTTTAATCGAGAAAAGCGTTCGCTATCATTTGGAGAAAAACGGATACGAAGTGAAGCCGTTTTATCAATAAACTCTAAAAGAGATACTAATGACAGGCTGTGTAGTTCTATACTATTGCAGTTGATTCATCATATCTAACGAAAGTTGAATTTTACTATTGGTTGTTTCTTTACTGAATAATCGAATTTCGGCATCAGTTGCACGATTTGATGCCCCCATATACTATTCCCATCAGGGTGCAAGCCGTGATAACTGCAGCTATAGTTGGCCGAGTCGTCCGTGAAGAAGGATTTGTTTTATCGTTGAGTAAGAGAAAAACAGGTTCTTCTCCGGCGTATTAATGATTTTGGTGGTGGCTTAAGACATATCTCTTTCGTATTGCCTATAAAACCAATGCTCGACAGAAAATGGGTTATGAAAAGTAAAAGGACAAATGCCTATCATGAAATTCTTTGTTGATTTATTGGTGATATGTTAATCTATTCAACAGACAGATACGCTTCTTTAGTGGATTGATTGGGTTAAAGCTTTCATTTTAACTAAAAGGGTGGTTTCTGTCTTTTTATTTTGTTTGGTGGTAATTATTTGAAGAGTATTTGCTCATTTAGAGCATATTAGTTAGCTTTATTATTGATAATTAAGGAGGACAAGGAATATGGAGGCAATAGTTTTATTCTCTGCACTATTTTTAATGCCTGTAATTGCATTTTTTTTTATGTTCCGCTTTTTAAAGCATTTCTCCAAACAAAAAGAAGGAATAGCATTAACTTCATTTCTATTTGCTCTTATAATCTGGACTTTTAGTTCAAGTATCTTATTAGCAGGTGGAGGTTAGTAAGGGGCATGAGAAAGATTGAAGGGTAGCTCTTTTAGAGCCACCCTTCTCTTATATTTCCTATCAATAATCTTGATGCGTCCAATACCACTGCTTGCGGAGATTCATGCTTCAAATCAAATGCCAATCCTATACCATTTCCAGGCTTGTAGTCCCCATACCCTGTGTAATTATACGTTACTGTTTTTACTTTGTTTATTTTCTTCTGTAAGGTTAAAAGGTGGATTCTGTCTTTTTAGATATTCGCTTTAGTGCCTGATTACTTCCAGTGTCTCTTCATGTGGCAAACACACTTTTCAAATTAGTGCACATATAAACATAAAAAAAATCCAAACTAATGTTACGTCAAAATTTTAAGGAGGTTACCTTGGCTAATTCAAGACACTCGAAACCAGATGATAGATCCAATAACGTTGAACGAATTGGTGATATCATTAAGAACACTGAAGAAAAACTTCATGAAGCGGAAATTAGTTTGGAATTTGCAGATCCTATGCAAAGTGAAATGATTAAAGAAAAGAATAAGCGACGTCAAAAGTCAATTGAAGGATTAAAAGAAGAAATGAAAGATGAAATGGCAGCGCGTAAAAAAGGGGAAGTGTAGAGAAGAACACTTAGCTACTAATTTCTCTCATCTTTCTAAAAGTGCCTCCAACAAAAGCAGATGGTTTAGAAGCTCTATAATGGGCCTCTATATTGCCATCTGCTTATTAACATTTAATTATGGTAATTAAAGGGGGAGGGCAAAAAATAAAGTTTGACTGTTGAATCACCTTTTTGTTTTATTAATATAATAATTATGCAAGGCTACTCTGAAAATATTGTATACTTTAACAACTTTATGGTAAGTATTATAAAAGGAAATCATGCTATCAATCCAAGTGCTCTAAAGGTTATCCGTCACAAGGGTAATCTAATATTCAGGCTTTGCATATTTACTTTGATATAAAGAAAAATTTATAAAAATGCAATGAATTGTTATGTCCAATAATAGGGTATATGTATATCTTGAGTTATCTTCAAAATTGAATTTTTTGTTAATTTCTCTCTCTTTTTACCATCATCATGCAAAATGATGATATGCTATATCACGATAATAGTTTATGGAGGCGGTATTATGTATTACAGTAATGGTAATTATGAGGCTTTTGCACGTCCTAAAAAACCAGTAGGTGTTGATGAGAAGTCAGCGTATCTTGTTGGTTCAGGGCTAGCTTCACTGTCAGCCGCATGTTTTTTAATTCGTGATGGTCAAATGAAGGGAGAGAATATCCATATTCTCGAAGAACTAGATATCTCAGGAGGTAGTCTTGATGGTATTTTAAATCCGACAAGAGGCTTTATTATCCGTGGTGGTCGAGAAATGGAAGATCATTTTGAATGCCTATGGGATCTATTCCGTTCCATCCCATCATTAGAAATAGAAAACGCTTCTGTTTTAGATGAATTTTATTGGTTAAATAAAGAGGATCCTAACTATTCAAAATGTAGATTAATTGAAAATAGGGGCCAAAGACTTGAGGATGATGGGAAGTTTACGCTATCTGATAAAGCATCTGAAGAAATGATTAAATTATTCTTTACGCCTGAAGAGAAATTAGAGGATGTAAAAATTACAGATGTTTTCTCTGAAGAGTTCTTTGAATCGAATTTCTGGCTCTATTGGTCTACGATGTTTGCTTTTGAAAAATGGCATTCAGCAATGGAAATGCGTCGTTATATTATGCGTTTCATTCATCATGTTGGGGGTCTACCTGATTTATCTGCTTTGAAATTTACAAAATATAATCAGTACGAATCTTTAGTACTTCCAATGATTAAATATTTGGAAAGCCATCATGTTGATTTCCAATTTAATACGGTTGTAGAGAATGTTTTAGTTGATAAAGTTGGCGATAAAAAAGTAGCACATACTTTAGTATTAAAACAAAATGGTGTGAAAAAGAATATTGAGCTAACAGAAAATGAATTAGTGTTTGTTACAAATGGTAGTATTACGGAGAGTACAACATACGGTGACAATAATACGCCAGCTCCTATAAGCACTGATTTAGGCGGAAGCTGGTCACTTTGGAAAAACATCGCTTCTCAAGATTCTGAGTTTGGTCGACCAGAAAAATTCTGCGATAATCTTCCTGAAGAAAGTTGGTTTGTTTCAGCAACACTTACTACATTGGATGATCGAGTTGCTCCGTATATTGAAAAAATCAGTAAAAGAGATCCATATGCTGGTAAGGTAGTGACAGGTGGTATTGTAACTGCTACAGATTCTAACTGGATGCTAAGCTATACATTAAACCGACAACCTCATTTTAAAGATCAACCAAAAGACCAATTAGTAGTTTGGATTTATGGTTTACTATCTAATAAACCAGGTGATTTTATTAAAAAGAGTATCACTGAATGTTCTGGAAGTGAGATAGCGCAAGAATGGCTGTACCATATGGGTGTACCAGTAGACGAAATACCAGATTTAGCACAGAACTCTTGCAATACGATTCCTTGTTACATGCCTTATATAACATCTTACTTTATGCCTAGAGCATTGGGAGATCGCCCTTTAGTTGTTCCTAGTGGATCTGCTAACCTAGCCTTCATTGGGAACTTTAGTGAAACAGAAAGAGACACTGTATTCACAACTGAATATTCAGTAAGAACTGCGATGGAAGCTGTTTATCAATTATTAGAAATTGATCGAGGCGTTCCTGAAGTATTTGCATCTACTTTTGACATTCGTACTTTATTATCTTCAACTGCTCGTTTACTGGATGGTAAAAAATTAACAGATGTAGATGCACCATTTATCCTGAAACAAATAGGTAAATTTGGTATTCATAAAACGAAAGACACAATCATCTATGATTTACTGAAAGAAAGTAAATTGATTTAGAGATATATACTAAAAAAGCTGATTCATAATTGAATCAGCTTTTTTACATTAAATAGTGAATTTTTTCATTTCGTCTCTTAAAGCATCAGCAATAGCATTTAGGTCTTTAGCTTTTTCAGAGACAGTCTCGATGCTTTTAAGCTGTTCATTTGCGGAGGCAGAAACTTGTTCTGTACCTGCAGAAGTTTCTACGGCAGAAGCAGATATGTTTTGAACTGCACTAATGATTTGCTCCTTACGTTCATCCATCTCATTAGATAAAAGTTTCACCTCTTGTGCCACTTCACTCGTTTGATCTAGAGCTGTCTTTATTGTATTAAAAATCTCACTAGTATCCTTTGTAGCTTTTGCATTTTGTTCGACAACGCTAAGGCTCGTATTAATTTCCTGCACAGCACTTTTAGAAATGTCCTGAATGGCAGAGATTTTATTCTTAATATCCTCAGTAGCATTAGATGTCTGTTCAGATAATTTTCGAATTTCATCAGCAACAACCGCGAAACCTTTACCGGCTTCACCAACGCGAGCTGACTCAATAGAAGCGTTTAGAGCCAATAAATTAGTTTGCGTTGCGATATCTGTGATTGTATTAACAATACTTGATATATCTGATGAAGTTTTATCTACTTCTTGAACGATGTTACTTACCTGTTGTGAAGATTCGCGATTCTTCTCTGACCAAATAGAGAGTTGGTTGACAGTTTCTACACCTTGATTACTTAAATGATCAATATCCTCTGTCATGGAAGCAATCTTCTCTGTATGCTCTATAACACGATCAATATTTCCAGAGAGTTGATTTAATTGTTCAGCACTTTTTTCTGTATCATGAGCCTGTTCTTCCGTAGCTTTTGCTATTTCATTAATGGCTGAACTAATTTCGTCAGTCGTACGTACTGTATCTTCTGCTATTTGAATAAGAATCTTAGAGGAATCTGATAACTCAGAACTAGTATTATGTATGTTGTTGGTAACATTCTTTAATGCAGAGCGCATACTAGAGATGCCTTTTGCCATGAGACCAATCTCATCTGGATGATTTAATAGCTTATCTAACTCAGGATTTTCAGTAAAGTCTAAGCCAGCAGTTTGATGAATAACCTTTTCGAGATTCTTAATGGCAGCAACAATGCGACCAATAATCCACCACATTAAAGTACCTATAATGATAAAACTTACTATACCTGTAATAATCTGATAGCCTAGTACGGAGTTTGTAATAGATTGAATACCGCTTTCAGGTACCCCAATATCAATTACTCCATACAGCTCGCCATCTTTATATATAGGCTCCATGATATCATATGTCCATATTCCTTGAACTTCAGCATACCATCTTGTAAATTGCTTTTTTCCGTGTTTAGCACCATCGATTGTGTATGTATCATCATATGTTTTTCCTAATTTTCCTTTATCACTATGCGCCACAGCTTTTACATTGGTATCGATGACAATAGCATAAGTGACATTATCTTGTTGTTCTTTTAACTCCACAAAATCTTGTAGAGATGAGATGGGATCATTCTCAGAATTTAATATAGTTTCTGCTTGCTTTGCGATTTCATAGACTTGTTCATTGGCTTTCTCAATTAAAACTTCTTTGCTATTTTTCCCAACAATCCACACGCCTAATACAGAATTAATTACAGATGACAATAACAGCAAACCTAATGTAAAAAACAATAATCGTCGCTTAATACTTTTACTTTTCATATTTTTCCCCCTTCGAGTTTTTTGGAACTTTATACCTATGAAAACTCAAATTTTAAGTATAGTATTATGCAATAAAACAGGGATGTCAATAAAAATTAATAAACTTATTACTTATATTGTGTCGAAACGGGGTCTAAAAGTCCCTTTATTTTCCGACAATTTTATGAAGCTTTAAATACATCGAAAATACCTATTTTTGGAGATAAACAGTAAGCTTTTTTTAAGTACATGAATAGAAAGATTAATTGCTTGAAAATTTGTTTCGTTTGTTGCTTTTTAGTGTTATTAAATAATCAATCAATCAATGAATGAATGCAACTAACTATCAATCAAAATGCTCTAACGGTATATAAGAGAAAAAAGAGGTGATGACATGCAATCCAAGTTTCTAGTGAAAAAAGCAAAGAAGGGAGATGGAGAAGCTTTTATACAATTAATCCGTCAATACGAAATGACACTTTATCGGACGGCTAAACGACTTGGTTTGAAAGATGAGGATATTGCAGACCTTCTACAAGATACGATTCTGACAGCGTTTGAAAAAATAGATTCTTTAAAAGAAGCGAAATATTTTAATACATGGATTTGTCGAATTCTTTTAAATAACTGCTACCGATTTATGAGGCAGTATCAGCGTACTGTGCCTCTGGATGTGACGACTTTTCATGAACTGCGACACCAAGATCAAATTTCTCTTGAGCTCGATGAAGCATTAGAGAGTCTAGATGAGAGCTATCGCATTGCTTTAACACTTTATTATGTGAATGGACTTACGACAAGGGAAATAAGCGAATTTCTTCATGAATCAGAAGGGACGATTAAGTCAAGGATTTCCAGAGCGAAGCAATATTTGAAAAATAATTATTATGTTGAGGAGGCACAATTACTATGAAAAAATCATTAGACGAGCGTTTACATGAGGAAATGAATAGAGAGCAAGAAATACCAGATATTGTGCAGAAAGCTTTTAATCGTTCCTATACCGAGATTCGCTCTAAATCAAAGAAAAAGACAAAAAAACGTTGGTTGAAGCCTATTTCAGCTGCGGCAGCATGTGTAGTGCTCGCTTCGGGTGTGATTTTATCTAATGATACAGCGATGGCCAAACTAAAAGCGTTTTTAGGGTTTGATGACGCTGGGATTGAACTTGCTAGTCAAAATGGAGAAGTGCAATATGTCGGTGTATCGCAAAGTTCACAAGATATTACGGTTACACTTGAAAATATATTTGCTGATGCTTTCCGTGTAGGGTTGCAAATGGAAATTTTGCCGAAGAATATGGATATAAAGGATATTAATCACGTAGGCATTGAATACCGTATGTATGATTCTACAGGAAAAGAAATTGATGCCCTTATTTCAGATACAAAGCCTCTTACTTCAAAAGGTTTTACGGGTAATGCTGAGGAGCAAATGCTGAAAGGAACCGATGAAACCATAATTTATGAACTTCTATTACAGTCGAATGAACGGGCGTGGCCTTCTTTAGATAACGCTCAATTAGTAATTGAAACAATTCATTTCAATACAGAAAAGAAAGGGATTGTTTCAATTAATGGAGAATGGCCATTTACATTGAAACCAATGAAGGTTGTAACACAATCATATGAAGCGGAAAAAGCTGTTGAGGGCATTCAACTTCAATCAGCAACCCTTACGAATGGCTCTATGCATGTATCTTTAATAGTCGACGCAGATCTTTATGAGGATGAAAATCAATTTTTTGAATGGGCATTAACAAATGAAAAGGGAGAGTCCTTTTATGCACGAGGAGCCAATATAAAATCAATAGATGGGAAAACTATAGTTAATTTAGTATATCCTTATAGTATTTGGGATGAAAAAAAGCAAGTAAGTTTAACTATTAAAGGCTTTGGAAAACTAATATTAACCAGTAAGAATTAATAGACGCTTAACAGCTCATGCTAATGATATTGATCCATTTAGAACCAACTTGTGTTGCAAGCATAGGAGAATATAAAATTTGTATTATTTGTTAATATATCTCATAGTTGCACCATTATCTTAAAGCAAATAGGAAAATTAGGTATTCATATAACGAAAGATACCATCATGTATGATTTACTGAAAGAAAGTAAATATGTTGCTCAGTAAGCTGATTCAAAATGATGAATCAGCTTTACTAGATTATAGAAGTAAATTTTTATCCTCTATTTCAGGACGCCAATATATTTATTTGCTAATGATAGATTTATTACTTTGTCATCTTTTTTATAAATGACATTATGACCATCCATTTTAACCTGCTTCCATCCACTCTTTTTAATCATTATACGATAGCCAAGAGGAACCTCTGTACCTGTGGATTTTCCCCATGTAAAGCCATTACCATTCGCACTTTCACTCTCTAACGTTGCCTCCTTTGGGATAGGGAAATCATAGAATTCATGTAAGTACACATAATGCTTATCTACGTTTACATAATAATAGACACCTGTACCAATTAGCAAAGCAAGAGCGACAATCCATGCTAAAATGCGTTTCATCAAATTATTTCTCCTCTATATAAGTTCTATTCATCAAAACACAAGCTTTCTTTAAAAGTTTGATAATATCTAAACTCTTCGTTAAGATAATATTTAAAGATTATCTGTTATTTTGTAACAAATTATACAACAGAAAACATCTTTTGAAAAAGACAAGAGGGGCGAGTAAATTTGGAAATATCTATTTATAAATTACAGGAAAATGATGCGCAAGAATTATTTATTTTTGAAAAGAATAATCGATTATTTTTTGAGCAAATGGTACCAAGCCGTGGGGAAGATTATTATAAATTTGAAACATTTCAAGAGAGACATAAAGAGCTTTTAGCAGAGCAACAGGAACAAAAATCAATATTTTATTTAATTAGAGACAACATGGATAATATTGTAGGAAGGATAAATTTAGTGGATATTGATGCAACTAATAATTCTGCTGAAATTGGCTATAGAGTGGGTGAAGAGTACGGAGGAAATGGGATAGGAGCTAGAGCTTTAAAGCTATTATTAGAAACAGAGGGCACTATCAAGAAGTTGAAGGCAAAAACAACAACTCATAATATTGCTTCCCAGCGAGTACTTGAAAGAAATGGATTTAAACAGGTAAGTATCAGTGACGAGAAATTTGAAATGAATGGTCAGGAGTTACGATTTGTCTCCTATATATTAGAACGTTAGAAAAAAAGGGAGGTGACATTTAAAACAGTGAAATTTTTGAAAAAACCCTATAGTTATATTTTATTAGCTATCTTTACATTGTTTAGTTTCATTGTAAACTTTAAAACAACATGGGCAGCTATCCTTTTAGGAATCAGCTTTGTAGGCTTCTTATTTTTAATGTATTTAGATAGAGGTGACTTTAAAAAATCAGAATAATTCTGGTTAGCTTAGGAGAGGGATGAATAATAAGCTAGTGTTCAAAAGAATTGTACAAATGTTACTCATATTAATGGCATTATTTCTGTTAACCATTACAACTAGTTATATAAATCATCAAATACAATTATCCAAAGAGGAAAAACGATTTACACCCATTGGGAAGATGGTAGAGGTTAATGACCATAAAATGCATGTATACATAGAAGGAAAAGGTGAAGAAACGCTAGTATTTATGTCTGGAGGGGGCACCAGTGCACCTGTTTTAGATTTCAAATCTTTGTATTCCTTGTTAAGTGATAAATATAGAATTGCTGTCGTTGAAAAGGCAGGCTATGGATTTAGTGACATTACAGATGCTAATCGAGATATAGAGACGATTTTACAGGAAACAAGGGAAGCTCTATTAAAATCAGGTGTTGAGGGACCCTATATTTTATTTCCTCATTCAATGTCTGGGATTGAAGCTCTGTATTGGGCTCAGATTTATCCAGACGAGGTAAAAGCAATTGTTGGATTGGATATGGCTGTTCCTGCTGCATATGAGGATTATGCTATAAACATGTCAATGGTTTATTTAAGTGCCCTTGCTGCAAAGATTGGCATAACGAGATGGATTCCGGGTCTTGCTGAGAGTGATGCGATGAAGTATGGAAATCTAACAGAGGAAGAGAAGGAACTGAATAGAGTAATTTTTTATCGCAGAACAGTAACTAAGAATATGATTAATGAAGTGAAGAACATAAAGGCAAATGCAAAAAAGGTAGAGACCTTAGAAACCCCAAATGTCCCTATACTTTTATTTTCATCGAATGGGCAAGGAACAGGTTGGGATAAGAATACATGGCTTGACTTTCAAAAGGATTTTATTAGTAAGAATAAAGATGGTGAATTCATAAAATTAGATTGCGCCCACTATATTCATGATTTTGAATTTAAGCGAATTGCTGACGAGTCAGAAAAATTTATAGAAAGTTCTAACTTTTAAGCAGAATCTTTAAAATGTAATAATCATCAGGCTATTTGTGCGTTGTTTTAAATTGCCAGTTTTCTAAAATAAATTAAATTAATATTCCATTAATGTAAAATTTTATTTCTGTTTATATTTATATGTTATTGTGATTACGAGGTGAAAAAAATGGGTAATATTATTATCAAAACAAAGAATTTATCAAAGAAATACAAAGATTCAGTTGTTGTAAATAAAATTGATTTAGAAATACAAGAGGGTGAAATCTATGGTTTTTTAGGTCCTAATGGGGCAGGGAAAACAACAACAATTCAAATGCTATTGGGGTTAATTAAACCTTCTAACGGAGAAATTTATATTGATGGTAAAACAATAAAAAACAATAGAATTGATATTTTAAAAAATATGGGCTCTTTAGTAGAATCACCATCTTATTATGGTAATTTAACGGCTTACGAAAATTTAGAGATTATTGCTAAAGTAAGAAAAATACCTCTTTCAAGGATACAAGAAGTGCTGGAAATTGTTGGTTTAGAAAAAGTTGAAAAGAAGTTAACGAAAAACTTTTCACTAGGTATGAAACAAAGATTAGGAATTGGAATGGCGATCTTAGGTAGCCCCAAAATATTAATTTTAGATGAACCTACAAATGGTCTTGATCCTTCAGGGATAGAAGAAATAAGAGAGCTAATTAAATCTTTCCCTGTAAAATATGGAATGACAGTTCTAGTATCTAGCCATTTACTTAGTGAAATTGATCAAATTGCTACAAACGTTGGTATTATTAATAAAGGGAATTTAATTTTTCAGGGAGAAATTAATCATTTAAGGAATCTTAGTAATACAATAATTAATTTTAAAGTTGATCAAATTGATGTAGCTAGGAAACTATTGAAAAATGAGAAAATAAAATTTAATAGAAATGGATTTGAGATTGATAGCCCTGATTATAGTGAAGTTGCAACTATAAATAAATTATTAGTTGAAAATAATATAAATGTATATAGGATTGAAGAGATAAAAGATTCTTTGGAAAGAATATTTTTGAATTTAATAAGGGAGGATGAGAATCGGCATGTGGAAATTGATTCAAATAGATTTTAAAAAAACCAATAAATTTGTTTTTTTACTCCCTTTTATATCAAGTATTTTAATTCTTTTGTTTGCCGGTATTTCAATTAATTTTAATATAATGGAAAAACACCCTTGGGAGAGTTATTTATTACAAACAAGTATGGTTATTGCATTATTTTTTCCGATATGTATGACTTTAATGTGCAGTAATATTGCAAATACAGAACATAGGTCTAATATGTGGAAACAAATATTTACATTTCCTCTTAAAAAAAATAATATTTATTACGCAAAATTACTAGAATGTTTACTAATTGAACTTTTTATTTTTTTATTTGTGATAACTGGATTTTTAATAATGGGTTTTATCCTCATTGATAAAAGTGAAATGCCTTTACTCCTATTATTAAAGGCATTTGCTTATCTTATTATTGCATATATACCAACGATTGCATTCCAATTATGGTTATCATTAATTATAAAAAATCAAGCATTTCCATTAATTATAGGTATATTTTTAACAATTTTTTCTTACACATTTAATGTGTTTCCGTTTGATATAGGACGGCTCCTTTTATGGACTTTCCCATCATCAGTTTTACCAATATCTCTTTTCATTGATAAAAATCAAAATATGAGTATAATACAAACACCTAATCCAGTCATGTATGTAGGAATTAGTATAGTTGCTAGTCTTTTAATAATAATATTAAGTAAAGCGCATTTTATAAATAGGGATATACATTAAGGAGGTAATTATGAACATTTTCCAAATTGAATTAATGAAAATGAAACGACAAAGAATGTGGATTATTGTGCTAATTGCACCTGCTCTAGGGTGCTTATTAGGATCATTTAATTATTTAACTTCCTTGGATATTTTATCAGGTAAAGGAAACCAATGGTATCAACTATGGAATCAAGTAACATTTTTCTATGGATTATTTTTATATCCTATTTTATCTGGGATATTAGCTGTATTTCTGTGTAGAGTTGAGCATATAACAGGTGGATGGAAACAATCATTCACCTTACCAGTTAAGAATAATTCTATATTCATTTCAAAATTCATATTATTAATGTTGTTATTGGCTGCAACACAGGTTACACTATTTCTATTTTTTGTTATTATTGGTAATGTAGTCATTAGTGATTCTATGAATTTATCTTTTTTTATTAAGGCAATTTTTAATGGTTGGATTACTATTCTTCCTGTGGCAATTTTTCAATTAATACTTGCCATAAAAATAAAAGGTTTTATGTTTTCACTGTCTGTAAATATCATATTTACTTTATCATCTTTAGCAATGATGATAATGAATGTTGAACAATATTACCCATTTGTATTACCTTCCCTTGTAATGGCTCCGCCAACTGAAACGATATTCATGTATTCATGGACTTATTTATATGGTTTTGTTTGTATCCTATCCCTTATTCTATTTATATTTGGAAATAAAATGATAAATAACAGTGAAAAAATTATTTGAAAAATTAGTATTTGGGATTTTTTAGATGAACCTTGTTTATTTAATAATAACTGCTAAAAAGTATTTAGTTTTCAAACAATGTCAAATTATTATACGAGGTGGAATTATATGAATGAAAAAATCCTACTAGTAGATGATGAAAAGGGAATAATTGATATGTTGAAAATGGCCCTTACAAAAAATGGATACTCCCATTTGTATTCAGCCTATTCGGGTGAAGAGGCATTAACAGTATTGGAAAATGAAACTATAGATTTAATTGTTTTAGATATAATGTTACCTGATATGGATGGATATGAGATTTGCAGAAGAGTTCGTTCTAAGTATCAAATTCCAATACTTTTTCTGTCTGCCAAAACAACCGATTTTGATGTAATTACTGGACTTACATTAGGTGGTGATGATTATATAAAAAAGCCATTTAATCCAATGGAACTTATCGCCAGAATAAGGGCAGTTACTCGTAGACAAAGACCAGTACAAGATTTTAGCAAGAATGTATACGAAGTTGGTAATATAACACTCCATACTAAGGATGCTACAGTTTTGATTAATGGCAAACCAGTTTCGTTTCCTGCAAGAGAGTATGAGTTACTATGTTTTTTCATGAAACATCCTAATCAAGTATTTAGTACTGCACATCTTCACGAAGCTGTATGGGGGGAAATGGGAAGGGATTATCAAAATACTGTCATCGTTCACATTACAAGACTTAGGAAAAAAATAGAAATAAATCCAAGCTCGCCTAAAAGATTGATAAATATTAGAGGTATAGGTTATAAATTTGTTGATTAAGGTGTATTAAATAATGAAAAAAAAATTATTTATCCATTTTATAACTGTGTCTATTCTAGTGATATTATTTTCTTTATTTACTGTATTAACTATTTCAATTTTATTTTACACTTTTGTATCGGTTGCTTTAGAAAATTTTTTAAATATAAAAATTGGTTCCAATGTTTTTGGGGCTGTTAGTATTGCGTCAGCACCAGTAATTTTCTTATTTATTCTGTTAGGTTTATATTATGTAAAGAAAATGTACGAACCACTTTATTTCTTCACTATTTGGTTACAACAGTTAGCAAAAGGTGATTATACTATTCCATCACCACTTAATAAGAGAAAGAAAAGGATGGTGTTTTTCCATATTTTTAATGATATTTATCTAAATATTGAATTATTAACTAATAAACTAAAAGAAAATAAGATTGAGCGAATCAATATTGAAAAAAGGAGATTAGAGTGGACGGCTGGCGTAACACACGATTTAAAAACACCTTTATCCTATATTCAAGGTTATTCAAGTATGATTATTGATCAACCAGATAACTACTCCAAGAAAGAAATTTGTGAATTATTAATAATAATGTATGACAAATCACAACATATGAAGGAACTAATCGATGAATTTCATTTCACATTACAACTTGATCAAAGAGAATACTTAATTAATAAAGTAAATGCTAATATTATTAAACTTATAGAAACATTAGCTCAAGACTTTTGTAAATTACCAAAAGCTGAACAGTATGAAATTCAATTTGAAACCAATATGAAAGAGTATAATTGTAACTTTGATCAAATGGCGATGAAAAGGATTATTTCGAATCTTACAATGAATGCTCTCATACACAATCCAATAAATACCAAAATAATCATTTCTTGTTTTTATAATGAAAAGAAAAAGCAATTTCAAATAAGTATTAAAGATAATGGCAAGGGATTGAGTAAAGATGAACAAGCAAATTTGTTTAATCGTTACTACCGTGGGACAACAACGGATAAAACTTCAGGTACAGGATTAGGCTTAGCAATAACTAAGCAATTAGTAGAATTACATGAGGCAAAGTTATTAGTAGAGAGTGAGATTGATAAGGGCACAGAGATAACAATTATTTTCTCTAGTTCGAATCTATAGAGTTTAAAAATCCTTGCTAAATTACTTGCTTTTACCTCATTGAAAAACACCTCCGCGTTGTCAAGTTAAGGTAATTACCAAATTTTCAACGGAAGGTGTTTTATATTTTTATCTCATGAAATATATTAACTTCAGCTTGAAAAAAGCAGCTTTATAATATTTCTATTTTTTACAGCAAGTAAATAAAAATTGCCAAGTATTCATTTTACATTCTTTTGAAATAGTGTTAATTACCCCAGATGCTCCAACTACATCCTCTAACTCCTCATCCGAAACATCATTAATCGATTTAAGAGCTTCCAATTCAGCGATATTTTTAAATTTTTCCATTTTGATTCCTCCGAAAAGTTTTTTTGTAATATATTACATTTTTTATTATATAGAACAATTTATACAAAGTAAACAATTAATTGTAAATTTACATAATTATTGCCAGTTAATTGTATATAAGTTACAATGAACATAATTTCAGGATTTACAAAAATATACTTCGGAGGTAACGGATGTTAAAAAGTTCTTGTTGGTCTAATGCTTTATATTTGGGAGAGAGAAAAGGGAGACAGCTATCTATTGATTTAGATTTAGAATATGATGAGCTTAATAAATGGATGAATCGCTATGAAGGAAAAGAGGAAGTTTTAAAAGTAAGACTAATAGAAGAAAATCTCACTGTAAAGGAATTTACACAAATTATAACAAATGAAGGTAATGATTATTTACACAAGGAAATGGACTGGTTCATTTTTTTTAGGGATACTTTTGGAACTGAAGAACAGGAAATAGAAGATACGATTAATTTAAATAGTGACGATATTCCATTTTTTGAATTCATGTTACCTTTTTTAGAAAAAGCAAAAAAAATGATAATTCAAAGTTCTATTGTAAGTAATAATCACATTTTACAAACGTCTGCTTATAATTCTATATTGCAAATTATAGCAAAGTCTATTACGGAAGTTTCTTTAAAAACTTTAATATTTGAATTAAATAAGAGCCGTTTAAATAAAGAATTAAAAGGAGATACCCCTGAAGAAAGATATAACCATTTTGTATTTATAAAGTTCGGAGATAAGAATAAAATATTGAATTTTTTGTCGGAATACCCCAGCTTAGCTCGTATCTTAAGTGAATTAGTTAAAAATGTTACTAAAAACTTTATACTTATGCTCGAGAAATTAATCATCGATAAAAAGGAAATTGAATCTGTTTTTAATTTCAAAATAGAGCAAGTACTTGAGATACAGTCTATGGGTGATTTTCATAAAAAGGGACAAACGGTCTTGAAGATAGAGTTTAATAATGGGCAATCATTGATATATAAACCTAGAAGTTTATCAATAGATGTTCATCTACAAAAGTTATTAGAGTGGTTTAATGATAAAGGCCTAAGTAAAAGAATTAGGACTTTTAATATCCTTGATAAAGGAGACTACGGATGGGCAGAGTTCATTACATATAAGGAGTGTGAAAACAAAGAAGATATTGAGGATTTTTACATTCGGCAAGGGCATTATCTTGCGATATTTTACATGCTAAATGGAACTGACTTTCATTATGAAAATATTATTGCATCTGGTTCTGATCCTATATTTGTTGATATAGAATCTATCTTTCATACATATGTGAATTCTCCTAATATATACAAAACATCTTCTTACAATCATGCGATTGACATAATTGCTGAGTCTGTTATACGAACAAGTTTACTACCTGTTATTGCAGATAATTCCATTTTTGATTTTGATGTAAGTGGATTAGGTGGTGGAGGAAGTGATAAAGTATATCGATATCAAATTATAAATAATAAAACAGACGAGATGAAGATGGTTAAAGAAGAATTATCTTTACCAGATGGTTTGAATCTACCTAAATTTGATAATAAAATCTATGGACCTGAAAATTATATATCAAATATTGAAGATGGGTTTTCAATAGCTTATAAAATTATATTAAGTAATCGAGAAGAACTCTTATCTAAAAAAGGACCTTTGTCGATTTTTAAGAATGATACTGTTCGTGTAATACTACGAAATACTGCCGTTTATAGTTTGTTATTAGAAGCTAGTTATCATCCTAAATACCTAAAATCTGGTTTAGAACGGTCTAGGTTATTTGAATTATTATGGAGAATTATTGTGCCATTACCTGAAAGAACTAAATCAGTTTACTCTGAGATAGAAGAAATGCTTTTAGGAGATATACCATACTTTTATTGTTACATTAATTCTAAAACAATCTATGGCCATGAAAAGATGGAGTTAAATGATCTTTGTAAAAAAGATAGTTATACATTCGTTGTAGAAAAAATAAAGAAATTAAGTTATGAAGATTTAAGAAGACAATTAATTTTTATAAAAAATTCTTTATCCACAAAATACGCCCTAACTATTTTTGATACTAAAAAGAAAATACTAGATCCGCCAAATAAATTTGAACCAGAAAACATAAATATGGATATCTTTCTTAAAGAGGCTATAAAAATTGGAGAACAAATAAGCAAGGAGGCTATATGGGGTGAAGATGGTAGTGTAACATGGATTGGTTTAGGCATGGGATATGGTGAGAAGTTAGAATACACAGTAACAGATTTTGGAATATATAATGGAGTATTGGGGATAGCTTATTTTTATGGTTATTTAGCTCACGAGACAAATAACGAAAAATTTAAAAAAATAGCACATGCTTGCATTCAAACAGCTCTTAAAGAAGATAGTATTCCTGATAAACAAATTATTTCAGCTTATAGTGGATATGGATCACTAATTTATGTCCTCCAGCATTTTTCAAAACTCTGGAATGACAAAAGTTTACTGGATATTGCAAATAATTATCTTACAAAAATAGATAGGGCAATTGATAATGACAAAAACTTTGATTTTTTAAATGGAGCAGCTGGAACATTAATTGTTACTTTAAATTTTTATTTAGAAACAGGTTCTAATAAAGCATTAAATATTGCAAGAAAGTGCGGTGACCATTTAATTAAAAATGCTATTAAAATGAGTGTAGGGTATGGATGGACACCATCCAATAAGAAAGATGGTATTTTTCTCTCGGGTCTTTCACATGGGAACGCAGGTATATCACTAGCATTATTATATTTATACAAGGTGTTAAAGGATAAAAACTATTTTGAAATGGCTAAAGAAGCACTAAAATACGAAAATTCCTTATACGATAGTAAAGAAAATAATTGGTTAGACTTAAGGGATAATTCCGGTAATGATTCTACTAAAAGTGTTACACATTGGTGTAGTGGAGCTCCTGGTATAGGCTTGGGAAGGTTACGAATGTTAGATTTTTATAAATCAGATATCTTAAAAAATGATCTTAAACTAGCCATAGACCAGACACTATTAGAAGGTATAACGGGATTAAATTTTAGTCTATGCCATGGTGATTTAGGAAATCTTGAATTATTATTATTAGCTTCTTCTCGTACTAAAAACAAAGATTTATATGAAAAAACTATGGAACTAGCTTATAAAATAATGTATACAACTAATAAGAATGAATATGACTGGAAATGTGGGGTTCCTGGTGGTCAACAGACACCTAATTTTATGGTAGGTTTAGCAGGTATAGGATATCAGTTATTAAGAATCTATAACAATAATTTACCCTCCATACTTATCCTTGAAAAATAAGACAACAAAAACAAGCAAAGTGATCTGATATAATCATTTTGCTTTCAATTTGTTTTGCATTAAAGGAGCTTGTTAAATGAGAAAAAATCAATGGGCTACAAGAAAAAAAGTACCTCACACAGAACAATTAAATCAATATGAATGCGGTATTAGTTGTTTACATATGGTTTTATCATATTATAAGTATGATATTAAGATTACAGAATTGAGAAATCACTTCGGAAATGGTAGAGATGGTTCAAGTTTACTAAAGATAAAACAAACATCAAAATTATTCAATCTAGATAGTGCTGCAAAACGTTTATCTATAAATGAAATTCAAACTATGAAGCTTCCATTACCTGCGATTGCTTATTTTGAAAATAATCATTTTGTTGTATTAGAAAAGATAAGTAAGGGTATTTTTTTTATCGTAGATCCAACCTTAGGAAGGACTAAAATGAGTTTTTCTGATTTTAAAATGAAATACTCAGAGATATTACTTTTTTTATGGCCAAATGATAATTTTAAGATTAAGAAGAAAGAAAGAAATTTAGACTTCCCTAAACAAGTATGGAAATTCAAATCACTTTTATTTTCTTTAATGTTATTTTCTTTAATTCTTCAAATAATAGCAATTAGTGTGCCTATTGCAATTAAAGAAATAATTGATAAGGTGGTCACAGAAGAGAAACACAATTTATATATATTCTTTTTACTTATTTTTATAGGAATAATTTTATTCCAAATATTCTTTAACACCCTAAAAAATTATTTTTTAATTCTCTTGCAGAATAAGTTAGATGTTAATTTAATGAACAGGTTTTTCTCACACTTATTTAAATTACCCTATAGCTTTTTTGAGACACGTTCAAAAGGAGATTTAATTTTTAGGGCCAATAGTAATATTCAAATTCGGGAATTTTTATCTCAACAACTGATTTCATCTCTAATCAATATTTTCCTAGTTATTTTTATCTTTATTTATATGATGATAGAATCTAAGGTTATGGCATTAAGTATTTTGGGTGTTGGAGTTATACAGATGCTGACTATTTCTCTTAGTAGATCTAGCCTAAGATACTTAACGCAGAGCCAGGTATCTAATCAAGCAAAAACAAGTAGTTTTATGACTGAAATATTAGGGGGAATGTCTACAATCAAATCCTTGGGAATTGAAGATTATATTTATAAAAAATGGGACGATATTTATGGAAGACAAATTAAAGCCACTAAAAGACAAGAAATTTTCAAATTGAAGCTTGATATAGTTATTGAAGCTTTAAATTTTCTTGCTCCTCTACTGGTTATTTGTATTGGAATAGTTCAAATTCAAAATGGCGAGATTACTTTAGGTGCATTATTTGCTTTTCAAGCACTAGCTATGTCTTTTCTGTCTCCATTAAGTTCACTTGCAAATCTAATAACTGACATCATATCAATCGAGACTTTGTTAGAGAGAATTTATGATGTTTTACAAACAAAGCCTGAGGATCTTTCTAAATACAAAGAAAATATTATATTAAAAGGTGGGATACTGCTCAATAATATAAGTTTTAAGTATAATAATTTTGGCGAAGATATTCTAAAAAACATATATTTAAAGGTTGAGCCTGGTCAAAATGTGGCTATCGTTGGTAAGTCGGGGTCTGGAAAAAGTACATTAGCCTCGCTTTTAGTTGGTCTATACTCCCCTACTAAAGGAAAAATTTACTTTGATGATTATAACTATAAAAATTTAGATAAAGTTTCCCTTAGGAAACAAATTGGTGTTGTTTTACAAGAAAATTTTTTATTTAATAAATCAATATTTGATAATATTACAATCCATCATCCAGAAGCTACAATTGACGAAGTCATAAGTGTTGCTAAAATTGCAGCTATCCATCAAGATATATCTTCTCTCCCCATGGGATATGAAACAATTATCTCAGAGGATGGATCTAATTTTTCTGGAGGACAACGACAAAGAATAGCTTTAGCAAGATCCTTAATAACTAAACCTTCCATTTTACTTCTTGATGAAGCAACAAGTGCCCTTGATTCGATTACAGAATCCAAAATTGAAACTAACATTGAAAATTTAAATTGTACGCGTATTGTAATTGCCCATCGCCTTAGCACTATAAAGAATGCAGATTTAATTGTTGTTATGGAGAATGGTGAAATTATAGCAAAGGGTACTCACGATGAATTGATGTATAATTCAGAATATTATAGTGAGTTATATAAAACGAGTATTTCTGAAAAAAGAATTCAAACGAATAAGTGAAGGTTTTATTGATAAGATTAAATAATAGTCTCTATTACTACACTGAAAAAAACGGAAGTGCTCAAACTTGCAACGAATATTACAACATAAAACAAATATAGAATGGAAGCAGGATTGATAAAAAGGTAATGGATAAAGCCAAAGTCTGAAAATACACCAAAAAAGATTGTACTAGATAAAGATGAGGTGGAACAAGACTTTTATAGATTAAAGGTGATTCTAGGAAGAAATTAATGAATTCTGTAAGCCCGTAATCAAATGACGCATTTAAATAACCAGGCACCTCTGGTACGATAGACGTATCAATAAAGAGGGGTGCTTTTTTATGTCAAATACCAAACTAACAATTACACTTATTCAGGATTCTTTTGAATTGGCCCATATAGCGACTCCATTTTCTTATTTTCTGAAACGAGCAAGGATCAATGTTTGAACTTCGATGGGGATGCTTTGTCATACTCTATTAAACGGCTAGAAAATAGGTAAATGCAATGGCCAAAAGATGAAAAGGAAGTGCGTAACCTTTCACAACAGGAGCTTCGCTGGCTCTTAGAAAGATTATCGCTCCAGCAACCTATAGCTATTGCAAAATCAGCAAAAGGTATCTTTTTAACCTATTTACTAATATGGTATAATTATCCATACAATATATTGAGTGAAGTGTGGTAAATGATTTGATAAACGCTTTTTTTACAAATGATAAAGTTGTTCAACTTCTTGAAGAATAATTAGCGTATATGAAACAGCAAAATAGAGATTTATCTAAACTAAATAAAGAATTACTGTAACGAATTGAAGCGTTGGCTGAACAAGTTTGCCAATTAACAAAGGCGTTATACGGTTCTAAATCTGAAAAATCAAAGTATCAAGCACCGGATGGGCAAGGCTCTTTATTTGAAGACGACCCGTCTTTTAGCTGATATGAGCTCACAGAAGAACAAAGCATGTCAACTGTTACGTACACAGTTGTTCGTAAACTACATAAGAAAAAACGAAATGATTCGTTTCGTGGTGGAATTGAAATAGAAGAAATTCATCATCATCCTGGAAACACACAATGCGACTGTTGCCTTAAATGCCTTAGCTAAAGCTGGTGAATTCACATTAAATCGTAGAGATGGATTAAAGCTTTTCTGCTCGATGGCCGAATTGAGGTGGATAATAATCCAGCCGAAAATGCGATTCGCCTAAATGTGATTGGTTGCAAGAACTGGCTTTTTTCTGTTAGTGAGGCTGGAGCTAAAGCAAATGCCATCTGTTTGAGTTTAGCAGAAACAGCCAAAATAAACGGCAATGATTTCTTTCAGTACCTTGTGAAGCTATTAAATGGGCTACCAAATATACCAATTCAACAAAAGCCAGAGTTTTTTACAAGATTACATGCCTTGGTCAAAAAATATCCAAGCCACATGTTCAAAATAGCCAGCTATCTGAAAAAAACTCAGATAGCTGGTCATTCGTTGTGCATACCGGGAAAGTGCGCTTATTTTTGTATTCCAGGCTTACAAATTCATATTAGTGTAAAAGGTATATCATCATTGATTTGACGATATGCCTTTATTTATTTCCTAGTAATGAAAACATTGTTCAAGCGTTTTCAATAAAAAATAGTAGTTCGCATTTAATTTATTTACAGTAAATTTCAAACTGATTAAATTTTACTTGCAAAAAAACCTCATTTTGTATATATTGTGTATGTAGTATATATACAATATACGAAGAGGTATTTGCATGCAAATAATAAAAACAGCTCAAAAGAGCCTATATATGAGTAAATTTATGCTCAAATCAAAAAGCTTATTTAAATAGGTGAATTAAAAGGGGGTCAGTCATTGCTATCAATGCGCCATTGCAAAGGATTTAGAAATTAGCGTTATTACAACAAAACGTGCTTATGAGGAGCTTGAGAAAAACGGATTTATTTATGCTATGGTTGGAAAAGGTTCTTTCATCTCCGAATAAAATAAGGAAATGATAAGGGATAGAAAAATAAAGGTAATAGAAGAAAATTTGATGGTTGCCATTCAAAATGCGAAAGAAATGGACTTTAGTTAACAGAGTTCAAGGGAAATACTTATATTATTGTATACGGAGGATGGATGATGGAAAATGTCATTGAATTACAGCATGTTCATAAATCTTTTAAGGGATTTCAGATAAAGGATTTCTCTATCAACGTGAAAAAGGGTTTTGTAACTGGATTTATCGGCGGAAATGGTGCAGGGAAATCTACAACAATTAAATTGATTATGAACTTACTTAAGCAAGATAGTGGCACTGTTTCAGTGTTTGGCATGAATTACAAGAAGCATGAAAAAGAAATAAAGGAACGTATTGGCTTTGTCTATGACGAAAATGTCTTTTATGAAAATGTTACATTAAAGGATATGAAAAGGATTATTAAACCAGCCTATAAAAACTGGGATGATAACGCCTTTCAACGTTATGTTGATCAGTTCGAACTACCATTGAATAAAAATATGAAGACCTTTTCGAAGGGGATGAAGATGAAAGCTTCATTAGCCATAGCCCTAGCTCATCATGCAGAATTGATTATTATGGATGAGCCAACTGCTGGGCTCGATCCGATATTTCGTAGAGAGCTACTAAATATACTACATGAATTAATGCAAGATGAAGATAAAACGATTTTCTTCTCGACCCATATAACAACAGATCTGGATAGAATTGCGGATTATATTACCTTTGTTCATAATGGTGAGCATATATTCACGAAGGAATTTTACAAGATTGAAGAGGAATATGCCATTGTCAAAGGGACATTGAATTTATTGGATCAGGAAACGGAACGAGAGTTTGTGGCCATCCGTAAATCGAACACAGGCTTTGAGGCGTTAACTGCGGATAAAAGTCGTGTGGCGAACATATTTGGGGATTCTGTCATTATGGAAAAACCGACGCTTGAAGATATTATGTACTATACGAAAAAAGGATGGTAATGGAATGGTTAATCTAATACTTAAGGATGTTTTAATTCAAAAGAAATTAATTTTAATATACATTGCCACAATTATACTTTATTTATTTATAGATGTGTCCCTAGTAAAGATAGGATTCTTATATAGTATGGCTTTTATCACTCAGACCTTTGCTTATGATGAAAAAGATAACGCTAATATTTTGCTTAATTCGCTGCCATATACGAGAAAGGAAATCGTTAGTTCGAAATATATTGGTTCATTGGTATATACATCACTATTTATATTCATTACTTCTATAGGTGATTTCTTCTTAAATGGAAAAGAGGTATTGTTTTTATGGAAAGATATATTGCTAATTATCGGTCTTGTTATGGTCACTTTGTCATTTATACTGCCAATCATTTATAAATTTAAAACGCAATCTTTAATGATTGCTGTAGGTGCTTTATTTGGAATATATATTTTAATCATTAAATTTTTATCCCCTAGTCTTAATGGTGCACTAAGAGAATTGATACAAAAGTTCATGACTTTACAAGAAACGCAAATGTATTTCGTAGCTATCCTTACAATCATTATTTTATATGTTGGATCGTGGCTACTATCTATTCGTATATATGCGAGAAAAGTTTTTTAAAAGAAACAGCTTGAGTCCAGCGATGTAGGCTCAAGCTGTTTACGTGCTTAAACAAGGTCCCCTATCAATAAACGGATAATTTCCGTGAGGCAGAAAATTATACTCTAAACAATATACAATGTAATCTTTATGTGAAAGACATTATAAATTCCATTGTACAGCGGACGAAATAATCAGCGTATTGAAATAAAAATTCTAATGGTTCATGCTAACGAAAATAACGGATGTCTTCATGTACTAATCACATAAAAATAAAGAAGAGGTATTTGTATGCAAATTATTATTTCAAACAGTTCAAAAGAGCCGATTTATGAGCAGATTTATGCTCAAATCAAAAAGCTTATTTTAACAGGTGAACTACAAGAAGGGCAGTCATTGCCCTCTATGCGCCAGCTTGCAAAGGATTTAGAAATTAGCGTTATTACAACAAAACGTGCTTATGAAGAGCTAGAGAAAAACGGGTTTATTTATTCTATTGTGGGAAAAGGTTCATTCATCTCTGAACAAAATAAGGAAATGATGAGAGAAAGAAAAATAAAGGTAGTCGAAGAAA
>Ga0213828_1000935_pt1 | contig 25850 bp, 19 predicted proteins | sample MC6MC0897MG_FD_180664 | JGI IMG/M metagenome (GOLD analysis project Ga0213828, IMG submission 180664) | Enriched soil aggregate microbial communities from Iowa State University, Ames, United States - MC6-MC0897-MG | ecosystem: Environmental > Terrestrial > Soil > Unclassified | place: USA: Iowa... | reverse complement strand
AAATGGTGCAAACCTCAGAGCCTCTGCTGTTTGCACCATTGCACAGGTGAAACCCGACGTCTTAGTTCGAGTCTGGACCGTAGATGTCGAAGTTGAAGTACTTCTTCTCGATTTCTTTGTACTTGCCATTGGCACGGATGGCGTCGATGGCCGCGTTGATGCGGTCGACGTTGGCCTTGTCACCCTTGCGCACGGCAATGCCGATGCCGTCGCCGAAGTACTTGGCGTCGGTGAACGCTGGGCCAACGAAGGCGAAGCCTTTGCCTGCGTCAGTTTTCAGGAAGCCGTCTTCCAGCAGGGTGGCGTCAGCCACCGTGCCATCGAGGCGGCCGGCAGCCACATCCAGGTAGATTTCGTTCTGGGTGCCGTAAGGAACCACGGTGGCACCTTTGGCGCCCAGCACTTCCTTGGCGAAGCGGTCATGGATCGAGCCGCGCTGCACGCCGATCTTCTTGCCCTGCAGTTCGCCCAGGCTGTCGCTGACCGTGGTGCCTTCCTTCATCACCAGGCGTGCTGGGGTCAGGTAGTAGCGGTTGGTGAAGTCGACCGACTTCTTGCGGTCTTCGGTAATCGACATGGACGACAGAATCGCGTCGATCTTGCGCACCTTCAGTGCCGGGATCAGGCCGTCGAACTCTTGCTCGACCCAGGTGCACTTGGCTTTCATCTCTTCACACAGGGCATTGCCGATGTCGTAGTCGAAACCGGCAATGCTGCCGTCGGGCTGCTTGAAGGCAAAGGGTGGGTAGGCGGCTTCGATACCGATTTTCAATGGTTTTTCATCGGCCTGCGACACAAGGGAAAACACGGACAGCGCCAGGGCGCCAAGCAGTGCGAGCTTCTTCATCAGGTAACTCCATCGGTACGGGGCAATACAAGGCAGGTAACGGCTGCCCGATATGCGAATGGGTACAACGCGAGCCGCGCAGGGTCGGTCGGAGACCACGAGCGAGTGAGTGGCATTTTAACGACAGCCCGGTAGTCGATATTTCTTCAAAGCGACAACTACTTACAGAAGCGCTTGAAACCGCTGCGGGCGATGTTGACAGCCATTGCAAGATATGCAAGAGCGCAAGAATTAGAACCCATTGAACTAGCAAATACTGGGCCTATTATTGGCAAAGCCTTGTGTCACGGCAAGTGCAGCGTACCACCCAGGCAAAAATGCCTGCAAAAATGCACCGAAAGTGGGCCGAACTGTTTCCTCGCGCCCCGTTTGCGATCACCCAAGGTGACAGAAGAGTTACCGATGAATGTCGGGTAACAGTAAAGCAAAAACCCCGCCGGTTGCCCGAGCGGGGTTTTTATCAGGGCCTGAGGGGGGGCGTGCTACAACCCCCTGCGCATCACGCCGAAGCCAGGTTCATCGCTTTGTGCGTGTCGATCAGATGCTGCACCACACCCGGGTCGGCCAGGGTCGAGATATCCCCCAATGAGCCGTACTCCGCCGTGGCGATCTTGCGCAGGATACGCCGCATGATCTTGCCCGAGCGGGTCTTCGGCAGCCCAGGCGCCCACTGGATCACGTCCGGCGAAGCAATCGGCCCGATCTCCTTGCGCACCCAGTTTTTCAGCTCCAGGCGCAGTTGCTCGCTGGGCTCCACGCCGGCATTGAGGGTGACATAGACATAGATGCCCTGCCCCTTGATGTCGTGCGGCACACCCACCACGGCCGCCTCGGCAACCTTGGCGTGGGCAACCATGGCACTTTCGATTTCGGCAGTGCCCATGCGGTGGCCGGACACGTTGAGCACGTCATCCACACGGCCGGTGATCCAGTAGTAACCATCCTCGTCGCGGCGCGCGCCGTCACCGGTGAAGTACATGCCACGGAAGGTCTTGAAGTAGGTGTCGACGAAACGGTCGTGATCGCCATACAGCGAACGCGACTGGCCCGGCCAGGAATCGAGGATCACCAGGTTGCCTTCGGCGGCGCCATCAATGAGGTTGCCCAGGTTGTCCACCAGCGCCGGCACCACACCGAAGAACGGACGGGTTGCCGAACCCGGCTTGAGGCCGGTGGCGCCTGGCAACGGGCTGATCAGGATGCCGCCAGTTTCGGTCTGCCACCAGGTATCGACGATCGGGCAACGCTCTTTGCCGACCGCCTTGTAGTACCAGTTCCATGCCTCGGGGTTGATCGGCTCGCCGACCGAACCCAGCAGGCGCAGGCTGGAACCATCGGCGCCGTCAACGGCCGCCTGCCCTTCGGCCATCATGGCGCGAATCGCGGTAGGCGCGGTGTAGAGGATGTTGACCTTGTGCTTGTCGATGATTTTCGACACCCGGGTGATGTCCGGGTAGTTCGGCACACCCTCGAACAGCAAGGTGGTTGCGCCGTTGGCCAGCGGGCCGTAGACGATGTAGCTGTGGCCGGTGACCCAGCCCACGTCTGCGGTGCACCAGTAGACCTCACCCGGGCGGTAGTCGAACACCCGCTCATGGGTCAGCGCGGCATACACCAGGTAACCCCCCGTGGTGTGCAGCACACCCTTGGGCTTGCCGGTGGAGCCGGAGGTATAAAGGATGAACAGCGCTTCCTCGGCACCCATTTCTTTCGGCGCGCAGTGGCTGGAAGCCACTTTCATCAGGTCTTCGTACCAGATGTCGCGGTGCTGGTGCCAGGCAATCTCGCCACCGGTGCGCTTGCACACGATGATCTTCTGCACACTGTTGGTTTCAGGGTTGGTCAGGGCCAGGTCGACGTTGCCCTTGAGCGGGGTACGACGGCCGCCGCGCAAACCTTCGTCGGCGGTGATCACCACCTTGGACTTGCAGTCGATGATTCGGCCGGCCAGCGCCTCGGGGGAGAAGCCGCCGAATACCACCGAGTGGATTGCACCGATGCGGGCACAGGCCAGCATGGCGACCACGGCCTCGGGGATCATCGGCATGTAGATGGTCACCACGTCGCCGCGGTGCACGTCCTGGCCACGCAAGGCGTTGGCAAACTTGCAGACCTGCTCGTGGAGCTCGCGGTAGGTGATGTTGCGGTGCTCGGAAGGGTCGTCGCCCTCCCAGATGATCGCCAACTGGTCGCCACGCTCTTCAAGGTGACGGTCCAGGCAGTTGGAGGAAACGTTCAGAGTGCCATCGGCAAACCACTTGATATCGACATGGTGGTCATCGAACGAGGTCTGCTTGACCTTGGTAAACGGCTTGATCCAGTCCAGACGCTGGGCCTGCTCGCGCCAGAAGCCGTCCGGGTTGATCACCGATTGCTGGTACATGGCCTTGTAGGTGGCCTCGTCGGTCAGGGTAGTGGCCGCAACCTCGGGACGAACGGGATACAGTGGAGCCGCACTCATCTGTGTTACCTCGGTGTAATAGTTGTTTTTGTATGGAACCGTTTGTAACTGTACCAGAGCGACAAAAGCCATTCGACGTTGGTAGTAAAGCGGCCGAATTTGGTACTGACGTACGAGCAGAGCGCTCTAGCTCGCGGCTCGTAGCCCTGGCCCGAAAAAAGCAGGGTGCTTTTGGGGTGATTGTTACAGATTCTGTCAAAACACTTTATCAAAAGGCCTACTGTTTCAGCGCAAGCCGCCCCCCTAAAATTCATCTCGCCAACAACGGCAAGGCGATTAACTTCTGGTAACAGCCCCCACGAAGGCAAGCGTTAATCCCCCTCTACTTCGATAGTTAAAACCCGCAGCACGTGCGGCGTTACACACGCCGCGCACCCCCTCACGACCTTAGACAGGTAAATAGAAAATGAAAGCTTTACTGGTATTGGTACTTGGCAGTCTTTGCGGCGCGGCAATGGCCGGCGAAGCAAACGATGCCGAGCAGATTCCGGTTGAACAGTACAGTTATTCGCAGCACCTGGACATTGCCCGCGTCATCTCCATGAGCGAAGTGCCCAACGTCTGTGAAGTCGTGCCCGCCCGCATGACCTACGAGGACTCCAAGGGCCAGACGCACATTCTTGAATACCGCGTGATGGGGAATGGCTGCTCTAACGGCTAACCCTTGAGATCAGGGCCCCGCTGGGGCCCTTCGCGGGCAAATCCGCTGCCACACGCCATTCAAACTTACATCGACGACTATTATTCTGGCGTCTTGCCCAGCGAATAATCGCGCAACTTGTTGGCAATGGTCGTGTGCGAAACACCCAATCGTTTGCCCAATGCGCGGCTACTTGTAAATTCCCCCATCAAACTTTCCAGTACGGCCTTTTCAAAGCGCCCGACAATCTGCGAAAGGTCCCCTTCCAGGGAAAACTCCCCCAGCGGTTGACGCACGCCATAATCCGGCAAACGAATATGCTCGCTTTTAACCACGCCGCCTTCACATAACGAAACCGCCTGGAACAATACGTTTTCCAGTTGCCGTACATTACCGGGCCAGTGGTACTGGCTGAGTTTATCCATCGCTGCCGGCAGTAGGCGTGGCAACGCACAGCCAATTTGTCGGCTGGCCTGATCGAGAAAGTGCTGCACCAGCCCTTCCAGCCCATCCATGCACTCACGCAAGGGCGGGATGTGCAAAGACAACACATTGAGGCGGTGATACAGGTCCTGGCGGAACTCGCCGCGTGCGCACAACTCGGACAAGTCCACCTGGGTCGCGCAAATGACCCGCACATCCAGGTACACCTCTTCATCACTGCCTACCCGGCGAAAGCAACCGTCCTGCAGAAAACGCAGCAGCTTTACCTGCAGCCGCGGGCTCATCTCCCCGACCCCATCGAGAAACAGCGTACCGCCAGCCGTCAACTCCAGCAGCCCCAGCTTGCCTTCGGCCCGCGCCCCTTCGAAGGCACCCGGGCCGTAGCCGAACAGCTCGGTCTCGGCCATCGACTCGGGCAACCCCGCGCAATTGAGCGCCATCAGCGGCGACTGCCCACGCGGGCTGGCCAAGTGGCAGGCGCGCGCCAGCAGCTCTTTACCGGTGCCCGTCTCGCCTTCGATCAGCAAGGGTGCATCCAGGGGCGCCATGCGCCGCGCCTCACGCACCACCGCCGCCATCACCCGCGAGCTCTGGAAGATACTGTCAAAGCCGCGCAACTCCTGCTTGCGCACGTTATAGATGCGCTCACCGATACGGTCGGCGCGGTGCAAAGTCAGCACCGCGCCGGCCAGCGCCTCGCTGTCGTCATGCTCGGATTGCAACGGCGCGATATCGGCGAGAAACACGTCGCCCTTGACCTTGACCCGCAAACCATTGATGCGCGACTTGTTGGCCCGCACCAGTTCGGGCAGGTCGAAGTCTTCGACATAACGCGCCAGCGGCATGCCCGGCACCTCATCGACCCGCACCCCGAGCAACTGCGCCGCCGTGCGGTTGGCGGCAACGATGCTGCCGCCCATGTCGATCGACAGCACGGGGAAGTCCAACGCGCCCAGTAACGCATTCAGTTCCATGTGCCGACGCTCACTGGGCATCAGCCCCACGCGCTTGACGCCGAACACTCCGGCAATGGCCTCGAATTTCGGCCGCAGGGCCTGGAACTGCAGGTTGATCAGGTTCGGGCAGTGCAGGTAGATGGCATTGCCATGATCCCCCCCCACCTCGCCGCGCAGCACGTTGATGCCGTACTCCACCAACAGGTTGAGGATGTCGCGAAGGATGCCGATGCGGTTCTGGCAATGCACTTTGATACGCATGAGAGCTCTCTAAGCGCCGATGTTTTTCACCTGGGCGCGGAAAATTCGTAAAGATAAGCTGACAAAAACAGGTAAACCATCAGCCCTATGCCCCGGATTTTCCGTCACTCGCGTCGTTTTGTAAAATTTTCGTTACGAATAGCCGCCAACCCATCACCTGACAGAAGCACGCGCCCCGGTGCAAATTGCCGGATGAGGGGATATTCCTAGGGTAAGCACATAACAAGAAAAGCCCTCACCAGGAGAGCCACATGAAACAGACGCAATACGTGGCACGCGAGCCCGATGCGCATGGTTTTATCGACTACCCGCAGCAAGAGCATGCGGTGTGGAATACGCTGATCACCCGTCAGCTGAAAGTCATCGAAGGCCGTGCGTGCCAGGAATACCTGGACGGCATCGACCAGCTCAAGCTGCCCCACGACCGCATCCCGCAACTGGGCGAGGTCAACAAGGTGCTGGGCGCCACCACTGGCTGGCAGGTCGCCCGCGTACCGGCACTGATCCCCTTCCAGACCTTCTTCGAATTGCTGGCCAGCAAGCGCTTCCCGGTTGCCACGTTCATCCGCACCCCGCAAGAACTGGACTACCTGCAGGAACCGGACATCTTCCACGAGATCTTCGGCCACTGCCCGCTGCTGACCAACCCCTGGTTCGCCGAGTTCACCCACACCTATGGCAAACTCGGCCTGGCCGCGAGCAAAGAGCAGCGCGTGTACCTGGCACGCCTGTACTGGATGACTATCGAGTTCGGCCTGATGGAGACCCCGCAAGGTCAGAAGATCTATGGCGGCGGCATCCTTTCCTCGCCGAAAGAAACGGTCTACAGCCTGTCGAATGAACCGGAACACCAGGCGTTCGACCCGATAGAGGCGATGCGCACGCCGTACCGCATCGACATCCTGCAGCCGCTGTATTTCGTCTTGCCCAACCTCAAGCGGCTGTTCGACCTGGCCCATGAAGACATCATGGGCATGGTTCAGCAGGCCATGCAGCTGGGCCTGCACGCCCCCAAGTTTCCACCCAAGGTTGCTGCCTGAAGCCACCCTGATAACAACTCGAACCGGAAAAGTAATCATGAATGCCTTGAACCAAGCCCATTGCGAAGCCTGCCGCGCCGATGCACCGAAAGTCAGCGACGAGGAACTGGCGGAGCTGATTCGCGAAATCCCGGACTGGAACATCGAAGTGCGCGACGGCCACATGGAGCTGGAGCGCGTGTTCAAGTTCAAGAACTTCAAGCATGCCCTGGACTTTACCAACGCCGTGGGTGCAATCGCTGAAGCCGAAGGCCATCACCCTGGCCTGCTGACCGAGTGGGGCAAAGTCACCGTGACCTGGTGGAGCCACTCGATCAAGGGCCTGCACCGCAACGACTTCATCATGTGCGCGCGTACCGACAAGGTTGCCGAGTCGGCTGAAGGCCGCAAGTAACACCTGAAGACGGGGCCGCTGTGCCCCCCCTATACGGCGTTCCGGCGCGAAGGGGGGGCACAGCGGCCCCGTTTTTTTGTAGGACAAATGTCCGTTATTCGCCCGTAAACCCGACAAGCGAACGGGAAAAAGTTCAAACTGTCATCCAGACTGCTGTATCCTGCCCCAGCTTTCCGAAGCCCTAAACGCGCCTGGCGCAGCCTTTTCACTCACACTTGCGAGGAACGACGAGATGCATGAAATCCCGAATCTTCCCTTCCCAAGCCTGAACCCAGAAGAGCAAACCGTTTCCGTCCACGCCGAGCCGACGCCTGCCGTCGACCAGGATGGTGACGATCAATCCAGCGCTGATCAGGAATAAACCGCGCATCACAACTGTGTGAAAACGGCTGACCTGCGGGCCACCGCGGTCAACACGTTTTCACACCGTTCAGCCTCAGGCAGTAGCCTGCTACCCCCCGCTCACCTGCCAGGCTATGCATCGTTGCGGCTCCCTTACCGGAGATTGCACCATGCATTCACCCTCCCCCGCTCCCGACGAGTACCGCCGCCGCATAGAGGCGATCACTGCCCAGGACATCCTGCTGGCGAATGATACGTCCGGCCCCCTCGACCTGAAGACTTCGCTGAGCCTGCACTTTGACCGGGCATTCGACTTCGACGACCTGTTTCCGCGTCAGCTCCAGGACCATGAGTTGCGCAAGGCCCTGAACCAGGCATTTGCCAGCCAGGCAGCCGCGAGCCACCTCAACGCCTTTTTCAAACGCCCGCCAGCCACACCCTTGGCCACCGGCGAGTGTGCCTATTTTTTCAGAACCTTGGTGGCACGGGCACTTCCCGACGACCTTACTGGCCCATCGGGTGCCGCTGCCTATCAAAGCTGCAGCCTGGCCCAGGCACTCTGGGCCAGGCACCTTTGCCACAAGCGCCGTGACGCCTTCCTCATGGCGACCCTGCTGCTTCACAACGACCTGCCCGACGAGGCCCCGCCACCCCTTGCGCCGGTAACGACAGTGGAACTTGCGCATGCCCTGGATCTCAATGCCCTGTCACACCACCTGCTGGCCACCCCGGCAGGCACCAACCCAGCCGAGCACCTGTTCGCGACACTTGAGGCAGACGTCTACTACCAGGGGCTGCGCTATCGCCCCCCGACCCTGCGTGAACGCGAAGCCGGCCATGAGCCCAACCAATACGGCAAAGTCACCTTGCCGGGTGCAGCATTGAATGCCCCCGTCGCCCATGTACTGGATGCATTGCTGCACGCCCAAGCTTTCAGCCAGTGGGCCGCTCGCCTGGCACAAGCCCTGCAATTGCCCGAGGCAATCAACAGCCGTGACCTTGCCGAGCAGGCCATGACCGATTGGCTCTACCCACCGCATGCGCGACGTGCCGGCTATGTATTGGACTTCGAACTGTTCAACCCGCAGAACCAGAGGCTGCCCTACGCCGACATACGCCTGGACCTGACCAACAGTGTGCAGGCAAGCCTCGGCTGCCGCCCCGCCGTTGCTGAACTGGCCGCCGAGTTACTGCTGCGCCATTTCGCCCCCGAACTGCTGCTCGACGACACCCCCACAGCGATACCTTATCGACCCGACCTGAACTGGGCCATTCTGCGCCAAGGGGTCATGCTGCTGCGCGACCTGCAGCGCCCGCTGAGCCATGAACAGGCAGAGCAGATACTCAGCCAGCCCGTCGAAGACTCCGCTGGCAGCAGTGAAGCCCTGCGCGACACGCTCGCCCAGTGGGGGCCGCTGCAAGGTCACATCGCGTACATGCCGCCGTGGTCGGCCCAGCAATGGTGCACGGTCTACGATCACTACCTGATTGCCTGGGATGTGGCGCAACTGCAGCAGCGGCCAGACCGCATTGCCGAAGCGTGCAGGTTGCTGGAGGCGGCCAACATCGACCCGGCCGGGCACAATGCCGATGGCCAGCTTCACCTTGAAGCGTATCTCGATCTACAAACCCGCTACAGCGCGAAAGGCCTACCAGACGTCACGCAATGGTTCGAAGAGGCATTTGACCGCTGGCTGGCCTCAGCCCGAATACTCCATGAAGGCCTGATGCAACGGCTGCTCAGGCATCTACCGGAAGATTATCTGCAGGCACTGCGCGAAGGCCCGTGGACCTGTTACGCCGCGACCTGGCCACGTTATCGGCAACCTGACCCGGTCCCGCCCTATGGTGACAGCCCCGAGGAACACTGGCAGCAAGAGGTAGGCACACTGGGCATGCTGGTTTTGTTGCAAGGTGAACACGACCACACGTTGCTGGAACTGTTCCCGCAGCGCTTGACATGGCACGAGCGCGCCATCCCCTCGGCTGCCGCCCACCGCCTCTCGGACATCGTGACACTGCCCTATCAGGCCTATAACGAAGCGCCCCCTACCTGGGATGTCGCCACGTTCCATTCCAGCCTGAGCACCATCATCCAAGCGCCGGCGCAGCACAGACTGGAGGCTCTGACCAACGCCTACGTCCAATACGTCGGGCTAGGTAACAGCGCAGCGTTGCATGCCGTCAGCAAAGGCGCCACGCGACACGAGGCATTTCTTGCCGAAAAGCGCCAAACCAGCAACTGGGGTTACCTGTGGAAGCTGATCAAACACACTGTGCCGGGGGCTGCGTGCATCGATGCCCAGAACGGGCAAGATGCAGTGAGTTGCATACTGGACCTGGCAGCCGGCGCAGGCTCGGCAACCCGTGCGATCCGCCGCGCAGCCAACCCACTGGCGCGCCTGTCCGCTGCCAACAGCCAAGCCGCTCAGGCGATGCGCCTAGGGCTGGTCAAATCAGCCAGGCGCTGGTCCGAGTTATCCGAATTGCCGCCTGCGGTTTATGCCCGAACCGTTGGGCCCAGGCGCTGGCACAGTCAGCCTGAACTTCCCACTCATGCCACTTGGCCGGACAACTTCAGGCTCGATCAGCCGCCCCCGCCCGGCCTGACCCCCGGCCAGTTCATGCGCGACCGCCTGACACCGCCGGATGCACCTTTGGCGTGGCAAGGCCATCCCCGCCCCCTGTCAATTGCCAGGAGCGATGGCCACGTGGATACACTCATCAACGGCGCTATCTATCGCCATCACCCCGGCGAACTCAGCAATACGCTTCGCCGCATCGACAACCAGAAGTTGTCGTCTGCACCTGCCCCAACCCTGCAAAACGCGCCGTACCGTAACGAAGGTGACAGGCATATCGCCTTGAGCTTCTCCCCGGCCGCCAACGAAGCGCATACCCCCCTGTTCGGCCAGCAGGTAAGCCATGCTTTCCAGCATGTGCGTATCGAGCCTGCGCCCATACGCATGCACGGAGGCGACAGCCGGTTTGACGCCTGGACACAGGCCATGGTGCATGAGGGCAAGGTGGTGAACTACACCGGCCAGTCGTCCAAACCGCTCGCCCCGATAAAGGCACTGGAGGCTCGGGTTCGCCTGGGTATCATCACCCCCCCGGTTTACCACCGACGCATCACTGCCGACCCTTTGGCGGAATTCTGGTTTGGCTTGCCCGAAACGTTTTCAGCCGCCCAAGTGCAACTGATCGCCCGCGTCTGCCCACCGGTGCGCCTAGGCGGGCTGGCCAGAACCGTGCCCGACCGCCGCACGTTGAGGGCGGCAATCATCGCGTGGCAAAGCCGCGACTGGATAATCGTCGAGGCCGATGTCGGCGTCTTCTATGCAGCGCAGTGGGTGATATCGCCCTGGCAAGCACGCCAGTTGAACGCGCTTGCAGCCGGTACATTGCGGCCAGGTGACCTGCCCACGCCACCCTCCAGCACGCGACAAACCCTGTCGCGGGTGCGCGACGACAAGATGATCGAACGTTATCTGCAGGTCAGCGAAACCTACCGGATCGTCGCGACTCGCCCCAATCTGCAGCGTGACATCGACAACCTGACCGCCCTCCTGCGCGACTGGCTTGAACACAGCCGCGCCAGCCACCCGCCCGTGCCCAGCGTGTTCAAGGAAGTACTCGATGCCGCCGAGGCGCGCATGCTGCCGGAATACGCCAAGAGCATTCTCACGGCTCCCACCGCCCAGGATGCCCTCACCGGTGTCGCCAAGCTCAACCTGGCAGGTCTGAACCGGGAAATCATTCCCGCCTGGCGGCCACTGCGCCAAGCCGCGCTGACTGAGCAGGATCACGTAGCCCTTGTCCTCAACACCTTGCTGCCCGCCACCGGCACCGACGCGCCCTTCATGCCGATGAGCGTGGCCGAACTACTCAGCGAAGCTGGCGCGCTGCAACTTCGCCGACACTTGCCTGGTGCTAACCTGGCTTTCGCCACCGCGACACTGGAAGATGGCAGCCGCCGGGTCTACTTTTCGCTGTCCGGTGGCTGGAAAAACCGCAAGGTAGGCATACCAACACCGCCAGCCGAACCGCACACACGCGTGACCTACATCGATGCACGCGCGCGCATGGAGGGCAAGCCACCGTCCCCCCGCTTTACTGAGCTGCCCACATTGCGTCGCCCCGACCACTTGAATATCGTCGAGCATCATAGGCACCTGGACTCCGAACGCTTGATCGCCACAGTGCTCAACGACGACCTGCTTGCCACGCACGCCAGCGTGCGCAGCATCGACGTCTTCACCCTGTTCAGTACCTGCCGCTCATGCGGAGGCTACGTGCTGCCGCGTCTGCGCCTGGACTACGGCAAGGCATCCTTCAGTGTCAGTTGGCTGGTGGACTACAAGGAGTAACCGTGCGCCGTGGGCAGGCTTGTTCATCAAAGACCTGCCCACAGGCCGGGCCAGGGTGGATATGATTACACCGTTCTCGCCCGTCTAGCCCAATGGATCTGCCATGCCCGCCAAATCCACGTCACACCTTGCGATCACCGCGCAGGTGGTGTCCATCGTCCTTTTCACGTTCATCGGCTACCTGAATATCGGCATCCCCCTGGCCGTGCTGCCGGGTTATGTGCATAACGACCTAGGCTTCAGCACCGTGATCGCCGGCCTGGTGATCAGTGTGCAGTACCTGGCCACATTGCTCAGCCGCCCTACGGCCAGCCGCATCATCGATAACCTCGGCAGCAAGAAGGCAGTGATGTACGGCTTGGCCGGATGCGGGCTCAGCGGCGTATTCATGCTGGCCTGCGCCTTCCTCACCCACTTGCCCTGGCTGAGTTTGACCTGCCTGCTGGTCGGCCGCCTGGTGCTGGGCAGCGCCGAAAGCCTGGTGGGTTCTGGCGCGATTGGTTGGGGGATCGGCCGAGTTGGCGCCGAAAACACGGCCAAGGTGATTTCCTGGAACGGCATCGCCAGCTACGGCGCGCTGGCCATCGGCGCCCCACTGGGTGTGCTGATGGTCAAGAGCCTGGGGCTGTGGAGCATGGGCGCAAGCATCATCCTGTTGTGCGTGCTCGGCCTGCTGCTGGCCTGGCCGAAGCGCGCCGCGCCAGTGGTCAGCGGGGTGCGCCTGCCGTTCCTGCGGGTGCTGGGCAAAGTGTTCCCGCATGGCTCGGGGCTGGCACTGGGCTCGATCGGCTTTGGCACCATCGCCACCTTCATCACCCTGTACTACGCCAGCCGTGGCTGGGCGAATGCGGCACTGACCCTGAGCCTGTTCGGGGCCAGTTTCATCTGTGCGCGGCTGCTGTTCGGCAACCTGATCAACCGGCTGGGCGGCTTCAGGGTGGCGATCGCCTGCCTGGCGGTGGAGACGCTTGGCCTGCTGATGCTGTGGCTGGCGCCCAGCGCCGAGCTGGCATTGGCCGGGGCGGCGCTCAGTGGTTTTGGCTTCTCGCTGGTGTTCCCGGCACTAGGGGTCGAGGCGGTGAACCAGGTGTCGGCGGCCAACCGCGGGGCGGCGGTAGGTGCGTATTCGCTGTTCATCGATTTGTCGCTGGGCATTACCGGGCCGTTGGTGGGCGCGGTGGCGGCGGGGTTCGGGTTTGCTTCGATGTTCTTGTTTGCGGCGGGGGCTTCGGGGTGCGGGCTGGTGTTGAGCCTGTACCTGTATCGGCAGGCGCGACATGGCCGCAAACAGGCCAAGGATGCTTGAGCTTGCAAGGCCTGGACTGCCATCTTCGCGGGTAACACCGCGAAGAGGGCCTTACAGGTTTACCGCTGTGCGTACTGCAACACCACTTCCAGCGGATGACGCATCTGCCGCTCGGTCATGCGCTTGACCTGGCTGCGGCACGAGTAACCTGTCGCCAGCGCCTCGCCTTCCTTGTCCAGCTTGGTCGCCCAGGACTGCTCGAAGATGGTCCGTGAAGTCGCCTGGTTACGCGCTTCATGCCCGTAGGTGCCGGACATGCCGCAGCAACCGGTAGCCTCGGTCACCAGCTTCAGGCCCAGGCGTGCGAACACCTGCTCCCACTGCCGGGTGCTGGCCGGTACGTTGGTTTTCTCGGTGCAGTGGGCCATCAAGCGGAAATTGCCGGGTGCGGTCGGCGCCTGCTCGGGCAGCACATCCATCAGCCACTCCTGCGGCAACAGTACGTTCGGGCAGCCTTCCAGGCCCGGCACCTTCTGGTACTCCTGGCGGTACACCAGGGTCATGGCCGGGTCCAGCCCCACCAGCGGCACGCCGCAATCGGCCAGGGCCTTGAGCTGGGTACCGTTGCGGATCGCCGCCTTGGCGAAGGCCCCCAGGAAGCCCTGCACATGCAAGGGCTTGCCGTTGGCACTGTATGGCGCCAGGAATACCCGGTGGCCCAGGCGGTGAGCCAGGTCGATGAAGGCAGCCAGCAGCGGCGTCTCGAAGTAACGGGTGAAGGCATCCTGCACCAGCACGATGCTGCGCTCACGCTGGGCCGGCGTCAGCTCGCGCAGGGCCGGCACGCTGGCCACGCCGACGCGGCAGCGGGTCAAGGTGGCCTGGAAGTTGAAACGGCTGATCAACGGGCTGTCGACCATGCCGACCTTGTCGGCCAGCAGCTTGCTGACCCACTTCGAGCCCATTACCGCGTTGTACAGCCCCGGCGCATGCGCCAGGTACGGGATGGTGAACTCCAGCGAGCCAATCAGGTAATCACGCAGCGGGCGCTGGTAGCGGCCGTGGTAGAGCTCGAGGAAACGCGAGCGGAAGTCCGGCACATTGACCTTGATCGGGCACTGCCCCGCGCACGACTTGCATGCCAGGCAACCGGCCATGGCATCGTAGACCTCGTGCGAGAAGTCTGCCTGCCCCTGGTCGCGCCCGCGGTTGTTGCGCAGCCGCGCCGGCAGGCCCTTGAGCCAGGACACCTTGTTGCGCGCTGCCGCCAGCACATCGATATCCGCTGCACCTTGCAGGCGCAACCATTCACGCATCAACGAGGCACGGCCCTTGGGTGAGTGCTGACGCTCACGGGTGGCCTTCCACGACGGGCACATGGCGTCGTTGGGGTCGTAGTTGTAGCAGGCGCCGTTGCCGTTGCAGTGCACGGCGCTGCTGAAGTTCTGCCAGACGCGCTCGTCGATGGTGCGGTCGAGGTCACCGCGCAAGGTCACGCCATCGACCTTGGTCAGGCCTTCGGCGCTGTCTGGCGGTGTGCAGATCTTGCCGGGGTTGAGCTGGTTGCGTGGGTCGAATGCACCCTTGAGGCGCTGCAACGCCGGGTACAGTTCGCCAAAGTAATCGGGCACGTACTCCGAACGCAGGCCCTTGCCGTGCTCACCCCAAAGCAGCCCGCCATAGCGCTGGGTCAGTGCCGCCACGGCATCGGAAATCGGCTTGACCAGTGCGGCCTGGGCCGGGTCTTTCATGTCCAGCGCCGGGCGCACGTGCAGCACGCCGGCGTCGACGTGGCCGAACATGCCATAGGCCAGGCCATGGCCGTCGAGCAGCGCGCGGAAGTCGGCAATATAGTCGGCCAGTTGCTCTGGCGGTACTGCCGTGTCTTCGACGAATGGCTGCGGGCGCACCTCGCCCTCGACGTTGCCAAGCAGGCCCACCGAGCGTTTGCGCATGGTGTAGACGCGGGTGACGGCCTCGGCGCCCTCGGCCAGGGTGTGCCCAAGGCGCTCGACGCTGGTATCGCTTTGCAGGTGCTGGATGAACGCCTGCACCCGCGCATTGACCTCGTCAGGCTGATCGCCACAGAACTCCACCAGGTTGATACCCAAGGTCGGGCGCTCGGGGTCGGCGGGGAAATATTCGGCGACGCTGTGCCAGACGATGTCCTTCATCGCCAGCATCAGTACCTTGGAGTCGACGGTTTCGATCGACAAGGGTTTGTGCGCCATCAAGGCATTGGCGTCACGCAGGGCATCCATGAAGCTGGTGTAGCGGACGTTGACCAGTACCGCGTATTTCGGGATCGGCAGTACATTGAGCTTGGCTTCGACCACGTAACCCAGCGACCCTTCGGCACCGCACAGCACGCTGTTGAGGTTGAAGCGCCCCTGCTCGTCGCGCAGGTGCGCCAGGTCGTAACCGGTCAGGCAGCGGTTGAGCTTGGGGAAGGTGCTTTCGATCAGCTCGGCCTGGGTTTCCTGGATTTCGCGGGCCACCCGATAGACTTCGCCAACCCGCCCCGGCGCGGCGCAGGCCTGGTCCAGCGCGGCGTCATCGATGGGCAGGCTGTGCAGGCGTTCGCCGCCGAGCAGTACGCTGTGCAATTCGAGCACGTGATCGCGGGTCTTGCCGTAGGTGCAACTGCCCTGGCCGCTGGCGTCGGTGTTGATCATGCCGCCGACCGTGGCGCGGTTGGAGGTGGACAGTTCAGGCGCGAAGAACAGCCCATGGGGCTTGAGCGCGGCATTGAGCTGGTCCTTGACCACACCGGCCTGGACCCGTACCCAACGCTGTTCGACGTTGATTTCGAGGATGCTGTTCATGTGCCGCGACAGGTCGACTACGATGCCGTCGGTCAGCGACTGGCCGTTGGTGCCGGTGCCGCCGCCACGCGGGGTCAGCTTGACCTGCGCAAAGCGCGCCTCTCCCATCAGCGCGGCGACCCGCGCCACGTCATCGGCGTCACGCGGGAACACCGCCGCCTGGGGCAGGCGCTGGTAAATCGAGTTGTCGGTGGCCAGCACCGTACGGGTAGCGTAATCGGCACTGATCTGGCCACGGAAGCCGCTGTTGCGCAGGGCTTCGAGGAATTCTGGGTAGTTCGCGGACGGTGCACTGGTCGGCAGCTGGGCGATCATCGAAGGATGGCCTCTTGATATGGGCTAATTCACGGAAATCCTGTCACGCCGGCATGAGTCGTTTCACACCTGATGACGAATAGGTCAATGTTCCTGTACTTTCGCGCCAGGGGCAAACGGATAATCCTGCCGCTATCGATGACTTTTATGAATGAATTACCGCCACCTGACACCGTCCATGTCACTGCTGCTGGCATTCGAAGCCGCCGCGCGGCATGAAAGCTACACCCGCGCCGCCGCCGAACTGTCACTGACCCAGAGCGCCGTCAGTCGCCAGGTGCAGGCGCTGGAGCAGCAATTGGGGCTGACGCTGTTTCGCCGCGAGGGCCGCCAGGTGCAATTGACCGACGTCGGCCGGCTGTACCAGCGCGAGTTGAGCGAGGCATTGGGGCGCATCCGCAGCGCCACGCTGCAGGCGCTGGCCTACCAGTCGGGCGTCGGCACGCTGCGCTTGGCCACCCTGCCCACCTTCGGCTCGAAATGGTTGCTGCCGCGGCTGCATGCGTTCTACAGCGCCCACCCGGGCATGTTGGTGCATATCCATTCACGGATCGAAGCGATCAACTTCGACACCAGCGAGATTGATGCGGCCATCGGGGTGGCGAGCCACGACCTGCCAGGGCTGATCTGCCACCGCCTGCATGCCGAGGAGCTGCTGGTGATCCTGCCGCCAGAGGCAGCCGTCGACCCGCATGGCTGGAGCCCCGCCCGGGTTAGCGAGGAAGTGCTGCTCAATGTCGCCAACAACCCGCATGCCTGGGGCGAGTGGTTCTCGCATCACCAGCTGCCGCACCGGGCGATGCGCCTGGGGCCGAGTTTCGAGCTGACCTCACACCTGATCCAGGCGGTGCGGGCCGGCATCGGCATTGGCCTGGTGCCGCGGATTCTGGTGCAAGAGGAGCTGGCCAAGGGCGAGCTGTTCAGCCCCGGCGCAGCATTTGCCAGCCAGCGCAGCTATTACCTGATCTACCCGCCGCGCAATGAAGCGCTGCCGTCGTTGCGGGCGTTTCGCAGCTGGTTGCTCGAGCAGATCTGAGTTTTTGACTGCTTTATTGGCAACAAAAAACCCGATGCCAATGACCTGACATCGGGTTTGCGTTATCGCCTGCAGCGCTTACTTGGCAACAGTACCGGCAGCGGTGCCATTGGCCTGTGCATCACGCTTGGGCTTGAGGATGTAGAAGATGAACATCACCAACAACCACACCGGGATCGCATACACCGAAATATTGATACCCGGAATCTGCAGCATGATGCCGAGGATCAGCACCACGAACGCCAGGCAGAGGTAGTTGCCGTAGGGGTACCACAGCGCCTTGAACAGCGGCTTCTGGCCAGTGCGGTCGAGGTGCTGGCGGAATTTCAGGTGCGAGTAGCTGATCATCGCCCAGTTGATCACCAAGGTCGCCACGACCAGCGACATCAACAGCTCCAGCGCATTCTGCGGAATGAAGTAGTTGAGCAGCACTGCAATCAGGGTCACCGCAGCCGACACCAGGATCGAACGCACCGGCACACCGCGCTTGTCGACCTTGGCCAGGGCCGCCGGGGCGTCACCTTGCTCGGCCATGCCCAGCAGCATGCGGGCGTTGCAGTAGGTACCGCTGTTGTACACCGACAGCGCTGCGGTCAGGACCACGAAGTTCAGCAGGTGGGCGGCCACATCGCTGCCCAGCAGGGAGAACACCTGAACGAACGGGCTGCTGCCGTAGCTGCCGCCAGAGGCGTCGATGCTGGCGACCAGGTTGTCCCACGGGGTCAGCGACAGCAGCACGACCAGCGCACCGATGTAGAAGATCAGGATGCGGTAGATGACCTGGTTGATGGCCTTGGGAATCACGGTCCTCGGCTTGTCGGCCTCGGCTGCGGTGAAGCCGAGCATTTCCAGGCCACCGAAGGAGAACATGATGAACGCCAACGCCATCACCAGGCCGCTGACGCCATGCGGGAAGAAGCCGCCGTGCGCCCACAGGTTGGTAACCGACGCCTCGGGGCCACCGCTACCGCTGGTCAGCAGGTACGCACCCAGGCCGATCATGCCGACGATGGCCACGACCTTGATGATGGCGAACCAGAATTCTGCCTCGCCGAAGACTTTCACGTTCATCAGGTTGATGAAGTTGATCAGCAGGAAGAAGCCCGCCGCCGTGACCCAGGTCGGGATCTCTGGCCACCAGTAGTGAATGTACTTGCCGACCGCCGTCAGCTCCGACATGCCCACCAGGATGTACAGCACCCAACAGTTCCAGCCCGACATGAAGCCGGCGAAGCCGCCCCAGTACTTGTGGGCAAAGTGGCTGAACGAACCGGCCACCGGCTCTTCGACGATCATCTCGCCCAGCTGGCGCATGATCATGAAGGCGATGAAGCCGCAGATGGCATAGCCAAGAATCATCGACGGGCCGGCGGATTTCATCACGCCTGCCGAACCCAGGAACAGGCCGGTACCAATCGCTCCGCCGAGGGCGATCAACTGGATATGGCGGTTCTTCAGGCCCCGCTTTAGCTTGCCTGAATGCATGTTTTGTCCACTCATGAACGAAGTCACCTGCATTGTTTTTATCTGTGACGAAATCGGACCCACCGCGCTCGTGGCGCAGCGGAATGGGCAAGGTGGTTACCTTGGGTTTCTTGAACGCGGGCGCCGCCAGGGCGGGTCAGCCGGGTGTGATCAAGAGTGCGCGGTACGCAAGAGGGTCACAGGTAAAACGCGGCGCACTGTATACCCCTGCAAGCGCGCAGGCGTCAACGCGTTGCGTCATTTCCCCGGGGAAAAACGCAGCGTTCCTGTGGTGAAAGCCTTGAAAGGCGAAGTGATCGGCGTACATGGCGCCTCCATTTGTTGTTTTGTCAGCACGCCTCTCTGGGCGGGCTTTTGCACACGGCAATGGCCGCTATATCAGCGTGCGGCGGGGGTTTGGGCAATAGGGGGAGTGAGCGACAGGGGTGCCTCGCCGCGCGGGGTGCGGCAAGTTATGTTTACACAGGTAGGGGAAATCTGAATTCAGGGCGTATTTTGCCTGCATCCGTATAAATTTCTTTACAGGTCGGTTTGAAAACTTGCCAGTCGTCAGAAAAATTCTTTTTGTTCAATATCTTGGCGACAGCCTAAGGTGCCCCCGCTGAATCCAAAGCAAAAAAAACCAGCCCGGAGGCTGGTTCTTATCTAGCGCTGCAGATCAACCGCGCGGCTTGCCGCGACCACGGCCTGCCGGCTTGTCGCCGTCTGGCTTGGCGGTACGCTTGCGCATCTCGCTCGGGCGCTCGGCCACCGCGCTGCCACGGTTGCCTTTACGCGCGTCGTCACGCGACTGGCGCGCAGGGCGCTCACCGGTGGTATCACGCGGTTGGCGGGCTGGGCGCTCACCAGCGCTGTCACGCGGTTGGCGTGCTGGGCGCTCGGTAGCCCCTTCGCTGGCAGGGCGCAGGTTGCGCACGCGCTCGCCACGGCCCATCGGACGGCTCGACTTGCGCTGCATGCGCTCCATCTTGTCCTTGGCCTTGAGGTTCAAGGTCGGCAGCGCAACTGGCTGCAGGCCCACTTCAGCGGCCAGGATGTCGATTTCACCCTGGGTCATTTCCCGCCAGCGGCCCATCGGCAGGTCCGAGTTGAGGAACACCGGGCCGAAGCGCACGCGCTTCAGGCGGCTGACCACCATGCCCTGCGACTCCCACAGGCGACGCACTTCACGGTTACGGCCTTCCATCACCACGCAGTGGTACCAGTGGTTGAAGCCTTCGCCGCCCGGTGCCTTCTGGATGTCGGTGAACTTGGCCGGGCCGTCTTCGAGCATCACGCCAGCCTTGAGGCGATCGAGCATCTCGTCGTCGACCTCGCCCCGCACACGTACCGCGTACTCACGGTCCATCTCGTAGGAAGGGTGCATCAGGCGGTTGGCCAACTCACCGTCGGTGGTGAACAGCAACAGGCCGGTGGTGTTGATGTCCAGGCGGCCGATGTTGATCCAGCGCCCTTCTTTCGGCCGCGGCAGGCGGTCGAACACCGTCGGGCGGCCTTCCGGGTCGTCACGGGTGCAGATCTCGCCGTCGGGCTTGTTGTACATGATTACCCGGCGGGTGGCCTCGGCGGCTTCTTCGCGCTTGATCAGCTTGCCATCGACAGCGATGGCGTCGTGCAGGTCGACGCGCTGGCCGAGGGTGGCGGCCACGCCATTGACCTTGATGCGGCCCTGGCTGATCCAGGCCTCGACGTCACGGCGCGAACCGACGCCAATGCGCGCCAGTACTTTCTGCAGCTTTTCGCCGGATGGAGGGGTAATTTCGGTGTTTTGCAGGTCTTGCTCACTCATCTGGGCACCTCCCGGTGTAGGAATGAAAAAGGGGTCTTGGCGACGAACGCGCCAAAGGGCCGCGCATCATACGCGGTTAGTATCAGGAACGCACTCGAGCGTAGTGGGTTTTGCGGGGGCCGGCAGGGTTTTCTGCCCAGTGGTTTTGCGCTGTCAGTGCGGGCCTCTTCGCGGGGCAAGCCCGCTCCCACCGGTTTGTGGGCTCTGACGGTGAGCGGCCAACCTGTAGGAGCGGGCTTGCCCCGCGAAGAGGCCCGCACTGCCAGCATAAGCCTCAGGTCTGCAACTTGCCCTCGTCCTCCAGTGAAGCCTCGGGTTCAACCACGTCCTCTTCTTCACGCAAATCATCGAAATCGGTCTTCAGCCCCTCTTCCATCGCATCCAGCTCCACCAGCAGGCTGCGGAAGCTGGTCTCATCCTTCGGCACCTCGGCCTCGGCTTCGCCCTCGCCAAGGCTGGCATCGGCCAGCGCCTGCAGGTGCGCAGGTACTGGCGCGTCATCTGGGTCGAGCAACGGCTCCGGTTCCATCTCGCGCAGTTCGGCCAATGCCGGCAGCTCCTCAAGGCTCTTGAGATTGAAGTGGTCGAGAAATGCCTTGGTGGTGGCGAACATCGCCGGCCGCCCCGGCACTTCGCGATAACCCACGATGCGAATCCACTCGCGCTCCATCAAGGTCTTGATGATATTGCTGTTCACCGCCACGCCGCGCACGTCCTCGATCTCGCCACGAGTGATGGGCTGGCGGTAGGCAATCAGCGCCATGGTTTCGAGCAGCGCACGGGAATAGCGCTGCGGCCGCTCCTCCCACAGGCGCCCAACCCAAGGGGCAAAGGTTTCGCGGATCTGCAGGCGATAGCCGGTGGCTACTTCCTTGAGCTCGAAGGCACGCCCGCTGCAGGACTTGCCGAGCACTTCCAGGGCCTTCTTGAACACCTTGGGCTCCGGGCGCTCGGCCTCCTCGAACAGCTCGTACAAGCGCTCAAGGGATTGCGGCTTGCCCGAAGCGAGCAAAAAAGCTTCGATCAGCGACGCCAGGTCGCGGGGTTCATTCAGGTTCATCAGGTTCTTCAACAAACTCGGCGCGAAGCCGGACGTGGATCGCGGCGAAAGGCTCATTCTGCACCAGTTCGACCAGTGATTCCTTCACCAGCTCAAGAATCGCCATGAACGTCACCACCACGCCCAACTTGCCCTCTTCTGCACCGAACAGCTCGACGAAGGGCACGAAGGCCCCGCCCTTGAGGCGTTCGAGTACTTGGCTCATGCGCTCACGGGTAGACAGCGTTTCGCGGGTGATCTGGTGGCTTTCGAACAGGTCATTGCGGCGCATCACCTCGGCCATCGATACCAGCAGCTCCTCCAGGCTCACCTGGGGCAGCAGCTTGCGCACTTTGGCCTGCGGTGCTTCCAAGCGCGGCACGACAATGTCGCGACCCACCCGTGGCAGTGTATCGATCCCTTCTGCAGCGGCCTTGAAGCGCTCGTATTCCTGCAAGCGGCGGATCAGCTCGGCGCGCGGGTCGCCCTCTTCCTCCTCGATCTCGGCCGAGCGGGGCAGCAACATGCGCGACTTGATCTCGGCCAGCATGGCCGCCATGACCAGGTACTCGGCTGCCAGTTCCAGGCGCACGCTCTTCATCAGCTCGACATAGCCCATGTACTGGCGGGTGATCTCCGCCACCGGGATGTCGAGGATATCGATGTTCTGCTTGCGGATCAGGTACAGCAGCAGGTCCAGCGGGCCTTCGAACGCCTCGAGAATGACTTCAAGCGCATCCGGCGGGATGTACAGGTCTACCGGCATCTCGGTCAGGGCTTCGCCATAGACCAGGGCCAGTTGCAACTGTTGAGGCGACTCGGCCTCCTCGGCCGGCGCCTCGGGCGCCTCCACCTGGCTCACGCATTGACCATGAATGGCGTGGGGTCGCCACAACCTTCGCGGATCAGCTCGGGCTCGTCGCCGGACAGGTCGATGATGGTCGATGCCTTGAGATCACCGAAACCGCCGTCGATCACCAGGTCCACATGATGCTCCAGCCGCTCACGGATCGCGTAGGGGTCGGTCATCGGCTGGTCGTCGCCCGGCAGGATGAGGCTGACACTCATCAGTGGCTCGCCCAGTTCAGCCAGCAGCGCCAGGGTGATGGCGTGGTCCGGCACGCGCAGGCCGATGGTGCGGCGTTTCTCGTGCAGCAGCAGGCGCGGCACTTCACGGGTGCCGTTGAGAATGAAGGTGTACGGCCCCGGCACATGCGCCTTGAGCAGGCGGAAGGTGACGGTGTCGACCTTGGCATACAGCCCCAGTTGCGACATGTCGCAGCACATCAGGGTGAAGTTGTGGGTCTTGTCCAGGCCACGCAGGCGCCGTACGCGCTCCACCGCGCCCTTGTCGCCAATCTGGCAACCCAGCGCATAGGCCGAATCGGTCGGATAGACCACCACCCCGCCCTTGCGGATGATCTCCACCGCCTGGCGGATCAGCCGCTGCTGCGGATTCTCCGGATGTATCTGGAAAAATTGGCTCACGTAGTCTTCCTGTTCATACCGCCAAAGGCTGTTCATGGCTGAATCGGCGCCACAGAGGTGGCAGGTCCTCGGGCAAAGGCCGGTAGGCACCGATTTCGCCCCAGGTGCCGGGGCCGTGGAAGTCACTGCCAGCGCTTGCCAGCAGGCCGAACTCACGGGTGAGGATGGACATCGTGCCCACCTGCTCGGCCGGCATCATCCCGTTGACCACCTCAAGCGCCTGCCCGCCTGCCTGAATATAGTCGGCAATCAGCCGTCTGCGCTTGCTGCGGGTCAGATCGTAATGCATCGGATGCGCCAAGCTTACCCAAGCGTTGGACTGGCGCAGCGTGGCGACAGTTTCATCCAGGGTCGGCCAGTGCTGCTTGACGTCACCCAGCTTGCCGGCGCCCAGCCACTTGCGGAACGCTTCGCCGCGATCCTTGACGTGACCGGCACGCACCAGAAACTCGGCAAAGTGCGGGCGCGCCGGGGCGTTGCCACTGTCGCCCAACGCTTGCTGCACGGCCCTGGCACCCTCAAGCGCGCCGGGCATGCCCTTGGCCGCCAGCCGTTTGTCGATTTCCTCGGCACGCAGCCAGCGGCCACGGTGCAGGGCTTCGATGGCTTCGAGCAACGGCGGTGCGTCGAGGGGGAAGTCATACCCCAGCACATGGATGGTCGCCCCACCCCACGTGCACGACAGCTCTACCCCGCTGACCCAGTGCATGCCGCGCTCGCGGCAGGCCTGGCGCGCTTCGGCCAGCCCTTCGAGGGTGTCGTGGTCGGTGAGTGCCAGCGTTTGCACCCCGTGCTCATGGGCCCGGGCGACCAGGACCGTGGGCGACAGGGCGCCGTCGGAGGCCGTGCTGTGACAGTGCAGATCAACATTCATGGAGGAGCGCTTTCGCTGGAATCGATGTTTGTTATTATGCCGTCACATCCCGATTCTGGCTGCCATTGTGAAACAATTCATCGATTTCATCCCGTTGCTACTGTTCTTCATCGTCTACAAGCTCGACCCGCGGCCCCTGGAGGTTGCCGGCCACAGCTTCGAATTCGGCGGTATCTACAGCGCCACGGCCATGCTCATCGTCAGCTCCCTGGTGGTCTACGGTGCCCTGTTCCTGCGCCAGCGCAAGCTGGAAAAGGGCCAATGGCTGACCCTGATCGCCTGCCTGGTGTTCGGCGGCCTGACCCTGACCTTCCACAGCGAAACCTTCCTCAAATGGAAAGCGCCGGTGGTCAACTGGCTGTTCGCCCTGGCTTTCGCCGGCAGCCACTTCATCGGCGACCGAGTGCTGATCAAGCGCATCATGGGCCACGCCCTGACCCTGCCCGATGCCATCTGGGCCCGCCTGAACCTGGCCTGGATCTGCTTCTTCCTGGTCTGCGGTGCGGCCAACCTGTTCGTCGCCTTCACCTTCCAGGCCTTCTGGGTCGACTTCAAGGTGTTCGGCAGCCTGGGCATGACCGTGATCTTCCTGGTGGCCCAGGGTGTGTACCTGTCACGCCACCTGCACGACGACCCTACTACCTCCAAACCCAAGGATTGACATGCTCTACGCCATCATCGCCAGCGACGTCGCAAACTCCCTGGAAAAGCGCCTGGCTGCCCGCCCGGCACACATTGAGCGACTGCAGCAGCTCAAGGCCGAAGGCCGCGTGGTGCTGGCAGGCCCACATCCGGCCATCGACAGCAACGACCCAGGTGAAGCCGGTTTCAGCGGCAGCCTGATCGTGGCCGAGTTCGACTCCCTGGCTGCGGCACAGGCCTGGGCCGATGCCGACCCGTATATTGCTGCGGGCGTGTACGACAACGTCATCGTCAAACCCTTCAAGCAAGTCCTGCCTTGACCCGACACCGCGCGGCCCTTTTCGCGGGTAAAGCCGCACCCACAGGGCCGCGCGGTACTGGCGGTTATACGCTTGCCATCAGTCTGCGGTATCTTTGCCACTGGCGGGCCGAATACTCGCCGTCAATGGTTGAATTGAGTGAGTCATGAGCGAGCTGTTACTGATTGATGATGACCAGGAGCTGTGCGAGCTGCTCGGCAGCTGGCTGACCCAGGAAGGGTTTACCGTCCGCGCCTGCCACGATGGCCTGAGCGCACGCCAGGCCCTGGCCGAACATGCCCCGGCCGCCGTGGTGCTGGATGTGATGCTCCCAGACGGCAGCGGCCTGGAACTGCTCAAGCAATTGCGCAGCGAACATGCCGACCTGCCTGTGCTGATGCTCTCGGCACGGGGCGAACCCCTGGACCGCATCCTCGGCCTTGAGCTCGGCGCCGACGATTACCTGGCCAAACCCTGCGACCCGCGCGAGCTCACGGCCCGCCTGCGCGCCGTGTTGCGCCGCAGCCACCCGGCAGCCACCACCACCCAGGTAGAGATCGGCGACCTGGTCTACAGCCCGGCACGTGGCGTGGCCAGCATCGATGGCCGCGAGATGACCCTGACCCTGTCCGAAAGCCGCATCCTCGAAGCCCTGCTGCGCCAGCCGGGCGAGCCGCTGGACAAGCAGGAACTGGCGCAGATCGGCCTGGGCCGCAAGCTGACCCTGTACGACCGCAGCCTGGACATGCACGTCAGCAACCTGCGCAAGAAGATCGGGCCGCATGCCGATGGGCGCCCACGCATCGTTGCGCTGCGCAGCCGCGGCTATTACTACAGCCTGTGACGTGCCGGGGCCGCCTCGCAGCCCCAACACGCTCGGCAACTCATCTTTACCCAGCCTTTACCCTCCCCTGACCGCCCTTGACGGTCAGCTGCGTAGACTGTGCTCATCCGGTAACCACCGGCCTATGAAAGGAGAGACACCATGCGCAAGACCCTTATCGCCCTGATGTTCGCCGCCGCCCTGCCGACCGTGGCCATGGCCATGCCTGAAGGC
>Ga0213828_1000934_pt1 | contig 25866 bp, 15 predicted proteins | sample MC6MC0897MG_FD_180664 | JGI IMG/M metagenome (GOLD analysis project Ga0213828, IMG submission 180664) | Enriched soil aggregate microbial communities from Iowa State University, Ames, United States - MC6-MC0897-MG | ecosystem: Environmental > Terrestrial > Soil > Unclassified | place: USA: Iowa... | reverse complement strand
GTGCTGAACCTGTCCCATGTGGATGGGTGGGTCGAAACCTTTGGCCTGACCATTCTCGAGGCGATGGCCTTTGGTATCCCGACCATCGTGCCCCCGGTAGGCGGCCCGGTGGAGCTGGTCAGTGATGGGGCAGAGGGTTATCAGATCGACTCGAAAAACCACCAACAGCTGGTGCGCACGGTTGCGCGCCTGTCGCAGGACCCACAGCTGTGCCAGGCATTGTCTGAGCGCGCACGCATGAAAGCGAGTGAGTTTTCCACCGCCAACTTCCAGAAAAATATCGTGATGGTGTTTGATGACCTATAAGATTGCAGTAATTGGTACGGTAGGTTTGCCCGCCCAATACGGTGGCTGGGAAACACTGACCGAACAATTGGTGCGCAACCTGCCGGGTGACTGCGAGCTCACCGTGTACTGCAGCGCGCCGCATTACCCCGAGCGCCCGAAGTTTTTCGAACGTGCCCGCCTGGTCTACCTGAACCTCAAGGCCAATGGCGTACAAAGCATTCCGTACGACGTGCTGAGCATGCTGCACGCCTACCGCAAGCATGACCTGATGCTGATCCTGGGGGTTTCCGGCTGCATCGCCCTGCCATTCATGCGCCTGCTGACGCGCAAGCCGATCGTGGTGAACATCGACGGCTACGAATGGAAGCGCGCCAAATGGTCCAACTTCGCCCGCTGGTTCCTGAAACTGTCTGAAGCCGTGGCCGTGCGCTTTGCCCACGCGGTCATCACCGACAACAAGGTGCTGCAGGAGTATGTGACCGCCGAATACAACAAGCCCAGCGAACTGATTGCCTACGGTGGTGACCAGGCCCGGGCCGGCCAGCCAAGCGAGCAAGCCCGCCAGGCGTACCCGTTCCTTGGCGCGCCTTACGCCTTCACGGTGTGCCGCATCGAGCCGGAGAACAACATCCACGTCATTCTCGAGGCCTTTGCCGGGTCTGGCATGCCGCTGGCGATCATCGGCAACTGGAACCACAGCGAATACGGCGTGCAACTGCGCAAGCAGTATGAAGGGGTGAGCAACATTCACCTGCTGGACCCGATCTACGACGTAGAGCAACTGAGCCCACTGCGCAGCAATGCCACGGTGTACCTGCATGGCCACAGCGCCGGCGGTACCAACCCGTCGCTGGTCGAGGCCATGTGGCTGGGCTTGCCGGTAGTGGCCTTCGATGTGTCGTTCAACCGTGCCACTACCGAAGACCAGGCGCTGTACTTTGCCGACAGTACGTCGCTGCGCAACCACGTACAGACGCTGCTGGGCGATGCTGACGCTCGTGCGCAACTGTCGACGCACCTGCATGAAATTGCCAACCGCCGTTACCGCTGGTCGGTGGTAGCGGAGCAGTATCGCAGCGTGTTCACCCGATTGCTGGGCCGGGCGGGGAGAGGTTGATGGCCGGGCAAGGCAACGCACAATGCCCAGGCATCCTGGTCACCGGCGGTAGCGGTTTTGTCGGCAAGGTGCTGCTGCAGCGGCTTGCTGCAGACGCGCGCCGGGCGCCACGGGCCTTGGTGCGGAAGTTGCCCGGGCAGCCGCTGGAGGGCGTGGATTACCGTGCATTCAGCGAGCTGTCGGCGGTGGACGTTGCGTCCGGGCACTTCGACCAGGTGGACACCGTTATCCACTTGGCTTCCCGCGTGCACGTGATGCACGAAACCGCCACCGACCCACTGGCCGAGTTCCGCCGGGTAAACGTTGAAGGCACCCTGAACCTGGCTCGGGCTGCGGTCCAGGCAGGTGTACGGCGCTTCATCTTTGTCAGCTCGGTGAAGGTGAATGGCGAGACCACCGACGGCCGCCAGCCCTTCAGCGCGGACGAGGCGCCAGCGCCTTCAGACCCCTACGGCATCTCCAAGCGCGAAGCCGAAGACGGGCTGCGCCAGCTGGCAGCGCAAAGCGGGCTGGAAGTGGTGATCGTACGCCCGGTGCTGGTGTATGGACCTGGGGTGAAAGCCAATTTCCGCAGCATGATGAACTGGCTGAGCAAAGGCGTGCCGCTGCCGTTTGGCGCCATCCACAACAAGCGCAGCCTGGTGGCCCTGGATAACCTGGTGGACTTGCTGGTGACCTGCATCGACCACCCGGCCGCCGCCAACCAGACGTTCCTGGCCAGCGATGGCCACGACCTGTCCACCACCGAGTTGCTGCAGCGGCTGGGCAAGGCACTGGGCAAGCCCGCCAGGTTGCTGCCCGTACCTGCCAGCTGGCTGAAGGGGGCGGCGACCCTCGCCGGCAAGGGCGGCCTGGCGCAGCGCCTGTGCGGGTCGCTGCAGGTAGACAGTGGCAAAGCCCGTGAACTGCTGGGCTGGCAGCCCCCGCTGGATGTGGACCAGGCTCTGCGGGCCACGGCACTCAATTTTTTGAAAGGGCAAGACAAATGACGGTTTGGTGGCTTATTCCCCTCGTCGCAGGGGCATCCCTGCTTTTGACTGCTGCGCTACGGCGCTACGCCCTGAACAAGCAGATCATCGACGTGCCCAACGCGCGTAGTTCGCACACCGTGCCCACCCCCCGGGGCGGTGGCGTGGCCATTGTGCTGAGCTTCCTGGCCTGCCTGCCGCTACTGGGCATGGCCGGTGCCGTGCCGCTGGCGCCGCTGGTCGCCATTGGTGGGGCAGGGGCGTTGATCGCGGTAATCGGCTTCATGGACGACCACGGCCACATCGCTGCCCGCTGGCGCCTGCTTGGCCACTTCGCCGCCGCCGCGTGGATGCTGTACTGGCTGGGCGGCCTGGCGCCGTTGCAGGTGTTCGGCTTTACCCTCGACCTGCAGTGGTTCGGCTTCATTCTTGCGGCGTTCTACACCGTGTGGATGCTTAACCTGTATAACTTCATGGACGGCATCGACGGCATTGCCAGCGTCGAAGCGGTCACCGCCTGCCTGGGTATGGTGCTGCTATCGGCCCTGGCCGGTGTGCCGCAATTGATGGCACTGCCGCTGTTGCTGGCTGCGGCAACGCTGGGTTTTCTGTTCTGGAACTTCCCGCCGGCCAAGATCTTCATGGGCGATGCCGGCAGTGGTTTCCTTGGCATTGTACTGGCGGGCTTGTCGCTGCAGGCTGCCTGGGCTTCGCCGCAATTGTTCTGGTGCTGGCTGATTCTGCTGGGCGTGTTTGTCGTAGATGCCACCTTCACCCTGATCCGCCGCTTGCTGCGCGGTGACAAGGTGTACGAAGCGCACCGCAGCCACGCCTACCAGTTTGCTTCTCGTCACTATGGCAAGCACCTGCCGGTAACCCTGGCGGTGGCTGCGATCAACCTGTTCTGGCTGCTGCCAGTTGCCCTGTGTGTGCTGTTGCTGGGCCTGGACGGCGTGTGGGGTGTGATCATTGCCTACCTGCCATTGGCATATCTGGCCGTGCGCTGGCGCGCCGGTGAGCTCGAACACTAGCTAAAGTGATAGGACGAAGACAGTAGACATGTCAGGTTGGAAAGCCCTAAGAGGTTCTATGGATAAGCTGCGCTCAAGACTGCTTGGACTACCTAGACGCCACAAACGGCTGATTCAGGTAGCGGCTGATGTGATTCTGGTCTGGTTCGCGCTGTGGCTGGCGTTTGTCGTGCGCCTGGGCATCGACGACCTGGCCAACCCTGTTGTGGACCACACCTGGTTGTTCATCACCGCGCCGATCATCTCGATCCCGTTGTTCATCCGCTTTGGCCTGTATCGGGCAGTCATGCGCTATTTCGGCAATGACGCACTGATCGCCATCATCAAGGCCGTGACACTGTCGGCGCTGATCCTGGGCTTCATCATCTACTGGGCCAGCAACCATCAAAACGTGGTGCCACGCTCGATCACCTTTAACTACTGGTGGCTGAGCCTGATCATGGTCGGCGGCCTGCGCCTGGCCATGCGCCAGTACTTCCTCGGTGACTGGTTTGCCACCGCCGTACAGCATGTGCCCTTTGCCAACCGCAACGATGGCCTGCCACGGGTTGCCATCTATGGCGCCGGCTCGGCCGGTAACCAGCTGGTTGCGGCCCTGCGCATGGGCAAGGCCATGCGCCCGGTAGCGTTCATCGACGACGATGGCAGCATCACCGACCGGGTGATCGCCGGCCTGCAGGTGTACCAGCCAGAACAACTGCAACGCATGATCGACGACACCGGCGCCGAAGAAATCCTGCTGGCGCTGCCCTCGGTCAGCCGCAGCCGCCGCCGCGAAATCCTCAACCTGCTCGAAGGCTACCCGCTGCACGTACGCAGTGTGCCCGGTTTCATGGACCTGGCCAGCGGCCGGGTCAAGGTGGACGATATCCAGGAAGTGGACATCGCCGACCTGCTGGGGCGCGACGCGGTGCCTGCACAAGGTGACCTGCTGCAGCACTGCATCATCGACCAGACCGTAATGGTGACCGGTGCCGGTGGCTCGATCGGCTCCGAGCTGTGCCGCCAGATCCTGGGGCAGGCGCCGCGTACCCTGCTGTTGTTCGAACACAGCGAATTCAACCTGTACACCATCGCTGGCGAGCTGGAGCAGCGCATCCTGCGCGAAGGCCTGGCCGTGCAGTTGATCCCGATACTGGGCTCGGTCCGCGACCAGGCCAAGATGCTCGACGTGATGCGCGCCTGGCAGGTAGACACCGTCTACCATGCCGCCGCGTACAAGCATGTGCCCATTGTCGAGCACAACATTGCCGAAGGCCTGTCGAACAATGTGTTCGGCACCCTGTACACCGCCCAGGCGGCGCTGCAGGCTGGCGTGTCGAACTTCGTGCTCATTTCCACCGACAAGGCCGTGCGCCCTACCAATGTGATGGGCAGCACCAAGCGCCTGGCCGAAATGGTGCTGCAGGCCCTGAGCAACGAGCTGGCGCCGGTACTGATGGGCGATACCGGCAATGTGTCGCAGGTGAACAAGACCCGTTTCACCATGGTGCGTTTCGGTAACGTGCTGGGCTCGTCGGGCTCGGTCATTCCGTTGTTCCACAAACAGATCAAGAACGGCGGGCCGCTGACGGTGACCCACCCGAAAATCACCCGCTACTTCATGACCATCCCCGAGGCTGCGCAACTGGTGATCCAGGCCGGCTCCATGGGGCAGGGCGGCGATGTGTTCGTGCTGGACATGGGCGAGCCGGTGAAAATCGTGGAACTGGCCGAAAAGATGATTCACCTGTCCGGCTTCAGCATCCGCTCCGAGCGCAACCCGCTGGGCGACATCGCCATCAACTTCACCGGCCTGCGCCCCGGCGAGAAACTGTACGAAGAATTGTTGATCGGCGACAACGTGATTGCCACGCGCCACCCCATGATCATGAGCGCCAACGAAGACTACCTGACCTGGGATGTGCTGAAGCAGCGCCTGGATGCACTGCGTACCGCGACCGCGGCCGATGACTTTGCCACCGTGCGCCAGCTGCTGCGCGACACCGTAAGCGGCTATGTGCCGGGCGGGGAAATTGTTGACTGGTTGTACCAGCGGCGGCGCCTGGAGCCCTGAACGCTGAACTGATAAATAGAACAGGCGTTGCCGGCAAAGCAACGCCCACATGAACTTCAAACGCAGTGAAGTTTGAAAGCGGCAATTGGGAAGAACTGAACGATGACTATTCTGGTAACTGGTGGTGCGGGCTTCATTGGCGCGAACTTCGTGTTGGACTGGCTGGCCGCCAGTGACGAGCCCGTGGTCAACCTCGACAAGCTCACCTATGCAGGCAACCTGCAAACCCTGAGCAGCCTGCAAGGCGACAAGCGCCACATCTTCGTGCACGGCGATATCGGTGACTCCGAGCTGGTAGCCCGCCTGCTGAAGGAGCACCAGCCGCGCGCCATCGTCAACTTCGCTGCCGAGTCCCACGTCGACCGCTCGATCCATGGCCCGGAAGACTTCATCGAAACCAATATCGTCGGCACCTTCCGCCTGCTGGAAGCCGTGCGCGCCCATTGGGGCGGCCTGGATGAACAGGCCCGCCGGGCGTTCCGCTTCCTGCACGTGTCCACCGACGAAGTGTATGGCTCGCTGGCTGCCGACGAGCCGGCCTTCACCGAAACCCACCAGTATCAGCCCAACAGCCCGTACTCGGCCAGCAAGGCCGCCAGTGATCACCTGGTGCGCTCCTACCACCACACCTACGGCCTGCCGGTGCTGACCACCAACTGCTCGAACAACTACGGCCCGTACCACTTCCCGGAAAAGCTCATCCCGCTGATGATCGTCAACGCCCTGGCTGGCAAGCCATTGCCGGTGTATGGCGACGGCCAGCAGATCCGTGACTGGCTGTACGTCAAGGACCACTGCAGCGCCATCCGCCGTGTGCTGGAAGCCGGCACCACCGGTGAGGTGTACAACGTGGGCGGCTGGAACGAAAAGCCCAACCTGGAAATCGTCAACCGCGTGTGCGCCCTGCTGGACGAGCTGCGCCCCCGCGCCGACGGCAAGCCTTACGCCGACCAGATCACCTACGTGACCGACCGCCCCGGCCATGACCGCCGCTACGCCATCGACGCCCGCAAGCTGGAGCGCGAGCTGGGCTGGAAACCCGCCGAAACCTTCGAGACCGGCATTCGCAAAACCGTAGCCTGGTACCTCGACAACCAGGACTGGGTGCAGAACGTACAGTCCGGCAACTACCGCGATTGGGTAGAGAAAAACTACGCAGGGCGTTCGGCATGAAGATTCTGCTACTGGGCAAGGACGGCCAGGTAGGTTGGGAGCTGCAACGCAGCCTGGCCCCCTTGGGCCAGGTGCTGGCGCTGAACAGCCGCAGCCAGGTGCACTGCGGTGACCTGGCCAACCTGCCAGGCCTGGCCGAAACCGTGCGCGCCTACGCCCCTGATGTCATCGTCAACGCCGCCGCTTACACCGCCGTCGACAAGGCCGAAAGCGACCGCGATCAAGCCTTCAAGGTAAACGCCGAAGCCGTCGGCGTGCTGGCCCGCGCCGCCGCCGACTGCGGCGCACTGCTGGTGCATTACTCCACCGACTACGTGTTCCCGGGGCAGGGCACCCAGCCTTGGCGCGAAGACGACAACGTCGGCCCGCTGAACACCTACGGCGAAAGCAAGCTGGCTGGCGAGCAAGCCATCCAGGCGGCCGGCTGCCAGCACCTGATATTCCGCACCTGCTGGGTGTATGCCGCCCGCGGCAACAACTTTGCCAAGACCATGCTGCGCCTGGCCGCCGAACGCGACAGCCTGGGCGTGATCGACGACCAGCACGGCGCCCCGACCGGTGCCGAACTGATCGCCGACATCACCGCCCACGCCATCACCGCCACCCGCCGCAACCCGGCCCTGGCCGGCCTGTACCACCTGGCGGCCGGCGGTGAAACCACCTGGTGCGGCTACGCCCGCTTCGTGCTCGAGCAGGCGGCGGCACAAGGGGTAGCGTTGAAAGCCCACGCCGAACAGGTCAACCCGTTGACCACCGACGCCTACCCGACGCCTGCCAAGCGGCCATTCAACTCACGTCTTGATACCCAAAAACTGCAGAAGGCTTTTGCCCTGACCCTGCCAGACTGGCGCCAGGGAGTGGCCCGCATGCTCACGGAAATACACGAGAAATGACCACTATGAACCGTAAAGGCATCATTCTGGCGGGCGGGTCGGGTACCCGCCTGCACCCGGCGACCCTGGCAATTTCCAAGCAGCTGCTGCCGGTGTACGACAAACCGATGATCTACTACCCGCTGACCACGCTGATGCTGGCGGGCATCCAGGACATCCTGATCATCTCCACCCCACAAGACACCCCACGCTTCGAGCAACTGCTTGGCGACGGCCACCAGTGGGGCATCAACATCACCTATGCCGTACAAGCCTCCCCGGACGGCCTGGCACAGGCGTTCCTGATCGGTGAAGACTTCATCGGCAACGACCTGTCGGCGCTGGTGCTGGGCGACAACATCTACTACGGCCATGACTTCCAGCAGTTGCTGCGCAACGCCATGGACCGAGACGACGGCGCCAGCGTGTTCGCCTACCACGTGCACGACCCGGAGCGTTATGGCGTGGTCGAGTTCGATGACACGGGCAAGGCCATCAGCCTGGAAGAAAAGCCCACCAAGCCGAAGTCCAGCTATGCCGTGACCGGGTTGTATTTCTACGACAAGGACGTGGTCGAGATTGCCAAGGGCATCAAACCGTCTCCCCGTGGCGAGCTGGAGATTACCGATTTGAACCGGGTGTACCTGGAGCAGAACCGGCTGTCGGTGGAGATCATGGGGCGCGGGTATGCCTGGCTGGATACCGGGACGCATGACTCGTTGCTAGAGGCTAGCGGGTATATCGCTACGATCGAGCGTCGGCAGGGGCTGAAGGTGGCTTGTCCGGAAGAGGTAGCGTACAGGCAGGGGTGGATTGGGGCGGAGCAGCTGTTGAAGCTGGCTGAGCCGTTGGCCAAGAATGGGTATGGGCAGTATTTGAAGAGATTGGTGGGGGATAGGGTTTATTAAGGGGGACCCTTGCCACGAGCAAACTTTTTGCTAGGTGCCGCGGAAGCAATGCATAGCTGGTAACTACTTTTTACCAAAAGTTAGTGCTCTAACCATTGCTGTAATTTTGTTCTCGACCCACCCCCGATAATCGAGTGGGTCGACAGCATTAGGCTAATATGGCTATCTAGGTGCTATGTGAAAAGCGCTTGATAAGCGGGGAGGCGGTGTTAGTACAAGCCATGGAGTACTCATTTCCAACCTGTAAACTCCGCCTTCTCAGCTGCTTTGCCTTGTCAGACCTTCAGCTCACACATAGCATAGAAGTCGCCTGACCTGCTTCTACAGGATTTTGCGCGAACAGGTTGACGGTGCGGTAAATTTGGTCGAGCTCGTTAGCCATCTCTCGCGACGTTTCGTTGGGTTAAAACCTCAGCGTATGGCTTGAGAAATCAATGCACTGCGTCGACGGGATCGTTCTACCATGGTTTATCTGATTTATGTGACATAAATAATGACTCTCTGCAAATCCCTCTGTATGATTCGCGCCGCCTCCAAGGAGAAGGGAAAAATGGAAAGCAGAGAAAAAATCACATATTTAGATGGTATGCGCGGATTAGCGGCACTTGTTGTTGTTCTTTCTCACTGCTTATACTGGTTTGCGCCATACTTGCACTCGGGAACACGATACGAGCCAAATCCGTCATCACTTGAAATAATGATAGTGAATAGTCCGGTGACCTTTATTTATCGAGGGGGCTCTGCGGTCTGGTTGTTCTTCGTTTTAAGCGGCTTTGTACTGTCCTACGGACTATTGAAGCGTAAAGAAAATTTGGCCGCAATTCGCGCGGTGGCTGTTAAGCGTTATTTTAGATTAAATATACCGGTCTTTTTCGCTGTTATGCTTGGCTATATTACTATTAGCCTGGGTCTTTATAAGGCTCAAGAATTTGGAGTACTTAATCCGTTTTCTTTGGCCTACACAAAATCATCACCTGATTTACTTCAAGCGTTAAAGCAGGGGATTTTTGGTTCAATCGTGTATGGTGAAACTACATACAATTATGTGCTCTGGACAATTAGCATAGAGCTTTATGGCTCCTTCTTGGTGTTCTCGTTAATAGCATTGTTTGCTGGTAATGTGAAAACTCTGCGTGTGGTTTGTGTTGTGATCTTTTTTTGCACCATACATGCCCAAGACAAAACGCTAAATAGCATGTCTCTTTTTGTGGCAGGAATATTATTAGCTACATTTAAAAGAGATCAGCTTAATAATCGTGCTGGATTAATGGCCGCTGTGTCATTAGTTGTATTGGGTTTGTATCTGATGGGGTATTATCCGCCAAGTGCATCGTATGTAAGTCTAACTCGATTTGCCGCCTATATGAGATCTGAGTTTGGGTTCTTGACAAATTGGTCCCGGTTATACCCACAGATAGGCGTAATCGTTTTACTTTACAGTACGTTATTTACCACGGTAGTATTGAAGCCGCTAGGTTCTTCATTCTTTGAATGGTTAGGGAAAATATCATTCTCGGCTTACTTAATGCATTCAATTGTGTTGGGAATCGTCGCTCCATATGTGTTTATGTATTTCAGTGGTATTCAGGCAGCTCTTGTTGCATTTCTGCTAGTTTTACCCCTGACCCTTTGGGTTTCACATATTTTTTACGTGTATATCGACAATTACTTTACTGTAAAAGTTAATAAATACTTCTCTGTGTCAAGCCAAGAGTCACGTACCGCACTTCAGGCTTTGTCTTAAAGCTAAAACATAAAGATATTGGGGTTGTTGATGATGGCAATTGTGTGGTCCGAAGTCAGTGCGGACCATGCACTCGAAAATTGCTTTGGCAGTTAGGCTAAGTGATAAATTAAATCAACTACGAGTTTCCGATATGCTGCTGAAACTTTAATTGAGTTTGGATATCGAATTCTCCGAGCAGATGTAGTGTTGACACACTACGTCTGCCCGTAATATTTTCTAGAGAAGTTGTTATTCTAGAGCTTCCCCGTTTTCTTGACCTCTCGTTTCCATTTTAGGAGGTCAGCGTCACTATTCTGAGTGAGACCCTTACCTGTAGTTACATGCATGTTGATAACTGGATGGCTGTAATAAACGGATTTGAGTTGCTTGTAAGCAGCGAATAATGCGTTCTGATCAATCCACCAATTATTATCTTCGTAAGAAATAGTAGTCACAAAATAATCGCAAACTGACTTTGCAAAGAACAGGGCAGGTGCACTTTGCGGGTAGAATGTCCCTGCCGCTGCGATGTTAGTCCAAGGAAATGACCTGGCACCATCTGTCTTCAGCGATAGGGCAAGTTCTTTTGACTCAGCTAGAGCTCTAATATCATCAGCCATCGCTGTAGTTACTGTCATATCAATGTCGAATATAAAAGCTTGACAGTTCGTTTTTCTTAGCAATTCATATGCTGCAATAAACCGAGCGGTAGCGGCTACGGGCAATAATTCGAATTTAGTCGCGGCGAAGACATAATAGCACTTTCGTGAATGCTTCTCGCAAAGGGCATCAACCTCCGCCTGGGTCGCACTGCATTCACTCTCATTACCAATGATAAAGAAGAAGAAATCAACCTCAAGGCTCTGGTCTAAAGTTGATTTAACTACTTGTAATGAAAATTTGTTAAAGTAGTTGGGCTCGGCCGAAAAAACAAACACGTTCTCACTGTAAGAGTGCTTAATTAGCGGCAAATCGCTTTTTTTGATATCGAGTACATTCCAGTATTCTACTGGGCTCCTATTTTTTCTGAGCGCCCTAATTGGATGTCGGAATGTTGCACTCCCACGAAGAAAGTGTCCCATATGCTCTGAAAGGGGATATTTAGCATTTGAAAGAAATTTTTCTGCGATGTCCCATTCTTCTAGTACGCTCGCGATGATCCCTTTTATCACCGAGTAAACATGATGCTTGAGGCTTCCGCTTGCAAAATGGAAATCAAGATCGCACTCAAGTTTTTCGTACCAAGCAACTGGTGGTATACCTAAACTCGAGTGTTCGCCTTTCCAACCATAGCTGGAATTACACAATAAGCAAAACCCATCGATTATGGAAAAGTTAAAAAGCTCAGTGTCTGTAATCTCTAGTGTATGCAGCTTCTCAAAAAAAATAGCATATGCATTAATTTTAAGGTCTCGATCTTCGCAACTATAGAGCGGATTATCAGATCTTAAAAATCTTGAGTTGTGTCTTATCGAAGACAACTTGGTTAAAAGAGAGTCAGCCAAAAGCTGCACGCTTTCTTCAGGTTGAGCAGTAAGCGATACAACTGCGCTCTTGACAGATTTTACTTCAGTATCATCCTTGTCAAAGCGTAAAAAAACCTGAGCTTGAAAGTTTGAGTTTTTTTCATATTTGGTTTGAGGGATGTGAATTCTATGGTTCTTGGAATACCATATCACATCTTCTTTTTGACCATCAATAAAGCAATATACGGCTGCTTCAAAATCTTCAGCTCCGATGATGCTGACAATAATCTGATCTTTTTCGATTGTTACCTCTGTGGTAATGAGGTCTATTATGCAGTTCTTCATCGTGATCCAATGGCTGATAGATTTGTTATCAAAGTGATACGGTTTATACGTGTCACCTCAGTATGAGTTCAACACTTCACTCATGTCGAGTTTTAATTTTCCTGTCGCGAAGTTTTGGTTATTATGGTGCAATTGCATGGCGATTAAATTATTTTTTGTAATATCGGCGTTTTGCTTATAGTATAAGTTACGGCATAAGAAATTGTTAGCGTGGTGATGAGTGTGAGTGGTATAGAGAGTAAAGGGTTTCCGTAAAGGGCAGACACTTTTAAACCGAAAGTTCCATACTTCAGCGCTGTGATTATCATTGCGTGGACTAAGTATATACCAAAGCTGAGGGAGCTGATGGAAACTATCGCTGCGGATAAGATATTGGGTATCTGAATTTTTGATTCTTCAGCTAAATACTTTACAAGTATCATCCAGGCACCCGCAGAGATAATAACAGTAGGTGCTAGATATTCATAAAAAGTGGTATCAAGCGAACCTTTTAACTTGCTTAGGTAGAATGTTCCAAAGGCAGTAATGATAAAAGAGATGGCAATAGCGAATGCCGACAGTAGTGCATGCTTTTTTGTATATTTGAGCCGACCCAGATAGGCGCCGAGGACTAGATATCCCAAAAAGCCCGTAAAAAGGTTGAGTTCATATCGCGACTTAACACCTAAATTTTTTTGAATCCATGGTAGTGCGGCTACTGCAATGAACCAAGTTATGATGAAATAAAGAAGATTGCTATTGCTAGCTGAACTTGTGAATGGCCTGATAACAGGTATCGCTAGATACAACCCTACGATAGAATAAATAAACCATAGGTGATAATAGGCGGGCGCAAAGATCGTCTCTATAACTGTGTTGGGGAAAGAAAACTTTGCCCCTTCGAAGTTGACCTTCCAAAGAATATAAATAATCGACCATGCGACGAGAGGGGTAATGATTTTATTTAAGCGTTTCTTAAAGAAAGTGGTAATTGATTCATTTTTATTTAGAAGCAGATACCCTGAGATCATAAAAAAAATAGGAACGCACGGTCTTACGAAAGAATCGTACAAGTTGCCGGTCATCCAAGAACCATTTTGTAATCCATCGAACCTGTAGAGCAGCGGAGCTGCACTATGTAGTATTATCACCATTGCCATAGCGACAGCGCGGAGACAATGTATCCATATTAAATTTTGCATAATTAAGTGGCGCTATGTTTTGTAGTTAGTTGCCGAACGCATTAAGCTAAACCCCATTAATGATGAGGCTTAGCTTTAGGTTGCAAGGTTAGATTTTTGGTTCGTTCCAGTAAATGCTGGCAGTACTTACATTTTCGCCATTGGCAGTATTAGATTTGAGGAATAGACCAATAGAGGGCGCCGATGGTTTGGTGTAGTTAAATTTTACACCTTCAGCACTTGGTAGCGAGTATGGAGTATAGCCAAGAGGTTTGAGCTTGGATTCAAACTCGGCTTGAACTGCCTCAATATTTTCAGAGTATCGAAGCTTGGTGATGGACATCACACCTTCGGCATTAGGCTTCTTTAAGGTATCAATCAGCTTTCCTGTAAGCTGAATTTCTGAGCCGTCTTGAAGCTTCACCGCACTAACCGGAGCTTGAGTAGTGGGTGTTTGTTTTTCATTACAACCAGCCAGCAGCGCCAGAGCGAAAAGGAAGGCGTATTTAATTTTCATGATTCTGTTTATAGCTCACAATGAAGGTTAAGGATGTTGGGGTGACTGCTGACCATTCTCTGCATCAAGCGTGGTAGTCAGACATTCGGTGGTGCGTGATTTTGTTGTGCCCTCCTGGCTTATATTGCCTTTGATCTTTCTGTAAAGTTCATTCAGGCGTGAAGATGTCGATATTATATCTTTCGCCATTTCTATTTTTATCAGCGGCCTAGAGTACTTCTTAACAAACTCATGCCGCGGAGTGGAGCGCAGCTCAAGATTATAAAACGCACTGATGGCGCTTTCAATATCGCAGGGTTTGAATAGGGCCACGTTTTTGATGCCATTTCGAGCAAATCTCGCGGAAAAACCTGAGAGTCCGGCCCATATGGGCTTTCCGCTTGCAGCATATTCGAACAGCTTAGATGGTAGTACGCGACGAAACGCCTTCAGGTCATTTAGATGGAGGAAAAGGATGTCCGCCTCGTTGTATTCTACTAATAGCCTCTGCCTGCTCATTGGCGGATAAATATGTACATTCGTAATCTTTGATGATCTGATGGCGGCTTCGAGTTTATTTAGTGTGCTGCCCGCACCGATTATATGGAATTCGACATGGTGCTCAAGTTTCTTGGCTAGGCTAGGTATGATCAAGTCCAACCCCTGCCCGGTACCAATATTCCCAGCATATAAGATTCGCTTTTTTACGGGTTTCAAAACCGGAAGCAAGGACTTTGGTGGGGGGCTCTTTTCAAGAAAAATCTCATCGACACCATTCGTAAATGTTGTGAATTCTAGCTTTGGATATCGGCGCTCAAAGTAAGGCGTAAAACCTGGTGAGATCAAGTTTACTCGCGTAGCGTTACTAATGGTCCAGCGCTCCAACATTGAAAAAAATATTGAGATAGGCTTTCCGACAATTGAGGGGAAAAGGTCTGGAACAGTTTCTACAAAAATATCTCGTATATCTAAATATAGCGGAGCCTTGACCTTACGGGAAGCAATCGCGCCGAGTAGGGCGGTCATTAGTCTTGACGAGGTGGCAAAGACCAAGTCGTAACGTCTCTTTTGAATGAGGCCCAAGGCTTTGAGTGCGAAAACGGAAAAAGAATGTGCTTGGCCGATGAACCCTTTATGACGAGGAACGTTAATGCGCCTAACGTCAATAGTGGATGTGCGCTCAACGCTTTCCGCCTCAGTGACGTAGCTGTTATACCTGTTGGGAGTGGTTGTGATTATTTCAATTTCAACCTCGTCCCCTAATTTAGAGCGAAGCGCATTGACGAGCGCTTCAGCTCTAAACGAGCCCGCTGACAAGTCTGGGGGGTAGTAAAATGTGAGCAGCAAAATCCTAGGTTTCATTTACGAAGCCTTACAGGAATGTTCTTTGAGTATTCTGCTATACATGTTACTGAGTAGGCTCTCTTGAGTTTCCCAGTTTAACGCCGAAGCTGAGTCAATTGCTTTGCGCGAGTAATGCTGTCGAAGATCAGTGTTTTCAGCAAGCAGGCTAATAGCTTTTGCAAGTTCATCTTCCGAACCTGGTGGTACAAGCAGGCCGACCTGTCCGTCACGTACAATTTTCCTGATCTCGGGAAAATCTGTTGCGATTACTGGCAGCCCGGCGATGATATATTCAAAAAGCTTGTTAGAGTCAGTTGTGTAGTGGTTAAGACACGTGTTTTCAATAGGTTGGACCCCGATATCTGCGGAAGCAGTGTATGCAGGCAGGTCGGAGAGAGCTACAGTTGGTATGAAGTGTACCCTCTCATGGAGTTCATGTGTATCTCGTAGATCTTTCAATTGAGCCGTAAGCCGGCCACCACCAATGAAAACGAAATAGCAGTTGGAAACTTGTATTGCAGTTCTTACAAGCTTTTCCAATCCGCGCCCTTGTTGCAGGCCGCCCTGATAAAGAACAATTGGCCAATCGTTGACTAGCGAAAGCTCATCGCGAATTTTGTTAGTTCGCTTGGTTATTGTGAGGCGTGGCCGGTTTTGCAGAACGACCGGACGGTTAATGCCATACGCCCGGGCAAAGAATTTTGCTCGTGCGGTAGTAGTTGTGATTGTTCCGTGCGCACGTGGCATTAACGCTTTTTCGATTATGCCTACCAGGTTTCTCAAGTTTCTGTAACCCTCGCGGCTTGTACTGATTTCGTGAGCATCGTAAACAAGTAAAGACCGAGAAAGCTTGGAAGCCAGGAAACCTGTGGGCAGTGTATTTACGTCATGCGAATGGATGACGGTAGGACGATATCGCAGTATTGCTAGCATCAAGCCCAAATGAGTCCAAAGTCTGGCAATTGCTCTCAGAATTAGTATTCTTGAGCTCGACTTATGCTGGGGTACTTGCGAAATAGGCACCTTATTTGTTGCCGACGTTGTTTTTTTTCGCCAGCGCCACAGAGGACTGCGCGCAATTCTCTGGACTTCGATTCCGTTTTCTAAAGTTTCAATTTCTTTCGTGACGCCAGGTGTGTGCAGAGCAAATACGCGCACTTGATAGCCAGCGTTGTGTAGGGTCTGAGCTTCCTTCAAAACCCGGGCATCATTCAGGAACTCATTCCATACAATCATGGCTACTTTATTCATTGCGTAAACTCAATTCTGGAAGTGACAGGCTCATTCGAGTCCAGAGAATTTAATATTTCATCCAGCAATTTTAGTGCGGAACTGAAATCTTTTCGCTGGATGTACCTTTCCAGTGTGTAAATGCGGGCTGTGAGCACTACATCGCTTATCTCGACTGCAGCCAAAGATGAGCGTTTTGAGCGTTTGTCACTTAGGGTTTTTTGAAGTTTTGATATCTCAGCAATTGGCCAATTGCTTCCTATGGCTTCTATGCGCCAATTCCCCCACTGAGAAATGCAGTAATCAGAATCTTTATATATCAAGAGAGAAGAATTGGTTATGTCTAAAGAAACAATTTGCTTAGGTAAAGCAGAGATTTTGGATTTGAAGGAGGGTATTAAATCTACGAATCGGTTGACACGCTCTCGGCTATCTTGATCTGTGCATGCAATCCGCAATGGGTTGATTGTATCAGCATCAAATCGTTGCTCAAGGCTAGGGCGAGTTCGGCTGTAGCGAGTCAGGAGCTCAAGAGAAGGCTCGCACAGGATCAATTGTTCCGAGATACTCACGACACCGGCTCCAATCTCACGGTGAACAGGCTGGCGATGACCGTCGAATGCAAAAATATGGCATTTCGCACTCTTGTAAATAAATTGACCGAGCCATTCCAGCGACGGGAGACCCTGTTGAAGTTCAATCAGAGATTTTTCTTGGTCAGCGACATTTGAGATGTTAGTGCCAAAAAATTTGAATAAATATTCGTTATGCTTCTTATCTTTTAGCGTCGAGACTCGAAATGCTAATAGATCCGATATTCCGGTTTGATGCCAATGGAATTCAATGTGTTCCTGATCATCGAGATTCATGAGTCGTAATAAACCGGTAATCCACTCAGTTTGGCTAGCTGGATCTTGCAGGTCATCAAGTCCGTTTGATTGCTTCGGGCTCTCGAGCAACGGTTGCGAATGGTAGAAAAGCGCGTTTGCTTGCCGGTGCTGAGCGCGCAAGCCGATTATGTCAATAATCATGGTTGAAACGCGCTGCAATCCTTGCCTCATGATTAGAACAGAAATTACTGCTGTAAATATCTTGTCGTGGGGTGATGTCAGGTAGTCCGAAACAAGGTAATAAAAGCTGATAAGGAATCCTGTGGCGGAAAGAGCGTTGAGTATCGGGCTGTAGTTATTATTTAGTTGCGCCCTGACTGATGGCGATTTGTTGTAAGCGGTTACGCAGATAAGCGAGATGAAAATCACATAGCTTGCAATGGCGAGTATGAGTTTTGGATATATATAGGTTAGTGTAGCGCTGCAGACTGCGGCAAAAATAGCACCTGCGATGGCTCTGTTAAAGCGTGCAAATATTTGTGTGGCTAATTTTTCTTGGTTCTCAAATAAGCTGAGTTTAGAGCTTCTTGATATCAGGGTTTTGGTTCCTTTCTTGCAAAGTATTGCGATAATGATTTCGCATGCCAAGTATAGCGCGTAACAAAGTGCTGCTGCACCGCTAAGAATAAAGATCAAATGATCTTTCTTTAAGTTGTGCATTGCTGCGGGGAAGTAATTTGGGATCTTCTCAGAGCCAAGCAATATTATTACTTTTAAAGGTAAGAAAAATGCTAGCAATAGTAGCACTTGACTAAGCAAAGTGAATACCTGGACCGAGACAGTAGTGACAGGCACGACTCTCATAAATTTGGTGCCTAGGGATAGACACCATCCGGTAGTCAATTTTATCTCTTGCTCAAGTCTCATCTCGTCACGCAGTCTGTGTTATCGGGTTAAGGGTTTATTCCTGCCAGTATATACTTGCAATGGTTTTGTATTGAGTGTCCTCGGTTTGTGTTGTGAAGATGGCACCAATCGTTGGAGAGGACTTTTTATAGTAATGTACTTTAAATTTAGTGACGTCGTTGGCTACAACTTTCCTGTTGTAGCCATTTTTTTTGAGTGCGCCATACAGGTCGTTTTCCGCTACTTTGTCCACAGTTGGGTAAGAAAACTCGTGCATGACTAAATATCCCTTTTCGTTATTTTTTTTGTGGGACTTAATGTGGTTGCCCTGAAGCTTGATTGAAGATGAATCATTTAGCTGAATTATATTGGCCTGAGTTACGGCAGTAGAGGGAGCGCCGCTTTCTTTTTCGCAGCCTCCGAGGAGGGCGAGCAATACTATAAAAATGTAATATGGCTTCATTATGCCTGTCTCATTTAGTTGGTTACGCGTGCAAGCAATTGCTTTGCCACAGTTTTGTAGTAATTACCATGATAATAGTATGGGCAATGCGACCATTTATGCTGATTGTTAGACACGTACTGGACTATTTTGGCGAATACTTGTTTGGCAATAACTTTGTAATGAGTGGCGCCAAAATGATAAGGATTATATGCCCAGCCAGCTGTGCCTCCCGCCATAAGCCCAACTTCTCTTCCACCGATCTTTTCAACAGGGATGGCAGAGTTCTCGAGGCTGGCTAGCATGGGGTCTATAATTGAGTTATTAAGCTCAATCAATTTCTCGAATGAAGTTCCTGAAAAGCTGGAAACTGCTTCCTTGCATTTATATTGACTCGCCCAAGTTGCTTGGTGGACAAAAATATTCGGGCAGATGTTAGCGGCGCGGTCTAGGAAAGCTGGCAAGGCCCAGGCGCGCAATTGTCGGGCTTCTTCACTCCAAGGGGCCCGCAACGTATATTCTATATTGCAACGTGCCAAAGCTTTCAACATTGGCGGGGTCGCAGAAACTACCGAGCTCCCAGTTGTAGCAATACCAATACTTTCGTCAAAAAAATCTACGATGATGATATCGGGCCTCGATTGTTCGAGCTGTTTCCAGTGCTCCTTCTTCGCGTCCCATTGAACACGCCGCCCCTCGGCCGAACTTGCATCAACGTTGAAGCGTGGGTCTAGGCAGGGAGGAGCCATATAGGAGATGACAGATGACTGAGACATGTAGAAACAGATCTCAAACCGCTCCAGCGCATTACGTTGGCTCTTGAATAAATTGTATGTTGCGCTTGACCCGAGAATAGCTATGCGAATCTTCCCTGTGTTTCCTCTGGCAGGATTAGGGCGAGAAGCCTTTAATTCAAGCCTGGCTTTTTGTGATAAAAGGGTATTAAGGGCGTCGTCATCAATGCCAGACGGATCCTGTTTTGCCTTTTTTATTTGCTGGCGAACAGTATTTAGCTTGTCCAAGTATTTATGAGGCATCCCCAAAGGGGACTCTCGCAGTAGTTGGCTCAAGTAATTCAAACGATTTTGTGATAGACCAAAGGATGAAAACAGTTTCGCGTCGAACCCCATCACGCATTCAGTTGCACCGAGGATACGGGCTCGGGCGCCAAAAAAGTATGAGTCACTCAGAGGGTGCTTAGTGTAAAGATAAAGCGGTGACTCTTGTGAAAGGTGAATATGCTGGGCTGGAATGCACTGTTGCTCCAGCGTCGAGATCACCAAGTGGTGTGCATACTGGGTAATGGAGCGTTGTTTAACTCCATCAGTTTTGTCTACCATTGAAAGAGCTAGCGCCAAAGTCTCGTAAACTACGGGGCGATAGCACTGATCTGAAGGTAAGAACTCCAATCCGTTTTTCAAGGAGATAAGCAAAACTTCCGAAGCATTGATTTCGGAAATTGCTTCGTTTTGAATCAGTTGGATGACCTGTTCGTGGATGCAATCGTCGTCATCAATTCGGGAGGTTATGAGTATTGCGTCCTCGACATCTTTGATAATCGCTACGATTTCACGGTTCACCATGCTGTAATCAGTGACATGAACCGTGCGAGCGTTCAGGCCTGTTCCGCTGAGCAAAATTTCCAAGCGGTTGCGATGGAGAACCGGGAGCCCTTCATCAATGAAGATGACCCACTCAAAGCCCTGATTACTCTGGTTGGCCAAGGACGGGAGAACAGTGTTGGCAAAGATCTCCAGCCTGTAGGACAGCCACAGTTCATCCTTGATGCCGATACCAAAATTGGTGAAAACAAAGTGCTTCAAAGCGGGTTTCATCATATTTTCAACGGTTCTGTATCACGGCGATTTCCCGCTCCGCCATCACGTCGCCAGCGCTCTGCCCGCGAACTCGATTGGCCGCAGCCCTGGATTTTTCCACGAAGGTGTTGCCATTGAGGTACATATCCTCGATTGCCTTCGCCAGTTGCTCGTGGCTCTCAGGTTCGACCACGTAGCCGGACGTGTTGTCGACGAACTCGGGAACGGCCGCAACGGCGGTAGTAACCGGTACCAAGCCTGACGACATGGCTTCGTCGCGGGATACCCCTTGGGTGTCCATGCGGCTTGGGCAAAGGAAGATGCCGTAGTCCTTGTGCGTATCGGCAATTTCCATATGGTTGAGGAAACCCTGCTGGATCTTGACGTTGCTGAAGTTGCGCAGCGGCTCCAGGGTCTCGTCAAACAGCGGGCCGTCACCGATCAGGCAGAATTCCATGTCGTTGAACCAGGATTTATCTGCCAGGCACTGGATCGCTTTCACGGTCAGGTCGTTGGCATAGGTTTTCGAGGTATAAGGACGAATGGACAGCACTTTCTTGCGCTGCTCAGCGGACTTCTCGCGGTGGTCGAACAGTTCAGTGTTGATCGGGTTGTGAATGATCTCGAACTGGCCTTCCGGCAGGCGGAAGCCAAGGTCTTCCATTACCTCTTCTGCGAAGTAGCGCGATACGAACACCAGTCTCAGGTTCGGGTGGATCGGCTGCAGCAGTTCGCGCCAGAATGTCATGCGTTTATCGCTGGCGAGTTTGCCCAGATGCAGTTGCTCGTCGGTGGCGAAATTGAACTCGCGGCGCCACCAAGGCTGTATTTCTGCACCGTGGACCCAGACAGTAATGCGTGTGCTGTTAATGAACGGACGCAGTGCGTTCCACATCTGCTCGTCGAGGAAGTGCACAAGGATAGACTTGTAGCGGTTCTTCTCGAGCATCTTGGTCAAAGTCGAAGCACAGCCGGTCACCACATCAATGTTCTGGAACTCGTGGTAGCTCACTGTTTCGTTAGGTCGGAGACGGAAAACGTCTACGTCGATGCCACGCTCTTGATAGGCCGTGACCCGGGTGTGCACGAACTTGTTGCGGTACAGGTCGGAGTAGGCCGGGTAGTGGTTGGTCAGCAGCAAGTGCTCACCGCGTCCCATCATTTCCGATGGCTGCAGGTTGCGATGACCTAGCACCAGTGCCTTCAGGTCTGCGCTACCGGCAGCGTATGCGCGCAGGCCGAAGCGAATATAGAGGGCTTCCGGTGGAATATCGGCGGTCTGGTTACGGTTGGCATACTGCATCACATGGCTGATGCGCTGTTTTTCGGCATCCAGGAACAGCACCACCAGCTGCAGGTTCAGGCCAGGTGTGCAGTCCACGAACAACTTGAGGCGGCCATCTTCGCAGCCCAGCTCATCTACACGGACTTCCTGCTGGGCATAGATGTACTCATGCTTGCCGTCGGCCAACTTGGAGTGCACTCGCCAAGTGTCACCGTCGACGACCAGGTCCACAAACTTGTTGCGAATTACGCCAAATATTTCGGCCAAACCGCGGCCTGTTATTTCCGGCGCATCGTGGCTGGCCTGTAGCGGGGCAATGGACTGTGCGCGCGCCTGCAGTTGATCGATGGTCATGCCAAGGTTCAGCTCAAGGTCGTTGACCTTGGCACTGATGTTCTCTTGCTGAGCAGCTCCGTTCTCGCAGTAGTTGAACGGATCGATGGCCACGCTTTGTGCGTGAGTGTACTGCAGTGACGGTAGGCTCTTCAGCCAGCTGCGCAGTGGCTGGGCGGCAACAATTTCAGTTGCTACAAGCGAACGCCGCGCGCTCAAGGAGTGAGTCGGACGGTAGGCCTGTTGGTTTGACAGCAGCTCGACATCCTGGCCTTTGCAGGTGAAGTGCGCTGCCTTACCGACTACCTGAGCGTTGCTGTAGCGTGTTGCCAGAGCAAGGTCGAGCAAGTAGTTCGGACCGTAGTAGTCGCCAGGCAAGAAAGCAGCGACCCAAGGGGTATTGCCAACCAGCTCGCCCAACGAGCTCTTCTTCAGTTGTCCCGGCTTGAGCACAAGGATGCGCGGGTCGTCGCTGACGATGCTGCTCTTGTAGGCATCGCTGATGATGACCATGCGTACCTGGCTGTAGGCCTGGCGATCCAGGTGGGCACGCAGCATGTCGAACTGCTGGCGGTCCTGTGCTTCGCCGATGACCACGATCTCCGGCAGGCGCTGGGCCTTCGCGGTACCGGTAACCTTGCTCATCACGTATTCCAGGCGCTGGGTATAGGTATGCTCCTGCATCACCTTACGCAGGGCAGCCAGCCGCAGTTTGTCGCTGTTCAGAGGGTCTTCGGCCAGCAATTGCAGGCGACGTAGCATCTCTTCGCCATTGTCGGTGGTCACCACAAGGTCCCCGAACAGCAGGCGCACACCGCGCGAGAAGTTGCTCACGGTTAACGTGTTGCAGCCAAGCAATTCGAACACGCGACGGGCAAACATCGATTGCGACTGTTTGATCGAGTTCAGGTTAATCGCGTAGCGGTAGCCCTTGTAGGCCGTGTCGATCTTTTCAAAGGGCAGGGTGCCTACAATGTATGGTTGGTATTCTTCGGGGAACTGGTAGTTCACGTCGTCCTTGCCGAAGTTGCGGTCGAAGATTTCCAGAGGACGGAACTTTGGCAGCTCGCACACGAAGTTGCCTAGGTCGCGTGTGCGCTCTGGATAACGGGCGTAGTAGGCGCCGGCGAAGCAGAAGGCGTCTTTGCGTTCATACAGCTCGATCGGGTTATGCAGCGCAGGCTGGCAGGCGAACGGTAGCAGGTAGACACGGTCGTGGCCGAGTGCACCTTTGTAGCGGTGAATGCAGTCGATGTCGGTGGTGAACACGTGGTCAAACTGCTTGGCGGTGGTCAGGAAGGTTTCGAAGTGGACCGGGTCTTCCTTGTTCCAGAACACGGTCGGTATCTTGTTCTGACGGCACCAGGCCAAAATATCCTGCAGCTCCTGACCATTGTGGCCAACCTTGCTGCCCCACAGGTCATCCTTTCCGCGCCAAGCCGACTCGATGAACAGCAGTTCCGGGCCAAAACCTTCGATTTCCTCTTTCCAGTTGGCGGGCGTCAGCGGCATCAGATCGCATTCGTAGCGATAGGAGCCGAAAGTGAACTCGTCCATCACGCACGCCACTTTGAGGCGGCTGACTGGCTGGTCGGCCTGACGCAGCAGGGTAGTGCGGGCGTGCTCGCTGGTCGGCAAGGCGGCCGGCAGCTTGAGGTAGTTTTCATCCTGCACAGGTGCTGGCGGCAGCAGAGCTTTGAGCGGTTCGTTGGCCAGCAGCTTTTGCTCGTTTTGCTGGCGCTGCTGGCTTGCCTTACGGTACAGCCGCAGCAGGCGAACTGGCAGTTTGACCAGGCCGCCCAGCGAGGTGGCGCTGCTCTTGATCTGGTAGCCGAGCTGATAGGTCATGCTTGCGCGGGTTTTCACCAGGCGCTGTTCTGCCAGGTGGCGCTGGGTGTTAGCGCGTCCCAGATTTTCATTGAGCTCGTCGATCTTGCGCTGCTGAGAGGCGCTGCGTTCCAGCAATTGGTTGAGACTAGCCTTCAATTGCGGGATCTGTTCGCCAGTTACTGTGCGGTACTTCATGTTCGCCGCACCAAGGCCTGCTTTGGACGAGTTGAGCTCGGCTTCCAGTTGCTGACGCAGATTTTGCCATTGCTCGTTAGTAGCCGCAAGGCTGGCCTCGGCGGCCTGGCGGCTGGTGCTTTCAAGCATCAATTGCTCTTCAAGTTCCATTTTGGCTTGATTGAGTGCATTGATGGTTTCTGCTTGTCCCACTGCAATCTCTTCGGCTTTGCTGCGAGCTGCAGTCAAAGTTTGCAATTGCTGTTCCAAGCCATTGCGGTGCTCAACAAGCGAATTGATCGTGTTGGCTTGTGCTGTATGCTCCCGTTCGCTGCGTGCCTGCACTTCGCACATGTCCTGCAACTGATTTTCCAGATGGGACTGGCGAGATTGCAGAGCGGTAATGGTTGCGTTTTGAGCGTCGTGCTTCTGCAGGCTCTGGGTCTGCAGTTCGTTCATGGCCTGCCGGTGTTCTTTAAGTTCAACTTCCAGCTCGGCCTGGCGTGTTTTCAACAGAGCGATGATTTCAGCCTGAGCGGCATTAGCCCGCTGGCTTTGAGCCTGCAATTCCTTCATATACTCCAATTCGCTTTCCATTTCGGCTTCGAGTTCAGCCTGGCGCGTGCGCAGCGCCGCGTTGATGTTGGTCTGGTCGTCAATGACTTGTTGGCTTTGAGTCAGCAGCCTGCTCGTTTGCTGCGCTTGGCTTTCCAGCTCTGCTTCAAGTTCTGCCTGACGTCCGTGGAGGGCACTAATAGTTTCGAGGTGAGCGCTATTGGCCTGCTGCGCCTGCTCCTGCAGCTGGGCGGTCTCTTGTAGTTGCGCTTCAAGTGCGGCGCGATGTGACTGCAAGGTTGTGATGGTTTCGAGATGGGACGCATTGGCTTGCTGGGCTTGCAAAAGCTGCCCAGTCAGCTCTTGGAGCTGGTTTTCAAGTGCGCCATGTTCTACCTGCAGCGACGCGAGGCTGGCGGACTCTTTTACCGCTCGCTCTTCTGCAGCTTTACGGTGTTGACCTGTGAGCTGCAATTGCTCTTCAAGCGAGTGGCTCTGTTGCCGCAGTGCTGCCAGCTCGGCGTCACGTTGGGCTAGGGTGGAATTTAACTGACCGATGTGCCCCGCTTGGGCATCGATATTCTGGAGCGACTGTTGCAACTGGTCGTTGGATATTTGCAGCTGCTCATCAACCAAGCTATGTGACTGCCGCAGTGTTTCCAGATCATTGGTTTTTTGGCTCAATGACGAGCTCAATAGATCAATGCGGTTTTGCTGTGCGTCATTTTTTTGCTGCGATTCATCAAGCTTTGCTTCAGACGTCTGCAACTGTTTTTTGAGAGCCAGCTGCTGGTCTGCGGCAAGTCGCAGGCGCCCATTCAACTCTTCATTCTGTTGGGCCTGCTTGAGGAGTTCATTACTCGCAGCGCTTAACTCATCGCACGCTTGATTGTGCCTGGACTGCAACTCGCCTAATTGTTGATCGGCTTCTGCAAGGCTTTGCTGATGAGCTGCCTCTAGTGCTGCAAACTGCTGTTCGAGCTGAGTGCATTGGTCTGCTGCGGCGATGCATTTTACGTTGGCATCACCCAATTGCGTTTTGAGAGAATCAAGCGCTTCGTTCAGCTCTTCAATGATTCGAGCGCTGGTATCAAGCGACTCGCGGTTTGATTGTTCCAGCGATGCGATTTGCGTTTTGCATTCTTGAAGCTCGCGAGCAAGTGCTTGTGCCTTATCAGCCTCAGGCTTGACCTGGGCAAAGGTTTCTGTGACTGCACGGTATTTCTTGTTGGCCTCTTCCAACCGTTGCTTGGCTTCCTCAAGTTCTTTAACACGCAGGGCCTTCGCTTCGAGAACTTCACGGTTGGTTTTTTGCAGCGTCGCAATATCCGCATCGCGTGTCTGCAGTTGCTTGGACAGCGCTTCAGCCTTTTGCGCCTCCGGCTTGAGCTGGGCAATCTGCTCGGTAGCAGTGCGATACTTCTTGTTCGCCTCTTCCAACCGTTTGCCGATGGCGCCGAGGTTCCCACGCAGCGTGCGTTCAATCGACTCAAACGCCTTTTCCAGCTCACGTA
>Ga0213828_1000931_pt1 | contig 25972 bp, 21 predicted proteins | sample MC6MC0897MG_FD_180664 | JGI IMG/M metagenome (GOLD analysis project Ga0213828, IMG submission 180664) | Enriched soil aggregate microbial communities from Iowa State University, Ames, United States - MC6-MC0897-MG | ecosystem: Environmental > Terrestrial > Soil > Unclassified | place: USA: Iowa... | reverse complement strand
CACGGAGCCATGCGGGCGGGGCCGGAACAGTGTGTTTCATCCTTGCGTCCGAAGACGCATGTCCTCGGACGCAAGGATCAGCCGGAATCAGGCCGGCCGGATCACTTCAACAGGTCGGCGTAGCGCGTGCGGATCGACTGCTCGATGCCCGCGGCATCCAGACCCAGCCCCACCAGCAGGGCCGATTGCTCGCCGTGGTCGATGAATTCATCCGGCAGGCCAAGCTGCAGCACCGGAATCAGCACGCCGGCGGCGCTCAGCACCTCGAGTACTGCGCTGCCTGCGCCGCCCATGATGCAGGCGTCTTCCAGGGTGACGAGCGCGTCGTGGCGGCTGGCCAGATCCAGGATCAGGTCGCGGTCGATCGGCTTGGCAAAGCGCATGTCGGCGACGGTGGCATCCAGCTTGCCGGCGGCGCCCAGCGCAGCCTGCACCAGCGTGCCAAAGCCCAGGATGGCGATTTTCTTGCCTTCGCGGCGGACGACGCCCTTGCCCAGTTCAACGGTATCGAGGCTCTGACTTTCAGCCGCGCCGCAGCCCGCGCCGCGCGGGTAACGCACCGATGCCGGACCGGGGTGCTGATAACAGGTCGACAGAAGCAGGCGGGTTTCGTTTTCGTCGGAAGGCGTGGCCACCACCATGTTCGGCACGCAGCGCAGGAAGGCGATGTCGTAATTGCCGGCGTGCGTGGCGCCGTCCGCGCCCACGATGCCGGCGCGGTCCAGCGCAAATGTGACGTCCAGGTTCTGCAGGGCGACGTCATGGATGAACTGATCGTAGCCGCGTTGCATGAAGGTGGAATAGATGGCGACGACCGGCTTCTGGCCTTCGCACGCCACGCCCGCGGCAAACGTGACGGCATGCTGTTCGGCGATGCCCACGTCGAAATACCGCTGCGGAAAGCGCTGTTCGAATTCGACCAGGCCGCTGCCTTCGCGCATGGCGGGCGTGACGGCCACAAGGCGCGCATCCTGCTGCGCCGTGTCGCACAGCCACGTGCCGAACACCTGCGTGAAGGTGCGCTTGCCCGGCGCCTTCGATTGCTGGATGCCGATCGCCGGATCGAACTTGCCGGGACCGTGATAAAGCACGGGATCGGCTTCGGCCAGCTTGTAGCCCTGGCCCTTGCGCGTGACGACGTGCAGGAACTGCAGGCCTTCGAGGGCTTTCAGGTTCTGCAGCGTGGGAACCAGCGCGTCCAGGTCATGGCCATCGATGGGGCCAACGTAGTTGAAGCCGAACTCTTCGAACAGCGTGGCGGGCGTGACCATGCCCTTGGCGTGCTCCTCGAAGCGGCGCGCCAGCTCAAGCACCGGCGGCACGTGCTGCAGCACCGCCCGCCCCACGTTCTTGGCCGTGGCGTAGAAGCGTCCGGACATCAGGCGCGCCAGATAGCGGTTCAGCGCCCCCACCGGCGGCGAGATCGACATGTCGTTGTCGTTCAGGATCACCAGCAGGTTGATGTCGGGCGTGACGCCCGCGTTGTTCATGGCCTCGAACGCCATGCCCGCGGACATGGCGCCGTCGCCGATCACGGCAATGTGCTGGCGCTGTTCGCCCGCATTGCGCGAGGCCACCGCCATGCCCAGGGCCGCGGAGATCGACGTGGACGAATGCGCGGTGCCGAAGGCGTCGTACTCGGATTCGCTGCGCTTCGGGAAGCCCGAAATGCCACCTTGCTGGCGCAGCTTGGCCATGCCGGCACGGCGTCCCGTCAGGATCTTGTGCGGATAGGACTGATGACCCACGTCCCACACGATGCGGTCGTGCGGCGTGTCGAACACCTGGTGCAGCGCCAGCGTGAGTTCGACGGTGCCCAGGTTGGACGACAGGTGTCCGCCCGTTTTGGACACCGACTCCAGCACAAAGCCGCGCAGTTCATCGGCAAGCTTTTTCAGTTCGCGACGATCCAGGCGCTTTAGGTCAGCCGGCGATTGAATACGGTCCAGTAAATCTGTCGTCATGCTTTTATGGGGTTCGTTGGCCCGGCCTACCAAGAAGGCCGGGCTGATCTCGGATCAGCGGTCTCGAAGAACGATGAAGTCGGCAAGCTGGGCCAGACGCGCGCCGGCGTCGCCCAGCGGCGCCAGGGCGGCCAGCGCCGCCACGCGCAGTTCCTCGGCAAAGGCCCGGGCTTCGTCCAGGCCCAGCAGGGACACGTACGTAGGCTTGTTTTCGGCGGCGTCCTTGCCCGGCGTCTTGCCCAGGCTGGCGCTGTCCGCAGTGACGTCAAGAATATCGTCGACCACCTGGAACGCCAGGCCCATGGCCTGCGCGTAGGCGTCCAGCGCCTGGCGCGATGCCGAGCTGGCGCCCGCCACGATGCCGCCCAACGCCACGCTGCACGCCAGCATGGCGCCGGTCTTCATGCCGTGCATCATCTGCAGTTCATCGCGCGACAGCGAGCGGCCGACGCTGAACAGGTCGATCGCCTGCCCGCCCGCCATACCCTGGCTGCCGGCCGAGCGGGCCAGCGACTGGGTGGCCTGGACGATCAACGCCGGAGCGATCGGCATGGATGCGATCAGTTCGAAGGCCAGCGGCTGCAGCGCGTCGCCCGCCAGCATGGCGGTGGCTTCGTCGAACTGCACGTGCGTGGTGGGACGGCCACGGCGCAGCGTGTCGTCGTCCATGCAGGGCAGATCGTCGTGGATCAGCGAGTAGGCGTGGATCAGTTCGACGGCGGCGGCCGCGCGGTCCAGCGAGGCCTCGATGGCAAGCACGCTGCCGCTGACGGGGCAGGCCTGTCCGGCGGCATAGACCAGGGCGGCGCGCACGCGCTTGCCGCCGCCGAGCACGGCGTAGCGCATGGCTTCATGCAAGCGGGCAGGCGCCTGATCCGCCGGGGGAAGCAGGTCGTCGAGCACGTCTTCGACGTGGCGCGCACGGCCTTGCAACCACTCGGAAAATGCGAGTTGAGTTTGCTTCATCGGTGTCTTATTCGTCGTCCAGCGCCGCGGGATCCAGCGGCCGCAGCAGGCCGCCTTCGAGGACCTTGACCTGCTGCTCGGCCTGCGCCAGGCGATCCTGGCACACCCGCGTGAGCGCCACGCCGCGCCGGTAGGCAGCCAGCGATTGCTCGAGCGGCAGCGATCCGTCTTCCATGGCCGCGACCAGTGATTCCAGTTCGGCCAGCGCCGTTTCGAAATCCTGGGGCAAGGGACGATCGTCGTTCTGCGGATCAGCTTGAGTGGGTTTGGCCAAACGGGCCTCCGGGGCACTTGGGGGTGGATTAATCCGTGAATTGTACGAGATAGCCAGACGCGGCCCGGATGCGTCCCATGCCCTAGGCCTGCGTGCCCGCCAGGCCCGCCACCGCCGCCAGGAGCGCCGGGGCGACGTGATCCCGAAGATGCGAAGCCTCCAGCAAGCTGGCCGGCCCGCCGCAGCTCATGACGAAGACGCCTTCGCCCGTGATGGACGTGAACGGCACGGCCACGGCATTGATGCCGGATTGCCATTCGCCGATGGCGCAGCAGCAGCCGGCCTGCGCCAGTTCGGCGCGCGCCCGCGCGATGGCCTCGGGTGCCGGCGCCGCCTGGTCCAGGCGCGCGAGGACGGCGTCGCACTCGTCTTCGGGCAGGCTGGCCAGGTACGCACGCCCCATGGCGCTGTCCAGCGTGGCGCGGTAGCCGACGGGCAGGCGCAGGTACAGCGCGGACGAGCCGTGGATCGCTTCGACGTAGGTCATGGCGTCGCCGTCGAAAGCGCCCAGCGCCACCGCGCCGCCGGTCTCGCGCGCCAGATCGGTCATGGACGCCTTGGCCAGTTCGCGCACTTCCAGGCCGGCAAGCAGGCCGAATCCCAGCGCCAGCACGCCGTAGCCGGGCGAATACTTGCCGGTGTCGGGGTGATAGCGCAGGTAACCCAGTTCCGTCAGCGTGTAGGTGATGCGGCTGATGGTGGGTTTGGGCAGGCCGGTCAGGCGCGCCAGATCCAGGTTGCCCAGCGCGGCCACGCCGTGGCGAAAGCAACGCAGCACATCCAGGCCGCGCGCCAGCGCCGTGATGAAGTCAGGGGAATTGGCGCCCTCGCCCGCGCCGGCGGCCCGCTTGCGGCGGGCGGGCAGGCTCAGTTCAAGCTTCTGGTCCGGCTTTGACGGCGGGAGGGTGATGCGCTTGGCGCCAGAAAACGGTTGCATTTATATACGCTTCGTTTTTATAGTTTATTTCGAAAGACAGAATTAAATTCCATATTCCGGAATTTAAAACATCCAAGGAGACCTGGCAAGCGACGTCGTGAACGATATGCGCGTCAGCCAAGCCAGGCCCGGCGATCCACTCTGACCATGCGACTTCAAGGGGAAAACATGATTCGCAACAGCTTCAAACTGCTCGCCACCCTGGTGCTCAGCGCCGCCGCGCTGGGCGCCCAGGCCGATACGTATCCGTCCCGCCCGATCAAGGTGATCTCGCCCTTCCCGGCGGGCGGCGCCACCGACGTGCTGACGCGCGTCCTGGCCGAGCGGATGGCCAAGAACCTGGGCCAGTCCATGATCGTGGAAAACAAGGCCGGCGCAGGCACGTCGATTGGGGCGGCCTATGTCTCGCGCGAAGCGCCGGACGGCTACACCATCCTCATGGCCACCAACTCGACGCTGGTGACCAACCGCTATCTCTACAAGGAACTGCCCTACGACCCGGATAGCTTCGCCAAGATCGGCATGGTGGGCGTCGGCCCGCTGGTTCTGCTGTCCTCGCCCAAGCGGCCGTTCAACAGCACGCAGGACGTGGTGGCGTACGCCAAGCAGAATCCGGGCAAGCTGACGTTCGCGACCTTCGGCCCGGGCACGTCGTCGCACCTGGCCGGCGAACTCTTCAAGGAACGCGCCGGCATCGACATCCTGCACGTGCCCTTCAAGGGCGCCACGCAGGCCCTGCCCGCCCTGATCAGCGGCGACGTGGACCTGTTCTTCGACATGGTGGCGACCGGCATGCCGCAGGCTGACGCCGGCAAGGTCAAGGTCTTTGCAATCACGAGCCCCACGCGCCTGGCGACCGAGCCCAACGTGAGCACGCTGGCCGAGCAAGGCTATCCCGCGTTCGACATGACCGCGTGGTTCAGCTTCGTGGCCCCCAAGGGCACGCCGGCACCCGTTGTCGAGCGCCTGCAGGCCGCGCTGACCGAAACGCTGAAGGACGAAGCGGTGAAAAAGCGCCTGCTGGACATGGGCATCGACCCGCGTTCGGGCACGGCGGCCGAGCTGGACAAGCAGATCAAGACCGAGCAGCCCATCGTGTCGCAGCTCATCAAGCAGGCCAACATCGTCCTGCAGTAAGCCTGCCTTCATGCCGGTTTCGTGACAAAACGTTCGCGGAGTGCCGGCCCGCGACCGGCGCGCCCGCGGCCCTGCCGCGAGCATGCCTTTCCCCCCGACAGCGCCCTCACGGCCCTGTCGGTTTTTTACGCGCGGTCTAACCCCTGGATACAGAAATCGGCGTCACGTCGCTGCTAAGGTAAGGCGCAGTCGCCGAACCATTCCGGGAGCCCGATGCCTCAGACCGAAGACCGATACGCCCGCCTGGACTCAGCCCGCTGGCTGGCTGCGCTGGCCGTCGTTCTGCTGCACAGCGCCGCACTCATCGTCAGCGATCCCGCTGCCCACGGCCGCGGCGCATGGCTGGCCGCCAATCTGTACGACTCCGCCGCACGCTGGTGCGTGCCCGTCTTCGTGATGGTGAGCGGCGCCCTGCTGCTCGACCCCGACAAGCCCCAGGACGCGCGGCGCTTCTACAGCCGCCGTCTTGCGCGCATCCTGGCCCCGCTGCTGTTCTGGACGCTCTTCTACCTGGCATGGCGCACGGGGCTGGACTGGTGGGACGACGGCCGCATCGATTTTTCGTTCTGGCCGCGCAAGGTCGCGCAGGGCGAGCCTTACTACCACCTCTGGTACCTGTACATGATCGTGGGCCTGTACCTGTTCGCGCCGCTGGTCCGCGTGCTGTATGTGCGCAGCACGCCGAAGGCGCGCGCGCTGTGGGTCGTCGGCATCCTGGGCGTGGCGATTCTTGACGCCCTGTACCGCCGCGCGCTCGGCGCGCCGCATGGCTTTTTCCTGACGTGGTTCCTGCCTTACCTGGGCTACTTCGTCGCGGGCCGTCTGATCTTCGATGGCGAGATGCGCGTTCCGCGCCCGGGCCTGATGCTGGCCGCCACCGTGGCCGCGACCGCGTTGGGCGTGACCGTCATGTCCAACGGCCACGTGCTGGACACCTACTTCTACGACTACTTCAGCCTGACGGTGCCGTTCATGTCGCTGGCTGCGTTCCAATGGATCGTGTCCTCGCCGCGATTGCCAAGGCTTGCAGCGCTGGCCCCGTTGACGTTTGGCGTCTATCTCATCCATCCCGTCTTCCTGGATGTCGCGCGCCGCGTCGGGGCTTTTTCGGGCCAGGACCGCGATGCGTGGGTGGTGCCGTTACTGACGATGATAGTGTTCGCCTTGTCGGCCGCCAGCAGCTGGTTGCTCAGGCGTCATCCGGCCACCCGCCGGCTCGTCTGAAAGACCTACGGAATAAAGGGTTAATCGCGGTTTGCGCGCGGTCAAACCCACCCCGGGATTCACGCGAATGGCCTGCCCTTTTGCCACGGGCGTCGTACAAGCCCTTGGGGTACAATTCACGGCTTATTTGATCGGCCAGACACCGATTTTTCTTCGCGCCAGTACGGATTCAACCAGGCTCGAATTCACGAACAAGGCCCCCGGCACACACCGCGAGGGACCTGGACTTGAACAAAAGCGCCTGGCAAGGCTCAAACCGTCCTGGCTTTTTTATCCGAGCGGAGGGAATCATGACCGACATCGGTCGGATGGCACATGTCGTGCCAGCTCGCACCCAGCTACCCGTCAGCGCTTATTTTGACGAAGCCCTCTTTGCCCGCGAGCAAGAACTCATTTTCAAGCAATCCTCGCTGTACGTCGGCCACCAGAAATTGGTGCCCGAAATCGGGGATTGGCGTACGTTGGTCCAGGAAAACGGAGGGCGCTCGCTGGTTCGCAACCAGCATGGCGTCGAACTCATCTCAAATGTCTGCCGTCACCGTCAGGCATTGATGCTTGGTGGCGAAGCCGGCAACGTGGCCGGCAACTGCAACACGCACGGCAACCTGAAGGCAACTGGCGGCAACATCGTCTGCCCGCTGCACCGCTGGACGTACAACAACCAAGGCGAGTTGTTGGGCGCGCCGCAGTTCGAAACCACGCCCTGCATGAACCTGCAGAAGTTCCGCCTGCGCGATTGCCACGGGCTGCTCTTCGAAGGCCCGCGCGACCCGGCTGCCGACATGGCGCCGCTGTTCGGGCGCCCCGAGTTCGACTTCGGCGACTACGTGCTGGACCACGTTGAAGTGCATCAGTGCAACTACAACTGGAAGACCTTCATCGAGGTCTACCTCGAGGACTACCACGTCGGCCCGTTCCATCCCGGACTGGGGCGTTTCGTCACGTGCGACGACCTGACCTGGGAGTTCAACGACTGGTACAGCCTGCAGAAGGTGGGCGTGCACAACGCGCTGGCGCAGCCGGGTTCGGACGTGTACAAGCAGTGGCACGACCGCCTGCTGTCGTTCCGCGAAGGCGACGCCCCCGACTTCGGCGCCGTGTGGGTCACGTACTTCCCGACCCACATGATCGAGCTCTATCCGCACGTGCTGGTGCTGTCCACGCTGTACCCGAAGGGCCCGCAGGAAACGGTCAACGTGGTCGAGTTCTACTACCCCGAGGAAATCGCTGCGTTTGAGCGCGAGTTCGTCGAGGCGCAGCGCGCGGCCTACATGGAAACGGCCATCGAGGACGACGAGATCGCCGAACGCATGGATGCCGGCCGCAAGGCGTTGATGCTGCGCGGCGTGAACGAGACCGGTCCCTACCAGTCGCCCATGGAAGACGGCATGCAGCACTTCCACGAGTGGTACCGCCGCATCATGCAGTCGGTGTAGTCCCCACCGCCTCAGCCCGCATGACAAAAGGGCCTTGCGACATCCTTTACGGATCGCAAGGCCCTTTTTTCGTCCAGGGGCAGCTCGGGTTCAGCGTCCCGTGACGCCCGCCACCGTCCGTTCGCCGATCGCCAACCCCACCGTCATGCCGACGCCAGAGTGCATGACCGCCACCGTGGTGGCCGCGTCCACCGGCAGCACGGAAAACGGCGCCGGTCCGTGCGCGCCGTAGACGCCTTGCCACCGCTCGACCACGCGCAGCCGCGCGCCCAGCGCCTGCGAGGCCAGATCCAGCATGGCGTTGTCGACGGCTTCGTCGTTGAATGGCAACGCGTCCTGCCCATACTGGTGCGAGTCGCCGATGATCAGTTCGCCGTACGGCGTGGGACTGATCAGCAGGTGGATGCCGTTTTCCAGCAGCATCGGCGTACGCGCCTGGATCACGCCGCGCAGCGTCTGCGCCGTCGGCAGGTCCGAGAACGCGCCGTAATGCACGCAGGACAGGCCGGTGAGCAGCGGCCGGTCCAGCGCGATGGGCGCGCCGTCGAACACCGCACGCAGCATCTGCAGGCGCGTGACCTCCAGGTTCAGCGGCGCGAACTGTTCAGGCAACAGGGTCAGGTAATCGTGGCCGGGACACACGAACACATGCGACGCCTTGAAGTCGCCCGCCGAGGTGCTGACTTCGCCGTTCTCCACGGCGCGCGCCAGGGTTCCCGTGATAAAGTCGATGCCCAGCGAGGACTGCAGATAGTGCGTGATGGCCGGCAGCGCCTCGCGCGAATAGATCTGCAGGTCATCGTGGCCGCGCAGCGCCAGGCAGTGGTGGGCCAGCTGGCCGTTGTACAGCGCCCCCACCTCGCGAGCCGACAGCAGGTCGGCACGGTACCCTTCCTGCCGCAGCCGCATGTCCGCGAATTCCCGCAACACGTCGGCCTCGTCGGCATTGCGCGCCAGCACCAGCGTGCCATTGGCACGCACATGAAAACCCGCCTTGTCCGCCAGATCGAGCCACAGCTCGCGGGACTGCTGCGCGTGCGACAGCATCGTGCCGGGCGCCTGGCCCGTCACGATGACCTGGCCGAAGTTGCGGATCGTCGCGCCGTGCGCCTGGCGGCTGCGCTCGATGACGGCCACGGACAGGCCGCGCTTGGCGGCCGCCCAGGCATGCGCGATGCCGAGCATGCCCGCGCCCACCACGATTACGTCGTAAGTCTTCATTTTTGAACTACTGCGAGAGGAATGTCGGGGAGACCCCCGCGGGTCTCCCGATGCGCGGCGGCGCGCTGCCGCCGCGGTGGGTCAGGAATTACTTCTTCTTCGGCTCGGACTTGCCGTCGTAGCGCTTCGTCCACTCGGCAATGATGCGGTCGCGGTTCGTTGCGGCCCACGTGAAGTCGTTCTTGATCATGCGCGAGGTCAGATCGGCCGGCAGGTTGGGATTGGCGGTCGCAATCGACGGGATCGCCAGCACTGCGAAGTTGGCCTTGTACAGCTCGTTGGCTTCGCGGCTTGCCGAGAAGTCAGCCAGCTTGCGGGCGGCGTCGAGGTTCTTGGTGCCCTTCATGATGGCGGTGGCTTCGACTTCCCAGCCCAGGCCTTCCGACGGGAACACGGCTTCAACCGGCGCGCCGTCGGCCTTCAGCTTGGCGGCGCGGTAGTCGAACGAGATGCCGATCGGGAATTCGCCGGCGGCAGCCATGTTGCACGGCTTGGAACCCGAGTGCGTGTACGAGCCGATGTTCTTGTGCAGGGCGTCCATATAGGCCCAGCCCTTTTCTTCACCGAAGATCTGCAGCCAGGCGCTGACGTCCAGGAAGCCCGTGCCGGACGAGGCCGGGTTCGGCATGACGATCTTGCCGGCGTACACCGGCTTGGTCAGGTCCTGCCACGACGTGGGCTTGGGCAGCTTCTGCTTTTCGGCTTCGATCGTGTTGAAGCAGATGGCGGCGGCGTAGCCGTCCATGCCGACCCAGGCCGGTTCGGCCTTGGCGTCGCGCATGTTGGCGGCGATCTGGCCCAGGCCCTTCGGAGCGTAGGGCTGCAGCATGCCTTCCTTGTCCATCAGGCCCAGCGCCGTGCCGGCCAGACCCCAGATCACGTCGGCCTTGGGGTTGTTCTTTTCGGCCAGCAGCTTGGCGGCGATGATGCCGGTGGAGTCGCGCACCCACTGGATCTTGATGTCGGGGTTGGCCTTTTCGAAGGCGGCCTGATAGGCCTTGATCTGGTCGGCTTCCAGCGCTGTGTAGACGGTCAGCGTGGTCTCGGCCGAGGCGGCGCTCATCACGCCCGTCAGGGCGGCGGCCAGTGCAAGCAGCTTGTAGCGATTCATGAACAACTCCGTGAGTGAGCGGAAAAGCAGGGTGAACGAGGTCCCCACGGCCGGCGGCTGCCGGCTGCGGATCGTGGTGAGTCAAAGGTCTATGGGGGGCCCGGCACGCCGGGCGGCAGCGTCTAGTTCAGGGGCGGTCGCCTCGCGACAGTCGGGCTTCGATGTCGTCGACCACGGCCGGCAGGTCGGCCACCGTGTCGATCAGGTAGTGCGGACCGGCCGGATTCAGTTCCGCGCGGGCAGCATCGCGTGCCGCGTCGCGGGCGGGTTCGGAAAGGCCCTTGTATTCGTCCAGCGTCAGGCCCGCGGCGTTGCCGGACAGCAGCAGCCCCACGGTCCACATGCCGGCGCGGCGGCCCTCTTCGATGCCGGGCGCGGTGTCGTCGACCTTGATGCAGCCGGCCACGTCGGACAAGCCAAGCTCCACCACATTCTTCAAGGCCATGGCGGGCGCGGGACGCGCACGCGGCACTTCATCGCTGGCGACGATGCAGTCGGGCGTCAGGTCCTCGGTGGCGGCGCGTTCGACCACGCGGCCCATCACGCTGGCGGGATAGCCGGAGCACGATCCGATCTTCAGTCCGCGCGCGCGCAAGGCGCGCATCACCTCGGCGGCACCCGGAATGGCGGCCGAGTACTGCGCCACTTTTTCCAGCTGCATCGGCAGGAAACGCTCGTAGATGGCGGTGACGTCGTCGTCGCTCGGCAAGCGGCCGAAGCGGGCCTGGTACTGGCTGGCAATGGCGGGCTGGTCGCACAGCGTGCGGATGTGATCCCACTTGCCCATGCCCATCGGGCCGCGCGCTTCTTTCAGCGACACGTCCATGCCGAACTGCGCAAACGCATCCACGAACACCTTGGTGGGGGCAAAGGAACCGAAGTCGACCAGCGTGCCGGCCCAGTCGAAGATCACCGCTTCTAGGCGGACGGGCAAAGGTTGAGCAGTCATGAAAGTCATCCTGGAAAAATGATCGGTCAGCGGGACGCCGGGCGCCGCCAGGCCTGGGTGCGCGCCACCAGGGCGCGGCTCGCCAGGTGCAGGACCAGCGCGGCGACGGCGGAACTGGCCATGATGACCGTGCACATGGCGGCGGCCGGGCCGATGAAGCCGGCGTCGTCCATGTTCAGCACGGCGACCGCGGCCAGCACCGTGGACGGGCTGTACAGAAACACCACCGCCGACACGGTCGTCATGGCGGACACGAACAGGTAGCGGGCCACGTCCAGCGCCGCGGGCAGGCACATCGGCAGCGTCACGCGCAAAAAGGTCGTCAGGCGCGGCACCTTCAGCGACGCGGAGGCGGCCTCGAACTCCGGGTCCAGCGCATTGAGCGCGGTGGCGGCCGTCAGGTGGGCGCTGGTATAGAAGTGCACCACCGTGCACAGCACGAGCAGCGGCATCGTGCCGTACAGCACGTTCAGCGGGTTCGACACGCTGTTGAAGAAGAAGATGTAGCCCAGGCCCAGCACCAGCCCCGGCACGGCCATCGGCATCAGCGCCAGCATGCCGGCCACGCCGCGCAGGCCGCGCGCCATCGTGCTGCGCGCCGGCACCTTCTCCATCATCCACGCGCCGACAAAGACCACCAGGGTTCCGACGAGCGCGGTGCAGAACGCGAGTTGGAGGCTGTTGCGCCAGGCGAGCCAGCCGCCGCCGTCCATGTTGTCGAAGTCGTACGAACGCAGCGACATCGACAGGTTGTACGGCCACATCTTCACGAACGAGGCCCAGACCGCCACGCCGATGATAAGCAGCAGGAAGGCCGCCATCACGCCCGCCAGCGCCAGGAACGCCGCGTCGCGCCGGCCGTTCACGCCGGCCGCGTAAGGCTGCGCGCGGCCGCTCATCTGGGCGCCCTGACGGGCACGCAAGCGGCGGTCCAGCACGAAGGTCAGCAGCGCCGGCAGCAGGAGCAGGATGCCAATCGCCGCCCCCTTCGGGAAATTCTGCTGCCCCACCACCGCCTTGTAGGCTTCCATCGCCAGCACGTTGTAATCGCCGCCCACCACCTTGGGCACGCCGAAGTCCGTGACGGTCAGCGTGAACACCACGCAGCAGGCCGAGAACACCGCATAGCGCGTGCCGGGCAGCGTGACCGTCATGAAGGTGCGCCACGGCCCCGCGCCCATGGCGCGTGCGGCGTCATACAGGCGCCCATCTGCCAGCGCCAGGCCGGTCAGCAAAATCATGAGCGCATGCGGAAACGTGTAGAAGGCCTCGCCGACGACGATGCCCCAGAAGCCGTAGATGGTGGCGCCGCCGGTCAGGCCCTTGAGCAGGCCCTGATTGCCAAGCAGGTAGACCAGCGCAATGCCAGGCAGCAGCGACGGCGCCAGCAGCGGCAGCAGCGCGATCGTGCGCAGCAGGCCCTTGCCCGGCAGGCGGGTGCGGGTGAGGCCATACGCAAAACCGTACGCGCACGGCACCACCAGCAGGGTCGTCACGACGCCCACCGCCAGGCTGCGCCCGACCATGTCCATGAAGCCGTCGGCGCTGATGATGCTGGCGATGACCGACAGGCCCGCCCAGCCGCCGTCAGCGTCCGTGACCGATTTGAGCAGGATCGCCGCCAAGGGCAACGCCAGGAAAAGCAGAAGGCCAAGCGCCAGGCCGCCTTGCCCCAACGCCAGGCCCAGCGCGCCGACCCACGCGGGCAACGGACGGCGTCCCAAGGCGGGCAGCGGCGCGGATGCGGGAACCGCGGGCGCAGCGGAAACCGCAGCGGGCTGGCCGATGGCGCGGGAATTGTTCACGGCCGGATCAAGCGTAGGCGCGTATCGCATGGCGCGGCAGCTCCACCCAGCAACGGCCGGCAGCGTGAGCGCCCAGCAGGGCGTCTCCGGTTTCAGGGGACACGATGGAATGGACCGTGGCGCCGGGCACGCCTTCCAGGCGCAGGGCGAGGCGATAACTGCGACCCAGGAACACGCCATCCAGCACGTCGGCCAGCATGGCGTTCGGCGCTTCCGGCTTGGCCATGGAAACGCGCACGGCCTCGGGCCGCACGAAAAGCTTGCCCGAGCCAGCGTCCAGCGCGGCGTCCACCGCCAGCTCCTGGCGGCCAACGCGGGCGCGGTGGGTGTCGATGCGTTCAAACGGCAGCCAGTTGGCCTCGCCGACGAAATCGGCGATGAAGGCCGATCCCGGCTGACGATACAGTTCGCGCGGCGTGCCGTACTGTTCGATGACGCCGCCGTTCATCACGGCGATGCGGTCGGCCATCACCATGGCCTCTTCCTGGTCATGCGTCACCATGAGCGTGGTGATGGACAGGCGCTTTTGCAGCGCACGCAGTTCGATGCGCAGGTGTTCACGCACCCGCGCATCCAGCGCGGACATGGGTTCGTCCAGCAACAGCAGGGACGGCGACGGCGCCAACGCGCGCGCCAGCGCCACGCGCTGCTGCTGGCCGCCCGATATCTGGCCGGGATATTTGTTCGACGCGCCCGCCAGACCCACGAGCGTCAGCATTTCCTCGACGCGGCTGGCGACGTGGCTGCGGTGGGCGCGCTTGCCGCTCAAGCCGTAGGCCACGTTCTGGGCCACGGTCAGGTTCGGAAACAGCGCATAGGACTGGAACAGGATCCCGTAGTCGCGCGCCTGCGGCTCGGCATGGGAGATGTCGCGGCCCGATAGCACGATGGTGCCGCTGTCCTGGCGCTCCAGCCCGGCAATCGCACGCAGCAGCGTCGTCTTGCCGCAACCCGACGGCCCCAGCAGACACACCAGCTCTCCGGCGCGGATATCCAGCGACACATCGGCCAGCGCCGTGTGGGTGCCGAATCGCTTGACGAGATTCTGCACGGAGAGAAAGGCGGTATCGCGTTGGGGCATGAGGCCTCCGGTCTGGGAACGAAGGCAGTATGGAATCGGCGTATTGAGCGTTTATGACACTTCGCGCAAATGCAGTAATAAAAACATCAAATTATTTTGGTGTACTGGCGGTCTTGCGCATTGCGTCCAATCCTCGCCCCCGATCGTGCTCGTCGCCGAACTCAAATCCTTCTATGCCGTGGCCCGCTGCGGAACCGTCACCAAGGCCGCCGCCCAACTGGGCGTGAGCCAGCCCACGGTGACCGGGCAGTTGCGTCAGCTCGAATCGCGCTACGGCATCGAACTGTTCCACCGGCAGGGGCGCGGCATGCGGTTGTCGGACGCCGGGCAGAACCTGATGCCGATGGTCGAGAAGCTGGTGCAGCAGGAGACCGAGATCGACTTCCGGCTGCGCGACGCGAGCGATCTGCGCGAGGGCAACCTGCGCATCGGCGCGACCGGCCCGTACTACATCATGGACACCGTGCGGCGCTACAACCAGCGCTATCCCGGCATCGACCTGACCGTCACGATCGGCAATTCGCAGTCGATGCTCCGGGCGCTGCAGGATTACCGCATCGAGATTGCCACGTCTTCCTTTCTGATGGATGACAAGCACCTATACCGGCGCAAGATCGCCGCGGACCCGATCCGCGTGGTGGTGCACCGGACACATCCGCTGGCCCGGCGCGGGCAGGTGCGCCTTGCCGATCTGGCGGACTATGCGCTGCTGCTGCGCGAGCCGGGTTCCATGACGCGCCACCTGACGGAAGAGGCGCTGCAAGCCGCCGGCGTCACCGTGCGCCGCACGCTGGAGATTGGCAGCCGCGAGTCGATCCGCCAAGCCATTCTGTGCGAGCTGGGCATCAGCCTGATCCCGTCACGCGAAATCCCGTCCCACCCCGATCTGGCAGCCCTCGACATCGAAGACGCCGGCATCGTGATGAATGAGTACCTGTACTGCCTGCGCGAGCGCCAACCGGTGCAGCTTATCGCGCGCTTTCTGGAGATGGCGCCGGCAGCCGGCTGACCGTTGCGGTCACTGCCCGCCTCTTCCCCTTGCGGCCACTCAGGAGACAACCATGGCCTTGACCCTGCAGGATATCGAACAGCTTTTCCTGGAACGCGGGCACCGTTCCTATCATGGCGAATCCGTCAGCCATCTGCGGCACGCGCTGCAGACGGCGACGCTGGCTGAACAGAACGGCGCCAACGCCCATCTCATCACGGCGTGCCTGCTGCACGATGTGGGCCACCTGATCGCCGATCGGCCCGGCACGCCGACGCTGCGCGGCATCGACGACAAGCATCAGTATTTCGTGCTGCCCTTCCTGCGCGGCTTGTTCAGCGCCGCCGTGCTGGATCCCATCCGCCTGCACGTCGAGGCCAAGCGCTACCTCTGCTATGTCGAACCGCAGTACGAAGCGAGGCTATCCGAGGATTCCCGCCGCAGCCTGGCACTGCAGGGCGGCAGTTTCGACGCCGGCCAGGCGGTGGACTTCGCCAGCATGCCCGGCGCGCCCGATGCGATCCGCCTGCGGCGGTGGGACGACATGGCCAAGGTGCCGGGGCTGGCCACGCCGCCGCTCGATCACTTCCTGGAAATCGCCGAAAGCGTGTCCGGACGCGTCAAGCTGGCCGCGGTCTGGTAACTGCCCGCCCGCGACCATCAAAAAAGCCAGGGTGTACGCCCTGGCTTTTTGTCGTTCATTCGCCCTTGGCCACCGGCCGGGCGGGATCGCTGCACCATTCGCTCCAGGAACCCGGATACAGGCGGGAACCGGACAGGCCGGCGATTTCCATCGACAGCAGGTTGTGGCAGGCGGTGATGCCCGAGCCGCACTGGTGGACGATGGACGCCGGATCGCGCCCCGCCAGAAGCGCCCCGAATTCCGCGCGCAGCGCGTCGGCTGACTTGAAGCGGCCGTCCGGCTGCAGATTTTCGCCGTTCGGGCGGTTCAGCGCGCCGGGGATATGGCCGGCCACCGGGTCCATCGGTTCCACTTCGCCGCGATAGCGATTGGCGGCGCGCGCGTCGATCACGGTGAAGGCCGGCTGGGCGATGTTGGCCAGCACCGTCTGGGCATCCACCGTGCCGGCCAGCGGTGCGCCTGGCTCGACCGGCTTGCCCGGCTGCACGGCGGGCGCCGCGTCATGGCTGACGGGCAGGCCAGCGGCCGTCCAGGCTTGCCATCCGCCGTCCAGCACGGCGACCTGGTCATGGCCCAGCCACCGCAGCATCCACCACAGATGCGCCGCATACATGCCGCCGCTGGCGTCGTACGCCACGACCAGCGTGCCGGGGGTCACGCCGTGGGCGGCCATCAGCGCGCCGAACTGGGCGCGGTCCGGCAGCGGATGGCGGCCGTTCTTGCCCGTCTTCGCGGCGGCCAGCTCGGTTTCATGATCCAGGTAGCGGGCGCCGGGAATGTGGCCCGCGTCATAGGCCTGGCGGCCCGCCGCGTGGTTGGTCAAATCGTGGCGCACGTCGAACACGCGCACGTCGGGCGTATCCAAACGCGCGGCCAGGTCAGCGGCGGAGATCAGGGTCGTCGTCATGCGAGGGGGCTCCTGTGGAATTCGGCGGATGCTGGGTTCAGACCGGCTTAGGATCGCGCATGGTGCGCCACACCGACAGCAGGCCCGCGAAGATGATGAGGCCCATGCCGGCCCAGGCCACGACGTCCAGATGGTCGCCCCAGAAGCCCATGCCGATCAGCGCCGCGAAGATGATGGTGCTGTACTGCAGGGCGGCGGTCAGCAGCGCCGACCCCATGCCGAACGCCCGGGTCATGGCCAACTGGCCAAACAGCCCCGCGACGCCCACGCCCAGCAGCGAAAGATAACCGGTCCAGTCCGCATAGCCCCAGCCTTCAAATGCCAGTCCGGCGCCGCTGGACGCGCACACCGCGACCGAGAAGAACAGCACCGTGCGCCATTCGGGTTCGCCGATGCGGCCCAGCTGGCGGATCTGCATCATCGCGATGGCGGACATGGCGCCCGCCCCCATGCCGAGCAGGGCGGCAAGCCACTGGTCTTCGTTGATGCTGGGCCGCAGCACGGCAATCACGCCCATGAACCCCAGCGCCACGGCCAGGATCCGCACCGGATCGCGCTGCGCCCCGCCCCACCCCAGCATCCAACAGGCGATGAACAGCGGCGCCGTGTAGTTCAGGCTGGTGGCCGTGGCCAAAGGCAGATGGGAGATGGCAAAAAAGCCCAGCCACATCGACGTGACGCCGGACAGATTGCGCCAGATGTGCAGCTTCCAGCTCGTGGGAATGATGGACTGGCGGCCGGCGCGCGCCCAGATCAGCAGAAGGATCACCGACGGCAGGCCGCGAAAGAGCACGACCTGCGGCAGCGACGCGCCGTGTTCGGTGCCGAGCTTCACGAACGACCCCATGATGGCGAACATGGCGGACGCCACCAACATCCAAAGTGCCTGCATGCGGGTCTACGCTAAGGGAAAAGGGGGGGATGGAATAAGGGAAAGCGATACTATACTCTCCGTCACCCGGAGCGGAGCCGGCGAGTCGGGGAACTGGCGAGGCCCCGCGATGTCGAAATCCGGGTATTTGCCGCTCGCAGAGGAATAAAAAAACATGAAACGCATTGTTCTGTTCGTCATCACCAACCTGGCCGTCATGCTCGTGCTGTCGGCCACGCTGCGCATCCTGGGCGTGGACCGTGTCATCACGGCCAACGGGATCAACTTCAACGCGCTGCTGATCTTCTCGGTCGTGGTCGGCTTCACGGGCGCCATCATCTCGCTCCTCATGAGCAAGCCGATGGCCAAGTGGAGCACCGGCGCGCAGGTGCTGGATCCCAACGCGCCCCGCAACCAGCGCGAAGCCTGGCTGGTCGACACGGTCCACCAACTGGCCGACCGCGCCGGCATCGGCCGCCCCGAAGTCGCCATCTACGAAGGCGCCCCCAACGCGTTTGCCACCGGCGCGTTCAAGAACGACTCGCTGGTCGCCGTCTCGACGGGCCTCCTGGAAAGCATGTCCGAAGAGGAAGTCGCAGCCGTGCTGGCGCACGAAGTCGCGCACATCGCCAACGGCGACATGGTCACCCTGACCCTGATCCAGGGCGTGGTGAACACCTTCGTCATCTTCCTGGCGCGCGTGGTCGGCTACTTCATCGACCGCGTCGTGTTCAAGAACGAACGCGGCATCGGCCCGGGCTACTTCGTCACGGTGCTGGTCTGTGAAATCATCTTCGGCGTCCTGGCCTCGATCATCGTGGCCTGGTTCTCGCGCCAGCGCGAATACCGCGCCGACGCCGGCTCGGCCCACCTGATGGGCGCCCGCGAACCGATGATCCGCGCGCTTGCCCGCCTGGGCGGCCTGGAACCGGGCGAACTGCCCAAGTCCTTCGAAGCGTCCGGCATCACCGGCAAGGGCGGCCTGGCAGCCATGTTCGCCTCGCACCCGCCGATCCCGGCCCGCATCGCCGCGCTGCAGAACGCGCGCGTGATCTGACCGGCCCCGGCCCTTGGCCGCAAAAAGGCCCGCTTCGGCGGGCTTTTTTGCGTACGTATCAAGCACAAGTGCGTGGATGGGAGGCCGCCACCCAGGCCGCGCTCAGCACTCGACGATATTCACCGCCAGACCGCCCCGCGCCGTTTCCTTGTACTTGGTCTTCATGTCGGCGCCGGTTTCGCGCATGGTCTTGATGACCGAGTCCAGCGACACATAATGCTGGCCGTCGCCGCGCAGCGCCATGCGGGCGGCGTTGACGGCCTTGACCGAGGCCATGGCGTTGCGCTCGATACAGGGAATCTGCACCAGTCCGCCGACCGGGTCGCAGGTCAAGCCGAGGTTGTGCTCCATGCCGATCTCGGCCGCATTTTCCACCTGCTCCACCGACCCGCCCAGCGCCGCCGCCAATCCGCCGGCCGCCATGGAACAGGCCACGCCGACCTCACCCTGACAGCCCACTTCCGCGCCCGACAGCGACGCGTTGTACTTGTACAGCAGCCCGATCGCGGCCGCGGTCAGCAGGAAGTCGCGCACGCCATCGCGGTTGGCGCCCGGCACGAAGCGATCGTAATAGTGCAGCACCGCCGGGATGATGCCCGCCGCGCCGTTGGTCGGCGCGGTGACCACGCGGCCGCCCGCGGCGTTCTCTTCGTTGACCGCCATCGCGTACAGGTTCACCCAGTCCATGACGGACAGCGGGTCGGACAGCGTGCGCTCGGCGCGCTGCGTGAGATTGCGGTACAGCTCCGGGGCACGGCGGCGCACGCGCAACGGACCGGGCAGTTCGCCGTCCGCCTCGGGATAGTTGATGCCGCAGCCGCGCGCCACGCAGTCCTGCATCACCTGCCAGATCCGGTCCAGCCCGGCGTTGACCTCCGAGGCTTCGCGCCAGGTCAGCTCGTTCTGCATCATGATCTGCGCGACGGTCATGCCGTTTTCCTGGCACATGGCCAAGAGCTCGCGCCCCATGCGGAACGGGTACGGCAACTGGTCGTGCGCGGCGATGACCTGGCTGTTGGACGCGCCCGCCGTGACGACGAAGCCCCCGCCCACCGACAGGTAGCGCGCCTCGCGCAGGCTCTGGCCGTCGGCGTCGAAGGCGTGGAACTTCATGCCGTTGGGGTGTTCGGCCATGGCTTCTCGGCGGTAGAACATCAGGTGTTCCTTTTCCACGAAGGGCAGCGGGTACTTGCCCAGCAACGGCAGTTGGCGGCTGGCGCGCACGGACGCGACCATGCCGGCGATGGCAGCCGGATCGACGGTGTCGGGCGCCTCGCCCATCAGGCCCAGCAGCACGCCCTTGTCGGTGCCGTGGCCCTTGCCGGTGGCGCCCAACGATCCGTACAGTTCGGCCCGCACGCTGGCGACCCGCGGAATCAGGCCGTCACGCTCCAGCCCCTGGGCGAACAGCAGCGCCGCCCGCATCGGACCCACGGTATGGGAACTTGACGGGCCGATACCCACCTTGAACAGATCGAAAACGGAAACGGCCACGCCAAACTCCAAGACATCCACAAATGATCAGGCAATGATACGCGTAGCCCCGGGCGCACGCAGCAAAGCCCCGCCGGGCGTATCCTGTATCTTCGCGCCGGGTGTCAAAGCCCGGCGGGGCATGCGATCATTACAGAATTATTACTTGTCATAAAAAGAACGGAAAAACGCCTGGATGTCTGGACTCATTACCCTGCTTGACTTCGCCGGCTACGTGGCGCTGCTGCTTTGGGGCGTGCACATGGTGCAAACGGGCGTCCAACGCGCGTTTGGTGCGGCACTGGGCGCGGCGCTGGGACGCGCCCTTGGCACGCGGCTGCGGGCATTCTTTGCCGGCCTGGGCATCACGGCCGCATTGCAGAGCAGCACCGCCACCGGCTTGATGATCACCGGCTTTGCCGCGGGCGGCGTCGTCGGGCTGGTGCCCGCCTTGGCGGCCATGCTGGGCGCCAACGTCGGCACCACGCTGATCGTCCAGCTGCTGTCCTTCGATCTGACCGAGCTTGCGCCGATCCTGATCCTTGCCGGCGTCTGGATGTTCCGACGCTACCCGCCGGGCCGCACCCGCGACCTGGGCCGGGTTTTCATCGGCCTGGGCCTGTTGCTGCTGTCGCTGCACCAGCTCGTCGAACTCTTTGCCCCTTTCCAGACCGCGCCCATGCTGGGCATGGTCCTGGACGCGCTGGCGACCCAGCCCGTCGCTGCGGTGCTGCTGTCCGCGGCATTCACGTGGGCGGCGCACTCCAGCGTGGCCGTGGTGGTGCTGGTGATGTCGCTGGCCAGCCACAACATGGTGGCGCCGCATGTGGCATTTGCGTTGGTGCTGGGCGCCAACCTGGGCACGGCAATCAACCCGATGATCGAAGGCGTGACCGGCGACGACCCCGCCGCCCGCCGCCTGCCGCTGGGCAATTTGCTGACACGGGTGCTGGGCGTGCTGGCCGGCCTGCTGCTGCTGCCGCTCCTGCAGCCCTGGATGAGCGACCTGGCGCGCGACCCCGCCCGCGCGGTCGCCAACTTCCACACCTTGTTCAATGTGGTCATTGCCCTGGCCTTCCTGCCGCTCCTGACGCCGTACGCCGCCCTCCTCACCCGCTGGCTGCCCAAACGCGCCGACCCGAACGACCCGTCGCGGCCCCAATACCTGGACGAATGGGCGCACGACGTGCCGGCCGTGGCGCTGGGCAACGCCGCGCGCGAAGCCCTGCGGATGGCAGACATGCTGCAGACGCTGCTGCTCTACGCGCGGGCGGGCTTCAAGCGCGACAACCGCCACCGCATGGTGCAGGCGCGCCAGCTCGACGGCGCGCTGGACAAGCTGGAAAACGCCATCACGACGTATCTGGCGACGCTGGACCAGGAAAACATGACCCGCGACGACATCCAGCGGCTCGACGACATCCTGGCCTTCACCAGCAACATCGGACACGCTGGCGATATCGCCCATCACGGGCTGCTCAGCCACGTCGCCAAGTTGCGTAAACAGGGATGGACGTTCTCGCCCGAGCAACGCGCCAGCCTGGACGACACGCTGGGCCAGCTCATCGCCAACCAGCGCACCGCCGCCGCCCTTTTCGTGAACGACGACCTGCGCCAGGCGCGTTCGCTGGCCGGCGAAAAGGCGCGTTTCCGCACGATCGAAACCCAGGCGGCCGACACGCACCTGCAGAAGATCAAGTCGGGCCAGGTCGACGCGGCGGAAGTCGGCGCGTTGTATCTGGACATCCTGCGGGATATGAAGGGCATCAACTCGCATCTGGTGGGCGCGGCGGCGTACCCCTTGCTGGCACGCCACGGCGAGCTCTTGCCCAGCCGTTTGCGCGAAGCGGGGAATTAATAGCCTCCACGCCGCGCACGCTTCGCACGCTTGCTGCCCCCCGAGGGGGCGGCCCCGCATGAAAAAGCCGACCCGCGGGTCGGCTTTCTTCTGCGAAGCTCACATCCGGTGGGCCACTTTCGTGGCTCGCCCGTCCCGCTTCACAAATACCGCTTGAACCACTCCAGCATCCGCGCCCAGCCATCCTTCGCGGCCTCCGGGTGATAACTGGCGCGGTAATCCGCCAGGAACGCATGATCGGCCTCGGGATACACCACGATGTCGGACTGCTTCGCCGCAGCGTTGCCGGCGGCCAGCTTCGTCTTCATGGCTTCCACATCAGACAGCGGAATGCTGGCGTCGCGCCCGCCGTACAGGCCCAGGACGGGACCGTGCAGCTCGTTCGTCACATCCAGCGCCACGCGCTTGATGAGCGGCCCGTGGCCCACGCTGAGCTTGCCGTACCAGGCGACGCCCGCCTTCACGTCGGGATTGTGCGCGGCGTACATCCACGTCAGGCGCCCGCCCCAGCAGAAACCCGTCACCGCCACCCGGCGTGGGTCCCCGCCGTTGGCGGCGGCCCAGGCGACGCTGGCGTCCAAGTCGCCAAACACCTGTTCGTCCGGGACCTTGCTGACAAGTTCGGAGATGAGCTTCGGGATGTCGGTGTAGGAGGATGCGTCGCCCTGGCGCTGATACAGATCGCAGGCGACGGCCAGATAGCCGGCCTTGGCGACGCGGCGGCAGATGTCCTTGATGTGTTCATGCACGCCAAAGATTTCCTGGATCACCAGCACGATCGGCAGATCGCGCTTGCCCTCGGGCGCCGCGTAGTAGGCATCGATGGGGCCACCCGTGACGGGTAGCTGGAAATCCCCATGGACGAGGCCCTGCGTGTCCGTGTGGATCACGGTGGGGGCGACATTGCCTGCGGCGGTGGAAAAACTCATGGAGAACTCCTTGGTTGGGGTCGACGAAAGCCGGCCATCCCTACCGCCGTGCCAGCGCTAGTGCTGGTGGCCGTGCTCCGCATGCGGCGCGCCATGGTCATGGCCGCCATGGTCGTGCCCGTGGTGCATCAGGGTCGTCACGCTGTAGATCAGCGCCACACCCACACCGACCAGCAGCAATTGCGGGACGGCATCGGACAGGGATACCCGCTCGTGCATCTGCGGCATCAGGTCGGCCACCGAGATATACAGGAAGCTGCTGGCGGCAACCACCAGAATGTACGGCGTCCAGTCCTGCGCCTGCTGCAGCACGAAGTAGCCTATTATGCCGCCGACCGCTGAACACAAGCTGGTAAAGAGAATCAGCGCGAAGGCCCGGCGGCGGCGCAGGCCGGCATTGATCAGAACGACGAAGTCGCCCAGCTTGTGCGGTATCTCGTGGATGATGATCGACGCCGCGGTCAGCACCCCCAACAGCGGATCGGTGAGAAACGCCGCGGCGATCAGCACGCCATCGCACAGGTTGTGCAGCGAGCTGCCGATCAGGATGAGCATCCCGCCGCGCCCCGCCTCGTGCCGGTCGTGTCCCTTGTGGTGGTGATGGCCGTCGCCTTCGTGGTGATGGCTGTGGCGCAGCAGCGCAATCTTCTCCAGCACGAAGAACCCGATCAGCGACGCCAGCATCAGCCCGAAGAGCACATGCGCGTTGCCAACGCCGGTCTCGAACGCTTCGGGCAGCAGGTGCAGCAGCGCGACCGACAGCAGCACGCCCACCGACAGGCTCACCATGTGATGCAGGTATTTGGCAAAGACCTTGTACGCGAGCCAGCTCGCGATGAGGACAGCAATAAGGCCGCCGGTAATGGTGGCGAGCAAAACCCAGAGCAGCAACATGGAGGGGGGAAAAGATCAGGCGGGGGAAGCGCAACATTATATTGTTGCAATCCAAAAACCGGAAATGGGCCGTCCGAAGACGGCCCGGGGCGCTCTGTCCCTTTAGTGCGCCTGTTCCCAGTTCTTGCCCATGCCCACTTCCGCAACCAGCGGCACACGCAGCGTCGCCACGTTGCACATCAGGCGCGGCAGCGCCTCCTTGACCAGCTCCAGCTCCTCGTCCGGCGCTTCCATCACCAGTTCGTCGTGCACCTGCATGATCATGCGCGTCTGCAGCTTCTCGGTGTCGAGCCAGTCCTGCACCGCCACCATGGCCATCTTGATGAGGTCGGCCGCGGTGCCCTGCATGGGCGCATTGATGGCCGCCCGCTCGGCGCCCTGCCTGCGCGGCCCCGAGGCGCCGCGGATTTCCGGCAACTGCAGCCGCCGTCCAAAGACGGTTTCCACGTAGCCCTGCTCGCGCGCCAGGCGCCGCGTGTCGTCCATGTACATGGCCACGCCGGGATAGCGCGCAAAGTAGCGGTCGATGTAAGCCTGCGCGGCGTCGCGCGTGATGCCCAGGTTGGACGCCAGGCCGAACACGCCCATGCCGTAGATCAGGCCGAAGTTGATGGCCTTGGCGGCACGGCGCTGATCGGTGGTCACGGCGTCCAGCGGCACGCCGAACACTTCGGATGCGGTGGCGCGGTGGATGTCTTCGCCCGCCGCGAAGGCGCTTTGCAGATTCGCGTCGTCCGAAACGTGCGCCATGATGCGCAACTCGATCTGCGAATAGTCTGCGGACAACAGCAGGCCGCGCTCGGCAATGAACGCCTCGCGCACCCGACGCCCGGCCTCGGTGCGGACCGGAATGTTCTGCAGGTTGGGATCCGACGACGCCAGACGCCCGGTGATGACGGCGGCCTGCGAATAGTGCGTGTGCACCCGCCCGGTCGCCGGATTGATCATGCGCGGCAGCTTGTCCGTGTAGGTGGACTTCAGCTTGGACAACCCGCGGTAGTCCAGCAACACCTGCGGCAGCGGATAGTCCAGCGCCAGCTTGCTCAGCACTTCCTCGTCCGTGGAGGGCGCGCCGCTCGCGGTCTTGCGCACCACCGGCAGCTGCATGCGGCCGAACAGGATTTCGCCAAGCTGCTTGGGGGAATTCAGGTTGAACGGCTGGCCGGCGAGTTCATAGGCCTTTTGCTCGAGCTGCAGCATCTCCTGGCCCAGCTTGTTGCTCTGGCGTCCCAGTTCCGCGGCATCGACCTTCACGCCGTTGCGTTCGATGGTGGTCAGCACGCCGGACACCTGCATTTCCAGGCGATAGATACGTTCCAGCCCTTCGTCGGCGGCGACCATCGGACGCAGCACCTGATGCAGTTGCAGCGTGAAATCGGCGTCTTCGGCCGCGTAATGCCCGGCCTTGTCCACCGCCACTTCGTCAAACCCGATCTGCTTGGCGCCCTTGCCGCAGAGGTCCTCGTAGGACACGCCGCTGCGTCCCAGATAACGCTGCGCCAGATCGTTCAGGCCCACGCCGCGATGCGATTCCAGCACGTAGGCCTGCAGCATCGTGTCTTCGGCGGCGCCGGCCAGGCGGATGCCTTCGTTGGCGAACACGTGCGTGTCGTACTTGGCGTGGTGCAGCAGCTTGGCGCGCGCCGCGTCTTCCAGCCAGGGCTTCAAACGGGCCAGCACTTCATCCTTGGGCAACTGGACCGCACCGTCGGGACCCCGGTGCGCGACCGGGATGTAGCAGGCCACGCCGGGCGCCACCGACATCGACAAGCCCACCAGCCGGGCCTGCATCTCGTCCAGCGACGTCGTCTCGGTGTCCAGCGCAACCAGCGATGCCTGCTGCATCAGTTCCATCCAGGCGTCGAACGCGGCCCAGTCGGAAATGATGCGGTAATCCAGCGTGGCGGGCGCGGCGGGCGCCTCGTGCGCGACGCGCGCATCGCCCGTGGGCACGCGCTCGACATCACCGGTCAGGTCGCGCAGCCACGTGCGGAAGCCGTAGCGTTCGTACAGTTCGGTCAGCGTGGCGTCGTCGCGCGGACGCGGCGTCAGGTCGTCCACGCTGTCGATGTGGCCGGTCAGATCGCAATCGCACTTGACCGTGAGCAGTTGGCGCGTCAACGGGAAATTGGGGATGGCTTCGCGCAGGTTGTTGCCGGCCACGCCCTTGATGCCATCGGCGCCTTCGATCAGCTTGTCAATCGAGCCGAATTCCGTAATCCATTTGGCGGCCGTCTTGGGCCCGAC
>Ga0213828_1000930_pt1 | contig 26017 bp, 16 predicted proteins | sample MC6MC0897MG_FD_180664 | JGI IMG/M metagenome (GOLD analysis project Ga0213828, IMG submission 180664) | Enriched soil aggregate microbial communities from Iowa State University, Ames, United States - MC6-MC0897-MG | ecosystem: Environmental > Terrestrial > Soil > Unclassified | place: USA: Iowa... | reverse complement strand
TGCAAGCCAAGATCGACGCCTGGCACCAGGCACGCAAAGGCCAGGCCCATGACGCCGTAGCCTACAAAAGCTTCCTCCAGGAAATCGGCTATCTGCTGCCACAAGCCGACGATTTCCAGGCCACCACGCAGAACGTGGACGAAGAAATCGCCCGCATGGCCGGCCCACAGCTGGTAGTGCCGGTGATGAACGCCCGCTTCGCCCTGAACGCCGCCAACGCCCGTTGGGGTTCGCTGTACGACGCCCTGTATGGCACCGATGCCATCAGCGATGAAGGCGGCGCCGAGAAAGGCCAGGGCTACAACAAAGCCCGGGGCGACAAGGTTATTGCCTTTGCCCGCGCCTTCCTCGACGAAGCCGCGCCACTGGCTGCAGGCTCGCATGTCGACTCCACGGCCTACAGCATCAAAGCCGGCAAGCTGGTCGTCGCCCTCAAGGGCGGCAGCAACAGCGGCCTGCGTGACGATGCCCAACTGATCGGCTACGTCGGCGATGCCGCCGCGCCGACCTCCGTGCTGCTCAAGCACAACGGCCTGCACTTCGAAATCCAGGTCGATGCCAGCACCCCGGTTGGCAGCACCGATGCCGCCGGCGTCAAAGACATCCTGATGGAATCGGCACTGACCACCATCATGGACTGCGAAGACTCGGTCGCGGCCGTGGACGCCGATGACAAAGTCATCGTCTACCGCAACTGGCTGGGCCTGATGAAAGGCGACCTGGCCGAAAGCGTGAACAAGGGTGGCAAGACCTTCACCCGCACCATGAACCCAGACCGCGAATACGCCGCGCCAAACGGTGGCACGGTCACCCTGCACGGCCGTTCGCTGCTGTTCGTGCGCAACGTTGGCCACCTGATGACCAACCCGGCGATCCTCGACGCCCAGGGCAATGAAATCCCCGAAGGTATCCAGGACGGTCTGTTCACCAACCTGATCGCCCTGCACAACCTCAACGGCAACACCAGCCGCAAGAACACCCGTACCGGCAGCGTCTACATCGTCAAGCCGAAGATGCACGGCCCGGAAGAAGTGGCCTTCGCCGCTGAAATCTTCAGCCAGGTCGAAGACCTGCTGGGCATGCCGCGCAACACCGTCAAAGTCGGCATCATGGACGAGGAGCGCCGTACCACGGTCAACCTCAAGTCCTGCATCAAGGCCGCTGCCGAGCGCGTGGCGTTCATCAACACCGGCTTCCTCGACCGCACCGGTGACGAAATTCACACCTCCATGGAAGCCGGCGCCGTCGTGCGCAAGGGCGCCATGAAGAACGAGAAGTGGATCGGCGCCTACGAGAACAACAACGTCGACGTCGGCCTGGCCACCGGCCTGCAAGGCCGTGCGCAGATCGGCAAAGGCATGTGGGCCATGCCCGACCTGATGGCTGCCATGCTCGAGCAGAAGATCGCCCACCCGCTGGCCGGTGCCAACACCGCCTGGGTACCTTCGCCGACCGCCGCTACCCTGCATGCCCTGCACTACCACAAGGTCGATGTGCAGGCGCGTCAGCGCGAGCTGGCTACGCGCACCCCGGCTTCGGTCGACGACATCCTGGCCATCCCGCTGGCCGCCGACACCAACTGGTCGGCCGAGGAGATCCGCAACGAGCTGGACAACAACGCCCAGGGCATCCTTGGCTACGTGGTTCGCTGGATCGATCAGGGCGTGGGTTGTTCGAAGGTGCCGGACATCAACAACGTCGGCCTGATGGAAGACCGCGCCACCCTGCGCATCTCGGCCCAGCTGCTGGCCAACTGGCTGCGCCACGGCGTGGTCAACGAGGCGCAGGTGCTGGAAAGCCTCAAGCGCATGGCGGTGGTGGTCGACCAGCAGAACGCTGGCGACCCCCTGTACCAACCGATGGCGCCGAGCTTCGACGACAACGTCGCGTTCCAGGCGGCCGTGGAGCTGGTGATCGAAGGTGGCAAGCAGCCGAACGGTTATACCGAGCCGGTACTGCACCGTCGCCGTCGCGAGTTCAAGGCGCGTAACGGGTTGTAAGTAACATCTGCGTACGGGGGCCGCTTTGCGGCCCCTCTACCCATCACCCAATCTTCAGTTCTTTCTTCACCAGCTCCAGCAGTTTGCCCAGGTCCACCGGCTTGAGCAAAAAGTCGACCACCCCCAGGTGCATCACGTCTACCGCCTCTTTCACATCGGTGTCGCCCGACACCACGATGATCGACAACGCCGCCCGCTCCGACTTACGAATATACCGGATCAGATCCAGGCCATCCTTGGGCTCCATGCGCAGGTCAGTGATCACCAAGGCGATCCTCGGCTCGTAATGCAGCTTGAACATCGCCTCCTGGACCCCGTCGGCCGTCATGCAGTCGATGCCTCTGCTTTTCAGGTACAGGCTCAAGGCCTCGCTGTTCACTCGGTTGTCATCCACCACCAGAACCACAGGCTTGGGCGCAATAGGCGCCACCAGCCGGGCCAGTGCCTCGCGTTCGGCGTCACTCAGGATGTCGTCATGCTCAACCATGGTCGTCTCGTCAAAAAGTCTTGCTCACCGGTAAGACCGCGCTTTGCGATATTGATCACACGCCGCCCATAGACTTACGTCCAATGGGCACCACACCTCAGCCAGCCGACCATGGGGACCGAGAACAACAAGGCCGGCACCTATATATAGATATATATAGTTCGGCGTAGCGATACGGTCAGTGTCATGAGTAAAAAGGACGCCTACAGCCAGGCGGGCAGGACGGCTGTGCTGCAGAACATACAAGGTACGTTGCAGTTTCTGCAGCGCTTCCCACCCTTCAACCAGATGGAGCACAGCCATCTGGCGTATCTGGTCGAGCAGTGCCAGCTGCGTTTCTATGCCAGTGGCGAAAGCATCGTCAAACCCGCCGACGGCCCGGTCGAGCACTTCTACATCGTCAAACAAGGGCGCGTGGTCGGCGAACGCCAGCACCTGGTCAAACCCGGTGTGGAGACCACCTTCGAGATCACCAGCGGCGAGTGCTTCCCCCTGGCCGCCCTGCTTGGCGAGCGCGCCACCCGCACCGAGCACCTGGCCGGTGAGGACACCTTCTGCCTGCAACTGAACAAGGCCGCTTTCATCCGCGTGTTCTCCCTGTCGGAAGCCTTTCGCGACTTTGCCCTGCGCGGGGTCAGCAGCCTGCTCGACCAGGTCAACCAGCAGGTGCGCCAACGCGCCGTGGAAACCCTCGGCACCCAGTACTCGCTGAACACCCCCCTGGGCGAGCTGGCCATGCGTCACCCGGTGGTGTGCAACCCCGACACGCCGCTGCGCGACGCCGTGCGGCTGATGCACGAGCAGCAGGTCGGCAGCATTGTCGTGGTCGACCCCCAGCGCTACCCGATCGGCATCTTCACCCTGCGCGACCTGCGCCAGGTGGTGGCGGGCGCGGATGCCGACCTGGGCGCGCCCATCGACCGGCACATGACCGCCAGGCCGTTCTACCTCAGCCCGCAGGCCAGTGCTTTCGATGCCGCCATGGCCATGACCGAGCGGCATATCGCGCATGTCTGCCTGGTGGACAACCAGCGCCTGTGCGGGGTGGTTTCCGAGCGTGACCTGTTCTCCCTGCAACGTGTCGACCTGGTGCACCTGGCGCGTACCATCCGCCATGCCCCGCGTCTGGACACCCTGGTGTCGCTGCGCGGTGAGATCAGCCAGCTGGTCGAGCGCATGCTCGCCCATGGCGCCTCGTCGACGCAGATCACCCAGATCATCACCTTGCTCAACGACCACACGGTCTGCCGGGTGATCGAACTGGCCATAGCCGAACGCGGCGACCCAGGGGTGCCGTTCAGCTGGCTGTGCTTCGGCAGTGAGGGGCGGCGCGAGCAGACCCTGCACACCGACCAGGACAACGGCATTCTGTTCGAGGCCCGCGACAGCGCCGAAGCCGACGCGATCCGTGCCCGCCTGCTGCCCCTGGCGCAGTACATCAACCAGTGCCTGGCACAGTGCGGCTTTACCCTGTGCAAAGGCAATGTCATGGCCGGCAACCCCGCGCTGTGCCTGTCACGCGGGGAATGGGCGCGGCGCTTCGCAGGATTCATCCGCGAGGCAAGCCCCGAAAACCTGCTGGGTTCGAGCATCTACTTCGACCTGCGCGTGGTCTGGGGTGACGAGCAAGGCTGTGAACAACTGCGCCAGAGCCTGCTGGCCCAGGTCGCCGACAACCGCATTTTCCAGCGCATGATGGCCGACAACGCCCTGCGCCAACGCCCACCGGTGGGGCGCCTGCGCGAATTCGTGCTGACCCGCCAGGGCAACGACAAGGCCGCCACCCTCGACCTCAAGGTGCAGGGCCTGACGCCCTTCGTCGATGGTGCGCGCCTGCTGGCCCTGGCCAACGGCATCGGCGCCTGCAACACCCTCGAACGCCTGCGCCAGCTGGTGCAGAAGGGCATCATCGAACCACTCGACGGTGCGGCTTACGAAGAGGCCTACCACTTCATCCAGCAGACCCGCATGCAGCAGCACCAGCGCCAGACCCGCGATAACCTGCCCTACTCCAACCGCGTCGACCCCGACAGCCTCAACCACCTGGACCGACGCATCCTGCGTGAGTCGCTGCGCCAGGCCCAGCGCCTGCAAAGCAGCCTGGCCTTGCGGTACCAGCTATGAGCCTGTTCGCCTGGCTGCGCCCCAACCTGCCCACGCTGGACGACACCGCGCGCCAACGCCTGGCGCAGTTGCCCAAGCCGGCTGCGCTGGGGGTGTGCACGTTGCGCGAACAGCGCTGGGTGGTGCTGGACCTGGAAACCAGTGGCCTCAACCCCAACCGCGACCAGGTCCTGTCGATCGGTGCCGTGGCCATCGAGGACGGTGCCATCGACTTTGCCCAGCAGTTCGAACGCACTCTGTACCGCCCCTCCCAGAAGACCAACGCCAGTGTGCTGATTCACGGGCTAGGGCCCAGTGCCCTGGCCGCGGGTTGCGACCCGGCCGAGGCGTTGATCGACCTGCTCGACTTCATTGGCGACAGCCCGGTGTTGGCGTTCCATGCGCCTTTCGATCAGCGCATGCTGGCGCGGGCGCTGAAGGAAAGCCTGGGCTATCGCCTGCAGGTGCCGTTCCTGGATGTGGCTGAACTGGCGCCGATGCTCAACCCCGACACGGTACTGCGCGAAGCCGGGCTGGATGACTGGGTCGCCCGCTTTGGCCTGCAGGTTGAAGAGCGCCACCATGCCAGCGCCGATGCCCAGGTCACTGCCGAGCTGGCGTTGATCCTGTTCAGCCAGGCTCGCCGCCAGCAGCTCGACAGCCCGTTGCAACTTGAGCAGCGGTTGCGCGGGTGGCGGCGGCGTGCGGCACAGAGTCACGGTTTGTAGGGCTTGAGTGTTGTTGCGCCGGTGAGATCGAGCGCCGCCCGCGCGGCGCTTCGCGGGGCAAGCCCGCTCCCACATCTATTTCGGGCCAGTGAGGCCAGTACCTTAGGGGCGTGACCGCCTTGTTGGTCCGATTCGATATCGAGGCGGGCGCCAAGGGGCCGCGCGCCAATGCCTCAGGAATAACTGGCCCGAAACAGATGTGGGAGCGGGCTTGCCCCGCGATGCGCCGCGCGGGCGGCGCTCGATCTGATAGGCGCTGAATCATCCAGACCATGCGCCTGGAAGCCCCGCATAGTGGCAATCCGATAAGCGTCCATTGCGCCGCGCCCCCCGCCTCTGCAACAATCGCGAATAATTATCGTTAGTTAATGCATTCGTTCCGGGGGGACGCTGCTTGTCTTCTGCACACAGCCCACACGCCGAGCTGGTCGGTGCGCTTTACCGCGATCACCGCAGTTGGCTGCTCGCCTGGCTGCAACGCAGCACGGCCTGCCGCCAACGTGCCGAAGACCTGAGCCAGGACACCTTCGTGCGCCTGCTCGGCCGCGAGCAACTGGACACGCCCCGCGAGCCGCGCGCCTTTCTGGCCGCCGTGGCCAAGGGGCTGCTGTTCGACCACTTCCGCCGCGCCGTACTGGAGCAGGCCTACCTGGCCGAACTCGCCCACCTGCCGGAAGCCGAACAGCCCTCTCCCGAAATCCAGCACCTGATTCTCGAAGACCTCAAGGCCATCGACCGCCTGCTTGGCAAGCTGTCGAGCAAGGCCCGTGCGGCCTTCCTGCACAACCGCCTGGACGGCATGGGCCACGCCGAAATCGCCGAGCGCCTTGGTGTTTCGGTCTCGCGGGTACGCCAGTACATCGCCCAGGGCATGCGCCAGTGCTATGTGGCCTTGTACGGGGAGCCGACGTGAACGGTTCACCGGTCTCGTCGCGGGTGCTGGATGCAGCCATTGCCTGGAAGCTGAGCCTGGACCAGGGCAGCGGCACGCCAGATGAGCGCAGTGAGTTCATGCGCTGGCACGCTGCCAGCGAAGAGCATGCCCGCGCCTGGCGCCAGCTGGGTTGCCTTGACCAGCGCGTCAACGCCGCTGCCGGGCCCGCGCGCCAGGCGCTGCTGCAATCGCGTGCCGGCTTGCGCCGGCGCATCGGCAAGGTGGGCGGTGGCCTGGCGGGCATGTTCCTGCTGGGTTCGTTGCTGGCTTGGGTCGGCGCCCCGTCGCTGTCAGCGCACTACTGGCTGGCCGACCAACGCACCGCCACCGGCGAGCTGCGCACCCTGCGCCTGGAAGACGGCACCTTGCTGAGCCTGAACACCCACACAGCAGTGGACATCGACTACGCAGGCGCGCAACGGGTGATCGTGCTGCACCAGGGTGAAATCTCGGTCGAGACCGGCCACCAAGACCCACGCCCGTTGCTGGTACGCACCGACGACGGCCGCCTGCGCCCGCTGGGCACGCGCTTCCTGGTGCGCCGTGAGGCCAACGGAACACGCCTGGAGGTGCTGCAGGCCTCGGTCGCGGCCATGCCGCTGAACAGTGGGGACGAACAGGTATTGCGCGAAGGCCAGCAGGTGCTCATGGATGCCAACGGCCTCGGCCAGGTCGGCACGGTCGACGTCGGTGCCGATGCCTGGACCCGCGGCATGCTGGTGGTGGACAACGTACGCCTGGCTGACTTGGTCGCTGCCCTCGGCAAGTACCGCAGCGGCCACCTCGGGGTGGCAGACGAGGTCGCCGACCTGCGTGTTACCGGCAGCTTCCCGCTGACCGACATCGACCTGGCCCTGGCATCGCTGGTGCCGGCACTGCCGGTGAAGATAGAGCGGCATACCCCGTGGTGGGTAACGGTTCAGCCCCAGTAGTAGCGGCCTGTGGCCGCGCCTGCAAAAAATCTCGCTTTTTTCATGACACCCCCCTGTCACTTTTGAAATCTCGCTCGGCAAGGAAGCAGTAAGCACTTATCCGTCGAGGAGCCGCTGCATGTCCCGTACTGTCGATCGTATCCTGCGCCCCAGCCTGATGGCCCTGGCCATTGGCCTGGCTGCGCCGTTGGCCAGCCCTGCCCTGTTCGCCGCCGAGCAATCCGCCCTGCGCGCCTACGACCTGCCCAGCGCCCCCCTGGCCAGCACCCTCAACCAGATCGCCAGCCAATCGGGCATCGCCCTGGCCATCGACCCAGCACTGGTCAGCGGCCGCACTTCGGCGCCCGTCACCGGCCAGTACGACGGCATCGGCGCCCTGCAGGCAGCCCTGCGCGGCAGCGGGTTGCAGTTGCAGCAGAGCAGCGTCGGCAGCTACAGCCTGGTGGCCGTCCCGGATGGCACCCTGGCGCTGCCAGAAATCACCGTGAATGCCGCCAGCATCAGCGAAAGCGCGTGGGGCCCGGTAGAGGGCTACCTCGCCAAGCGCAGCGCCGCCGGCACCAAAACCGATACCGCACTGGTCGAAATACCCCGCTCCATTTCCGTCGCCACGCGCCAGCAAATGGCTGACCGCGGCGTGCACAGCCTGGATGATGCGGTGCGCTACATGCCCGGCATCGTCTCTGCCAGTTTCGGCAGCGACACCCGCTATGACTGGATGCGCGTGCGCGGCTTCGAGCCGACCCAATTCCTCGATGGCCTGCCACTGCCACGTGGCGTATACGCCAACCCGAAAGCCGAAACCTGGAACCTGGACCGTCTCGCGCTGCTGCGCGGCCCAGCCTCCTCGCTCTATGGCCAGACCCCACCGGGTGGCCTGCTGGACATGGTCAGCCGCCGCCCACAGGCCGAAAGCAGCCACGAAATCGAAGTGCAGTACGGCAGCGACAATCACCGCCAGATCAACTTCGCCAGCACCGGCAAAATCGATGACCAAGGCCAGTTCCTGTACAGCGTCAGTGGCGTGATTCGCGATGGCGGCACGCAGATCGACCACATCGACGACAAGCGCTACAACATCGCCCCAAGCCTGACCTGGAACATCGACGAAGACACCTCGCTGACCCTTCTGACCCAGTTCACCCGCGACGATACCGGCGCCACCAGCCAGTTCCGGCCCATCCAGGGCACCAAGATCGACATGCCATTCGGCAAGATCTCGCACCACAAGAACCTGGGTGACCCGGACTACGAGTTCTACGACCGTACCTACTACGCGCTGGGCTATGCCTTCGAGCACCGCATCAACGATGTCTGGCAGTTCCGCCAGAACCTGCGCTACACCAAGACCGACCTGGCGTTCCAGACCATCACCCCCGGCAGCTACTACCAGCCCGGTGGCCCCGTGCAGGACGATGGCACCGTCAGCCGCATGTCCACCAACACCGATGAAGACATCAGCCAGTTCGCAGTGGACAACAACTTCCAGGCTGACTTCAGCACCGGGGACATCAGCCACACCCTGCTGATCGGCCTGGACCATCAGCGCGTCAACACCAACTACCTGTCGATCTTCGGCTTCAACGTGCCAGACAGCAACGTCATCAACCCGGTCTACGGGCTGCCGATCACACGCCCGGATCGCTCCACGGCGTTCTACGACTACAACCAGAAAACCCGCCAGACCGGCGTGTACGTCCAGGACCAGATGGCGCTGGGCAACTGGCGCCTGACCTTGGGCGGGCGTGAAGACTGGGTGCACACTGGCACCAAGTTCTTCAACCAGGGCGATGCCACCAGTACCGAGCGTGACAAGAAGTTCAGCGGCAACGCGGCAATCAGCTACGTGTTCGACTCTGGCTTCGTGCCGTACCTTTCCTATGCCGAGTCGTTCCAGCCGTCCAGCAATGCCAGTGTCTCGGCAACGGAGTCGTTCAAGCCGACCGAAGGCGAGCAGTGGGAACTGGGCATCAAATATCAGCCGCCGGGCTCCAGCACCCTGCTGTCGGCCGCCGTGTATGACCTGACGCAGAAAAACGTCTCTGTCACCAACAACGTCGGTGGCATTACCTTCACCAGCCAGACCGGTGAAGTGAAGGTGCGCGGGCTGGAGCTCGAAGCGGTTGCCGACGTTACCGAAAACCTGAAGGTGGTTGCCGCCTACACCCTGGCCAAATCCGAAGTGCAGGACGGCCTGTACAAAGGCAACCGCCTGCAGTTGATACCCAACCAGCAAGCCTCGCTGTGGGCCGACTACACCTGGCACACCGGCGTACTCGACGGCTTCGGCATCGGCGGTGGCGCGCGCTACACCGGCAACACCTACGGCGACCAGGCCAATACCTACCTGGGCAAGGCCAACGCCTACACCGTGTTCGATGCCTCCGTGCACTACGATCTGGGGCGCCTGGACAACAGCCTGAAGGGTGCCTCGGTGGCGGTCAACGCCACCAACGTGTTCAACAAAGACTACATTTCCACGTGTGACAGCTACTACTGCTACTACGGCGATGAGCGCAGCGTGGTCGCCAGCGCCACTTACAAATGGTGATGACCTGACGACAAGCTCGCCGACCAAGCCGCCCCCCAGGGGCGGCTTTGGTCTTTCTGAACGTCGAGAAAGAAAATGAAATGAAAAGCTCAACCATCCGCCGCTGGTCCGCGATCCACACCTGGAGCAGCCTGGTCTGCACCTTGTTCCTGCTGTTGCTGGCGCTGACCGGCCTGCCGCTGATCTTCCACCACGAGCTGGAGCATCTGCTCGGCGATGCCCCCGAGTTGCGCGAGATGCCCGCAGGCACCCCGCACCTCGACCTGCAGCAACTGGTACTCAAGGCCGAGCAGCATCGCCCCGGCGAAGTGATGCAGTACTTCGGCTACGACGAGGACGAACGCAACGGCGTGGTGGCGATCACCGCCGCCACCGCAGGCACCGAGCCCAATTCGTCACACACCTTCATGCTCGACGCCCGCACCGGCGAAGCTGTCGCCATGCCCGCCGCCAACGGCGGCTTCATGATGGTCATGCTGCGCCTGCACGTCGACATGTTCGCCGGGCTGCCCGGCAAGCTGCTGCTGGCGTTCATGGGTGTGCTGTTCGTCGTGGCGATCATCTCTGGCACCGTGCTCTACGCGCCGTTCATGCGCCGCCTGGATTTCGCCACGGTGCGCCACGACAAATCCCGCCGCCTGCGCTGGCTCGACCTGCACAACCTGATTGGCGTGGTGACCCTGGCCTGGGCGCTGACCGTTGGCGTCACCGGGGTGATCAGTGCCTTGTCCGATCTGGTGATCGCCGCCTGGCGCAACGACAGCCTGGCCGCCATGGTCGCGCCCTACCGTGACGCCCCGCCGCTCACCGAGCGCGCCCCAGCCAGCCGCCTGCTGGACATCGCCGGGCAGGCCGCGCCCGGTATGCGCCCGGACTTCATCGCCTTCCCCGGCACGCGCTTCTCCAGCGAGCACCATTACGCCGTGTTCATGAAGGGCGCCACTCACCTGACCTCGCACCTGCTCACCCCCGTGCTGATCGATGCGCGCACCCTGCACGTGACGGCAGTGGGCGAACGCCCGTGGTACATGGACGCCATGGGCCTGTCCCAGCCACTGCACTTCGGTGACTACGGCGGGCGCCCTATGCAGATTCTCTGGGCGGTGCTGGATGTGCTGACCATCATCGTGCTCGGCAGCGGCCTGTACTTGTGGCTAAGCAAGCAGCGCAAAGCCCGGGAGGTGCGGGCATGAGCCACGCCTCTCGATCATCCTGGCGGATCTTCGCCTGGCCGGCCGCCATCAGCGTGCTCGGTGCCGCCGGCCTGTTTGCCGCCTTGCTGGGTGACGGTGCCTGGGACGCCCTGGCCTGGCTGGGCCTCGGCGTGCCCGCCATCCTCAGCCTGCGCGGGCTTTGCAGTCGATAACCGGCTACCGCTCCGGCCCTTGCCCTGGGCCCTAACGTTACGGCTCCCTTAAGAAAGGAGCGCAACATGCTACCGCTGGAACGCATCGAATTCCTCGACCAGCAGATCATCGTCCTGCTGGCGCAATTACCGGCCGCCGACCGGCAACCGCTCAGCCGACAGCAATTGCAGGGCGAACTGGCGGAATACTGGGCCGCCTGCGACACCCAAGGCCGCTCGCGCAGGGTGCGCCTCGGCGATCTGCGCCGCGCCCTGATGCACGCCGAGCTGACACTGCGCCAGGCCGACGGGACCTTGCCCGCCCCCGAGGCCGACGCCCTCAGCCTGTGCCTCGACCTGCCCAACGCCTGGCAACGGAGGCCCCAGCCGGTGGCCACGCGTGCCCAGGTGTACCGCCTGGTCCTCAGCCGTAGCCAGCCCCACAGCCGCGCGGTGCTGCCGGGTATGTTCGTGGTCGTCACCGGCAACGACGAGGCTGCCGAGCTCACCCCAGAGCAGGCCCTGGGCCCGGCCTTGCTGTGCGGCCTGGCCCAGGGCATCGAGGCCTACGCCTCGCTGGCCGACTTGCACCTTGAGCTGTGCGAGCGCCTCGACGACCCACTGCAAGGCCCGCCACTGCTAAGCCTGCTGGTTGATGACGCGCGTATCGGCAACGCCGCCAAGGCCGACCGGCTACGCTACGAATGGTATCCCGATGACCCGGTGCAAGCCCAGGTCGACAGCCTGATCGAAGCGCAGCGCCTGCGTGTCAACCAAGCCTGGGCAAGCGCCCAGGGTGCCCCGGCACCGGCCGTCGAGACGCTGCACAATGCCCTTTCAGTGGCGGCTGAAGCCGGCAAGCAAGCCTTGCTCGACACCCGCTACGGCCTGCTGCTGGAAAAAAACCTGCCCAATTGGTTGAGCAAGGCAGGGCCCCAGGGGCTTACGCATATCATGCAGACGATGCAACAACTGGTGGCCGCCGGCAATCGCGTCGCCGCCCCGGGCATCCTCACCCTGGGGCAGTTCCGCCAGCAGGACAGCCTGCAGGGCTGGGCGCGCGCGCGCGTCGAAGAACGCCTGCGCCACGATCATGGCCTGCGCTACGCAGCCGCAGACATCATGATCCATGTCGTGCACAGCCGGCAGGCAGGCCCGCAGTTGAATCCGTTTCACCCTTCAAGCTACGTTACCTGGCGAGGCTTCCAGCACGTCGGTGGCCAGATGATCGAACTGATCAGAGAGAGCTACCCGCTACACGAGCTGGCATTGCGCAACGTGGCCTGGTTCGACTACGACTACTGGCTCACCGCCCGGATAACCCACCGTCACGGCAAGCCATTACCCGAGGCACTGAACCCGGCCTACATCAAGGCGATGATCAGGCACCTGAATGTCGGTGGCAGCTATCATGCCTACCTGAAAACCCAATTGATCGATTCCCCGGTCGGGGGGTGGCGGCTGAACGCCCATGCCCTGGTCAACCGCGCCCGCATGTGCGCCGAGGCGGCCAAGGCGCGCTATGCCGGGCATCTCGCCCGCAACCCCGATGAGCGAGCCTACCGTTGGGTGCGTCAGGTGCTGGACTATCCGCATAACGCGCTTCGCCCCCCGGTGGACGGACAACGCGTCACCGTGCGCCAATTGACGATCCATGGCCATACCTTGCAAGGCGTGTTGCTGATCAATGCCGAGGGCGCCGGCGTGGGGGCGTTCATCCTCTACACGCCGGACGCACCCGACCGCCGCGCCTGGCGGGGGCTGAGCAATGCGCGCGAACTGATGCGCCTGCTGCGCAAACAACCCGCCCTGCGCGCCTACGTGGCGGGCCGCTTGCCGTTGCTGGCACCCGCAGGCATCGAGCGGCTGCTGAACAAAGGCCGGCTGAGCCCCGCACTGCGCACCCCGGCGATCGACGACGAGCTGTTTTTCGCCTGCTACAGGGCCGAAGTGCGCGCCTGGCTGGCCAAGGTCGATGCCGACAGCCGTACCACCGGGGAAGCCGACCTCCAGCAGGGCGCCGACCTGGCCTGGCGCCTGCTAGACCTGATCAGCCTGGTACTGCCTGCCCGGGTGCAACTTCCGCTTGCGCTGGGGCGCATGGCCATCGAGATCTGGGGTGGGGTGGATGCCTTTGGCCAAGATGACATCGACGGCGTGCTGACCCATACCTACAACGCCCTGAGCTATGCCAACGATGCCGGCACCAGCATGGTCAGCACCGGCCTGATGCGCCGGATGATGCGTGGCATGCCGACACAACCGCCATTACCATTGCCCTCGCGTTACAGCATCACGCCTGCACTCGATAACCTGCGCTACACCATTGACGGTGTGCACGGCGAGGGCGTTTTCGAGAAAGCATCGGCATTCGAAGGGCTGACCCTGTATTACATCCAGGACGCCCACGGCCGTTATTACAAGGTCGTGTTCGACGGCCGTCGCTGGCGGGTCATCGACCCGACGCAACCCGATGCCTACTTGCAGCAGCCGGTCAAACGCCTGGCCGATGGCAACTGGGTCATCGACTCACCGGTGCTGTGGTACGACGGCCTGCCGGATCTTGCGCAGTTGCTGGCCGACTGTCGCCTGCAATCGCCGCTGGCGGGTGAGGCGGTGGATGCGCTGGCAGGGCTGTACCGAGCAGACGACCAGCTCTACCTGCAAACCGCTGCCGGGCAACTGCCGCTGCGCGCGCACCTGCTCGCCGGGCGCTACCACCTGCTCATCCCCCACGCCCAGCAAGCCGGCGTGGTGCCGTGGGCGATCCTGCGCTGGCAAGACCAACAATGGCGCATCCGTGTGCGCCAGGCCGGGCGCAGCAGCGATTGGCTGGCGCTGCCCGAAGGCTACTCGGCGAGCCGTGGCAGCAACCGGTCGAGGCGCTGATGCAGGGCACAGCTACTCGGCCAGTTGCGCAGCAGCCGCGCCCGGTCACGGGCGTAGGCCGGGGCGAAGCTGAGCCCGGTGGCGTGCTGGCACATGGCGTCGAGGTCGATCAGCGACCATTGGCCGTTGTGCCAGAACAGGTTGTGGCCCTTGAAATCACCATGGCTGATGCGCTCGCGGATCAGTTGCTGCATCACCTTGACCAACGCATCGACCTGCTCTTCAGGCGCCTCGCCGTTTTCCACATAGGGCGCAAAGCACGCGGTCAGGTCCGGGCCATCGACGAATTCGGTGACCAGGTACGCACGGCTGCGCAGCCCCATCACCCGTTGCTCCAGCACCGCCAACGGGCGCGGTGTGGCGATGTCGAGGAACTCCAAGCGGTGGCCTTCGATCCACGAGTGCCAGGCCCGGCTCGGGCGCCAGAAGCGCTTGAACCAGTGCGCGGTGTTCTTGATGTTGTAGCGCTTGAGCACCAACGGGCGGCCATCGACGTCGATGCGAGCCACGCTGGCGGCGCCACCGGTCTTGTACAGGTGGCCGTTGTCGATCAGCGCATCAGCCTGCGCCAGCACCGGCAGCATCGCTTCGACTTCACCACGGCGGATCGCCCGCAGGCCCGAAAGGCTGCGCTCGACACTGAACAGTGTGCACTCGCGGCCGGCCTTTTCCAGGTAGTCCTTCTGGCGCCAGTTGCGCACCTTGTCGATCTGCTTTTGCAGCGCTTCCATCGGCAACGCGTGCTCGGCATTGGCCAGCAGGTAATGCACCAGCAGCTCTTCGATGAAGGGCTCCAGACGCTTGGGCAACTGGGCGAAGAACACCCCGAGGTTTTCCAGCACACGCGGGCGCGACAACTGCTGGCCCGGCGTCTCGGCCTTGATGCCCGCGCCATCGATCAGGTACAGCTTGGCGCCGTGGCGCAGCAGGTTGTCCAGGTGCAGGTCTTCCTGCCACAGGCCCTTGGCGTGCATCTGCGCCACCGCGGTCAGCGCTTCGCCCAGCACCAGGTGCTGTTCGTCGGCCAGTACCGGCAGGTGCTCAACGGCGGCCCAGGCATCGGCCAGGCTTTCTGCGCCATCGAGAAACTCGAACAACAGCCAGCCGCCCTCGCCTTCCTTCAAGCCATCGGCCAGCAGCTTCGGCGTGGTCAGGCCTTGCTCGGCCAACAGCTTCACGCCCTGCAACTCGCGCTGGAAATGCCGCGCAGCGTTGCCCCCCACCAGCAACTTGGCCAGCACCGGCGTGCCACGCCAGACACCGGCACCGACATAGCGCTGGCCGGGCAGTACGCGCAGCAGGCTGAACAATTGCAGGTCGGCGCTACCGGCGGCATCGGCCAGGGTGATACTCAAGGGCAATGCCGGGGTGCGCCCGGCAGCTTTCAGTTCAGACAAACGCATCAGCGGGCCTCTTTTTCACGACGGCGTTGCGTCAGCCGTTGCAGCCAGTTGTCGACCAGGGCGCTGTCCGCCGGCTGCGCCAGGTAGGCCGCCAGCAACTGACGCACATCCGCCTCACTCCAGGCACTGGCACGGCGCAGCAACGGCTCCAGGTCCTTGAGCCGGTCACGCATGCCGAACAGCAGCGGGCGGGTCTTTTCCAGGTCGATCAGTTGCGCGTCCCAGCCCTCGCGGCGCTGGCGCAAGAAAATATGCTTGGGGTAGAAGCAGCCATGTACCTGCCCGGCGCTGTGCAGCGTGCGCGCCAACTGGCCGCAGGCTTCAAGGATGCCTTTGCGTTCGGCGTCGCCCAACTGCGGCCACTGGGCCAACAGGCTGTCCAGGTCGGCCCATTCGTCCAGCGCCCGGGTCATGAGGATTGCCCGGTGCTGGCCGGCCTGCTTGCGCTCGCCATAGAACACCGCCTGCAAAGCCGGGATGTGCAGCTTCTGGTAACGGCTGATATTGCGGAATTCGCGGGCGAAGGTCGGTTCGCCGAAGGGCCTGTGCAGGGTGCGGGTGAGGTAGTCGCTCTGGCGCTTGAGGTAGTAGCCTTTGCCTTCGAGCTCCAGGCGGAACACGCTGCTCCAGCCCCCGCGCCCGGTGTTGGGCTCGTCCACGGCATCGAGCTGCAGCGCCCACAGCGCCTCGAAGTCGTTCAAGCCGTGGCGTTTGAGCAGCGCGAGGTCTGCGCTGGCCAGGTAATCGGTCATTCCCTTCCCTCGAAAAAGCTCAGCACCTGGCGGATCCGCTTCTTGTCGCGGGCATTGAGCCGGTCGCGACCGCGGTATTGCAGGTAGAAACGCAGGCGCTGGGTCGCCGACAGGTGGTATTTGGCGACCTTGTCCAGGCACGCCAGGTCTTTGATCATCCGGTGCCGCCACATGAAACCGCGCCAGAAGTCGCCGGTCGGGCAGTCGATGAAGAATAGCGTGCCCTGGTCGTCGACCAGCAAGTTGCGCCACTTCAGGTCGTTGTGGGCGAAACGGTGCTCGTGCATGACCCGAGTGTGGCGCGCCAGCTGTTGGCTGACATGCTCGACCCAGGCCCGGTCAGCCAGGCGTGCATCATTGCGCTCGGCCAGCGCCGACAAGTCTTCGGTGCGCGGCAGTTCACGGGTGATCATCGCCCCCCGGCCAAACGCCAGGCCCTTGCGTTCCAGGCCCCAGGCGACCACTTCGGCGGTGGGGATGCCCCACTTGGCGAACTGCTTGAGGTTCTGCCATTCGGCCTTGATGCGCGGCCTGCCGAGGTAACGGCGCATGTGCTTGCCGGCGCCGGTGTAACGCTTGACGTAGTAATTGACGCCGTCACGCTCGATGCGCACCACCTCGCTGAGCGGGTCGCGGGTCAAGCGTTCGCCCTGGATGGCAAAGACGGCATCAAGGCTGCCGAAATCCGCCGCCAGGTGTTCGTAGCCGGGCGCCAGTGTCCAACCCGACATCAGAGTGCATCCCCATAACGTTGCTTGCGGTCATAGAGTTTCTGCGCCTTGCGTTCCAGCCAGGCGAGCAGCGCGGCCTCTTCGGCAAGCACCTGGCGCAGCGGGCGCTGGAAGTAGCCACGCAGAAAACGCAATTTGTCGCGACGGGTCAGGCCGATGTCCAGCGCCGAGAAATACAGCGCGGCCAGGTCCTTGTCACGCCAGCGGCGGCTGATGCTCGCCCGCGTCTGGGCACGGTGCAGGTCGATGACCGACAGCTTGAAGTCGTCTGCCGTCACCGGGCGGTCGGTGTGCAGCAGGAAGTGGCAGATGTAGCAGTCGCGGTGGTTGACCCCGGCGCGGTGCATGCCACCGGTCATCTTCGCCACTTCGGCGATCAGCGCACGCTTGAGGCGTGGCTCGGGCGCCTGCCTGACCCAATCGATGCTGAAGTCTTCCAGGCTGATGGTCGGCGCCAGCTCTTCGGTGACGATGAACGAGTGCTGGGTGGCCGGGTTGCTGCCGCGCTCGCCATAGGCGACTGCGGTCATGGTCGGCACACCGACCTCGTGCAGACGCTGGATGGCTCGCCATTCCTGGCCGGCACCGAGCACCGGCAGCTTGGCGCTGAACAGGTTCTTGAAAATCTCGCCCCAACCGATGCCCCGGTGGATCTTGACGAAAAAGCCTTTGCCCTCGACCTCCGTGCGCAGAGTGCGGCGGCCTTCCAGCTCGCGGTATACCTCGCCTTGCAGCGCTTCCACGGCCTCGAAGGCATCACGCCCGGCCCACAAGCGCTTGAAGGGTTCGGCCAGTATCAGCTTCATGCGGTCTGCCCCAGGATCACGTCGGCAGCATGCTGCGGCATGCTGTACAGGTCGGCCGTATCGGCAAAGGCCAGGCCATTGCGCGACCAGTCGGCGCGCGCCTGCGGGTCTTCGAGCATGCGTTGCAGGTAGCCATTGAGTTGTTCCTGCTCGAACGGCTCGTCCAGGACCAGGCCGCAGTCGGCCTCGGCAATGTAGTGGGCGTAGCCACACACCTTGGACACCAGCACCGGCAGGCCTGCCACCAGGGCTTCGAGCAGCACGGTGCCGGTGTTTTCGTTGTAGGCCGGGTGAATCAGCAGGTCGGCGCCCAGCAGGAAGCGCGGGATGTCGCTACGCCCCTTGAGGAACTGCACCTGGTCGCCCAAGCCGAGGGTGGCGCTTTGCAGCTGGAACACCTTGGGGTCGTCCTGGCCGATGACCATCAGGCGGGTGCGCTTGCGCAACGCCGACGGCAGTGCGGCCAAGGCCTTGAGGCTACGGTCGACGCCCTTGGTCTTGAACCCCGAACCAATCTGCACCAGCAGCAGGTCATCGTCCGCCAGGTTGAATTCCTTGCGGAACCCGGCGCGGATCTCGGCGGCATTGGCCGGCGCGCGGCGATCCGGGGAAATGCCCGGCGGCAGCAGGTGGAAGCGTTCTGCCGGGGTGCCGTAATGTTTGACGAACAGCGGCTGCTGCACCTCGGAGATCATCAGCACCTCGGTTTTCGCATCCTTGGCGAACACCGCCCGCTCGTACGCGGCAAAGTGCCGGTAGCGGCCCCAGCGCTTGTACAGGCCGCCGCGCAGGGTCTGGGCCTTGTCTTCGAAGCAGCCGTCGGCGGCGTAGTACACGTCCAGCCCCGGCATCTTGTTGAAGCCGATCAGGCGGTCGACCGGGCGCTTGGCAAGGTCGGCGGCCATCCAGGCGCTGAGCTTCTCGTTGCGCCGGTGGTTGAACAGCGCCTTGACCGGCGCCACCAGCACTTCGAAGCCCGGCGGAATATCACCTTCCCAGATCAGCGTGTACACGCGAATCTGATGGCCGCGCTTCTGGCATTCCAGGGCAATGCGCATGAAGTCGCGCTGCAGCCCGCCGAAGGGGAAATATTTGTAAAGCACGAAAGCCAGTTGCATTAACGAACATCCTCAGCCAGCAGCAACGCGCTCAAGCGGCTCGCCACATGCTCGGGATTCAGGCGAGTGAAGCACAGTGGCCACTCGCGTTTGAGATCGAACCGGCGCAGGTCATCGGCGCTCGGTTTGTAGGTGCACTTCTTCTGCAGGCAGGGCGCGCAGGGGAAATCGCTGGCCTGGTGAACCTGGGCGCGGCCATAGGCGCCGGTCAGGCCAGGGTTGGTCGGGCCAAACAGCGAAATGGTCGGCACGTCCAGCGCTGCGGCCAGATGGCCCAGGCCGGTGTCCACGGCCACGCAGGCCTTGGCCGCAGCCAGCACGCGGGCGACGCCGACAAGGTTCAATTTGGGCAGCACCTGGCAGTTGTTCAAGCCCTGGGCGATACGCTCGGCGCGCGCCTTCTCGGCCGGGTTGCCCCAGGGCAGGCGCACTTGCAGCTTGCGCCGGCCCATGCGCTCGGCCAGCTCGCGCCAGTAGGCTTCGGGCCAATGCTTGGTGGCCCAGGTGGTGCCGTGCAGGAATACCACGTAGGGGGCGGCTGGCGGCAATTGCAGGCGATCAAGGTCCAGGCCGTAGTTGCCGATGCCCTCCGGCAGGTCATAGGCCAGGGCCATGGCGAACAGTTGACGCACCCGCTCCACGGCGTGCTGGCCAACCGCGACCGACAGCGGCCGGTCATAGAAGCGGCTGGCCAGGCCTTCGCGGGCCGAGTAGCGGTCCAGCCCGGCCACCGGTGCCTTGACGTATCGGGTCAGCCAGGCCGATTTGACCAGGCCCTGGGCATCGATCACCAGGTCGTACTTGCGCGCGCGAACACGCTGCTTGAACGCCTTCCACTCGCCGCTCTTCAGGGTCTGCCAGAGATGCTTGCGCCAGCGCCGGATCGCCACCGGGATCACCTCGTCGACCGCAGGGTGCCAGCTGGGGATCTCGGCAAAGCCTTCTTCCACCACCCAGTCGAAACGAATGCCCGGTATGGCGTGGGCGGCATCGGTGATTGCCGGCAGGGTATGGATCACATCCCCCAGCGACGAAGTCTTGATGATCAGTACCCGCACTTAGTCGACCTCGGCCACGGTATCGATCAGGTTCGGACCACCCAGGCTGTGCAAGGCGGCGATGACGCGCTGCGGTTCGAGCAGGCGCAGGCAGTTGTAGTGCCCGAAGCGGCAGGTACGGTCGAAACAAGGGCTGCATTCGATGCCGGTGCGCACCACTTCGACGTGCTCGGCCAGCGGCGGCGTGAAGCCCGGCGAGGTCGAGCCATAGACGGCGACCAGCGGGCGGTTCAGCGCGGCAGCCACGTGCATCAGCCCAGAGTCGTTGGACACCACCGAATCGGCGCAGGACATCAAGTCGATGGCCTCGGCCAGCGAGGTTTCACCCGCCAGGTTGTACGATTCTTCACGCAGCCCCGGGATCAGCCGGTCGCGGATCTGCTCACCGACCGGGTGATCGCTTTTCGAGCCGAACAGCCACACCTGCCAGCCCTGGCGGATCATGGCATCGGCCACGGCGGCGTAGTGCTCGGCCGGCCAGCGCTTGGCCTCGCCAAACTCAGCACCAGGGCACAACGCCAGCACCGGGCGGTCCAGCGCCAGGCCGAACTTGGCCAGGGCCAGGTCGCGGCTCTGCGCCTCGATCTGCAGGCTGGGGCGCGGGTAGGGTTGCGGCAGCTCGGCACCCGGCGCATAGGCCAGGGCCATGAAGCGCTCGATCATCAGCGGGTAGCGCGCCTTGTCCAGCTTGCGCACGTCGTTGAGCAGGCCGAAACGCATCTCGCCGCGCCAGCCGGTGCGTTTGGGGATACCGGCAAAAAACGGTACCAATGCCGATTTCAGCGAGTTGGGCAGCAGGATCGCCTGGTCGTACTGGCCGGCCAGGGACTTGCCGATGCGCCGCCGCGTGGCCAGCTCCAGCGCGCCATGGCCGAGCGGGAAGCTCAAGGCCTGACGCACTTCGGGCATGCGTTCGAGGATCGGCCGGCTCCACTCGGGCGCCAGCACGTCGATCACGCAGTCGGGGTGCTGCTGTTTCAGGCACTGGAACAGGGTCTGCGCCATTACCATGTCGCCGACCCAGCTGGGGCCAATGATCAGTATTCTCATGCTTAGTCCAGAAACGCTCGGGGAGGCTGCAGGCTGCGGTACAGCCTGGCCTCCCCTCTTTATATTCAGGCTATGTGGCGGACAGTGTACCACCGGTGGTGGAACATGGGCCTCCAGGCCCCCGGAGCGGCCCTGCCGGGGCGCCGGACCGGTCGGAAAGGGCCGCCAAGCGGCCCCGGCAATCTCAACTCAGCCCAAGCTCGCCCCAGATGCGCCGTACCTCACGACGCTCATCGGCAAACTGCGCCGCATCGATCACCCCGGCCTGCTTCTGCAAGGCCTGGCGGTGGGAGGCAGAACGGAACGCCTTGTACACCTCGCGCAACAGCACCGCGTCACTGGCCGGCATCAAGCCCGCCTGCTCCAGCTCTTCCAGAATGCGGATGTTATCGGTCCATCGAAGTATGGCCGGATGGTCAAAAGACCAGGCCAAAGCGGCGTATTGCACCATAAATTCGATATCGACGATACCGCCGGCATCCTGCTTGATATCGAACGCAACCCCGGCATCGAACGCATTCGCCGCCGTGCCGGCGGCGGTAGCCTTGGTACCGAGATTGCCGCGCATCTTGGCGCGCATTTCACTGACTTCGGTGCGCAATTTCTCAAGGTCACGGGCCTGCCCCAACACCTTGGCGCGTACGCCTTCGAACGCTGCGCCCACCTGCTTGCAGCCGACCAGCACGCGGGCCCGCACCAGGGCCTGGTGCTCCCAGGTCCAGGCTTCGTTCTGCTGATAGCGCTCGAAGGCACCGAGCGAACTCACCAGCAGCCCCGAAGCGCCGGACGGGCGCAGGCGCATGTCCACGTCGTAGAGCTGCCCGGAGTTGGTCTGGGTGGTCAGCAGGTGGATGATGCGCTGGCCCAGGCGGGTGAAAAACTGCGCGCTGTCGATGGGCTTGTCGCCATCGGTTTCGGCCTGCGGGTCACCGTCGTGGATGAACACCAGGTCCAGGTCCGAGCCATGGCCCAGCTCCAGGCCACCGACCTTGCCGTAGCCAATGATGATGAAACCCGGGTCGCACAGGCTGCCATCACTGCGCTTGGGCTGGCCGTGGCGGGCCACGGTCTGGCGCCAGGCCAGCGCCAGCACCTGGTCAAGGATGGCTTCGGCCAGCCAGGTCAGGTAGTCGCTGACTTTCATCAACGGCAGGTTGCCGCTGATTTCCGAGGCGGCCACACGCAAGCTATGGGCCAGCTTGAAGTGGCGCAGCGCCTCCATCTGCTGCTCCAGGTCGTCCTCGGGGATGCGCGTCAAACGCTCGCGCAGTTCGCTGGCCAGCTCCGGCGCCAGTGGCGGGCTGAACAGCCGGCCTTCGTTGAGCAGCTCGTCGAGCAGCAACGGGTAGCGGGCAATCTGTTCGGCGATCCACGGGCTGGCCGCGCACAGGGTCAACAGCCGGCGCAGGGCCCCCGGGTTTTCGGTGAGCAGCACCAAGTAGGCCGAACGCCGCGCGACCGCCTCGACCAGCGGCAGCACCCGCTCAAGCACCAGATCAGGGTCTTGATGCTCGACGGCCTGGGCCAGCAGCCGTGGGATGAAGGCATCCAGGCGCTCGCGGCCAATGCGCTGCATCGACCGCAGCTGCGGGCTGGAGCGCAACCCGGCCAGGCGGCGCAAGGCATCGGCAGGCTGCTTGAAGCCGGCTTCTTCGAGCTGCCGGCAGGCGGCGTCTTCATCCTGCGCCTGCTCCCACAGCGGCGACCACTCGCCACCCACCACCAGCTCACCCTCGCCGTCTTCGTCATCCGGGTCGGCGATCACCTGGCGGAAGTGCCAGTCGACACGGCCACGCCATTGCATCAACTGGTCATGGAAGCCCTGCCAGTCGGCGAAGCCCAGGATATAGGCCACACGCGCCTGGTCTGTCTCGCTGTCTGGCAGCATCTGGGTCTGGCGGTCGGCGATGGCCTGGATGGCGTGCTCGGTATAGCGCAGGAACTCGTAGCCTTCGCGCAGTTCGGCCACCACCGCAGGCGGCAGGTAACCTTGGCCTTCGAGGGTCGCCAGCACCTTGAGCAAGGGCCGTTGCTGCAGGCTCAGGTCACGCCCGCCGTGGATCAGTTGGAAGGCCTGGGCGATGAATTCCACCTCGCGGATGCCGCCGGCACCCAGCTTGATGTTCTCGGACATGCCCTTGCGCCGCACCTCCTGCTGGATCAACTGCTTCATGGTGCGCAGGGCCTCGATGGCCGAGAAGTCCAGGTAACGGCGATAGACGAACGGGCGCAGCATCTCTTGCAACTGGGCGCCTGCCACCTGGTCACCGGCCACTACCCGGGCCTTGATCATGGCGTAGCGTTCCCAGTCACGGCCCTGGTCCTGGTAGTACTGTTCCAGGGCATTGAAGCTCAGTACCAGCGAACCAGCTGAACCGTAGGGGCGCAGGCGCATGTCGACGCGGAACACGAAACCGTCGACGGTGACCGGGTCCAGGGCCTTGATCAGGCGCTGGCCCAGGCGGGTGAAGAACTCCTGGTTGTCCAACGAGCGCTTGACCCCTTCGGTCTCGCCGCCCTCGGGGAAGGCGAAGATCAGGTCGATGTCCGACGACAGGTTCAGCTCTACCGCCCCCAGCTTGCCCATGCCCAGCACCACCATGTGCTGCGGCTGGCCGCTGCGGTGGCCGATGGGCGTGCCGAACTGCTGGCAATGGCGTGGGTACAGCCATTGATAGGCTTCGTCGATGGCGGCGTCGGCAAGGTCGGAGAGGTCGCGGCAGGTTTCACCCAGTTCGGCCTGGCGGGTGATGTCGCGCCAGATGATGCGCACCTGCTGACGGTTGCGCTCGCGGCGCAGGTTACGCGCAAGCGCGTCTTCGCTTTGCGCGGCCTGGGCCACGGCAGCGACCTGCGCGCGCAATTCACCGGGCGCATAGCGCCGCTCGAGTTCCCCACTGGCCATCAGCGCAAACAGCATGGCCGGCTCGCGCTGGGCCTGGCCGAGGACGAAGTCGCTGGCGGCGGCAACCTGGTCGAACTGTTGCCGATGGGCCGGGCTCCAAGCGTTCAGGTCGAGTTCGGGGTGGCCAGCCACGGCATCGCTGAGGAACTGCTGATTACGAGCGACCAGCGGTTGCAGGGTGGCGGGCAGATCGAGCGGCAAAGGCAGGCGCATGGACTATCCTTGATCGGCGTGAAAGAGAGGGGTAAAGGCGGCCAAATGGAAGGCGGACCACGGTTGGACTGTCATACAAAAGTTGGAAATAGCTAAAAAAAACGAATCACTGGCAAAAAACATCAAGAATCACCCGTTCGCGACACACCGCCAACCAACATGAACGTTTTTCCCCACAAGCAGGGGTGCGACCAAAAGCCGCATTTCTGTAGTTTTACTACTACCCCGACTGTCTAAAAGCATGAAATGCGAATGCATTTGTAGTAAAACTACACGGCGCCGGATCACACTCCGGTAATCCAAGAATTCACGACGTCTGCCCATAAGGCCAGTCGCAAACTCAGGCAATCGATTCTGGTTGCCTTTCCGCCCTGGAGCAAGCCATGCAAGACCTCGATCCAATCGAAACCCAGGAATGGCTGGATGCCCTGGAGTCGGTCCTCGACAAAGAAGGCGAAGACCGCGCTCATTACCTGATGACCCGTATGGGCGAGCTGGCCACCCGCAGTGGCTCCCAGCTGCCGTATGCGATCACCACGCCATACCGCAACACCATCCCTGTCACCCACGAAGCACGCATGCCTGGCGACCTGTTCATGGAACGCCGCATTCGCTCGATGGTGCGTTGGAACGCCTTGGCCATGGTCATGCGCACCAACCTGAAAGACTCGGACCTGGGCGGACACATCTCCAGCTTCGCCTCCAGCGCCACCCTGTACGACATCGGCTTCAACTACTTCTTCCAGGCCCCGACCGAAGAACACGGCGGCGACCTGATCTTCTTCCAGGGCCACGCTTCGCCAGGCGTCTACGCCCGCGCCTTCATGGAAGGCCGCATCAACGAAGACCAGATGAACAACTTCCGTCAGGAAGTGGACGGCAACGGCCTGTCTTCGTACCCGCACCCATGGCTGATGCCTGACTTCTGGCAGTTCCCGACCGTATCGATGGGTCTGGGCCCGATCCAGGCCATCTACCAGGCGCGCTTCATGAAGTACCTGGAAGCCCGTGGCTTCATCCCGGCCGGCAAGCAGAAGGTCTGGTGCTTCATGGGCGACGGCGAGTGCGACGAGCCGGAATCCCTGGGCGCAATCGCCCTGGCCGGCCGCGAGAAGCTGGACAACCTGATCTTCGTCATCAACTGCAACCTGCAGCGCCTCGACGGCCCGGTTCGCGGCAACGGCAAGATCATCCAGGAACTCGAAGGCGTGTTCCGTGGCGGTGGCTGGAACGTCAACAAAGTCGTCTGGGGCCGCTTCTGGGACCCACTGCTGGCCAAGGACACCAACGGTGCCCTGCAGCGCCGCATGGACGAAGTCATCGACGGCGAGTACCAGAACTACAAAGCCAAAGACGGCGCGTACGTGCGTGAGAACTTCTTCAACACCCCAGAGCTCAAGGCCATGGTCGAAGACCTGTCCGACGAAGAGATCTGGAAGCTCAACCGTGGCGGCCACGACCCGTACAAGGTCTACGCGGCTTATCACCAGGCGGTGAACCACAAAGAGCAGCCGACTGTCATCCTGGCCAAGACCATCAAGGGTTACGGCACCGGTGCAGGCGAAGCCAAGAACACCGCGCACAACACCAAGAAGGTCGACGTCGACAGCCTGCGTCACTTCCGTGACCGCTTCGACATCCCGGTCAAGGATGCCGACCTCGAGAACCTGCCGTTCTTCAAGCCGGAAGAAGGTTCTGCCGAAGCCAAGTACCTGGCCGAGCGCCGCGCTGCCCTGGGTGGCTTCGTACCTCAGCGCCGCGCCAAGAGCTTCAGCGTACCGACCCCATCCCTGGAAACGCTGAAAGCGATCCTGGACGGCTCGGGCGACCGTGAAATTTCCACCACCATGGCCTTCGTGCGCATCCTGGCGCAGCTGGTCAAGGACAAGGAAATCGGCCAGCGCATCGTCCCGATCATCCCGGACGAAGCCCGTACCTTCGGTATGGAAGGCATGTTCCGCCAGTTGGGCATCTACTCGTCGGTCGGCCAGCTCTACGAGCCAGTCGATAAA
>Ga0213828_1000929_pt1 | contig 26038 bp, 24 predicted proteins | sample MC6MC0897MG_FD_180664 | JGI IMG/M metagenome (GOLD analysis project Ga0213828, IMG submission 180664) | Enriched soil aggregate microbial communities from Iowa State University, Ames, United States - MC6-MC0897-MG | ecosystem: Environmental > Terrestrial > Soil > Unclassified | place: USA: Iowa... | reverse complement strand
AGCGCCAGTACACCCGCCAGCGCGGCATCGAACAGGCGCGGCAGGGTGAGTGCATCGCGGCGGAATGCCAGCACCAGCACCGCCATGGTCAGCAGGGCGCAAATGATGAACGGCGGGTAGGCCACCGCCAGCAGCCACACCACCAGCGCGTAGGCACTGGCCAGGATGCGCAGCCAGCGGTTGTCGATGCGCAGCCATGCCACGGCCGCCCACGGTGCCAGCGCGAAGGCGCCGGCATTGCTGGTCCACCAGACCTGCACATAGGGCGAAAAGTACAGCATGAGCGCGATCAGCACCGCGGCCAGCGGCGGCAGCCGCAACTGGCGCAGGAACAGCGCCCAGCCGCACAGGAAGGCCATCGACATGAACATGAAGAAGAAGGAATAGGCGTTGGCCGGCGGCAGCACGAAGAACGCCCAGTGGTAGGGCTTGAACGGCAGCCCCCAGTCCAGCAGCGGCAGCGCCTGGAACGAGCGCAGGGTCTCGTGGTACGGCGAAAACGCATTGGTCGGGCCGAAGTCGTTGGCCACGGCGATCTGCACGTAGGGCGTGTAGACCATCCATTCGTCCATGCGGATGCCGCGCGCCCTGCCCAGCAGGGGTTCGATCGGGGCCAGCCCCAGGTACTCGCTGGCCATCGCATAGGACGAGGGCGTCAGGGCGAAGGCCACATAGAGAACGCACAACACCGCGATGACCGCCATGCAGATACGCGCCTGGCGCGGATCGAGGCCGCTCAACAGGCCGGTGTCACGGGTAGGCAATGGCAGCCGGACATCTCCGGCCAACGTGCGGTCTTTCATATGGCATCCCTTCGGGCGCAGAACGCGATGCACCACGACTGCAGCGGCAGCACGGCGAGGATCTGGCGGGCGACTTTCTGGGCGCCAACCTGGAGCCGATTCTACCCGGTTGGCGGCAATGGATAGCAGAGGGGAACCACGCAGCGGTGGGTCAGTAAACGGTGGCGCGTGCCTGCACGAACGAGAAGAAGAACACGGCGTTGGGGTCGTTCTGGACCAGACTGAACTCCCGACGCATGCCGTCCACGGTGTCGCGATCGACCAATCCGGCGTCCAGCAGCGGGTCGGCCGCCGACAGCAGCAGCTGTTCCCAGAACGCGATCATGGTCTTGCGCCGCGCCGGTTCGCGGTTGTCCAGGTGGATGGTCTTGATCTCGGTGTGCACGTCGCGGAAGCCGCCAGCCAGCAGCAGGTTGCCCAGCTTGGCCCCCACGAACGGGTCGCCCCCGTGGTCGTACTGGAAATCATTGAAGGCCATCCAGTACCGCCAGATGTGCGGCGAGTACGGGTCGAGCAGGAACGAGGCGTTCATCACTTCGGTGATGTACACCGGCGAGCCCGGGGCGAGCACGCGACGCACTTCGCTGAGCACGCGCGCCGGTGACGGCACGTGTTCCAGCACCCAGCACAGGAAGGCCGAATCGAACTGGCGCGGACCGAACGGCAGGTCGCCGGCATCGGCCTGCTGCAGGGTGTAGCGCTCGCTGCACCAGGGTGTCTTTTCCAGGTTGGCGCGTGCGGTGTCCAGCTGCGCCTGGCTCAGATCCACCCCGGTGACGTGCAGCTCGGGGAAGCGGCGCAGCAGGATCTCGGTCTGCGCGCCGACGCCGCTGCCCACTTCCAGCAGCCGCTGGGCGTTGCTGTAGTCGATGCCACTGAAGATGCTCGATTCGAACAGGCGGGCCTGGGTGACCAGGCGGTGCTGCTCGGTATCGGAGAAACCGTGCAGATAAGTGGGGGCGGTGATCGGCGGGGTCATGGGAGCAGGGTCACATAGCGTCGAGCGTGGCTCGGCGGATCAGGGGGCAAGGGCGCAGCGCGCCTCGGCGCTGGCCTCGGCATGCGGCAGGCCGGCGGCGAGCGCATTGAAGTAGTCGGTGGTCAGCGCGATCTGGCTGGCGGCGTCGTCGGCGCGGTTGACCACCGCGCGGAAGGCGGCGTTCTCCGGCCGGTCCTTGGCGTACCAGCCCAGGTGCTTGCGCGCGATGCGCACGCCCTGCGGCTCGCCGTAGAAGTCGTGCAGCGCGTGCAGGTGGCCCAGCAGGATGTCGCGCACCTCGTCCAGCGAGGGCGGGGCGAGCCGTTCACCGGTGGCCAGGTAATGCGCCACTTCACGGAAGATCCAGGGCCGGCCCTGCGCGGCCCGGCCGATCATCACCGCGTCCACGCCGGTCACGGCCAGCACGTGGGCGGCTTTCTGCGGCGAATCGATATCGCCATTGGCCAGCACCGGAATGCGCAGCGCGGCCTTGATCGCGGCGATGGTTTCGTATTCGGCCTGGCCGGTGTAGTGCTGGTCGCGGGTGCGGCCATGCACTGCCAGCGCGGCAATGCCGCTGTCCTCGGCGATGTGGGCGATGCGCGGGCCGTTGCGGTGGTCGCAGTCCCAGCCGGTGCGGATCTTCAGCGTCACCGGCACGTCCACCGCCTGCACCACGGCAGTGAGGATGCGGGCCACCAGATCCTCGTCGCGCATCAGCGCCGAACCGGCCCACGCGTTGCAGACCTTCTTGGCCGGGCAGCCCATGTTGATGTCGATGATCTGCGCGCCATGGTCCACGTTGTAGCGCGCCGCCTCGGCCAGCTGCTGCGGCTCGGTGCCGGCGATCTGCACGCTGATCGGGTCCGGCTCGCCGGCATGGTCCATGCGGTGGAGCGACTTGCGGGTGGTCCAGAAGCGCGGATCGGAGATGGTCATCTCCGAGGCGGCCAAGCCCGCGCCCAGCCGTTTGCACAGCAGGCGGAAGGGTTTGTCGGTGACACCGGCCATCGGTGCCAGCACCACGTTGGGCTGGATGTTGTAGGGGCCAATCTGCATGCGCGCATTGTAGAACGCCCCGGCCGTACCAGCCGCGCGCCCGGGCTGCCTGTTCAGGCCGATCCGGAAGGGGCTGATGCGCTCCGGTCATGAGCATATGCTTGACGATTGCTTCCGTCGCCCCCAACGGCGGCTGATGCTGGTCAGTTGGCTGGTGCGACGCCGGCGGTGGTCACGGCGCCGGACCACAGGCATAGGCCAACACGGCCAGGTGCCGCCGTGGGTCGAGCCCGAGCAGGGCCAGTACGGCGGCATCGTCGAAAGCGCCGATCGCGCAGCCGACCGCGTTCATCGCCGCGACCTGCTGCCCCAGCGCCCCCAGCCAGACCCCGGCCTCGAGCAACACGAAGCGACCACCGCGCTCGCCGTACTTGGCCAGCGTGCCCGCCGGCTCGGCGATCAGGAACAGGACGGCCGCCGGCCGCTCCGGCCACTCCACGCCAAGCAGCGGGGCGAGCGCTGGCCACGGTGGGCACGGCGACACCGGCACCAGCGCGTGGTGCAGCGGGTCGTACCAGCAGATGCCCTGGCCTGCGGCGATCGCATCGTCGGCGCCGTACAGCGCGGCATAGGCCTGGATCGGATACTTGGCCCCACCGGACGGCAGTCGCCGGGTGTCGCTGTCGCTGGATCGGGCCCGCAGCGGGGCGAGCACGCGCCCCAGCTCCTGCACGCCCCAGCGTGCGTCACCGAAACGGCGGCCACTGTGGCGCTGCGCCAGGGGATCACCGGGCGCTACCGGGTCCGGGAGGGCGATGCCGGCGGCCGCATGCAACGGGCGCGGCGGCGACCAGGGGCGTGCGGCGTCTTCGGCGATGCGCGTGCGCATCACCTCGGCGCGCGCAGGATTGAGTTCGCCGTTGTGCCAGAACAGATGGAACAGCGGGGCATCGTGCCAGGGGGAGGGCGGTGACGGCATGCGGTCCTCGTGCATCAGCCCAATGGATGCGGGAAGGGATTGGGAAAGCCGCCGCTGTGCGGCACGCCGGGGTACCGCCATGCCACGTCCCGGCACCGACCGCCCAGGAACGGTGCACGCTCGTCGGCATGCAGGCCACTGAGCTGCGGCGACAGCACCCGCATCACCCGCAGTCCGGCCGCCGCCACGTCGGTAGTGGTCAACTCGCGGTAGTACAGGGCGATGCCGGCACGGCCGAGCCGACGCCGCAGCATGTCCAGCTCGGCAATCGCGCGCGACGCGGCGGGCCGGAGCGCTGCGTCCGGCGGGGGCAGCTGCACGCTGCTGGCGTCCGCCTTGCGCAGCAGCGGCAGCTGCGACCACAGCTCCGGGCGCAGGGTGTAGAACGCGGCATGTTCATCGAAGCTGCGCAGCGCTGCGGGATCGCGCGGCAGCCGGGCGTTTTCGCGGCCACACAGATGCGCGGCAAAGGTCAGTGCCTGCTGCCATTCCAGCAGCGCCTTGTGCAGTGCCTCGCCCGGATCGGCGCGGCAGGCGATGCCGAGGACGTAGCGTGGACGGCCTTCGAACGGCATGCCACCGGCGACCGCGATCACCGGGTGCGGGTTCCAGTGCTGGGTCAGGTCGAACGCCTGCAGTTCACCACCGCGCGCGTCCACATGGGCGTGCCATTGCGCCGGCAGCGCGATGCGTCGGCCGGCCACGCCATTGAGCCATGTCACTGCCAGCGCATCGCGCTCCAGCAGTTCCTGGGCCGCGCGCAGCACCGCCAACCACGCGCCATCGCGACCATCGCGCCAGGCCGCCAGCCCACTGGACGTCGACGGCACGCGCGCCACGCCGCTGCGCGGCCCCAGGCCCACCAGTTCTTGCGGCACCCAGGCCACACGGTTGTCATCCAGCGCGTGCACCGCGGCGAACAGGTCGCCGTCGTGTTCGGGCATCGGCCACGGGAAACCCGGTGCCGCACGTTGGCCTGCCGAGAACAAGGCGAAGGCCGATTCGTCCAGGCGTTGCGCGGGCGTCAGCGCATCACGGCGGCGCACCTCCAATCCTGCCTGCGCCGCGGCCAGCCGCTCCAGTGCCTCGGCAACCGCGCCGTCGGCAGCCGCGTCGGCCTCCAGTGCGACCGCGCCTGACACGCCCTGCCAGGGATTGGCCGGGTCGGCCGGGGTGGCGGCATTGTGCACGCGCCGTCCTGCGAACAGCGGGCCGGTCCAATCGCAGGCGCTGGCGTCGATGGCCTGCGCCGGTCGCACCAGGCCGCAGCGCGGACGCGCGGCGCCATGCAGCAGGTGCGAAGACAGCGTGGGCGTTCCCGGCTCCGCCGCATCGACGGCGGAGCGGTTCATTTCATCACGCCCAGCCAAAGCATCATTTCGAGCGCGCCGACGGCGAACAGGCCCAGCAGCAGCGCGATGCCGATGCCGATGCCGCGTCCGAGCGAACGCCCCGAGCGCTCGTAGACGAAGGCATACACGCCGACATACAGCCCGACGGCAACGAACAAGCCGAAGATCGGGTTGGCGGCGCCCATGAACATGCCGCCGCCGACCGCGGCCAGCGGCAAGGCAAACAGCCCCAGCAGTATCCGCCCCGTGCGGCTCAGCCCGACCACCGGCTCGGCGGACGGGGCTGGCGCGGTCGGGTCCGGATCCGGCGTGATGGCCGGTGCGTGCAGCGCGGGCGGCTGCGGGGTGCGGACGTCGGTCTCGGTCGTGACGGGATCGACCGTGGCGCGTGCTTCGGTGCCGGTGGCGGGCGCGATCGGTTCCAACCCGCCGAGCACCACCGCCGACAGCACCGAGGTGCCCAGCAGGGTCACGATGCAGGAGCTGCAGGTGGTCGAGGTCGAACCCCCGCCTGCCGCGGCAAGGTCCTGGCGCGAGGCACTGGCATCGAACTGGGTCGGCAGGCGATACATACGGTCACTCCGTTGACCGAGGCGGAAACGCCCGGCGCGTGCGCCACATTATCACGGGCGCTGGAGGTCCCAGGGCAAGGACAGCGGCGGTGGCATCGTCGCTTCGCCGCCCTGGCAGGCGGGGCACCACGGCAGTCGCAGCACCCGGTCGCGCTCGCCGTGCAGGTGATGGAGGTCGAGCCAGACGCTGCGTTCGAGATAGCCCAGCAACAGGGCGGGCTGATCCAGCAGCGGCGCGACCAGCGCCGCGATGCGCGCCGGCTGCGCTGCGACCGCCGGCATCGCCGGCACGACGGCGTCGCCCCAGCGACGCAGCACCCGGTTGCCCAGGCAGTACACGCAGGCGGTCTGGCCGGGCACCACATAGGGCCCGAGCGCGAGTGTGTGGTGATAACTGATGTCCACCAGCAGATGCGGTTGCGTCGGCATCTGCATGCGGTAGTGGGCCAGGGCCTGTTCCCAGCCGAGTCCGTGCCGGACCAGCACCCGCAGGTCGGCCTCGGCGTGGGCGTCGACGCGCTGCAGATCGGCACTGGCATGCTGGTCGAAGGCGCCGGCCAGCCCGGGCAGCGGTTCGCCGAGCCAATCGAGTGCATAGCGCTGCACCCTGCGCGCGGCGTGCAGCGGCACCAGCACCCCCAGGCGCATCAACTGGCGGATCGCCGCGCCGCAGTCGGCATCGTCCTGCAATGCCGCCAGGGTGTCGTTCTCCCAGTGGCCAAGGATCCGTTCGACGACGGCCGGCGTATCGGCCTCATCCACCACGTACACCTCATCGGCGCCCCCGGACACCAGCAGCAGCTGGCGCTGCGCGTGGGTCTGCGAACACAGGGCCCAGGCCGGACTGCGCGTCCAGCGCGGTTCGTCCGCGTGCGGGCCTGCCTGTTCCTGACTGCCTGCTGCTGCCACTGCGTACAGTCCCTGTATCGGCCAAAGCGCAAGAATAGCGGCAAACAGGCGGGCCACGTTCTGCTACGGTGCGCGCGTGCCCCTGCCGCCCGTTGCCCACACTCCGGTTCCCCATCCGCCCTGGCGCGAGGCGATGCTGTGGATGTTGCTGCTCGGCGCGATGTTCATCCATGGCTACAGCTGGACCAACCACTGGGCCGCCAGCCAGGCGCATACCTACAGCCTGCACGGGCGCTGGGACGAGGCGATGCCGTTCTGGGCGTGGACGATCTGGCCCTACCTGGCGCTGAACCTGCTGTACCCGCTGACGTTCTTCATCCTTCCGACCCGTTCGGCCCTGCGCCGGCATGCGCTGGGCATCGGCCTGGTGCAGGGCGCCTGCCTGCTCGCGTTCGTGTGCTGGCCCACCGGCAACGTCCGTGCACTGCCGGTGCCCGATGGCGCCAGCGGGCTGCTGTTCGCCCAACTGCGAACCTTCGAGGCGCCGTTCAACATGGCACCGTCGCTGCATGCGGCGGTGGGGGTGCTGGTGTGGCAGGCGTGGCGGCACTGGTTGCAGGCCGACGCGGCGGCGGTGCGTTGGCTGTGGCACGGCGCCTGTGGCCTGATGCTGGTCTCGACCGTGACCACCTGGCAGCACGACCTGCTGGACGTGCTTGCCGGACTGGTGCTTGGGGCGTTGGCGCTGTGGATCACACGGGCCCCGATTTTGCGGTAGGCATCGTGCATTCACCGCTCCACGATGAGTACCTGCCGCCTTTCGCGTATGGCCGTGTGTGCAGGCGCCGTCTGGTTCGGCGGGCGTCTCCGATCAGGCCGGTCGCGAGCTACGGGGCTCGGCTTGCGGTGCAAGCGGGAAGCCGTGCTCTTTTGGTGGCCGTTGGTGGGTCGGTCGCCGGGCCCCCATGCCCTTTCCGGCGACGCCCCCGGCGTCGGCCTGCGGCCGCCCCCTCCTCCTTTATTTCGCCTCCAAGGGCATGGGGGCCCAGCGACCGACCCACCCACAACCGCGCCTGCAGAGGGGCAACGCAGGCTTAAAAAAAGGCCAGCGCGAACGCTGGCCCTGGTATACGCAACGGTGACGCTTACTTGGTTTCGGCATCACCCGGGGTGAAGTGCGGCATCGCCACGGCGGCGCCTTCCTTTTCGGTGGAGCGGCCGGCGAACTGGTTGGCAAAGCGCACGTGGCGGATGAAGGGTGCGTCCGGGTCCTGGGCCAGCGACGCGCACAGGGCGCCGTTGAAGGCATCGCCGGCACCGGTGGTGTCCAGTACCTGCACCTGCTCGGCGCCCACCCGGTAGTACGGCTGGGTATCGCCGCGCGGGGTGTCTTCTGCGTGGGACACGAACACGCCCACCGAACCCAGCGTCACCACCACGGTGCCGGTGCCGGTCAGCTTGCGGCACAGCGCATGCAGGCTGGCACCGTCGAGCGCGGCCACGTCGTTGGCATCCACGCGCTCACCGACATGGCGGCCGAGCAGGGCGGCGAACTCGGTCTCGTTGGGGGTGAGCACATCGGCCAGCTTGAGCAGGCCGATGCTGGACGGGGCGTCGGCCGGGGCGGCGTTGAGCACGGTGGTGACACCGGCCTCACGGGCCAGCGCCAGCGCTGCCTCGATGGTTTCCACCGGCGATTCCAGCTGGGCCAGCACCACCTTGGCACCGCCCAGCAGGTCGCGCTGGGCCTGCACGAAGTCCACGCTCAGCGCGGCATTGGCGCCCGGGCCGATCACGATGGTGTTGCGGCCGCGGGCGTCCACGTAGATGCCACCGGTGCCGGTGGGCTCGGTGCTGGCCTCGGCGGTCAGCGCGAAGCCGTCCTGCGCGGCCAGGCCACGCGCCATCGCGCCGCCGGCATCGTCGCCGAGCGCGCACAGGAAGGTGGTGTCCGCGCCGGCACGGCAGGCAGCCACGGCCTGGTTGAAGCCCTTGCCGCCGGGGCCGGTGCTGTAGCGCCCGGCGATGGTCGCGCCCGGGGCCGGGAGCGACTCGCAACGCCAGACATGATCCACGTTGAAGGAACCGACGACGACGACATTGCTACTCATAAAGACTGTTTCTCAAAGAACGGATATCAGCTGAAATGCGTCAGCACGCCGGCAATGGTGGCCGTCATGAAGGTGGCGATGGTGCCGCCCAGCACCGCACGCAGGCCGAACTTGGCCAGGTCGTGGCGGCGTTCCGGAGCCAGCCCACCAATACCACCGATCTGGATGGCGATGGAGCTGAAGTTGGCGAAACCGCACAGCGCGTAGGTGGCGATCAGGCGGCCTTCGGACGACAGGCTCATGCCCGGCACCTGGCCGTTGACGATCTTGGACAGCTCCGAATACGCCACGAACTCGTTGATGACCACCTTCTGGCCGATCAGCGAGCCTACCGTGGTGGCATCGGCCCAGGGGGTGCCGATGACCCAGGCGATCGGGGCCAGCAGGTAGCCGAAGATCGTGGACAGGTCGGTGGGACGGCCGATCATCGCCTGCAGGCCGCTCACTTCACCCAGCCAGGTCAGCGGGGCGTTGAGCAGGGCGATCAGGGCGATGAAGGCCAGCAGCATCGCGCCGATGTTCAGCGCCAGCTTGAGGCCGTCGCCGGCGCCGGCCGCGGCCGCGTCGATGATGTTGCTGGAGGTCTTCTCCACGTCCATCTTGACCGTGCCGCGGGTCAGCGGGGTGCCGGTTTCGGGCACCAGCAGCTTGGCCACCACCAGCGTGGCCGGGGCGGCCATGATGCTGGCCGCCAGCAGGTGCTTGGCGTAGAAGGCCTGCTGCACCGGGTCGTTGCCGCCCAGCATGCCCACGTAGGCGGCCAGCACGCCGCCGGCGATGTGCGCCATGCCGCCGATCATCATGGTGATCAGCTCGGACTGGGTCATCTTGGCGATGTACGGGCGGACCGTCAGCGGCGCCTCGGTCTGGCCGATGAAGACGCTGGCGCAGACGCTGGTGGTTTCGGCACCGGACACGCGCATGATCTTGGTGATCGCCCAGGCCATGCCGCGCACGATCGCCTGCATGACGTTGAGGTGGTACATGACCCCCATCAGCGCCGAGAAGAAGATGATCGTCGGCAGCACCTGGAAGGCGAAGATGAAGCCGAACTGCTCGGTGTTCATCAGGCTGCCGAAGATGAAGCCGGAGCCCTCGTTGACGAAGCTCAGGATCTTGACGAAGCCCTTGCCCAGCGCATCGAACACATCGCGGCCACCGGGTACCAGCAGCACCACCGCCGCAAAGGCGATCTGCAGCGCGATGCCGGTCACCACCAGGCGCCAGTCCACGGCGCGCTTGTTGTTCGAGAACAGCCACGCGATGCCGATCAGCACCGCCAACCCGAACAGGCCGAAGCCAATCCTGCCCAAACCTTCGACCATGAGACTTCCCTTGGGGGTGCCGCGAAAAACGGGAAGCCTATAGCGGCGGCAGGGGCGGGGCAAGGAAAAGCGGCGTCCGCGGGTCGATCGGCCGTGATCGGGCAAGCATCGGCAAGGGGTTGCGGGCGGCGGGCGGCTACACTGGCGGGCATCGTTCCGGCCCGGTTGCGGGCCTGCAGCAGAGGACAAGCCCATGCAATACCGACGTCTTGGATCCACCGGCCTGAAGGTGTCGGCCCTGTCCTTCGGGGCCTGGGTCACCTTTGGCGACCAGATCGGCCGCGACGAGGCCCGCAACCTGGTCGCCAGCGCCTGGGATCACGGGGTCACCTTCTTCGACAATGCCGAGGGCTATGCGCGCGGGCGCGCCGAGCAGGTGATGGGCGATGTGATCGCCGACCTGCGCCTGCCGCGCGATGGCTTCTGCGTGTCCAGCAAGGTGTTCTTCGGCGCCGTGGACGACCCGCGCCCGACCCAGCACGGGCTGTCGCGCAAGCACGTGACCGACGCCTGCCATGCCGCGCTCAAGCGGCTGCGGGTGGACTACCTGGACCTGTATTACTGCCACCGCCCGGACCCGGACACCCCCATCGCCGAGACCGTGCTGGCCATGGATACCCTGATCCGCCAGGGCAAGGTGCTGTACTGGGGCACCTCGGAATGGTCGGCGGCCCAGCTGCAGGAGGCCGTGGCCGTGGCGCGTGCGCAGCACCTGCACCTGCCCTCGATGGAGCAGCCGCAGTACAACCTGCTGCATCGCGAGCGGGTGGAGCAGGAGTACGCTCCGCTGTACGCCGACCCGGGCCTGGGCACCACCATCTGGTCGCCGCTGGCCTCGGGCCTGCTGACCGGCAAGTACAACGACGGCGTAGACGCGCAGTCGCGGCTGGGCCAGCAGCAACTGGGCTGGCTCAAGGACATGGTGCTGGACCCGGCCGGCAACCGGCTGGACAAGGTCCGCCGCTACACCGCGCTCGCCGCCGGCCTCGGCCTGTCGCCGGCGCAGCTGGCCATCGCCTGGTGCCTGCGCAACCCGAACGTCTCCAGCGTGATCCTCGGCGCCAGCCGGGTCAGCCAGCTGGAAGAGAACCTGGGCGCGCTGGACCTGCTGACGCAGGTGGACGAGGCCACCTGGCAGCAGGTGGAAGCGATCTTCGCGTAGCGCCGGGCTCTGCCCGGCTGGATCGCCACGTAAAGCCGGGCTCTGCCCGGCTGGATATCCGCAATCAATCCACGCAGCCGATTGCCCAGCCGAGCAACGCTCGGCTCTACCGGGCGCTGGAGCGCCCCAATCCGTCCTTGCGATTGATGCGAGCTATCAAAACATCAAAATCAATCATCAATCCCATCAACCAAAGTGAGAATGGTTGTTGATTGTCAACTGAGAATCATTATCATTTGACTCGCCCCTCGCACGAGTCCAGACGAATGAACACTCAAGCTGCTGTACTGCTGCGCCCCGAAACGCTGACCCTCCGCGACCGTCCGGTGCGCGTGGTCCCGCCCGAAGAAGTGATCGACAGCGAAGCCCTGCTCAAGGGTCGCCGCGAAATCCTGATCCAGCACGGCGACCGCTTCTACCGCCTGCGCCATACCAGCAACGACAAGCTGATCCTGACCAAGTAGAGCCGGGCAGCGCCCGGCTCTACGTAGAGCCGACCGTTGGTCGGCTGCCCAGCCAGGCGCCCCCCGGCTGCACCGTTGCCCGACCGCACGACCCCTCGGGTCCGCCCCTCCCCCCGGACCCGGCGGGCCGGTCGTGCACCACCGCTCTCTCCCCCTCGATTCTTCGTCAGCGGCTTGGGTCGCTGGCGTCGGTCGGGGGTCTCCTTCCGCGTGCCGCCCATCATCAGCCTCCCATGAAGAACCGTCCAACTGCCCTGAGCGCCGCCTTGTGGCTGGCCTTGCCGATGGCCGCACATGCGGCTGCTGATGCCGCGCCCGACGCGCACCAGTTCGATCCGGTGCAGGTCACCGCCACGCGCACCGCACGCGCGCTGAGCGACGTGCCCGCCACCGTCGATGTGATCGACCGCGAGCAGCTGGACAACCACCTGGTACGTGACCTCAAGGACCTGGTGCGCTATGAGCCGGGCCTGTCGGTGACCAGCAGCCCGGCGCGGTTCGGCCTGGGCGGCATCCGCATCCGCGGGCTGGACGGCAACCGCGTGCTGATCCAGACCGACGGCATCGCCATGCCCAAGGCCTTCGCGATCGGCAGCTTCTCCGACGCCAACCGCAACTTCACCGACCTGGAAACGCTCAAGCGCGTGGAAATCGTGCGCGGGCCGGCCAGTGCGCTGTACGGCTCGGACGCGCTTGGCGGCGTGGTCGCCTTCGTCACCAAGGACCCGACCGACTATCTCAAGGACGGCAGGAACAGCTACGTCGGCCTGAAGTTCGGGTACGACGGGCAGTGGGACGGCCTGCTGGGCAGCGTCACCACCGCCTTCGGCGGCGACCGCTGGAGCGGCATGGTCAACGTCAACCATCGCCAGGGCCAGGAAACCCAAAGCATGGGTGACCGGCGCAGCAATGACAGCACCCGCACCGCGGCCAACCCGCAGGACCGCGACGGCCGCAGCGTGCTGGGCAAGCTGGTGTTCGCGCCCAGCGACGACCAGCGCTTCAAGCTGACCGTGGAAGGCAACGAAGACAGCGTGGACACCAACGTGCTGTCGTCGGTGGCGCCGCCCGCGCCTGTGGTCGCCGCCGCGACCACCACCGCGATGAAGGCCCGCGACCACCAGACCCGCGCCCGCGTGTCGTTCGGCCACGAGATGGACAACGTGGGCCAGGGCTTTGCCGATGACCTGTCCTGGCAGGTGTACCGGCAGGACAGCGAAACCACCCAGCGCACCTACGAAAACCGCGGCAGCGGCGACAACGCCAGCCGCCGCGAGCGCGAGTTCAACTTCGACCAGCGCGTGTATGGCCTGCAGGCGGTGTTCCACAAGGGCCTGCAGACCGGGTCGGTCGACCACGCGCTCACCTATGGCCTCGAAGGCACCTGGACGGACACCCACCAGAAGCGCGACGGGTTCCAGGTCAACGCCAGGGGCCAGGTCAACACCACGATCCTGCCCGACACCTTCCCGGTGCGCGACTTCCCGATCAGCAAGACCACCGAGCTGGGCCTGTACGTGCAGGACGAAATGCGCTTCGCCGACGGCCGCCTGTCGCTGGTGCCCGGCGTGCGCGTGGACCATTACGAACTGCGTCCGGAAACCGATGGCATCTTCGCCACCGACAACCCGGGCGTGGCCGTGTCCGACCTCACCAAGACCAGCGTGTCGCCGAAGCTGGGCCTGGTCTGGCGCTTCGCCGACCAATGGTCGGTGTTTGCCGGGTACGCGCATGGCTTCCGCTCGCCGCCGTTCAATGACGTCAACCTGGGCTTCACCAACGTGCAGTTCGGCTACACGGCCATTCCCAACCCCGACCTCAAGCCGGAAACCAGCGATGGCCTGGAACTGGGCGTGCGCTTCATCGGTGCGGCCGCGTATGCCAGCGTCAGCGGTTACTACAACCGCTACAAGGACTTCATCGAATCGCAGGGCTTTGTCGGATTCAACAACCAGGGCCTGCAGGTATTCCAGTCGCGCAACGTGGCCGATGCGGACATCTACGGTGCCGAGCTGAAGGCCGGGGTCGAGTTCGGCCAGCTCAGCAGCGCGCTGGAAGGCTGGTCGTTGAACGGTTCGGTGGCGTGGGCACATGGCCAGAACAAGACCGAAGACGTGCCCTTGTCGAGCATCGACCCGCTGCGCGGCACCGTCGGCCTGGCCTTTGACCGCGACAGCTGGGGCGTGGAACTGGTGGGCACCTTCGCCCGGCGCAAGGACCGCCTGCCGCCGGCGGCCGCGGCCAACACCACGCCCTTCGCCCCGGCCGGCTACGGCGTGCTGGACCTGATGGCGCACTGGGACTTCGCGCCGGGCGCGAAGATCAACGTCGGGGTGTTCAACCTCGGCGACCGCCGCTACATCGACTATTCCGGGATCACCTCGTCGCTGGTCTCCACCAGCAGCGTGGCCGATCGTTTCACCAACCCTGGCCGCACCGTGTCGGCCAGCCTAGCCGTGAGCTGGTAGCCGCCATGAGCCGAGCCCTGTCTGCCGTACGTTCCTTCGCCGGTGCACGCAGTACGGCACCGTTGCCATCGCCCGCGCAGTTGGCGGCGCTGGGCACCGTGCTGTGCCTGTACCGGCCCGACAGCAGTGAGTTGGGCGGCTGGAAACATGCGGTGTCGGCCCATGCCTGCCAGGGTATGGACAGCGAGGGCATCCGCGAGAGCCTGTGTTTCGCCGACGCACGCGGACGCTGCTGCTGGCGCCTGTACCTGCTGCCCGACAGCGACTTCCTGGCCTGGGACCGGCTGGTAACGGCATTCCCGGCGCGCCCCGAACCGGTCAACGACGGCGGCGTGGCCGAGCGCCTGTGGCGCCGGCTGGCCACGCGCCTGGGCGGTGAACCGTGGCGGATGTGCGCGCTGCGCCTGCACGCCAATGACGGGCAGGGGCTGTCGGCCAGCCTGGCCTCGCTGTCGGCCCTGGGTGCCGGCGCAGCGCGGCGGATTGCACGGGTGGAAGGCGCCGACGGTGAACTGTGGGTCGACGACTGCTGCTGCGCCACGGCGGCGCGCCAGGCGCTGGCTCCCCTGGACCGCAGTGCGCCGCCGCTGGTGCGGCTGTAACCAACACGATGCGATGCAAGCCAACCTTGAAGGAACTCCTTGGATGAAACGCCAGATAGCCAGTGCGTGTCTGCTGCTTGCCAGCAGCGGTATGCTCCACGCCCAGCCCTCGAACCCGCAGCGCGACCACGACAGCATCGTGGCGATGAAGGGCGAATACGTGGTGGATTTCGCCTTCGACGAAACCGTGCTGCTCAAGCCCGCTTACGAGCGCGCACCGGCCGTGCGCAGCGGCGGCAACGAGGTGGTGATCGTGGTGGAGGACAGCCCGACGCGGGTGGTCCTGCAGCACCTGCTGGTGGATCCCAAGAGCGGGCACGTGACCAAGCACTGGCGGCAGGACTGGGTGTACGAAGCACCGCACCGGTTCGAGTTCAGCGCCGACCAGACCTGGCAGGTGCGCACTGTTCCGGCCACGGTCAACGCCGGTGCATGGACCCAGTGCGTGTACGAAGTGAGCGACGCGCCGCGCTACTGCGGCACGGGAAAGTGGGCCTACGACAACGGGGTGGCCACCTGGACCAGCGACCTGAGCTGGCGCCCGCTGCCGCGCCGTGAGTACACCCGGCGCAGCGACTACAACGCACTGGCGGTGATCAACCGCCACACGCTGACCCCGAACGGATGGACGCACGAGCAGTTCAATACCAAGATCCTGCGTGGCGCCGACGGCAGCCAGCAGGAGATCGCGCGCGAGTTCGGCTTCAACGACTACAACAGGACCACCGAGGTCGACTTCAAACCGGCCTACGACTACTGGACCGCCACCGCCGGCTACTGGGCCAAGGTGCGCCAGCGTTGGGACGGCTTCCTGGGGCAGGCCCCGGGCGTGCACCTGAAGACGAAGCTGGACGGCATGGCGATGATCATCCCGCTGTTCACCCAGGCCCAGGACCTGCAGGACGGCAAGAAAGTGAAGGACGCGCAGATCGACGCGGTGTTCAAGCAATGGGTGGAAAAGGCACCGGCCGACGCCACCCGCTGAGGTCGCCCACCCGGTGATCGAAAAAAAGAAGCGCCCATGGGGCGCTTCTTCTCCATGCGCTCGGCAGCGCTGCCCTCATTCCTTGAACATCAACAACGCGGCCACCAGGATCAACCCGAAGGCGGCGTAGTGGTTCCACTTCAGCGGCTGGTCCAGGTACACCGCCGAGAACACCGCGAACACCACCAGCGTGATCACTTCCTGCATGCCCTTCAGCTGCGGCGCCGAATACACCGCGCTGCCCAGCCGGTTGCCCGGTACCTGCAGGCAGTACTCGAAGAAGGCGATGCCCCAGCTCACCAGCACCACCGTGATCAACGGGGCGCTCTTGTACTTCAGGTGCCCGTACCAGGCCACGGTCATGAAGATGTTGCTGCCCAACAGCAGCAGCACCGGATAGAGGTAAGCAGTGAACGGCGTGCCGGGCATCCGGGCGGTCTCGTCGGGTCAGGGGCGCGCAGCATAGCGCCGCACGCCCCTCCACCGTGTCAGCGCGGCCTGAACGCCGCGCCGGCCTCATACCTCGCGCAGCGCCAGCGCGGGTGGGGTGTGCAGGATCCGCCGCGTGCCCCACCAGCCGGCCAGCATGCTCAGGCCCACCCCGATCACGCCGCCGGCCAGCAGCGGTCCCCACGGCGGGCTCAGGGTCAGCTCGAAGACCTGGCGCGCCACCACGCTGCCCAGCAGCGCCGCCGCACCCACGGCCAGCAGTGCCGACAACAGCCCCAGCGCGCCGAACTCCACCAGCACCGCCCCGCGCAACTGGGTGCGCGTGGCCCCCAGCGTGCGCAACACCGCGCTGTCGTAACGGCGCTCGCCGGCCGTGGCCTGCAGCGCGGCCAGCAGCACCAGCAGCCCGGCCAGCAGGCTGAAGCCCATCACCAGCTGCACCGCCTGGGTCACCCGGTCCACCACCTCGCGCACCCTTTGCAGGATGCCGTCGATGTCCAGCAGCGAGATGTTCGGGTAGTCGCGGGTCAGCGCGGCCAGCTGCGTGGCCTGCGCACGCGGCAGGTGGAAGGCGGTGATCAGGTTGTAGGGCGCATCGCCCACCGCACCTTCGTTGAGCAGCAGGAAGAAGTTGACCCGGAACGAATCCCAGTCGGCCTTGCGGATGCTGGTCACGGTGAAGCTGCGCTGCTGCTCGCCCATCTGCAGGGTCACCGTGTCGCCCAGCTTCATGCCGTAGCGCTCGGCCCAGCCCTGTTCGATCGAGGCCTCCGCCGCCGTGCTGCCGGCGGCCCAGTAGCGGCCACTCAACAGCGTGTTGGCCGGCGGGAAGTCATGCCGCCAGGAGAAGTTGACCGGGCGGTTGGCATCGTCGTCGTCGTTGCTGTTGTCTTGCCGTTCCTGCCGCTGCGGCGGCCGGTCGTTGACCGCCAGCAGGCGCCCGGTACTGAACGGTTCGATCCCCGGCGCGGCCACGCCCAGCCCCTGCAGGGTGCTCAGCACGGCGCCGCGCTGCTCGGGCTGGATGTTCATCAGGAAGTAGTTGGGCGTGTCCACCGGCAGGCGGTCGCGCCACTGCGCCAGCAGCCCCGGCCCGATCACCGACAGCAGCAACAACGCGCACAATGACAGCGACAGCCCCACCAGCTGCAGCACCGCCAGACCCCGGCGGCGGGTGAGGGCGGCCAGGCCCAGCTTCCAGCGTCCGCGCAAGCGTGGTTGCAGGCCGCGCAGCAGCCACAGCAGGAACGCGCCCAGCGCGCCGGCCAAGGCTGCCAGTGCCGCCAGGCCGCCGAGTACCCAGGCGGCCAGTTTCACATCGCCGGTGGCCTGCACGGTCAGCGCGACCGTCGCGGCCAGCGCGGCCAGGTAGACCAGCAGCGAGCTCGGCGGCAGGGCGGCAAAGCTGCGGTTGAGCACGCGCATCGGCGGCACCCGGCGCAGCCGCAGCAGCGGCGGCAGGCCGAAGCCGAGCAGCAGCACCAGGCCGATGCCCGCGCCACTCAGCGCCGGGGTGGCCTGCGGCAGCGGCAACCGGTTGGGGATCAACCCGCCCAGCGCCTGCACCAGCCCGGCCTGCGCGGCCATGCCCAGGCCGATCCCGACCAGGCACGCCGGCACCGCCAGCATCACCAGCTGCAGCGCCATGGCGCTGAGGATGTCGCGCTGGCGGGCGCCCAGGCAGCGCAGGATGGCCACCTGGTCGATCCGGCGCAGTGCGAAGCGGTTGGCCGCCAGCGCGGTGGCCACGCCGGCCAGCAGCACCGCCAGCAGGGCGGCCAGTGACAGGAAGCGGCCGGCCAGGTCGAACGCCCCGCGTACGCCGCGCTGGGTGTCGGCGATGCCGACGATGCGGTAGCCCTTGGCCTGCGGTGCCAGCCACGCGCGGAAGTCGGCAATCGCGTCCGGCGCGCCGGCGAACATCATCCGGTACGAGGCGCGGCTGCCGGGGCCGAGCAGGCCGGCAGCGTCGACGTCGGCGCGGTTGACCAGCAGCGGCGGGGAGAGCTGCATCAGCTCGCCGGAAGTATCCGGTTCGGCCTGCAGCACGCGGGTGACCGTCAGGCTGCCCGCGCCGAACTCCAGCGCGTCGCCCACTTTCAGGCCCAGCGCCTGCATCAGCCGCGGATCGGCGTAGGCCTGCCCGGCGGGCGGCGCGCCGGCCGGTTCGGGCGTGCTGCCCTGCAGGCCGCGGCTGACCAGCAGCTGCCCGCGCAGCGGATAGCCTTCGCTGACCGCCTTGATGTTGGCCATCTGGCTGGCCTCGCCATGGAACAGCACGGTGGGGAAGCTGACCATGCGGGTGTTGGCCAGCCCGCGTTCGCGCGCGGCATCGGCGAAGGCCTGGGGGATGTCGTCGCGGGCGTTCAGGCCCAGGTCGCCGCCCAGCATTTCCGCCGCGCTGCCGGTCAGCGCGAGGGTGACCCGGTTGACCAGCGTGCCCACTGCGGTCATCACCGCCACGCCCAGCACCAGCGCGGCGAAGACGGTCAGCAGGTCTCCGGCAAGGAATTCGCGGCGCAGGGCGCGCGCGGCATGTTTGACCACGTTCATGCCGATACGCCGGCCGCGTTGTCCACCAGGCGCCCGCCATCGAGCCGGTAGATGCGCTGGCAGCGCTGGGCCAGGCGCAGGTCGTGGGTGACCAGCACCAGGGTGGTGTCGCTGGTGGCGTTGAGGGCGAACAGCAGGTCGCTGATCTGCTGGCCGGTGGCCTGGTCCAGGCTGCCGGTGGGCTCATCGGCAAACAGGATGCGCGGTTTGGCCACGAACGCCCGTGCCAGCGCCACGCGCTGCTGCTCGCCGCCGGACAGCTGGCGCGGATAGTGGCGGGCGCGATGGGTCAGGCCCACCTGCGCCAGCACCTCGCGCACGCGCGTGGGATCTTCGCGCCCGGCCAGTTCCAGCGGCAGCGCGATGTTTTCTTCGGCGGTCAGCGCCGGCAGCAGGTGGAAGCTCTGGAACACAAAGCCCACGTCGCGGGCGCGCAGCTGCGCGCGGTCTTCCTCGTCCAGCGCATTGAGGTCCGACCCCGCCAGCGTCACCCGCCCGCGGCTGGGCAGGTCCAGGCCGGCGAGCAGGCCAAGCAGGGTGGTCTTGCCCGAACCTGAAGCGCCGACGATGGCGATGCTCTCGCCTTCATGGACGGTCATGCCAATGTTGTCCAGTATGTGGACTTCACCCTCCGGGCCACGCGCGGATTTGCCCACGTCATGGGCGGCGATGGCGACGGACGCGCTGCGGGGGGACAGGCTGTCGATGAGGATTCTCCAATGTACCGAGCGATGTGGAAGGGCCGCGCGGCCCCGGTGGTCTGGATGCTGGCAGCATTGCTGCTGGCGCCGTTGCTGGCGTGTGCCAAAGGTGCCGCCCCGGCCAACGCGGTGCTGGTGGTCGGCGACAGCCTCAGTGCCGCCCACAATATCCCGGCCGAATCCGGCTGGGTGAACCTGCTTCAGCAGCGGGTCAAACAACAGGTGAAGCCTGCCCCGGCCATCATCAACGCCAGCATCAGCGGCGAGACCACCGCCGGCGCGCTCACCCGCCTGCCGGGCCTGCTGGCCAAGCACCGGCCGTCGGTGGTGGTGATCGAACTGGGTGGCAACGACGCGCTGCGCGGGCTGACCCCGGTGCAGCTGCGCGGCAACCTGGAAAAAATGATCGTGGCCAGCCAGACCGCCGGCGCGAAGGTGCTGCTGCTGGGCATCGATGTGCCGCCCAACTACGGCCCGGCCTACCGCCAGCGGCTCAAGGACGTGTACGCCGGGCTGGCCAGCCAGTACAAGGTGCCGCTGCTGCCGTTCCTGCTGGACGGGGTGGCGCTGCAGCCCGGGCTGATGCAGGCCGACGGCCTGCACCCCACCGCGAAGGCCCAGCCGCGGGTGCTGGACAACGTCTGGCCCCACCTCAAACCCCTGCTGTGACAAGGCGTCATTCCCGGGCGTGAGCGGCTTCACGCCACCTCCACCGCCGATGCGGCATGTTTCACAAAGCTGAAGAAAGAGGGAATCCCATGCGTCAGACAAAGGAGACCTCCGGCCTGGTGCTGGTGGTCGAGGACAACCGCAATATTTCCGAGATGATCGGTGAGTATCTGGAAGGCCGCGGGTTCGAAGTCGACTATGCCCAGGACGGGCTGGACGGCTATCGCCTTGCGGCGGAGAACAGTTATGACGTGGTGGTGCTGGACCTGATGCTGCCGCGCCTGGACGGCATTGAAGTCTGCCGCCGGCTGCGCAACGACGCCCGCAAGTCGACCCCGGTGCTGATGCTGACCGCGCGCGACACGCTGGACGACAAGCTGACCGGGTTGGGCTTCGGCGCCGACGATTACCTGACCAAGCCGTTCGCGATCCAGGAACTGGAAGCACGCCTGCGTGCCCTGATCCGTCGCGAACGTCGCCAGGTGGGCTCGGAAGTGCTCAAGGTGGCCGACCTGGTGCTGGACCCGGTGAGCATGCGGGCCACCCGTGCCGGCACCGAGCTGCAGCTGTCGCCGATCGGCCTGCGCCTGTTGACGATCCTCATGCGCGAATCGCCGCGTGTGGTGACCCGCCAGGAAATCGAGCGCGAGATCTGGGGCAATGGCCTGCCGGACTCGGACACCCTGCGCAGCCATCTGTACAACCTGCGCAAGATCATCGACAAGCCGTTCGACCGTCCGTTGCTGCACACCGTGCAGAGCGCCGGTTACCGCATCGCCGACATCGCCCAGCCGATGAGCTGATGCCCATCGCAGTGGCTGGCGCATGACTGGAGGGGCCTTGACCGGCCCCGATCGAGACAACGACCCGCGCGTGTGCGGGTCGTTGTCGTTTCTTGCACGACGGAATCACGACGCGCTTCCCTATAATCGCGTCGAACCGCCCTGGACCCCGTAATGCCGCACGGTCTGCCGCGCAAGATACGCATCGTCTTCATTCTCCAAGCCGTGCTGGCCAGCCTGGGCATCCTGCTGGGCGCGTGGCTGGTGTCGCTGGTGATCAAGCACAGCCTGGTCAGCAGCGCGCTCAAGGAAGAGGCGGCCTACTACTGGCAGCTCTACGACGCCTCGCCGATGCAGCCGCCGCCGAACACGCAGAACATCCGCGGCTACCTGCTGGAGACCGGGCGTTCGCCGTTGAGCCTGCCCGCCAACCTGCGCGCGCTGCCGCCGGGGTTCCACGAACTGAAGGCCGACGATCAGCTGGTGCTGGTGGACGTGCGCCCGGAAGGGCGGCTGTACCTGGTGTTCCTGCGCTCGCGCGCGGAGATGCTGGCGTTCTGGTTCGGGATCGTGCCGGTGCTGCTGACGTTGCTGGCGGTGTATGGCGCGTCGTGGGTGACCTACCGGGCCTCCAAGCGGCTGGTGTCGCCGGTGAACTGGCTGGCGCGGCGGGTGTCGCGCTGGGATCCGGGGCACCCGGAAGCGGCCGACCTGGCGCCGGACAAGTTGCCGGCGGACATGCAGGGCGAAACGCGGCAGCTGGCGGCGGCCCTGCATTCGCTGGCGACGCGGGTCACGGCGCACGTGGCACGCGAGCGCAACTTCACCCGGGATGCGAGCCATGAGCTGCGCACGCCGCTGACGGTGATCCGGGTGGCCAGCGATATCGCGCTGGGCGACCAGGAGCTGACGCCGCGCCTGCGCCGCGGGCTCAACCGCATCCAGCGCGCGGGCCGCGACATGGAGGCGGTGATCGACGCCTTCCTGATCCTGGCCCGCGAGGCGGACGTGGAGCCGCAGGTGGAGCTGTTCGACGTCAACGAGATCGTGCGCTACGAGGTGGACAACGCGCGCGAGCTGATGGTGGGGCGGCCGGTGGAGATTTTCCTGCACAGTGCCGGCCCGGTGCAGTTGCACGCGCCGCCGCGGGTGCTGCAGGTGGTGGTGAGCAATCTGTTGCGCAACGCCTGCAGTTACACCGACGAGGGACGCATCGATGTGGATGTGCTGGACGATCGGGTGGTGGTGCGCGACACCGGGATCGGGATGTCGGCCGAGGCGTTGGGGCGGGCGTTCGAGCCGTTCTACCGGGCCGAGCCGACGCGGCCGCAGGGCACGGGGCTGGGGCTGTCGATCGTGCGGCGGTTGTGCGACCGGTTCGGGTGGAAGGTGACGCTGGACAGCGAACCTGGGCGGGGCACGCAGGCGGCTGTGGTGTACCGGTAGGGAGTTTCAGGGCAACGGCTGCTGGTTCTGTTTTTCTGCGTGTGGGCCGGACCGCGGAGCGGGATTTACGGCGTGTCCCGCCACCTCACCCCCCCGGCCAACCCTCAGCAACCCCGGTTCAGCCGTTGCTTCACTCGCACGACACCTTAGGCGCCAACGCCGCCCGCCAGATCGCATACCCGTCCGGCGTCATGTGCAGCATGTCCTCGCGGAACAGCGCCGCGCGCGGCTGCCCATCGCTGCCCAGCATCGGCGTGTAGATGTCCGTGTAGCCCGTGTTCGGCAGCCTGGCCAGCGCCGCCTTGATCATCGCGTTGGCCTCGACGATCGCCGGCAGCAGGTTCGCCCGCGACGGGCTCGGTTTGATCGAGATGTACTCCACCGTCGTCTTCGGCAGATCACGGTGCACCCGCTGTACGAAGGCCAGCACATCGTCGCGCACCTGCACCGCGCTGCGGCCGCTGTTGAGGTCGTTGTCGCCGGCGTAGAAGAACACCTTGCACGGCGCGTAGGGCACCACCACCTGGCCGGCGTACCACGTACTGTCGCGCACTTCCGAGCCGCCGAAGCCACGGTTGAACACCGGCTGGCCCGGGAAATCGGCGGCCAGGGTGTCCCACATCCGGATCGAACTGCTGCCGATGAACTCGATGCCCCCGCGCGGCGGCGGGGTGGTGGCGTCGGCCTTGGCGAAATCGGCCATGTCCTGGGCCCAGGCCACGTTGGAGACCTGCGCCGGCACCTGCGGCGGCTTGGCCGGGGACAGGGCAAACGCGGGCAGGGCGGCGCCAAGCGCCAGGGCGAGCAACAGGGGGCGGGTGCAGCGGTGACGCATCGGCAGACTCCTCGGCATGGCGCCCCATCGAGCGCCCGGTTCGGTTGAAACCCCATCATAGAAGCTGGGGGCCGGCCCCGCTTTACCCGCCGTGGCGGGGCCGCCCCGCCGTGCGCTACGGCACCCGGACCCGCCATTGGCGCGCCCCGGCCCCGGCCGGCTCCGACGAAGGTGCGACGGGCTTGTGGCAAAATGACGGATTGCCTGCCCATTCAGCCCTGCCCATGACTCCTTGCTGCGTGCTGTTCCCCGCGTCCCGGCCCGCCCTGCGTGATGGAGCGTGCCCCCGTGGCTGACGAAATCGGGCACATGCCGCGCGGCCCCCGGCGCATCTTCAAGGCGGCGGTGTGGTCCTGGCAGGGCCTGCGGGCGGCCTGGCTGCACGAGTCCTCGTTCCGCTTGGAGGTCTACCTGCTGGTGGTGCTGGCGCCGCTGGCGCTGTGGCTGGGCCAGACCCCGGTCGAGCGCGCGCTGATGATCGGCTCGATGCTGCTGGTGCTGTCCATGGAACTGGCCAACTCGGCCATCGAAGCGGTGATCGAACGCTATGGCGCCGAATTCCACGAACTGGCCGGACGCGCCAAGGACATGGGCTCGGCGGCCGTGTTCGTGCTGATGATGAACGTACTGCTGTGCTGGGGCCTGGTCCTGCTGCCCCGCTTTTTCTGAGCTGCCCCCACGGCGCATTCCCCCTTGTAAGGATCCATGTCCATGTTTCTTGAGTTGCTGTCCGACCCCAACGTCTGGTTGACCCTGTTCACGCTGAGCGCCCTGGAAATCGTGCTCGGCATCGACAACCTGGTGTTCATCTCCATCGCCGTGAGCAAGCTGCCCGAGGCGCGCCGCCCGTTCGCGCGCAAGCTCGGCATCGCGGTGGCCTGCATCACCCGCATCGCGCTGCTGGTGTCGCTGGCTTACCTGGCCCACATGGAAGCCAACCTGTTCACCGTGGCCGGTATCGGCATCTCCATCCGCGACCTGGTGCTGATCCTCGGCGGCCTGTTCCTGATCATCAAGGGCGGCATGGAAATCCGCGAGCTGATCACCGGCGGCGAAGACGAAGACCCCACCACCACCAAGGCCTCGGCCGTGTTCGGCATGGTCATCGCGCAGATCGCGGTGATCGACATCGTGTTCTCGCTGGACTCGGTGATCACCGCCGTCGGCATCGCCGACCACGTGCCGGTGATGGTGGCCGCGATCCTGCTGTCGGTGGCGGTCATGCTGCTGGCGGCCAACCCGCTCGGCCGCTTCATCGATGCCAATCCGACCGTGAAGATGCTGGCCCTGGCCTTCATCCTGCTGATCGGTGCCGTGCTGATCCTGGACGGCCTGGGCGTGCACGTGCCCAAGCCCTACATCTACGCCGCGATGGGCTTCTCGGTGCTGGTGGAATGGCTGAACCTGCTGATGCGCCGCCGCGCCGTGGCGCACAACGTGCCGGGCGCCGGCAACTGGTAACGGGGAGGGTGCCGACCGCGGGTCGGCAGGTGGGGCGCCCGGCAAACCCGCCGGCCCCCACATCCGCTTGACCGCAAACGTGGCATGCTCCGGGTCCCGTTCATCGAGATCCGGAGCCGGCCATGCGATCGTTCTCCCGCCTGTTGTTGCTGGCCACGCTGGCCGCCCTGTTGTCCGGTTGCGGCTACAACGCCATCCAGCAGAAGGATGAGCAGGTCAAGGCCGGTTGGGCCGAGGTGCTCAACCAGTACAAGCGCCGTGCCGACCTGATTCCCAACCTGGTGCAGACCGTGGAAGGCTATGCCAACCAGGAACGCCAGGTGCTCACCGACGTGACCAACGCGCGTTCGCGGGTGGGCCAGATCAACGTCAACGCCGACGATGCCGAATCGCTCAAGCAGTTCCAGCAGGCCCAGGGCGAACTGAGCGGCGCGCTGTCGCGGCTGCTGGTGGTCACCGAAAACTACCCGAACCTCAAGTCCGACCAGGGCTTCCGCGACCTGCAGGCGCAGCTGGAAGGCACCGAGAACCGGATCACGGTGGCGCGTGGCCGCTACATCCAGATGGTGCAGGACTACAACACCTTCCTGCGCCAGTTCCCGCAGCTGATCACCGCCAAGATCTTCGGCTACCAGGTCAAGCCGAACTTCACCGTGGACAACGAAGCGCAGATCTCGCAGCCGCCGGCGGTCAAGTTCGGTTCGCAGGCCCCGGCCCCGGCCCCCGCGCCGCAGCCGCAGCCGCAGCAGGCCCCGGCGCAGTAACCCGATGAACCTTCTTCGCCTGCTTCGCGGCCTGGTACTGGCCGGGCTCTGCCTGGCCGGGCCGGCGATTGCCCAGGCCGACGCGGTGATCCCGCCGCTGTCCTCGCCGGTGGTCGACACCACCGGCACCCTGGACGCGGCGCAGATCCAGGCGCTGCAGGCCCAGGCTCTGGCCCTGCAGCAGCGCAAGGGCAGCCAGCTGCAGATCCTGATGGTGCCCAGCACCGCGCCCGAATCGATCGAGCAGTACACCCAGCGGGTGTTCGAGCAGTGGCAGATCGGCCGCAAGGGCGTGGACGACGGCGTGCTGCTGGTGGTGGCCAAGGATGACCGCCGCGTCCGCATCGAACCCGGCTACGGGCTGGAAGGGGCGATCCCGGATGCCATCGCCAACCGCGTCATCCAGGAATACCTGGCCCCGCGCTTCCGCGCCAACGACTACGCCGGCGGCCTGGCCGATGCCAGCGCCGCGCTGGTCAAACTGATCGACGGCGAGGACCTGCCGGCGCCGGTCAGTACCCACCGCGCCAGTCCCAATCCCGATGGCGGCGGCTGGACCTTCGCGCTGGTGATCGGCTTCTTCGTCGGCAGCTTCCTGCGCGCCATCCTCGGCTGGCTGCCGCGCCCGGTGCGCGCGCTGCTGGGCGGCGGCGGCGCGGCGGTGGCCGCCTTCCTGTTCACCTCGTTGTGGCTGGCCAGCGGCCTGGCCGGGCTGATCGGTCTGATC
>Ga0213828_1000928_pt1 | contig 26043 bp, 18 predicted proteins | sample MC6MC0897MG_FD_180664 | JGI IMG/M metagenome (GOLD analysis project Ga0213828, IMG submission 180664) | Enriched soil aggregate microbial communities from Iowa State University, Ames, United States - MC6-MC0897-MG | ecosystem: Environmental > Terrestrial > Soil > Unclassified | place: USA: Iowa... | reverse complement strand
AATTGACATCTGAATTTATCCCTCTATAGTGGTGCGGGCCCTGCGTGGGGGGTCTGTCTGATGATTTCAAGCATTAATAGGAGGCCACATGGCTGACAAAAAAGCGCAGTTGGTCATCGAGGGCGCAGCCCCCGTCGAGCTGCCCATTTTAACCGGCACCGTTGGTCCCGATGTAATCGACGTCCGCGGGTTGGGGGCTTCTGGTCACTTCACCTTCGACCCAGGTTTCATGGCGACTGCCTCGTGCGAGTCGAAGATCACCTACATTGACGGCGACAAGGGCATCCTGCTGCACCGCGGCTACCCGATCGAGCAGCTCGCCGAGCAATCGGACTACCTCGAAACCTGCTACCTGCTGCTCAACGGCGAACTGCCGAATGCCGAGCAGAAGGCGCAGTTCGTCAGCACCGTCAAGAACCACACCATGGTTCACGAGCAGCTGAAGTCGTTCTTCAACGGTTTCCGCCGCGACGCTCACCCGATGGCGGTGATGTGCGGTGTGGTCGGCGCCCTCTCGGCGTTCTACCACGACTCCCTGGATATCAATAACCCGCAACACCGCGAAATTTCCGCGGTGCGCCTGGTCGCGAAAATGCCGACCCTGGCAGCGATGGTTTACAAGTACTCCATGGGCCAGCCGATGATGTACCCGCGCAACGACCTGTCGTACGCGGAAAACTTCCTGCACATGATGTTCAACACCCCGTGCGAGATCAAACCGATCAGCCCGGTGCTGGCCAAGGCGATGGACCGGATCTTCATCCTCCATGCCGACCACGAGCAGAACGCTTCGACCTCCACCGTACGTCTGGCCGGTTCGTCGGGTGCCAACCCGTTCGCCTGTATCGCAGCCGGCATCGCCGCGCTGTGGGGCCCGGCACACGGCGGCGCCAACGAAGCCGTACTGACCATGCTCGATGAAATCGGCGATGTTTCCAACATCGACACTTTCATCGCCAAGGCCAAGGACAAGAACGATCCGTTCAAGTTGATGGGCTTCGGTCACCGCGTCTACAAGAACCGTGACCCGCGCGCCACCGTGATGAAGCAGACCTGCGACGAAGTCCTGCGCGAGCTGGGCATCAAGGACGACCCGCAACTGCAACTGGCCATGCGCCTTGAAGAGATCGCTCTGACCGATCCGTACTTCATCGAGCGCTCGCTGTATCCGAACGTCGACTTCTACTCGGGGATCATCCTCAAGGCGATCGGCATTCCGACCAGCATGTTCACCGTGATCTTTGCCCTGGCACGTACTGTCGGCTGGATCTCGCACTGGAAAGAAATGCTCTCCAGCCCGTACAAGATTGGCCGTCCACGCCAGCTGTACACCGGTGAGCCGCAGCGCGATATCGTCAACCTGACGGATCGCAAGTAAGCATCGCTGGTTTAATGCTGAATGCGTAAAAAAGGCTGCCCTCGGGCAGCCTTTTTGCATTTGCCGATCAGGGCTTCTCGGCGCGCTCGCGCAGCGCCTGCAGGGTATTGAACGGTGCATCCACGACGAATTTGTTGGCGAGCCAGGACGGCACGCTGCCACCTGGTTCGGTGTGCACCTGATAGGTCACCTCAGTGCTGTCACCCTTGGGCACCAGCTTCCAGAAGCCTTCAACCTTGGCCACCCGCACAAAACCCTTTTCTGCCGGCAGATAATCGGGCTTTTCTTCCAGCGTGCGCAGCAGGCTGCCGTCCGCTTGCTGAGTGGTGGTAACCAGCATCACCGAGTCGCGCGGGGTAACCAGCGGCGGCGTATTGAAGCGGCTGTAAGTCCAGGTTTGATCACCCTCATGCTTGAGCAGCTTCTGCGACTCGCACTCATGGATCCAGGCACAGGCCCCGGCGACGTCTTCCTGCAGCGCCTTGACCTTGGCCAGCGGTGCCTTGATCACCGTCACGCCGCGGTAGGCCTTGTACTGCGACCCTGCCACCTCGCTGAGCGACACGGTGATGCCGTCCTTATCCTTGGCCACCTGCCAGTTTTCTGCCCAGGCGGCCGGAGCCAACAACACACCCATGCCACACAGCAGTGCAATACGCTTGAACGATCTCATCATGCTTATCCTTGTTGTCGAAGATACCGTGTCACGCCGCCGTCATCTGCTCCAGCCAGCCAAGAAGCCTGATTGCCTCGTCACTGTCACTGCCACACACCTCGACATCGGCCTTGAAGCCACCACACACTGCGGGGCGCTCCGGCCTGCCGAAAAGCTCACAGAGATTGCTCGGCGTCAGGTGCAGGCAGCGCTCACCGGCCGGCTTGCCATGTGGCATGCGCGGCATGGGCGAGCTGATCGAAGGGGCGATGCAGCATGCACCGCAACCCTCTCGGCATTTCATCAAGTCTAGACTCCTGGAACAAAACGGGACGAACGTCCCTGATAGTAACGACTCAAACATTCGTTTGAAATTGCTGGCCAGATGAAATCTGCCGTGACCCGGCAGTCAGTTGCAGTTACTGGCGGAATTGGAAATCGATGGCAGCGCCTTCGACTTCACGCCGGCTGTCATTGCGCAACTGCAGCTGCATCTCGTTGTTGATCAAGCGCCCGTTGAGCTGAAATGGGCTGTCATCCGCTGGCGGGTTCTCCGGGAACATCGACGGCAGCAGAGGCTTGCGCCGTTGCGACGATAGGGTGTTCACCTCCGGCTCCAGCTTGTCGACCAGGTGCGTAGGCAAGCTAAGGTCGAGCTTGGTCTTGGGTACCGGTTTGGCCACAGCCTTGCTGACTGCCTTGCGCTTGTTTCTCGCCACAGGCTTGGCCTTGGCCTTCTTGCGTACCGCAGCCTTTGCCGGGGGCGTGCTCGCCTTGCCAGCGGTGGCTTTGCTGGCCGCCTTGGCCGGGGCAGCGACGGGCGCTGTGGACGCAGCCTGCAGCGCACCGCTGGAGAAACACAGCGGAGCCAGGCAAAACAACAGGGCAAAACAGCGAAGCGCTTTCATGAACTCCGTAAACACCGCTGAATGACAGGACTATGCTGGCGGTTCCGCCTGAGTCTGGCAAGACTAGAACAGTGAACTGGCCGAGTCTTTGCACAATTGATGGGCCAGCAGGCCAAGGGTGATCACGGCGCGCTCGGCTTCCTTGTTCCACGGGATACCGCAATTGAGCCGAATACAGTGGTTGAACTGCTCGGTATTACTGAAGATCAACCCTGGCGCGATACTGATGCCCTGCTCCAGCGCGCGCACATGCAACTCCTGGGTGTTGACCCGCCCAGGCAGACTCACCCAAAGGATGAAACCGCCGGTTGGCCGGGTCATTTGCGTGCCCTCAGGGAAGTGCTGCTGCACCGCCAACTGATACGCACTGAGGTTCTTGCGGTATTCCTGTCGGATAAAGCGCAGGTGGCGGTCATAGCCGCCGTTTTCCAGGTACGCCGACACCCCCATCTGAGTCACGCTGCAAGCCGAGTGGGTAGTGAAAGTCTGCAAGCGCTGGATCTCGGCCTGATAACGGCCGGCAATCATCCAGCCCACCCGTACGCCGGGCGATAAGGTCTTGGAAAAGCTCGAGCAGTAGATCACCCGATCCAGCCGGTCGTAGGCCTTGAGTGCCTTGGTGCGGCCCTGTTCGAACATCAGCTCGCCGTAGATATCATCCTCGACGATCTGGATGTCGAAGTCCGACGCCAGCCGCAGCAGCTGCTTCTGGCGCTCTTCCGGGATGGTGCCGCCAAGCGGGTTGCTCAATCGCGCAGTCAGTACCAGCGCCTTGATCGACCACTGATTGGCCGCCAGCTGCAATGCCTCAAGGCTGATGCCGTTGGCAGGGTCGCTGGGGATCTCGATGACTTTCAGCCCAAGCAGATCAGCCAGTTGCAGCAGGCCGTAATAGGTCGGCGACTCGGCTGCGATCAGGTCGCCCGGCCGGGTCAGCACGCGCAGCGACATCTGCAGCGCATCGACACAGCCATGGGTCACGATGATCTCACTCGGGTCGACCAACACACCGGCATCACGCATGCGAATGGCTATCTGTCGACGCAGTGGCTCGAAGCCCGGGCTGAACATGTAACTGAACGCGCGCGGGCTATGAAAACGGGTGACCTTGGCCAATTGCTGGTGTAGCGCTCGTACCGGCAGATAGTCGACATGCGGCACGGCAGCGCCGAACGGGAATACGCCATCCCGACGCGCCTCGGTCAGTACCTGCTGGATGATGGTTGCGCGGGTGACCAGGCCAGGCCGCTCGACGCGGGCGATGTCCGGCGTCTGCGCAGTCAACGCTGGCGTCTGGTGCACATAGTAGCCGGACTGCGGCCGTGCGCGGATCAGCCCCTGGTCTTCCAGGTTGGCGTAGGCCTGAAGCACGGTTGCGTGGCTGACATTGAGCTGCGCGCTCATCTTGCGCACCGACGGTACTCGCTCCCCGGGCTGGTAGACACCGCGACGGATGTCCTCAGCCAGTTGCTGGGCGATGCGCTGGTACAGCAGCAGGTTGGTCATGACGGATTCTCGAAGCGCGGACGGGTCGTTGTTTTTATGCGACTCACTGACAGGCAGAATACCGGAACAGTTGCAAAGTGTACGGGGACAGATTGCAGAATAGTCGACATTACAGTTACGTGACCAGCACCCTTTCAGGGTTTATCCACGCCAGCTCACGGGGCCATGCAACGGCCCCGCGAGCAGCATCCGTCAGCGTGGCGCGGCGAGTTTGCCCTTGTCGTCCGAGAAGACGATCTCGACTCGGCGGTTCTGCGCCCTGCCCCGCTCCGAAGCATTGACGTCGATCGGGTACTGGTCGCCGTAACCCTCGACCTGAATACGCTTCTCGTCGATACCCAGATCGACCAGCATATCGGCCACGGCCTGCGCACGATCACGCGACAGCTTGAGGTTGTCTTCCGGCGTACCAGTACTGTCGGTGTAACCCTCGATGCGGATCACACGGCGCGGATTGAGCTGGAGAAACTGCACCAGCTTGAGCACGGTGCGACTTGCCGAATTCTTCAGATCAGCCCGACCGGTGTCGAACAGCACATCGCCGAGGGTCATCACCAGGCCGCGTTCGCTCTGCTCGGAGGCCAGCGCGCTGATCTGCGCTTCGACCCACTTGCCTTGCTGCTGCACACTGGCCAGCTTGGCCTCACGTAGCGCCAACTGCAGGCGCTGACGCTCCAGATCAAGCTTGGCGATGCGCTCCTGATTCAACGACAGCTTGGCGTGCTCGGCAGCGATCTCGCTGTAGCGCTGGCTCAGATAAGCGTAGTGGCGCACATCGGCACCGGTGCCGATGTAGCTGGACAAGCGCTCGGCCTTGGCAAGCGACTCGCCGGCGCGGATCACGTCGCGTGGCGCACTGCGCAGCACGTTGGAGTCATCCTTGACCTTCTGGAACGCCGCGCTGGCGTCCTCCAGGGCCGACTCGCTGCGCTGGCTGGCACAGCCCTGCAGACCGACCAGCGCCAGCAATGCCAGCGCCGCGATTGGCGTAGTGCGATTCATGGCTGCGCCTCCAATTGCTTGCGCAAGCGCTTGACGCGCGACTGCAGCACGGTCAACTGCTCTTCGCTCTTGAGCGTCAATACCTGTGCCTCGGCCAGGCGCGCATCCAGTTCGGCCTGCTCGGCGCGCATGCGTGCATCGCGATTGTCCTGGCTGAGCAGATTGGCTTTGGCGCGAGTCAGTTTTTCGTCTGCCAGCTTCAGCGCTTCGACCTGATCGGTGGCACCGACGGCCTTGGCCTGCTCCAGCGCCTGCTCGGACAGCCGCAGTTGTTCAGTGGGCGCCGGATCATTGGCACAGCCAGCCAGGCTGGTGATGGCCAGGGCCAGCATCAAGGGTTGGATTCTCAACACGGTCTTCCTACTGTTTGGGGGCATCCTGGGGCACCAACATCTGCGCCTTCCAGCGTTCGACGTTACGTTGCAGCACCGTTTCGGATGCACCGGAGATCGGCAATTCTGTCAGTTTTTTTGCCAGTTGTCCGCGCAACCAGGCGTCATTGCAGGCCGAGTTGTGCGACACCGCCAGGTACAGCCCGGGGCGGTCCACCGGCAGGCCACGGGCGATCAGGTCATTGGCCATGCCCAGGCCCTGGACCATGGCCATGCCCGAGTAGCGTCCGGCCAGCACATAATCAACCTGACCGAGCACCAGCTTCTGGAACGCCTGAGTCAGGTTCTGCGCCGGCACCAGCTTGAGCTGCGCCTTGGCAAAGGCCTCGAAGGCCGGGGTCAGCCGCGCCCGCTCGGACAAAGTGCCCTGGTAGCGAGCCAGATCAGCCGGCCCGTCGAACACCACGGCGCCGTCATGCCGGGTCCAGACCAGGTATTCATTGAGCTGCAGCGCAGGGTGGATGTAATCCAGGGCATCCAGTTGGGTTACCTGCATGGGCGTATCGAGCAACAGGTCCATACGCCCGCTGCGCACCTCTTCCAGCGCTTGATCGCGGCGGCCGGCATGCAGCACTTCAAGCTTCAGGCCAAGCTCGGTCGCCACCTGGCGCAGCAGGTCGACGTTGGCCCCGATCAGGTGCCGCGGGTCTTGCGGGTCCTGCCATGAATAAGGCGGCGCATCCGGGCTGCCGGTGGCGACCAGGCGCTCGCACTTGCCGGCCGCCATGACCGCAGGCGACATCAGCGCGGCCAGGCAGACCAGCGCCCTGCCCGTTCTGCGAAAATTCATCCACCACTCCTTATGAAAAAAGCCCGGCCCTCATGTCGAGGGCCGGGCTTCTTTATAAGTGAAGCAGGCGGATCAGACCAGCTTTTCCAGCTCCGGAACTGCTTCGAACAGGTCCGCGACCAGGCCGTAATCAGCTACCTGGAAGATCGGCGCCTCTTCATCCTTGTTGATCGCAACGATCACTTTGGAGTCTTTCATACCGGCCAGGTGCTGGATCGCGCCGGAAATACCGACGGCGATGTACAGCTGCGGCGCGACGATCTTGCCGGTCTGACCGACCTGCATGTCGTTCGGCACAAAGCCTGCGTCTACCGCAGCGCGGGATGCACCAACGGCGGCGCCGAGCTTGTCGGCCAGGGTGTACAGGTGCTTGAAGTTGTCACCGTTACCCATGCCGCGGCCGCCGGAAACGACGATCTTGGCAGCAGTCAGCTCGGGACGGTCCGACTTGGCCAGCTCTTCGCCAACGAACGCCGACTTGCCGGCATCGTGGGCAGCGCTGACGGCTTCGACAGTGGCCGAACCACCTTCGGCAGCAACCGGATCGAAGCCGGTGGTACGCACGGTGATGACCTTGACGGCCGCGCTCGATTGCACGGTGGCAATGGCGTTACCAGCATAGATCGGGCGCTTGAAGGTGTCGGCAGACTCGACCGCGATGATCTCGGAGATCTGGTCGACGTCCAGCAGTGCAGCAACCCGCGGCAGGATGTTCTTGCCGTTGGTGGTGGCCGGAGCCAGCACGTGGCTGTAACCCTTGCCCAGCTCGGCCAGCAACGGCGCGACGTTTTCCGGCAGCAGGTGGGCATAGGCGGCGTTGTCGGCTACCAGCACCTTGGCCACGCCAGCGATCTTGGCTGCAGCTTCGGCGACAGCACCAACGTTGGCGCCGGCGACCAGTACGTGGACTTCACCACCAATCTTGGCGGCAGCAGCAACGGTATTGAGGGTGGCCGGGGCAACAGCGCCGTTCTCGTGTTCAGCGATAACCAGGATAGTCATTTAGATTACCTTCGCCTCGTTCTTCAATTTCTCGACCAGTTCAGCCACCGACTTGACCTTGATACCCGCGCTGCGTGCAGCCGGCGCTTCGACTTTTACGGTCTTTACAGTGGAGGCGGTAGAAACGCCCAGCGCGTCCGGAGTAACAGTCTCCAGTGGCTTCTTCTTGGCCTTCATGATGTTCGGCAGCGACGCATAGCGCGGCTCGTTCAGGCGCAGGTCGGTAGTGACGATCGCCGGCAGGCTCAGCGATACAGTCTGCAGGCCGCCATCGATTTCACGGGTGACATTGAGCTTGTCACCGGCCACCTCAACCTTGGAGGCGAAGGTGCCCTGGGCGTAGCCAGTCAGCGCCGCGAGCATCTGCCCGGTCTGATTGTTGTCGCTGTCGATCGCCTGTTTGCCGAGGATCACCAGTTGCGGCTGCTCCTTGTCGACCAGCGCCTTGAGCACCTTGGCCACGGCCAGCGAGTTCAGTTCATCACTGGTCTCGACCAGGATGGCACGGTCAGCGCCGAGGGCCAGCGCGGTGCGCAGTTGCTCCTGGGCAGCGGTCGGGCCGACTGCAACGGCGATGATCTCGGTCGCAATGCCCTTTTCTTTCAGGCGTACGGCTTCTTCCACCGCGATTTCGCAGAAGGGGTTCATGGACATCTTGACGTTTGCAAGGTCGACGCCGGAGTTATCCGCTTTGACGCGAACCTTGACGTTGTAGTCGACCACTCGTTTGACAGCTACAAGAACCTTCATGGATTCCTCGTTACTCTCCGGTGAAAAGAAACTCGCCTGGGGACAAAGGCCCGGCGATTGCGCGTGGGTACAAGGGCACCTCTAAAAACGTATCGGCCAGAGGATTATTCACTGTGACTGATAAGTCCTGTAGCGACTGCCGAGGCAGAACCTGCGGGTCATTTTCTGTGGTGGCGTGTAAACTCCACTACATGACGGCTTTCAGCCCGAAAACCCTGCTCTACACCTGGTCTTTAGGGGTGCTCCTGCGCCCATCGATCAGCCTACGGCGAGCGTAAAACCGCTCGTATCTTGACCGTAACACCCAGCCTGGTCAATACGGCAAATCGGCCAGCCTCCAGCCGCCTCCCTGTGATTTTACTGGTCTGCGGCAAATTCAAACAAACGTTTGTATTGGACCGTTGGAGTGGTGTAGATATAATGCGCGGCATGACCCAGCGGTGTAGTCCGTGTTCGGTAAAGCTACAGCCTAGATAGCTACCGGTGACTGCCCGTCCCCCGACAAGAAACAGCGATGAGCCTTGAGTAGGAGAGAACCAGTGGAACGCGAATACATGGAATTCGACGTGGTCATTGTCGGCGCCGGGCCGGCAGGCCTGTCCGCCGCCTGCCGCCTGAAGCAGAAGGCCGCCGAAGCCGGTAGCGAGATCAGCGTCTGCGTGGTCGAGAAAGGCTCCGAAGTCGGCGCTCACATCCTCTCTGGCGCGGTGTTCGAACCGCGCGCGCTGGACGAGCTGTTCCCTGACTGGAAAGCGCTCGGCGCCCCGCTCAACACCGCGGTCAAACGCGATGACATCTATGTCCTCAAAGATGCCGGCAGCTCGACCAAGGTGCCTGACCTGTTCGTGCCCAAGACCATGCACAACCAGGGCAACTACATCATCTCGCTGGGCAACCTGTGCCGCTGGCTGGCCCAGCAGGCGGAAAACCTCGGCGTCGAGGTTTATCCAGGTTTTGCCGCTCAGGAAGCGCTGATCGATGACAACGGCGTAGTTCGCGGCATCCTCACCGGCGACCTCGGCGTCGACCGCGAAGGCAAGCCGAAAGATGGCCTGTACACCCCAGGCATGGAACTGCGTGCCAAGTACACCCTGTTCGCCGAAGGCTGCCGCGGGCACATCGGCAAGCAGCTGATCAAACGCTTCAATCTCGACAGCGAGTCGGATGTGCAGCACTACGGCATCGGCCTCAAAGAGATCTGGGAGATCGACCCGAGCAAGCACGAGCAAGGCCTGGTGGTGCATACCGCGGGCTGGCCGCTGGATGTGGTCAGCAACGAGAACACCGGTGGCTCGTTCCTCTATCACCTGGAGAACAATCAGGTGGTGGTTGGCCTTATCGTCGACCTGTCCTACTCCAACCCGTACCTGTCGCCGTTCGATGAGTTCCAGCGTCTCAAGCATCATCCAGTGATCAGCCAGTACCTTGAAGGCGGCAAGCGCATCAGCTACGGCGCCCGCGCAATCGCCAAGGGCGGCTTCAACTCGCTGCCGAAGATGGTCTTCAATGGCGGCGCACTGATTGGTTGCGACCTGGGCACGCTGAACTTCGCCAAGATCAAGGGCAGCCATACGGCGATGAAGTCAGGCATGCTCGCCGCTGATGCGGTGGCTGCTGCGTTGCTGGCCGGGAGTGAAGGCGGTGATGTGCTCAATAGCTACGTCGATGGCTTCAAGGCCAGCTGGCTGCATGATGAGTTGTTTGCCAGCCGTAACTTTGGCCCGGCGATGCACAAGTTCGGGCCGCTGTTTGGTGCTGCCTTCAACTATGTCGACCAGAACTGGTTTGCCGGCAAGCTGCCGTTCACCCTGCGTGATACCAAGCCTGATTATGCGTGCCTGAAACTGGCGGCAGACTCGAAGAAGATCGATTATCCGAAGCCGGATGGCAAGTTGAGCTTTGACAAGCTGAGTTCGGTGTTTCTCTCCAGTACCAACCATGAAGAGGAGCAGCCTTGCCACTTGAAGCTGGCTGATCCGAGTGTACCGATTGCCAGTAACCTGCCGTTGTATGACGAGCCGGCGCAGCGATATTGCCCGGCTGGGGTGTATGAGGTGGTTACGCAGGAAGATGGCGCCAAGCGGTTCCAGATCAATGCGCAGAACTGTGTGCATTGCAAAACGTGTGATATCAAGGATCCGGCGCAGAATATTACCTGGGTTACGCCTGAGGGTGCGGGTGGGCCTAACTACCCTAATATGTGATTGTTTGAGGCTGGGGGCTGGGACTTGTCCATGTGATGCATGGGTAGGTCTGGCCCCTTTCGCCGTTACGGTGAGTCACTTTTTTGGCAAACGCCCGGGGGCCTCAAAAAAGTGACTCCCCGTAACGGCGAAAGGGGCCAGAACTATCTATAAATCAAATGGATAAGCTCAAAAGACCCGCGATCAACCCGAAGACAGCCAAGCCTAACTAAGCAGCCCCCTCGCGACACAAAGCCGCCCCTGAAGCAGAACTATCACCTGCAAACACCAACGACTCCCGCCCCTGGAAATACAGCGCAGTCACCACCCCAACCACCCCCATCACCAAACAGAACCCCACACAAACCCAAGGACTCCAAGGCATCAAGGCGATCAAAGCCAAAGGCGTAGTACTTGCCCACAATGCATATGCCACGTTATAGGTAAAGGAAATCCCGGAAACCCGAATCTGCGCCGGAAACAACCCGACCATCACCGAAGGCACCACCCCCACTACCCCACAGCAAAGCCCCGCCAGCGCATAGGCCGGCCAGATCATCCCCCACTGCCCCACCAGACTCGCATACAACGTGGCAATCCCCACCGGCAGCGCCAGGCTATAAACAAGCAACGCCCGCCACGCCCCGATGCGGTCAACCAGCAACCCCGCCAGCACGCAACCAATATTCAAAAACACGATCCCGACACTGCTCAAGGCAAAGGTATGCCCAGCACTGATAGCAAAGCGCTGCTGCATCACTGTAGGCGTAATCACCACCAACACCACCACCGCCGAAGTCAGCACACAGGTCAGCAGCGCCGCCGGCAGCAACGCCCGCCGATGCTCGCGCAACACCTGGCGCAACGGAAACGCCACCGGCTGCTCACGCCGCTCACGCAGCGCCAGAAACACCGGCGTCTCACTCAACCAACGGCGCAGCCAGACCCCAATCACGCCGAACACCCCGCCAAGCAAGAACGGGTAACGCCAGGCGTAATCAAGGATCTCCTGCGGGGTAAACAGCTGCGCCAGCAAAGTAGCCGTAAGCGCGCCGAGCAAATAACCAAAGGTCAATCCAGCCTGCAAAAAGCCCAATGCGTAGCCGCGCCGGCCATCTGGCGCATGCTCGGCAACGAAGGTCCAGGCGCTCGGCACTTCACCGCCCACTGCCGCGCCCTGCAGAATCCGCAGCGCCAATAGGATCAACGGCGCGGCGTAGCCGATGTCGGCGTAGGTCGGCATCACCCCGATCAGCAGGCACGGCAGCGCCATCATCAGGATGCTCAGGCTGAACACCCGCTTGCGGCCCAGATGGTCGGCAAAATGTGCCATCAAGATACCGCCCAACGGCCGCGCCAGGTAACCAGTCACAAAAATCCCGAAGCTCTGCAACAAACGCAGCCACTCAGGCATTTCCGGCGGGAAAAACAGCTGGCTGAGGGTCAGGGCAAAGAACACGAAGATGATGAAATCGTAGATTTCCAACGCGCCGCCCAGCGCCGCCAGACCCAGGGTCCGGTGGTCGGCGCGGGTAAACCGCGGCGCAGGCGCGCTATCGATGGCTGTCATGGCAGAGTCCGCAGATCGGCAAAGGGCGAGAGGATAACAAACCCTGCGGCCATCAGGCGCATCCAGGCTTAGCGGTTGAACACGGTCTGGGCGAAGTTGCGCCGCAGTCTTGGATAGCCCGAGCCTGGGGAAAGCCCGGGCGGCAGCGGCAACTGGCCGACCACCATCGGCAGGTCGATGATTGCCATAAATGACTCCAACGCCTCGCTGTCAGGCACTTTCGGCAGGCTGATGCTCACCGCCTTGCGCTCGGTCTGCGGCACCGCCGGCACTTTCAGGCGCTGCGAGTGATACAGCAGGGCATGCTGAATCTGCGAACTGACCCGACAGAAACGCGCCAGATCAACACCGGCGTGGCTAGCCAGCTCGATGTTGCCAATCAACAGATTGAACGGCTGCAGCGCGCTCTGCACCAGGCGCTGCAAGTCTTCGAAGTTTTCCACCGGGGCGATCCGGTAATACCCCATGGCATTAAGCATCTTCTCCAGCTGCAAACGCTGGGACGGGTGCTCGTCGGCGATGAGGATGCGCAAGGATTTATGAGGCATCGATCGAACCTGGGCAGAGGTAAGGACACACGCTCCATGACCATACTGCGCCAGTTCAGGCATGCCCGGTGACTACCAGGCGGGGTCTTTACTGATACTCGTCGCTAAAACGCGAGAAATCAAGGTGCCAGCACGGGGATTTTCACTGCCGCCGTTCACGATTCCCACTGGCGCATGCGCACGCGGCAGTGCTTCATGGCATTGACGATGTGCTTTTCCACCAGACTGCGGGAAATACCCAGACGCTCGGCAATCTGCGGATGCGACAGACCGTCGATCTTGCGCAGCAGAAAACAATCGCGACACGGCGCGCTGAGTTCATCCAGTGCGCGCTGCATCAGTGCCAGGCGCTGGCCAAGCTGCATGCTCTGCGACGGCGCCGGGCTGTGCCAGCGCTCATCGCTGTCGAGCACATCGAGCGATTCGGTCTGGCGGATCAGGTGGCGGCGGTGGCGGTCAATCACCAGATTGAGCGCAGTGCGATAAAGGAACGCGCGGGGATGCTCGATCTGCTGCGTATCGGTACGCTCCAGCACCCGCAGATAAGCGTCGTGAGCCACGTCTTCGGCAGCCTGGCGATTGCCCAGACGCGCGCAAAGAAAGCTCACCAACTCGCGATAATAATGTTCCACAACGGCACCTGGCGTCTCCCTGCTGGGCAATATGCACTGCATTGACGCGGGACTGAGTGATATCAGAGTGCGATCTTACAAATTATAATTATTCTCAGCAACAAGCACGCGATCACCTTTTCCGGCTAAATCCGGATACAGCGCTTTCGTCTATCTGGCACCTCCGTGCGCGCCCTGATTGGCAGCGTGTGGCCAACCTCACTGGCTGGAAGTCCGCATGAGTCGCTCAACCACCACCCGCCACCGTGTTTTGCTCGGTGGCCTCGGCCTGCTGGCACTGGGCAGCGTACTGGCCTGGGCCAGCTTGCCCTTGGCTGGCGCGCCAGTCAGCACCGTCGCGGTTACCCGCGCCGACATCGAAAGCAGCGTCACCGCGCTGGGTACCCTGCAGCCACGCCGCTACGTCGACGTGGGGGCGCAGGCGTCGGGGCAGATCCGCAAGCTGCACGTCGAAGTCGGCGACCCGATCCGCCAGGGTCAGCTGCTGGTCGAAATCGACCCCTCGACGCAACAGGCCAGGCTCGATGCCGGGCGTTATTCGATCGACAACCTCAAGGCGCAACTGGCTGAGCAACGCGCGCAATTCCAGCTAGCCCAGCAACAACAGCAGCGCCAACGTGCACTGGCTGCCGCCGGCGCCACCCGTGCCGAAGACCTGCAAAGCGCTGACGCCCAGCTCAAGGTCACCCAGGCGCGCATCGACATGTACCAGGCGCAGATCCGCCAGGCCCAGGCCAGCTTGCGCAGTGATGAAGCCGAGCTTGGCTACACGCGTATCTTTGCCCCAATGGACGGTACGGTGGTGGCGCTGGACGCGCGCGAGGGCCAGACCCTCAACGCCCAACAGCAGACCCCGCTGATCCTGCGCATCGCCAAGCTGTCGCCGATGACCGTCTGGGCGCAGGTCTCGGAAGCCGACATCGGCAAGGTCAAGCCGGGCATGAGCGCTTACTTCACCACCCTCGCCGGCGGCAAGCGCCGCTGGACCAGCCAGGTAAGGCAGATCCTGCCGATCCCGCCCAAGCCGTTGGATCAGACCAGCCAGGGTGGCGGCAGCCCGGCCAGCGCCAGCGCCGGTACCACCGGCAGCCAGGTGGTGCAGTACACGGTACTGCTGGATGTCGACAATCCCGACGGCGCGCTGATGGCCGAGATGACCACCCAGGTGTTCTTCGTCGCCGGCCAGGCCAGCCAGGTCCTGACCGCGCCATTGGCCGCCTTCGACGAAGGCAAGGCCGAGGGCCTGCGCCTGGCGCAGGTGGTCAAGCGCGACGGCAAGATCGAGCAGCGCGAGGTCCGCACCGGCCTCAGTGATCGACTGCGCGTGCAGATCCTCGACGGCCTCGCCGAAGGCGAGCAACTGGTCATCGGCGCGCCCAGCGCCAGCGGAGGTTGAATGTCTGTGCCTCTGATCGAGCTGAACGGCATCTGCAAAGTCTACGGCGGTATCGACAGCCCTGAAGTGCAGGTATTGCGCGGGGTCAGCCTGAGCATTCATCCGGGTGAATTCGTCGCCATCGTCGGCACCTCCGGTTCCGGCAAATCGACCTTGATGAACATCCTCGGCTGCCTCGACCGGCCCTCCTCCGGCAGCTACCACTTCGCTGGCAAGAACGTTGCAGAACTGGACAGCGATGAGCTGGCCTGGCTGCGCCGCGAAGCGTTCGGTTTCGTCTTCCAGGGCTACCACCTGATTCCGTCTGGCTCAGCCCAGGAAAACGTCGAGATGCCGGCCATCTACGCCGGGACCGCGGCCGCCGAGCGCCATGCCCGTGCCGCCGCCCTGCTCGACCGGCTGGGCCTGGCCAGCCGCACCGGCAACCGTCCGCATCAGTTGTCGGGCGGCCAGCAGCAGCGAGTATCGATTGCCCGTGCCCTGATGAACGGCGGCCATATCATCCTGGCCGACGAGCCGACCGGTGCGCTGGACAGCCACAGCGGCGCCGAGGTGATGAACCTGCTCGACGAACTGGCCAGCCAGGGCCATGTGATCATCCTGATCACCCACGACCGCGAAGTCGCGGCCAGAGCAGCGCGGGTGATCGAGATTCGTGACGGGCAGATCGTCAGCGACTCGGCGGCTGGCCAGCCGCCTGTGGTCATACAAGGGCTGCAGGCCGATGACCTGCGCCAGCGTCTGGATCAGGGCGCCGTCGAGCGCGGCGCCTGGAAAGGCGAGCTGGTCGAAGCCTTGCAAGCCGCCTGGCGGGTGATGTGGATCAACCGCTTTCGCACCGCACTGACCTTGCTTGGCATCGTCATCGGCGTCGCCTCGGTGGTGGTCATGCTCGCTGTAGGCGAAGGCAGCAAGCGCCAGGTCATGGCGCAGATGGCCGCGTTTGGCTCGAACATCCTCTACCTGAGCGGGCGCCACGCCACCCTGCGCGAACCCGGCGGCATCGTCAGCCTCGATGACGTTGCCGCGGTCGCGCAACTGCCGCAAGTCGAGCGGATCATGCCGGTCATTGGCGGCGAGCTGATGGTCCGTCATGGCAACAACAATCAGCAGTTCTATGTCGGCGGCAACAATATCCAGTTCCCGCACATTCTCAACTGGCCGGTGGTAGCCGGCAGCTTCTTCACCGAGGCCGACGAGCGCTCCGGCGCCGCTGTGGCGGTGATCGGGCAGAAGGTCCGCGACAAGCTGCTCGCCCCGGGCAGCGATCCGATCGGCCAGTACCTGCTGATCGGCAATGTGCCGTTTCAGGTAATCGGCATGCTCGCGGCCAAAGGTGCCAGTTCCGGCGATCAGGACAGCGACGAGCGCATCGTGGTGCCCTACGCCGCAGCGGCGATCCGCCTGTTCGGCAGCCACGACCCCGAGTACGTGATCATCGCCGCCGCCGATTCGGCCAGGGTCAGTGCCACCGAAGCAGCCATCGAGCGTTTGATGCGCCAGCGCCACCAGGGCAAGGCGGATTTCGAACTGACCAACGACGCGGCGCTGATTCAGGCCGAAGCACGCACACAGAACAGCCTGTCGCTGATGCTCGGCGCCATCGCCGCGATCTCGCTGCTGGTCGGCGGTATCGGCGTGATGAACATCATGCTCATGACCGTGCGCGAGCGCACCCGCGAGATCGGCATCCGCATGGCCACCGGTGCCCGTCAGCGCGACATCCTCCGCCAGTTCCTCAGCGAGGCGGTGATGCTGTCGATGGTCGGCGGCGTGACCGGCATTGTCCTCGCCCTGGCGATTGGCGGCGGCCTGCTGCTGGCCGACATCGCCGTAGCCTTCGCCCTGCCGGCCATTCTTGGCGCCTTCGCCTGCGCCGTGGTGACAGGCGTGGTGTTCGGCTTCATGCCGGCGCGCAAAGCCGCCCGCCTCGATCCGGTCAAAGCCCTTACCAGCGAATAATCCATGACCTTGCCCAGCCGCATCAGCCTGTTATCCCTGAGCCTTGCCCTCGCCGCCTGCAGCACCGCGCCCGCCCCCGAGGCCAACCTTCCAGCACCGTCGGCCTGGCAGGGCGGCAGTGAGGTTAATAACCACCCGCTGCCAAATGCCCGCTGGTGGCAGGCGTTTGCCAGCAGCGAGCTGGACGGTCTGGTCGAGCGCGCCCGGCTCAACAGCCACGACCTTGCCGGCGCTGCCGCACGGGTACGCCAGGCGCAGGCGCGAGCGGTGATTGCCGGCGCGCCGTTGCTGCCGGACCTGCAATACGGCCTCGACGCCAGCCGCCAGCGGCTGCTGCGTGGCGAGGGTAACGACCAGCTCGACGCCAGCAGCAGCGAGCGCACCAGCACCGCCTTCGATGCACGCTTGAACGCCAGCTACGAGGTGGACTTCTGGGGCGGTGTGCGCGCCGCTCGCGACAGCGCCCTGCGCGAGGTCGACGCCAGCCGCTTTGATCGGCACACCGTCGAGCTGACCATGACCAGCGCCGTTGCCGACAGCTACCTGCGTGGCCTGACCCTGCAAGAGCAACTGCGCATCGCCCGCCTCAACCTGGCCAACGCGCGCGATGTGCTCGGCGTGGTCGAGGCGCGCCAGGGTGCGGGGTCTGCCACCCGCCTGGAGCTTGCCCAGCAGCGCAGTCTGGTCGCCGCTCAGGAACGGCAAGTGCCGTTGCTCGAACAACAGTGGCAAGACAACCGCGTGACGCTAGCCACACTGCTCGGCGAACCGGTGCAGAACCTGCCGCAGACCAGCGCCAGCATCAGCGCCGTGCGCTGGCCGCAGATCGGCAGTGGTGTGCCCAGCGACCTGCTCGGCCGCCGCCCGGACATCGCCGCCGCCGAAGCACGCCTGGCCGCCGCCAGTGCCAATGTTCAGGTGGCCCGCGCTGCACTGTTGCCGCGGCTGACCCTGGGCGCCGAACTGGGCAGTGGCGCGCGCACCTTCGCCGACATCCTCGACAGCCCCTACTACACCCTGACAGCCGGGCTGATCGGGCCAATCTTCAATAACGGCCGCCTCAGTGCGGCCCGCGACCTGGCCACGGCCGAGCAGGAGGAACTGCTGGAGAACTACCGCAGCAGCATCGTTGCCGGCTTTGCCGATGTGGAAAAGGCGCTCAACGCGATCAGCGGGATAGACCGTCAGCGCCAGTGGCAGGATGAGGAACTCACCCAGGCCAGGCTGGCTTTCGATATCGCCCAACGCCGCTACAGCGCCGGCGCCGAAACCCTGCTCAGCGTGCTCGAAACCCAGCGCACGCTGTACCTGGCCCAGGACCAACAGGCGCAACTGCGTCTGGCCCGCCTGCAAAGCAGCGTAGCGCTGTACAAAGCCCTGGGCGGTGGCTGGCAGGTCGAGCAGTAGGCGAACGCCCGGGGCCGCGGCCCCAGGCCGGCTTCAGACGATATTCTTCAGCGACAAGTGCCGCGCATACCAAGGCCGCTGCGGCACCTTGCGCACCAACCCGGCGAGCGTGTCGTCTTCACCAAAAGTGATGCGCAGAGCCAGCTTCATGGTCTCTACGTCCATCTCCACCGACTTGCCCAGGCGCAGGCCGGGCGTGCTGCTGCAACCGTGAGTGTCCGGCCCCAGCCACGGATCGCCGACCTCGACGAAGCGTCCAGGCGCAAACCACTTCACCCCGCTCACCTCAAGCCGGCGCACCTGGCCCGGGTGCAGCCGCTCATGGGCCTGATACCAGTCCTCGATGCGCTCATCAATCCAGCCGTGAAAGCCCCAGAACACCGGGTTGACGTGGGATGAAAACGGATCGCCAAGAAAATCGTTGTCGGCACCGAACCAGCGCGGAGCAAAGTCGCTCGGATCGCGGGCAAACGGCACCGGAGCGCCGTTGCTTGGGTCGCGCGGAACCGAGGCCCAGCACATGTGCAGCCAGTCGTGCAGGGTCATTTCCATTTCCGAACCAAGCTCGCCCAGGCTGAGCCTGGCCAGGTACTGCGGGTCCTGATACTGCGACTCCCACACCTGGAAGTTGCTGCAGAACGTTTCGCTGGCCTTGATCGCTGCAACCCACTGGCCATACGGCTCGTCGCCCGGCGCCTGCCAGCTGGGCGGCACACAGCAGCCGTCGTGGTTCTCGTGGTAGCGGGCAAAGCCCTGACGGTCGAACTCGACGTTGGGCTGCGGCAGCGGAAACTGCTGCCAGGCGGGCAAGTCCTGCAACTGCCGCGCTGCCGCGAGCATGTGCCGGTGCATGAACAGGAAGTCGATACCCGAGCCATTGCGGTGCTTGCGTGGGCCGCGGGCATCGCGCTCCTGCTCACGTGGGCCGGGCTGCCAACCGAGCCCACGCAGGGCGTTGCGCTTTTCTTCGGGGAGCTTGTGCCACTGGTCGCGGGTGGCGTGCCAGAGCTGATGGAACAAGCGATGTTCGGGGCTGATCACCCAGGCCTGCATCGCCGCGTTGTACCTCAGGCGCTCACGTGCTTCGGGGAAACTGCGCTTGATCGCAACGAAGCGGCTGTCCGGCACCGGCAGGGTCAGCGAGCGGTCGACCCGTTGCAAGCGGCCACTGAGGCTGGCGTTGCCGGCATTGGCGAACTCGCCCCAGACCTCATCCAGGGTGGCGATGCACTCGTAGCCGGGGCCGCCGCGCAGGCTGATCAAACGCCAGCGCACCTGCCGCGAATTGGCCCCGACCAGGTCTCCGAGAATGCGGTAGGCGGCCACGCCGTCAGCGCGCAACTGCTCGCCGGTATCGACAAAACCACGCAGGCCACGGCCCTTGGTGGCGACGTCGATAAACGCCTGCACGCCCGTGAGTGGCAAGCCCTCGAGGCCGCCATCAACGCCCTCGAAGCGCAGGTCCCAAACACCGCGCATCTGCTCGGCGAGCACCTGGCCGGTGAAATCGGCAGGCTCCACCGTCGCTTCGCCGGGGGTAACGATGTCGTCGGCCGGGTCGTGGGTCAGCTGCCTGTGCGCGTAGTAAGCCGCCGTGCCAGTAGCCCCCGCCAGCGCCAGGCCAGCGATGAAGCCGCGTCGAGAAATGGTCATTGCGCCTCTGATCAAATGCGATGGTGCTGCAGGTGGTGTCCAAGCTAGAACGGATAACCACAGGTTGAATTTAACGCTCGGCCAGGCGCCGCCGAGCGGGCGACCAGCGCCCGCCCGCCGCAGCTGTCAGAAGCCTTCCAGCTCGGCCATCAGGTCGCTCAGGCGGTCGACCTTGTCGTCATCCAGCACACTGCCCTGCAGCCCTTCGACATACAGCGCCAGCTCCTCGACCGTGCTGCACTCGAACATTGCCCGCAGCGGCACGTTCAGCTGCAGCTGCTTCTGCACCCGCGAGGCGATCTGAGTGGCCAGCAGCGAGTGGCCGCCAAGCTCGAAGAAGTTGTCGCGCACGCCTACCCGCTCGCTGCCGAGCACATCGGCCCAGATCACAGCCAGTGTCGCTTCCAGCTCGCTGCGCGGCGCCAGGTAGTCCTGGCTGTGCTGAGCACCGATATCGATGGCTGGCAGCGCTTTGCGATCGAGCTTGCCGTTGGCGTTGTGCGGCAGGCTGTCGAACCAGCCCCAGTGCAACGGCACCATGTACTCCGGCAGGTCGCTGCGCAGGCGCTGTTTGACCTGTTCAAGCAAGGCTGCATCGGCAGTCACGCCGTGATGCGCCACCAGATAGCCGACCAGATGCTTACCGTTGACGCCCTCCTGCACACCGACGGCGGCGTCGCGGATCTCGCCTTGCTCATGCAGGCGTGCTTCGATCTCGCCCAGCTCGATTCGATAACCGCGGATCTTCACCTGGTGATCGATGCGGCCGACGTATTCGAGCACGCCGTCTACCCGGCGCCGGGCCAGATCACCCGTGCGGTACAAGCGCTCTCCCGGCGCGCCGTATGGATGCGGGATGAACGCCAGGGCCGTGCGCACCGGGTCGCCGACATAGCCGCGGCCCACCCCGGTGCCGGCCACGCACAACTCGCCCACTGCACCCAGCGGCACCAGGGTCTGTTCTTCACCCAGCAGGTACAGCCGGTTGTTGTCGGTCGGCGTACCGATCGGCAGGTAGCTGCCTTCGGTCGACGCTGCATCGACACGGAAGAACGCCACGTCATCCGAGCACTCGGCCGGGCCATAAGCGTTGACCAGGCCAATTGCCGGGTAGCGTTGCAGCCATTGCGCGGCCAGCTCGGGCGGCATCGCCTCGCCGGTCGGCAGCATCCAGCGCAGCCGGTCCAGGTGCTGCTCGGGGTTGGCGAGCATGCCCTGAATCAGCGACGGCACGCTTTCCAGCACGCTGATCCCGCTCGCCTGCACATGGCTGAGCAAGCCTTGCGGGTCATGCGCGATGGCGTTCGGCACGATCTCCACGCGGGCCCCGAACAACGGCGCGGCGAGGAACTGCCAGACCGAAATATCAAAACTTTGCGACGCGGTCTGGGCGATCACGTCGTGCTCGTCCAGCCCCAGATACGGCACCTTGCTCAACTGGTTGTTGAGCATGCCACGCTGCTCGACCATCACCCCCTTGGGCAAACCGGTGGAGCCGGAGGTGTAGATCACATAGGCGAGGTTGTCCGGGCCGCTGTAGACGCCTGGGTTATGGCTAGCCACGGCGCTGGCCTGAATTTCTTCCCACACCAGCAAGGTTGGCCGTACGGCACCGGCCAGCTCATCCAGCAGTTGCCGCGCCTGTTCGGCGTGGGCGGCGGTGCACACCAGCAGCGGCGTGCGGCTCAGCTCGACGATGCGTTGCAGGCGCGCCGCTGGCAGCCCGGGGTCGAGCGGCAGATAGCCCGCGCCGGCCTTGAAGCTGCCAACGATCATGCCCAGCAGCGGCAAGCCACGCTCGGCCAGCAGGGCTACGGGTTGATCGATGGCGACGCCCGCTGCGAGCAGCGCGTGGCCCATGCGGTTGGCGGCCAGGTTGAGCCCGGCGTAGTCAAAACTGGCCTCCAGGCAGCGCGCCACGACCCGCTGCGGATGGGCGGCGACGCGCGCTTCAAACAGCTCGACATAGCTCTGTTCAAGGCTGTAGGCATGCTCGCTGCGGTTGCAGTCTTCGAGCAGGAAGCGTTGTTCTTCAGCGCCGAGCAACGCCAGCGCGCTGACCTCGCCGTCAAAGCCCTCGACCAGCGCCAGCAGCAGGCGCTTGAATTCGGCCAGCAAGCGCTCGACCGTGGCGTGATCGAAATAGCGCTGGTCAAACGACAGATGCAGGCCTAGGTCATCACCGGGGTAGCACACCGCGGTCAGCGGAAAGTTGGTGTGGGTCCGGCCCGAGTCAGAGCTGGCGTTGAGGTGCTGGGCGTGGTCGAGCACGGCCGTTTCCACTGGCGCGTTCTCGAACACGAACAGGCTGTCGAACAGCGCCTGGCCCTTGGGCAGTTCGCTGCGCTCCTGGATCGCCACCAGCGGCAGGTACTCGTATTCACGCAGCTCCATGTTGCGCTCGAGCAGGCCCTGCAGCCACTGCCGCACACTTTGCCGCTGCCCCGGCGCCGGCAATTGCACACGCAGGGCCACGCTGTTGATGAACAGGCCAACCGTGCGCTGCATCTGCGGCATGCTCACCGGCCGCCCAGCCACGGTAACGCCGAAGACCACGTCGCGCTCGCCGCTGAAGCGCGCCAGCACCAGTGCCCAGGCCGCCTGGGCGAAGGTATTGATGGTCAACTGGTGGGCCTGGGCCAACTCACGCAGGCGTGCGCCCTGCTCGACCTGCAGCCGGGTATAGCAGTCGCCGACGATCATGCCGTTGCCGGCATGGTCGTGGCGCAGCGGTCGGTCGCTGGGCAGCGCCGTGGCGCGCTCGAATCCGGCCAGGTTGGCTTGCCACCACTGGCGCGCTTCATCGAGGTCCTGCCGTTGCAGCCAGCCGATGTAATCGCGATAGCGCGGCGGCACTGGCAGTTGCGCCTGGCGGCCCTCACCGAGCGCCTGATAGATCTCGAAGAAGTCGTTCATCAGCAACGAGCGGCACCAGGCATCGATCAGGATGTGGTGATTGCTCATCATGAACCAGTAACGCTCGTCGGCCACGCGCACCAGGCGCAGGAGGAACGGCGCCTGGCTGAGCAATTCGAAGCCCGCTTCGCGTTCCTGCTTGTGCAGCGCTTGCAGGCGTTGCTCCTGGGCCTCGTCATCCAGCTCGCGCCAGTCCTGATAGTCGACCGCGGTGTGGCCCGGCTTATGGATGATCTGCAGCATCGCTTCGCCGGCGCTCCAGCTGAACGAGGCACGCAGGGCTTCGTGACGGGCGACTACCGCCTGCCAGGCCTGGGCAAAGCGCTGCGGCTCGAGTGCGCTGTTGATGCGGTAGCGGTCCTGCATGTAGTAGATGCCGGTGCCCGGCTCGAGCAGGGTATGCAGGAGCATGCCCTCCTGCATCGGCGTCATCGGGTAGACGTCGTCGATTTGCGCAGCGGGTACGGGCAGGCTGTCGATCTGCTCCTGGCTCAGGTGAGCGAGGGGGAAGTCCGACGGGGTGAAGCTGCCGTTGCCATCGGCCAGGCAATGGGCAACCAGCGCCAGCAGTTCGCGGCGATAGTCTTCGGCCAGCGCGGCGATGGTGGCGTGCTCGTAGCGCTCGCTGCTGAAGGTCCAGCGCAGTTGCAGGGCACCGCCGTAAACCTGGCCATCGACGCTGAGCCAGTTGGGCAGCGCCGCGTCGAGGTCGTGGGCCAGGCCCGCCGGCGCATCCAGCGGCTGGAACAGCGCATGCGCATCGAACTGCTGGTCGAACTGGCCGAGGTAGTTGAAGGTGATCCGCGCCTGCGGCAGCGCTGCCATGCTTTCGCGGCTGGCGGCGTCAGCGAGGTAACGCAGTACGCCGTAACCGATGCCCTTGTGCGGCACCTGGCGCAGTTGTTCCTTGATGCGTTTGATCGAGCTTGCCTGGGCCTGATCGTGGTCGCCTGGCTCGATGGCCAAGGCCAGTGGATAGGCATTGGTAAACCAGCCGACGCTGCGGGTCAGGTCGAGGTCTTCGAACAAGCCTTCGCGGCCGTGGCCTTCCAGTTGCACCAGCACTTCGCGGTCGCCGCTCCAGCGGCACAGGGTGCGCGCCAGGGCGGTCAGCAGCAGGTCGTTGACCTGGGTGTGATAGGCCGCCGGCGCCTGCTGCAGCAGCTGGCGGGTTTGTTCGACCTCAAGGTTGATGCTCAGGGTCTGTGCATGTCGGTTGAGGTTGCCGCCCTGAGGATGATCACAGGGCAGCTCACGGCGCACGCCAGCCAGTTGCGTCTGCCACCAGCCAAGCTCATCGCGCAGCGAGTCGCTGCCGGCATAGGTAGCCAGGCGCGCTGCCCAGTCGCCCATGGCGTGGGTCTTGGCCGCGAGACTGGCGCCGCGGTACAGCGCCTGCAAGTCCTCGAGCAGCACCCGCCAGGACACGCCATCGACCACCAGGTGGTGGATAACGACCAGCAAACGCTGCTGGCCTTGTCCATCACTGACCAGCAAGGCGCGCAGCAGCGGCCCTTGCTGCAGGTCGAGGCTGCGTTGCACACCGGTATACAGCGCCTGGCAGTCGTCCAGATCGGCGACCGTTGCCGTCCACAGCAGTTGCTCGCTGGTCGGCTGTTGATACTCGCCGTGCCAGCGACCGTTCACCTGAGTGAAGCGCAGCCGCAAGCTGTCGTGCTGGACCAGCAACGCGGCCAGCGCCTGTGCCAGGCTCGCCGCCAGCAATGGCTCACGGACCTGCAACAGCACGGCCTGGTTCCAATGCTGCGGCTCGACCACTTCACTGTCGAAGAACCATTGCTGGATCGGCGTCAACGCGCTGCTGCCGACCCGCGCGCCCTGCTCGATCACGCTAGGCGCATCGCTGTGCCTGACCACCGCGGCGAGTGCCTGGATGGTTTGGTGCTGGAACAGGTCGCGCGGGGTGAACTGCAGCCCCAGCTGGCGGGCCCGGCTGACTACCTGGATCGACAGAATCGAATCGCCGCCCAGCTCGAAGAAGTTGTCCTGCACGCCAACTCGGGTGACGTTGAGCACCTCCCGCCAGACCTGCGCCAGTTGCTCCTCGAGCGCATTCGCCGGGGCTTGATAATGCAGCTGCACCAGCTCCAGATCCGGCGCTGGCAAGGCGCGGCGGTCGAGCTTGCCGTTGCCCATCAGCGGCAGCTGGGCGAGCAGCACCAGGTGTGCGGGGACCATATAGTCCGGCAGGTGCCGGCGGGCATGAGCCTTCAGCGCTTCGCGCAGATCGGCCTGGGTAGCCGCGTCGGCGTTGGCCTGAGCGCAGACCAGATAGCCGACCAGCTGCTTGCCGCCGGGCAAGTCCAGCGCCAGCACCACTGCCTCGTCGATGTCGGCGTAGGCTTGCAGGCGGCTTTCGATTTCACCCAGTTCAATCCGGAAGCCACGGATCTTCACTTGCTGGTCGGCACGGCCAACGTATTCGACCAAGCCATCAGCACGCAGGCGCACGCGGTCGCCGGTGCGGTACAGGCGGCCGCCGTCGCCGCTGAATGGGTCGGCGACAAAACGCTCGGCAGTCAAACCGGGGCGGTCGTGATAACCCTGGGCCAGGCCGGCGCCGCCGATGTACAGTTCGCCGATGCCGCCCTGGGGCAACAGCGCCAGATCGTCATCCAGCACGTACGCGCTACGAGCGCCGATCACTTGGCCGATCGGCACGCTGCCAGCGTCGGCCGGCAGGGTCGTCGGCGCCAGACACGCGAGCGGCATGACTACGGTTTCGGTCGGCCCATAGGCGTTGAACAGCTGCTGCGGAACAAACGCCTGGCGAATCCGCTGCAGGTGCTCGCCGGTCAGCGCTTCACCGCCGGTGATTACCAGACGCACTGGCAATTGCTCGGCGCTGCTGGCCAGGTACTGAGCCAGCTGGCTGCCGTAGCTTGGGGTAAAGCCAAGAATGTTCACCTGCTGCTCGCGCACCAGCTGGCAGATTTCCTCGGCGCCCCACTGTCCTTGCCCGCGCAAGACCACCCGCGCACCGCACAACAGCGGCGCCAGCAGGCGCTCACTGGCAGCATCGAAGTTGATCGAATAGAAGTGCAGCTCGCAGTCGTCGCTGCGCATGCCGAACGCGCTGATCACGGCCTGGCAATGCATGGCGATTTCGCCGTGGCTGACCACCACGCCCTTGGGCTGGCCGGTCGAGCCGGAGGTATAGATCAGGTAGGCCTGATGCTGCGCCAGGCTGAGGTTGGTCAGCGCTGCATCGCTGTAATCAGCCAAGGCTGCGGCATCATCCTCAAGGCACCAACGGCCGACAGTGGCCGGCAACTCGCCGAGCCGTTCGAACAAATCGCGCTGGCCGAGCAGCAGGCCGATGCGGCTGTCTTCGATCATGTATTGCAGGCGTTGCAGTGGGTATTCCGGGTC
>Ga0213828_1000926_pt1 | contig 26065 bp, 19 predicted proteins | sample MC6MC0897MG_FD_180664 | JGI IMG/M metagenome (GOLD analysis project Ga0213828, IMG submission 180664) | Enriched soil aggregate microbial communities from Iowa State University, Ames, United States - MC6-MC0897-MG | ecosystem: Environmental > Terrestrial > Soil > Unclassified | place: USA: Iowa... | reverse complement strand
CAAAATATTTCACACCGTTATCGAAAAATCACATAGGGGTGATATGTCTGTTTCGGCTGTCAACGATATGTATTATGCGGCAGGCTGGTCGGTAAACGCCGACCAAACGATTATAGAACACACTGGGGGCAATCCAAATTTCAGAACCGAAGTAGCCATACTGCTAAATGAACGAACAGCCGTCTGCTTGCTGAGCAATGGCGCAAATACCAATATAAACCTGGTACTAAAAGTTAAAGATATATTAGACGGCAATCTAACTCAGTCATATGAAATAAGCGGCACACAGCTTTTGGATATCATTTTGTCGTCTATCACTATTATTCTTTGCCTATTGGCCGTTCTGCTATTTCTCTTAGGATTACGCAGAAGGAAAACGAATGAGCGGCAGCCAATGACAAAAAAGAGAATAATCGTAACAGTTATTTTCCTGATCGCTACGATTGCCCTGGGTATACTGTGCTGTGCTTTCGATTGGTCAACGATACTTATTTGGCAAACATATAGTGTTCTTACAGCTTTGATTTCGTCAGCATTATTAACAGCAAGCATTACATGGTTTGTATACACTCACCGATAAAATACCTCGCTCCCAAGATAAACATAATGTTAAGTAATTAAATTTCAATTTATCGGTATGCTAATTTGAAAAACATAAGACACTTCGGTGTCTTTTTTAATATCATCTACAATTTTCCCAGTCAAACCTAATTACATTTTCTTCTTCAACTAACCTGCGCCGTTAGTTGAAGAAAAAGGGGAGAACAACGTCTCCTTCATAACTTCTTATAAACTTCTGCGTAAGCAACTTTCAGTTGTTCCCTTAATTGCTTGTTTTCTTCTTCTAACTTTTGATTTTTTCTTTTTAGAGATGCAATGAGGGCATCTTTATTGTTTTCGTTCATTTCTCGCTTCACTTGTTTTGGTGTAGGTACTTGTGATTGCTGATTTCGTAATGTTTCAATTCTCGAACGGAAGTCCTTATTGTTATATAAGGTTGCTTTTGAAACATCAGCTTCACTTGCTACACTGTTAAAGTTTATTTTCTCATTGGCTCTTATGAGCCTTTTAATAGCTTCATCTACCTTTTGAGAGGTATTGGCTTTACGATTGGCATGAATGGCTTTCAAATGTTCAGAACGGTCATATTCAGTCATTTTGAGCACCTAACTTTCTTTTCATTCGTTCTTGCCTTCCAAAGATGATATTTCCTTCTTGGAGGGTGTTTAAAATGTTTTGACAACGTTGTAAGTTTTTTTCGTTCTTCTCGGCAATATCTTCACGACCTCGCTGTTTCGCTATTTCAATAGCTTTTGTAGCTGTTTTGACATGTAGTTCATACTTTTGTTGATCTAACTCGGAAAAACCTACAGCTAAGTCCTTACAAGGTGTTTGATTGTCACCACAAGTTAAACATGGAGGTGCTTCCATATGAGGACAATTCCCATTCAGACGAGCATGGCACGTTCCATAAGGGTTGTCCATCGCATTGAGCTTATGGTCTTGCCATAACGCATCCAGTATATCGGTTGGTATATCTTCTCCTGTTTTTATTTCTTGCACGTCACCGTTTAAGTCGAAACTAAAAACGCCTTGTTTCATAACGGATTCAAACGCTTTTCTTTTCGTATTATCTAATAACTTGGCATAACGTAATGTCATTTCGGGGGATGCATGAGCTAATAACTCTTGTACCGTTAGAATGTCCGCACCACCATTTAACATTTTTACTCCGTATGTATGTCTGAATTGGTGGGGTTTGAAATGAAACAAGTTTCCATTTTCGTCTGTGATGTTCTTTATCTTGGCTAAAATATTTAGTTGTTTTCTTATGAAAATTTGGTCATAAGGTAAACCTTTTCGTTGACCTCGATAGCGTACAAAAATATATCCTTCGGGATTATTGTCTTGATTGCTAAGTTGATTTGATTTTTCAATTAAAACGGCAAGAATATTTGCTAATTCATCGTCTATTGGAATTCGATGCCCTTTTACATACGTTTTTTCAATATCTGTTTCAATCGAGTATTGTCCATTTAGTTTGACTAAACAATCATTAGTTAAATCTAATACATCAGATATTCTAAGACCTGTTTTAAACGCTACCCAAACAACTGGTTGAACATCTTTGTGCAAATCATCGATGTGAGTAAAAAGTTGCTCTAATACAAAGTCGGGAATATAATCAATTTGGTCAATAGATTTTTTTCGTAGTTTTGGTTTATCTTCGGGAAAAATCAATAGTCGTACATGGGTATCGGGAGCCATCTCATACTCATATTGTTGAATATCTTCAAGGAATTTTTGCAAAATAGATAGCGACATACTTACATGATGTTCGGGATGAACGTTACGGTGCTTTATATTGTTTTTAGCGTATTCATGTAAATATTCAATGTATTTTACGATGTGTGTTCGTTTTAAAGTCTTTATATCCTTCCATGTTAGTTCTAATGCAAAGATAAACGTAAAGAACTTTAGTAAATATTTTAGATACTTTTTAGCCGTACTCCATGAAAAATTATTTTTACTAATCAATCGTTGTTTGATATACTTCTTCACTTGCTCACGGATACTTTTGTCGATTTTTGAAAAATCAATGTAGTAATCCGAGAGGCTTTTGTTGTAATCAATACCGAATTTATCATGTAATACACGAACATCCCATCTATCTTTTTCCCATTCTTCTCGATGATCTGTGTATTGGAATAGGAGAGTGTAAACAGTTCTAAGAAAACTTGCTACTGGAGTTTTAATATAACTCTCGTAATCAAATCCATATTTTTTATTATAATGTGTCTTAATTCCTTTTTCATTCAACCAAAACAAATACTCCCGTTCTACTTTATCAATGTCTAAATCCAATAGGGAGGATAATTCAGGGTATTTTTCATTTAAGAACTCCGTCACTCTTCTTAATGGACTTTGACCCATAATTATATTTTTGATTGACCATAAATCATTAAACAATTGCTGATAATAAACATATTTCACTTCTAAATTGATTGAAGGATTAATGAATCGGAAATGAATATTTTTATTTGAATAATTATAGTTAACTACGATTTCTCCGAACTGCTCAATCTCTCCTATAACGTTTATGTTCCATTTGTCATTGATTAAGAAATATGCATCTTTTATTCGTTCAATTGAAACAGAGCCATCTTCTTGAATTGTTTTTTCAGGATAAGTTGAAAGTTCTCTTTGTAATCCTTCGTGAAAACCTATTTCTTCTACCCGAACATTCTTGATTTGCTTCATCCCATCACTCCTTTCCGTCATTTTTCTTTAGGTTAAATTCAGATTGAGCCTTTTGCCAATCTTCCCGAATATCTTCATCCGAAGGATGGAGGTATAGGTTCATTGTTGTTTGAATTTGAGCGTGACCTAATCGTTCTTGCACTTGTTTAATATCTTTTGTTTTCTGATAGTAGATGGTAGCGTGTGTATGGCGAAATAGATGTGGGTGTAGGTTTATCCCTGTTTTCTTTTTCAAACGCTTAAATAGAGATTCTACGTTCCAATATTCCATCGGTTTCCCCACATCTTTTCCTCGGAGTTTTACAAAAACAAAGTTTGTGTCCAATTCTAATTCATCCAGCACTTCATACAAATAGTCGTCATATAAATCCATCAAGGATTGTGATACATAAATTTCTCGCTCTCCTGTCTTTAACCTCGCACCATTTTCTAATTCCCCTCGATCTACTAGACGAATCCGATGCCCCTTGCCATGATCGAAAACAAAATCCTCCATGAAAAGAGCGAGAGCTTCCCCAATCCGCAATCCTGTTTCAAATAACAGTTGAATTAAGAATCTATCTCGGATATTGGTGGTTGCTTCTACTACTTGCTGCACTTGTTCTTTTGTGAGTGTATCTACTTTTTTTCGTGGTTCTTCTAGTTTCAGAATGTTTCTGATAGAAGGCTTGTCCTTATTTACATGATGTAAAAAACTTTTGTAATGTGAGTGTCCCCCTGTAAACACTTGCTTCATCAGTTTTTCCATTATGTCATTTTGCACTTCTTCATTGCGATAAAGGTAGTCATAGAAGTTTGCTATCACTGTAATGGTCAGGTTAATTGTTTTTTCCGTTCGTTTTGCTTTCTCTTGTTGAAGGGGCGTAACAGTTGAACTTTGATAAGGGCTTCTTAACCATCCCACAAAATCAGCTAAATCCTCTAATCGAATGAACTTGTAATCTTTCTCCTTTTCTTCTAAATAGGTATAAAAATGTTTTAAGGAATAGCAATATGTTTTTTGCGTATTCGGACTTTTGCCTGTCTGATCTAAATACTTTAAATATTTCATGACAGGTAGAACAGGAAAGCCATTCCGATCAAGTAACATATACCGTTTTGTATGATCTTCTAAAATAACCTCTTGGATACGAATTTTCCCCACCGCCTATTGAATAGTAGTTTCTAATTAATCGAATGAACGTTCATAACCATATATGATACTTTTTATACTAGCTATTTTATATAGAGTTAAGTAATTTGTTATAATAAAAAATAGAGAATAACTGTTCATATATTGAACATTTTATTCTCTATTAATTATAGTCTGTTTAATGTAACGGATGAAGTGCTACTTTTTTGTAGCGCTTGGGGAAGGGGGGATACCTAAGCGAAACGAAGCTACAAATCGAGTAGAAAGGTAACCTTGCAAAGTGAAAAGTTAGAAGAAAGAAAACGGGCGAAAAAAAGTGCGACTTGAGCGAACGAAGATGCAATTTAAGTGGGAAAGAAACTCAACCAAAATAGTAGAAGGACTCGAGCAGAAGAGAGCCTAAAGTGCCCTATCCGATCGAAAAAGGGACTAAATCAGATCACATCTTTTGGCAACCTGATCAAAAAAGGACTAATCCGGATCACTACTTCTAGCAACCCGATTAAAAAGGGACTAAACCAGATCACATCTTCTGGCAACCCGATTAAAAAAGGACAAAACCTGATCACTTCTCCGGGTAATCTGATCAAAAAAATGGCATAACCGGATCATATTTCCCGGCTACCCAATCGAATAATGGCTTTACCAGAGCGCATGCAGTTGCCACTTATGCAAACCCTTTTACCATGAGCTATTTATTTTACTTTCAATCCATCTAATACAATAGTTGTGAATTGCGCCATTTCAGTAGCTAAATCGAAGTCTTCATTATGAATTAACCAATCATAAACATTTGCACGCATACAACGTCGAATAATTGTTTGCATTTGAGTAACCTTCAAATCTTGACGGAATTCCCCTAGTTCAATACCTTCCTCGATATAACTATTCATGATTTGGAAAATTTTCCGCTGTGGACTAATTAAATAATGATCTTGTTCCACTTGATTTGTCATCGCAGCAGTATACATTGTTCTCAATAAATCTTTTCCTACGACATTGGTTAAGTACTTCATTTGTTCTTGATAAAGTAATAGAATTTTTTCACTTGCTGGTAAGGTACGATCAATATTTTTTTCCACCGTGCTATAAAAATTATCAAGCTCTTTAAATTTCTCTAAAATAACATCGTATTTAGATGGGAAATGAGTGTAAAACGTTCCCTTCGATACATTACATGCTTTAGTAATTTGTTCAATAGACACATATTCAAATCCATGCTTATTAAATAGCTCTAATGATGTTTTTAGTAATTTTTCTCGTGTTTCTAAAGCTTTTTTTTGTCGACTAGTTAATGAATTCATATTTCGCTTATTCCTCCGTATTTAAGGCTCATCTCCATAACGTATGGTTGATTTCCGTTCCGACTGTGCGCTTTCCTGGGGGTGTCCGATGAGCCGCTTCGCTTCGCTCCAGGGTCTCGGGCCAACAGATGTTTTTTGCGCGAAAGCGTAGCGGCAGCAGCACCGATGTTGGTCACGAAGGCGTTATCACAGGATGTGATGCTCTTAGTCTTCGTTCCTCTATCGCTAATCCCCAAGGAGTCGCCCAGTCGGAACGAAGATCAACTTATATACATAGCAACCGCTTTAACAAATGCTATCCCAACGTTTAGTGATGAGTCTATATATTTGTAAACAATCAGATTCGAATTTCCCAATACTGTATATATTCTACATATAGCGCCAATTTTCCTTGTAAAAAAACACGAATCGCAACATGTCGATTCGTGTTTTTTCTTATAAAAGGCTATATAGTTTAATGTTTTCGTTTTTATCAGCAAACCAACGCATGGCAAATTCGTTTTCAAATAAGAAAACAAGATTATCAAAACGGTCTTTAACAAGCATTGAACGCCCTGAAGACATTGATTCTTTAACATCCTCTTCATTTTCAATCCAGCGTGCAATTTTTGAACCAATTGGTTCCATCCTCACTTCAACATTATATTCGTTTTTCATACGATGCTCAAAAACTTCAAATTGTAATTGACCAACTGCTCCAAGAATAACTTCTTCTGTATGCAATGTTTTATAATATTGAATAGCGCCTTCTTGCACTAATTGTAAAATCCCTTTATGGAATTGCTTAGATTTCATTACGTTTTTCGCAGTTACTCGAACGAATAGCTCTGGCGTGAACTGTGGCAATTTTTCAAATTGGAATGTCTTTTTACCACCTACAACTGTGTCACCAATTTGATAAGTACCTGTGTCATATAAACCGATGATATCACCAGCAACAGCTTCATCTACAGTTTCACGGTCATCAGCAAGGAATTGTGTTGATTGTGTCACTTTGAATGATTTACCTGTACGAGATAAAGTCATGTTCATGCCACGCTCAAATTTACCAGATACGATACGTACAAAGGCAATACGGTCACGGTGAGCAGGATTCATATTCGCCTGAATTTTAAAGATGAAACCTGAAAACTCCCCATGCTCAACTGGATCAATAAATTGTTCATCCTCAGTAATACGAGGCTGTGGTGTTGGTGCAAATTGTAAATATGTTTCAAGGAATGTTTGCACACCAAAGTTTGTTAAAGCTGAACCGAAGAAAACAGGTGTTAATTCACCACGACGAATTTTTTCTTCAGAATACGCATTACCCGCTTCGTCGAGTAACATTATGTCGTCCATCGCTTGTGAATAATAAGAAGTCACTTTCATTGGGTGCTCGATTGCAAGTTCCCCATTATCATCAATTGGCAAGAAGCGTTCTTCTTCTTCCGTACGGAATTGCTCGATACGTTTATTGTAACGATCATAAATACCTAAAAACTCTTTACCCATACCAATTGGCCAGTTCATTGGGTATGCGTTAATGCCAAGTACTTCCTCAAGCTCTTCAATCAGCTCAAGTGGCTCTTTCCCTTGACGGTCTAGTTTATTGATAAAAGTAAAAATCGGAATACCACGCATTTTACAAACTTTGAACAGTTTTAAAGTTTGTGCTTCAATACCTTTAGCGGCATCGACAACCATGACAGCACTATCTACAGCCATTAATGTACGATACGTATCCTCCGAGAAATCTTGGTGACCAGGTGTGTCCAAAATATTGACACGTGATCCGTTATAATCGAATTGCATAACTGAAGAAGTTACAGAAATCCCACGTTGCTTTTCAATTTCCATCCAGTCAGAAGTTGCAAACTTACCTGTTTTTTTCCCTTTTACTGTACCGGCATCACGAATCGCGCCACCAAATAGTAAAAGCTTTTCTGTAATCGTCGTTTTCCCAGCATCAGGGTGACTGATAATGGCAAAAGTTCGACGTGATAATATATCTTGTTCTAAATTTGAATTCATCTCGTCATTCTCCTTTTTTCATACTTAATAATAATAAAAGAAGACTCGCCTTTCGCACAACCTTTTTACATGAAATCTCCAAAAAAGAGGTTCTTCTTAAAATAGAACCCAAAAGAAAACCCTTTAGTTATTACTAAAAGGGTTCTCTGAATGTCTTGAATTTATCACATTGTTGCATGTATGGCGGTCTCACATTCAAGTAGGCTCTACATACGGCACTAAGAGCAGCTTAATTGCAGATAATAGCTATTATACGAATTTTAAACGGCCCGCTTCTATTGCAATTTCCGCATCACTATGAGGATATTTTGTATTCTCAATAATTTGATAATCTTCATGACCTTTACCAGCAAAAATAATCAAATCTCCTGGTTCAGCAACTTCTATCGCATGACGTACTGCCTCAGCACGATCTCCTATACATGCAAAATTTTCATGTAACATCCCTTTGGCAAGATCACCTGTTATACTATCGTAGTTTTCATAACGTGGGTCATCTGTCGTCAAAATAACGTATTCAGCAGCTGATGCCTTTTCTGCCATTGCTGGACGTTTCGATTTATCACGATTGCCACCTGTGCCAACTAGGAAAATAAGCTTGCCTTTTTTATATGGTTGAGCTGAAGAAATCGCTTTTTCAATTGCGTCAGGTGTATGTGCATAATCAACAAAAATCTGCACTGGTAAATCTGAGCAAACTTTTTCCATACGTCCCTTTACTGATGGTAATTGCTCAATTTGTTCAATGATTGTTTCCATTGAATAACCACGGCCATAAAAAGCAACCATAGCAGCAAGTACATTGTATATATTAAATTCCCCGAGTAAATTCATTTGTACATGATATATTCCCTCTGACATTTCAACGTCAAAAGATGTCTTGTAATCATGATACTCACAGTTAATAGCACGGAAATCAGCTGTTTCATTATTTAAACCATATGTCCATACTGGAAATGGTGTCATCGCTGCATAACGCTCTGACCAAGCATCATCAGCATTTAACACAACAAATTTATTCTTTTCTAAGTCTTGTCCAAGTTGAGAGAATAATAAGCCCTTCGCATGACCATATTCCTCCATCGTACCATGGAAATCAAGATGATCATGTGAAAGATTTGTAAAAATAGCTACATCATAATCTACACCAGCCAGACGTCCAAGTGATAAACCGTGCGAAGATACTTCCATAGTCATTAATCGGCAGCCTTCCATTTTTGCACGGAAAATCATTTGTTGCGTCGACAATGCATCACTCGTAGTATTTGCAGATTCATATAAAATACCATTTAAATTAAAGCCGATTGTTCCTGTTAGTGCTGATTTCTCGCCCATCCCATGCATGATGTTTTGAATAATACCAGTTACTGATGTTTTTCCATTTGTCCCTGTTACACCAATCATTGTCATATCCTTAGATGGATAATCAAAAAACTTTGCAGCTAGCAGGCCAACTGCTCGGTCCGTATCTTTCACAATCACCTGTGCAATAGTTTCTCCTAATGGTAATTTTCGTTCAGTCACAACGATTGTTGCGCCACCTTCAACCGCTTTCTGTGCATAGTCATGACCATCCACTGTATAACCTTTTATACAAACAAACATACTATTTGGTTGCACACTTCGTGAATCAATGACAATATCACTTACTTGGTCAGGTAATACTCCAATTATTTTTTTCAAAGGTAATGCACTTAACAATTCCTCTGCATACATTTCATAGTCCTCCAATCAATCTCTACACTCATTTCGTCATTTGTTGTTTTTTCGACAAAAAATGACAATATGAATACCCCCACATTCTATTGAATTTATTTTACTACTTATTCATCCATAAATAAAATGCCTCTTAGGACGTTTTTTCGATGAAAACGCTATCATTTTGATATATCTTAAATATTTCACTGAAATGTACCTAATTTATCAAAAATCGGCATTTATCGACAACTGTATTTTTTAATTGGAAGCTATATATCTGGAGAGCTTGTTTAAATGTCACGACTAAAAGTGAGGTGTCGAAGACCTTTTGTGTCCCGACACCTCATTCTTTACTATTTCATAAAAGTTCGTACAAGCTTAACTTTTTGTTTATACGGAGGAAATAGAATATTCGTCTCTACCTTTGAAGATTTTTTTAATATAGATTTTGGGTGAGTAAAGTTATCAAAACTTGCCTTCCCGTGATACGCTTTTACCCCTGATGAACCAACACCGCCAAATGGTAAATGTAAATTCCCAACATGTGTAATCGTGTCATTAATACATCCGCCACCGAATGGTAATTCCTCTAAAAAGTACTGAATAGCTTTCTCATGCTCTGAGAAAAAATATGCCGCTAAAGGCTTTGGTAACTGACGAATTTGGTGAATAGCAAGCGGCAAATCATCATACAACATCACAGGTAAAATCGGACCAAATAGTTCATCCTGCATTGAAGGATTTGACCATTTCACATATTCAACAATTGTAGGCTCAATATATAAATCATCTCGATCTGTTCTACCACCAAACGTAATTGCATCACGTTCTTCCGTTATTATTTGCTGTAATCGATCAAATTGTCTTAAATTCACAATACGACCATAGTCAGGGCTTTTTAATGCATTTTTACCATAGAAGGCACGAAGCGTTTCTTTCAATAATTTCATAAATCGGTCATAGACATCTTTATGGACAAGGACATAATCTGGTGCCACACAAGTTTGTCCGGTATTTGAGAATTTACCCCAAGCAATTCTTTTCGCTGCTACTTCTAAATTGGCTGTTTGATCGACAATTGCCGGACTTTTCCCACCAAGTTCTAAGGCAATCGGTGTTAATCGTTCTGCAGCTGCCTTTGCAACAACCTTCCCAACTGCCACACTTCCTGTGAAAAATATATAGTCAAAGGATGCATGAATAAGTGCCGTCACTTCTTCTTTTTCTCCTTCTACAACACGCACATAGGAAGGACTAAACGTTTCTTCAATTATTTTTTTAACAATTACTGCTGTATGCACAGATGTTTCGGATGGTTTTACAATAGCCGTATTGCCACCAATAATTGCACCGATTAATGGCTCCATTACGAGCTGGAATGGATAATTGAATGGGCCAATAATTAATGTCACTCCATATGGCTCTCGAACAATAAAGCTTTTCCCCATCTGAAATTGAATTGGTGTTTTTACAACTTCTGGTTTCATCCATTCTTCAACATGCTTTACCATATAAGAAATACTATCTAAAACAATACCAACTTCTGTTGCATATGCCTCAAACTCACTCTTTCGTAAATCTAAATGTAAAGCATTCAAAATTTCTTTTTCATATTTTAAAATTGATTTCTTCAGATTTATTAATTGCTCTTTTCGAAATTTTGTACTCTTAGTCGCTCGTGAAAAATAAAATTGACGCTGTTCTGTAATCATATTCTCTACGTCTTGTGGCGTAAAATTCATCATAAAGCACCCCTTTTTTAAAAATGGCATACATAGTTTTTTCATTTTGAAACAAACTATCTTTGTCTATACGATACAACATTGAAAGCAAAAATTCCTCTTTCTTATATTAGTTATGAGGTGATGAGGTAATGAATGTAGCTAAGATGGTTTGTGATTTTTGGAAATTTACAACTACATATTGAAAAAGAAACGGGGGCGTAGATGAATGACAACAACAACAGGAACTTGGTGGGAGTCTATTTTTTCTGGACCATTAGCGCACGGTATTAGTGAAGAAAAATTATTGCTATTGCAAGATGAGGCTTTCTTATATCTCTCTACAACATCAGTTGAGAAAAACCAAGAACTTGATACAAATTAAAAATAGCGCATTATAGGCGGTTATTTCCTATAATGCGCTATTTTGTAGACTTGATACTTATTTCTCTTAAATGTATTTTTAGCCGTCAATTTTCTACTGTGCTCGCTCTATCGTCTCATTTGCGACAACGATTCCCAACTTTTAGTGATGGATCCTTTTTAGTTTACTAATACAATTTGCTGTAACTGCTTTAATTCTACGTCAAGTCGATTGATCGCTTCATCCTCGATGGCAAAGCTTCCATCTTCAAGCCGAATGATTTGTTTATCCACAATATATACCGAATGCGAAATAGTGGTAGCTCCTAGTACAGCTAAAATTGGTTTCAATGCATATTCTAACGCAAGTAAACGCCCGATAGAACCTCCTACAGCAATTGGTAAGATTATCTTTCGATGCAATGCTTTTTGTGGCAACAAATCTAAATAAGTTTTCAAAATCCCTGTATATGAAGCTTTATAAATGGGCGTTAATAGTACGATAATATCTGCTTCTTCCACCTGTTTATTTTCTAAAATGATGACTTCACTTGCAAAATTTGCTGTAATTAAATCTTCTGCAGGTAATTCATGCACATAATTTGTATGTACCTCTATTCCTTGTGTTTTGAAATAGTTCTCTACCTTTTCATGAATCGCCGTAACGCGTGAATTTCTCGAATTGCTGCCATTAATAATAACTGCTTTTGTCATATTAGCCACTCCCTTTAAGCTATCTATTTGCCTCTAAAAAATTAAAAAAGCCTCTATGTTTACAGACGGGTGCATATCCCGTTACGTAAAATAGAAGCCTCTAGATGTCTAGTCAACTCAAGTTTTAATACCAAGTAATCTTATGAATTTAATTTAACATACTAACTTGTAAAGTCAATAAATTTTAAACTTTTATTGATGAATGGCTTTGTCAAAAAAAGCTTTTGCAGCATCCCCAATATGCTCTGAAACTGTAGGGTGTGGGAAAATCATATTTGCGAGCGTATGGACAGTGCCTCCAGCATTTTTAGTAGCTAAAATAGCATTTAACATTTCTGTTGCCCCATCAGCAACAACACATGCTCCTAAAATACGTCCTTCCTTTTTCGTTGCAATAAGCTTAATAAAACCTCCTGTATTCCCTTCCATTAATGCTTTAGGATTTGTCTGTAAAGGCATTTGAGTCACCGTATAAGGTTCTTCAACCTGCTCTTCCAGTAAACCAAATGTTGCAATTTCAGGATGTGTATAAACACAACGAGGAATCAACGTTTGATCAATCAGTGCCGGCTTATTTCCTAAAATATGATCCACAACATGAATTCCCTCTGCACTCGCTGAGTGAGCTAGCTGGTAACCACCAACTAAGTCGCCAATGGCATATATGTGTGGCTGACTTGTTTCAAGATGCTCATTGACAGCAATCAATCGACCATCGAATGCTAGACCAAGCTGCTGAGCGATTTCTGTATTTGGACGTCGACCTGTTGCAAACAAAAGATTTTCATATGTATAAATGCCTTTAGATGTATGAATTTCGTTACCATTAAAATGCTCGAATTGAAAATCTGTTACAAGCTCAATACCCAGCTTTTCCATCTTTTCGCGAATAACCGGTCGTGCATCCGGTTCTTCTGTCTGTAAAATATCTTCACTATGATTTAGCATCGTCACCTTCGTTCCTAGTGGTGCCAGGCTAAATGCCATCTCCACAGCAATAACGCCACCACCAATTATTGTTAACTGCTTTGGCAACTCCTCAATATCAAAAAACGTATCCGTTGTAAAATATGAAGACGTCTCTAAACCTTTAAATGGCGGGACAAATGGTTTACTTCCTGTTGCTAAAATGATATCCGTTGCAGTAAAGGACTCACTTCCAGCAGTTACAGTTAAATCCTTAGCTACTGCTGCTTCTCCTCGATAAAAGGTAATTTGATTGCTCAAAATATAATTCTCAATATTCGTTAAAAGCTCATCAACAATAGCATCTTTACGTTTCATTAATCGCGGGAAATTCACATGTACTGTAGGAGTTTCAATTCCCCAGTCATTACCACGTTTTATTTCCTGAATAAGCTTGCTATGCTCCAATAAAATTTTCGAAGGAATACAGCCGACATTATAGCAGGCTCCCCCTACTTTATCGCGCTCCACTAAAGCGACCTTCTTGCCGCATTTTGCTGCATGAATGGCTGCCACGTATCCCCCTGGACCTGCGCCAACAATTGCAATATCAAATTTTTCCACGAAATTCACCTCATTTACCACCATATCATTTACAAAATTTGAATGCAATGCCATATAATTGGCTCATCACCATAACGTGTGGTTGATTTCCGTTCCGACTGGGCGCTTTGTTGCTGTCGCTTCGCTTTCGCACAGATAAAACATTTGCCGCTGACGCTTCGCTTTCGCGCAGAGCAGAGCTTCCTGGGGGCGTCCGATGAGCCGCTTCACTCGCGTTGCTCGCTCCAGGGTCTCGGGCCAACACGATGTTGGTCACGAAGGCGTTATCACAGGATGTGATGCTCTTAGCCTTCGTTCCTCTGACGCTGATCCCCAAGGAGTCGCCCAGTCTCCACTCCAATCAACTTATATACAAGGCATACGTCTTAACAAATGTCACCCACAACTTTTAGTGATGAGCCATATAATTTGCAGGAAATTTAGCAACATTTTATCTACTTCAAGCTGTTATCATAAAAGGAAAATTTGTATGGCCTCAGATATTTTTATTGTCAATCAATCATACCTCAGCATCATTGCGTCTGGAATCGGCTGAAGGCATGAGTCCAACAGATGTTTTTTGTTAAAACGTTAAGGTACAACATTCAAAAATCTCTCATTATTCTTTATTGAACAACGAGAGACTTAAATTTTCACCATGATGGATGAAGTATTTCATAGAAAATCTAAAGCAAAGGTTTTCGATAGGGTACCGTACCTTTACGCGGATATTTACTGTGCTTTCGCGGATATTCCCTTGCTCCGCGGGTTAATAAATATTTCGTTGCCAAAAGCGTTGCTGGGCAATGGCATCTACAAATTTTTTAGCGAAATCTTTGTTGCCAGTTGCCAACACAATTCCTGGTCCTACATTAGCATTGGACATATTAAAAAATATAGTACCAGATGTGGCAATGCCGATCGGTTTATAATGTCTATACGCTTCATTAATATAATTTACAATATACGAATTAAACTTTGCCTGATTGTTTGCCTTTACACCTACAACATATAATGAATCAAATAGTACCGCATCCGTCGTAATAAATGTGTCACTTGCTGTTAACTGTACGCCATCACTGCTAGTAACGACCCCTAATCTGTCAGAAATAATATTGTACCGAACACCTTGTCTTGTTAAATATTTCAGCACTTCTCCGACTTCATTTGCGTCAAATCCATCACCTATTAGTACACCTACTTTAAGTGTTTGTGGCACTTTTACTGTATTAGCTTGGCTAAGTGCAGGTGATGATAACGTGACATTTATTTGCTCCCCTTTTGGCCGATTAACACCAATATTATCAGCTACAGTTGTTGCCATTGCTTTATCCACTCGAACGAACATATCAACAACCTGTTGGCGTACTGACTTACTTTTCACCTTCCCTACCTCAAAGCTGAAGGCATCGATGATATGTTGTTTTTCAGGAGGTGACATACTATTCCAAAAAAGCCTTGCCTGTGAGAAATGATTATCAAAAGATTTACTGCGTGCTCGTGTAATCCGTCCTTCAACCTTTTCTTCATAATGGACATAGCCGCCCTCCCTTGCAGTAGAGGTAGAAGGTGTATTATTTGCGAGAGAATTTTTATGATAGCTTACTCTCCCAACATTAATAGTTTGTCGACTAAAGCCATTGCGTTGATTATTATGAATTGGACACACAGGTCGGTTAATTGGTATTTCACTAAAGTTTGGTCCACCTAATCGTATGAGCTGTGTATCTAAATAAGAAAATAGCCGTCCTTGTAGAAGTGGGTCATTTGTAAAATCTATGCCTGGCACAACATTTCCGGGATGGAAGGCGACTTGCTCTGTTTCAGCAAAAACATTATCTACATTGCGATTCAATGTCATTTTCCCAATCTTTTTAACTGGCACTATCTCCTCCGGCCAAAGCTTCGTTGCATCCAATATATCAAAATCAAATTTAAATTCGTCCTCTGGCTCAAGCATCTGTATACCAAGCTCATATTCTGGATAATCGCCAATCTCAATTGATTCCCACAAATCACGTCGGTGAAAATCTGGATCCTTTCCAGCAATAATTTGCGCTTCATCCCAAACAAGTGAATGAACACCTAGCACAGGCTTCCAATGAAATTTCACAAATCTGGACTTTCCTTTATCATTGACGAAACGGAAAGCATGAACACCGAAGCCTTCTATCATTCGAAAACTTCTAGGTATTGTTCGATCAGACATATGCCACATAATCATATGTGCAATTTCCTGATTGTTCGCCACAAAATCCCAAAATGTATCGTGCGCTGAAGCTGCTTGTGGCATTTCATTGTGAGGCTCAGGCTTTACCGCGTGAATTAAATCAGGAAATTTAATGGCGTCTTGAATAAAAAAGACAGGTATATTATTACCAACTAAATCATAATTGCCTTCATCCGTGTAGAATTTCGTCGCAAACCCACGAACATCTCGTGCAGTATCCATCGATCCTAAGCTACCAACTACAGTCGAGAATCTGACAAAAACAGGTGTTTTCTTATTTGGATCCTGTAAAAAGCCCGCCTTTGTATATTCTTTCATCGACTCATACAGCTCAAATTCCCCATGTGCAGCAAAGCCTCTCGCATGTACAACACGCTCTGGAATACGTTCATGGTCAAAATGTGTCATTTTTTCTCGAAAATGAAAATCCTCCATAATGGTTGGCCCACGAACTCCAGCCTTCAACGAATCCTCATCATTCGAAACTTTTAGCCCCTGATTCGTTGTCATCTTTTTTCCTTCATTATCGACACGAAACGGCTCTAGCTGCTGATCCTTTGCATTCTCATCTGAATTTTTGCGCTGATTCGACTTAGAATTATCCACGCAATCCCCTTTCATTCCAATACTCATAATTCTCAATATACACTATATGTTTTTTTGGAATAAACATGCTTCAAGATTGTTGCTATAGCAGAAATACGACCGGCACTAAGGGCATGCCGAAAAGTGGAGGTTTCAAAAAAAGTCCGCTAAACAGTGACTTAAAGTTACTATCGAAGTGGTTATAGAATAATTTCTATTAATAAATAAAACCTTGATTGGCAAATGAAGTAACCCCAAAAGTTAAATTGTTTGTCTAACAATCCGGGATCTGCCTCAAATTAGCCTATCAAGGTTTTTTATCACTATTCAGCTATCTTTTAAATCCAACCTATTAATCTAATTATTTAAACGCTTGAGCAGCTGTCACAGCTTTTTTCCAGCCTGCATAAATTTCCTCACGAAGTGATTCATCCATATCAGGTGTGAATTGACGTTCTAAATTCCAATACTCACTAATTTCATCTGTTGATTTCCAGAAGCCAACTGCTATCCCCGCTAAATATGCAGCACCTAAAGCAGTTGTTTCGTTAATAACCGGACGATCAACGGGAACATTTAATAAGTCTGCTTGGAATTGCATTAAGAAATTGTTTGCAACAGCGCCACCATCTACACGTAATTTTGTTAGTGGAATATTTGCATCTGCTTCCATTGCGCTAAGTACGTCTTTTGTTTGATAAGCTAATGATTCTAATGTTGCACGTACAAAATGTTCTTTAGATGTACCACGAGTTAAACCGAAGACAGCACCTCGTACATCAGAATCCCAATAAGGCGTTCCTAAACCAACGAATGCAGGAACTACATAAACGCCATCAGTCGACTCCACACGTTCAGCATATTGCTCAGAATCAGTAGCAGAGCGGAACATTCGTAAGCCATCGCGTAACCATTGAATAGCAGAGCCAGCTACGAAAATACTTCCTTCTAAAGCATAAGTAACCTTACCATCTAAGCCCCAAGCTAGCGTAGTTAATAAGCCATTCTCTGATTTTACTGCCTTTTCACCAGTGTTCATCAACATAAAGCAGCCTGTACCATAAGTGTTTTTTACCATGCCTTCTTCAAAGCAAGCCTGACCAAATAGAGCAGCTTGTTGATCACCCGCAGCCCCAGCAATCGGAACAGCAGAACCGAAGAACAGAGCTTCTTCTGTATAACCATATACTTCTGAAGAAGGGCGAACCTCTGGAAGCACGGAAGCAGGAACGCCTAAAATATTTAATAACTCCTCATCCCATTTTAAATCATAAATGTTATACATTAATGTACGAGAAGCATTTGAATAATCCGTTACATGTACTTTACCACCAGTCAACTTCCATATTAACCATGTATCAATTGTGCCGAATAGTAAGTCCCCTGCTTCTGCTTTTTCACGAGCACCTTCAACATTGTCTAAAATCCATTTTACTTTTGTGCCTGAGAAATATGCGTCGATTAATAAACCTGTTTTATCACGGAATAAGTCATTGTAACCATTTGCTTTCAATTCTTCACAAATAGCATTCGTTTGGCGTGATTGCCATACAATTGCATTATAGATTGGCTTCCCTGTAGTTTTATCCCAAACAACTGTTGTTTCGCGTTGGTTTGTAATACCGATCCCAGCAATTTGATTTGAATCAATATTTTTTGCAGAAAGCGCTGTAGCGATACAAGACAGAATGGATGACCAAATTTCTTCTGCATTATGTTCAACCCATCCAGATTGTGGGAAATGTTGTTGAAATTCTTGTTGTGCACTATGGAGAATGCTCCCTTTTTCATCAAACAAAATAGCACGTGAGCTTGTTGTACCTTGATCTAAAGCTAAAATATATTTTTTTTCTGACATCGGTCATACCTCCAAATATTTTTTAATTTCTTTCAGCAAGTGTTTTGGTAGCGAAAGCGAAGCGTCAGCTACAATTATTTTCTGTAGCGAAAGCGAAGCGTCAGCTACAATTATTTTCTGTAGCGAAAGCGAAGCGTCAGCTACAAAAGTCCCCTACCTCTATAGGTGGTGAGATGAATGCGGATTTAAGCTACTTTTCAGCGGATGTCACGGAATCGGAAAGGAGTTCTTAAAGGATGTTAGCCTAAAATCATCGCATCCATGCGATAACGGCTAACTGACCTGCATCGGTGAAAACGCCACGTCCTGTGGCATTACCGAAATGACCGACATCGTGTCGGCCCTCGTGCAGGCCTAAGCACAAAGGCGATTTCGGACGCAATTATGCTGAGGCATAATGATTTACGCTTCACTTTTAACATTTTTCACTGTCATTTGAGCACCGATAAAAATAATAGCTACGATAATAGCAAGCAACCAGAATGCAATACTATTTTTCCCCTCAAAAATTTGTTGGAAAAATAGGGCACCGAATGTACCACCGATCATTGGACCAACAATTGGCACCCATGCATATGACCATCCCGAGTCACGTTTTCCTGGTATTGGTAAGAAAAAGTGAGCGATACGTGGACCTAAGTCACGTGCAGGGTTAATTGCATAACCAGTAGGCCCCCCTAATGCCATCCCAATAGCTACAATTAGCATACCAACTAGAAACGGGTTTAGCCCATCTGTAATTGTGTTTGTACCTAATGCTAGAATACCTAAAACAAGTATAAATGTACCAATCATTTCGGAAACTAAATTTGATAATGGATGTTTAATGGCAGGCATTGTAGAAAATACAGCCAGTTTTGCATCTGAATCTTTCGTACCTTTCCAATGTGGTAAATACATAAAATAAACAAGTACCCCACCTAAAAAACCACCAATCAATTGTGCAACAATATAAGCAGGTACGTCTTCCCACGGGAAATTACCAATTGTAGCAAGTGCGATTGTTAAAGCAGGGTTTAAATGAGCACCACTAATACCACCAACAGCATATGCAGCCATCGCCACACCTAGACCCCAAGCGAATGTAATCACCACCCATCCACCGCCAAAACCTTTCGATTTGTGCAGTGATACACCCGCAACAACACCACCACCGAATAAAATAAGAATCATCGTGCCGACAAGTTCCGCTGTTAATACAGACATATAAAAAACCCCCTTTGTTTTTAATACACCTAAAAAAACAAACCCACACTTAAACAAACTGCATACTAGCAGTTGAATAAATGTGGGTTCCTTTTCCTAACCACGCGCTTGAACTTACGTACATTCTAGAAAAAGTAACCCACATAATCAACTTATTGTTTAAAATTTTCCCATAAATCTTTGTTTGATGGCGTAATGGCCACTGCACCAGCTGATAGCGCCTCCTCTATACTTTCCACTGTGCGAACTAGTCCACCTGTAATAACAGGGATTTTTGTACGTTGATGAACTTCAGAAATCATTGAAAGGCTTTTTTCAAACGCAATCGTATCAATTAAAAAGACACGCTGAATAGCCATAATTCCACTAGATTTCGCCTTTATTAACATATTCGATTGAGTGGAAATAATGCCTGCCGGACGGATATCATTGCAAAAAAAATCAGCTGCAAAATTATCTGTTTTTAATTAAATCTGCATGAATAATTAACTTTGTAGCGTTACGATCTGCCTCGCGCCTGATTGACATAAGTAAACTAATATGCACTTCTAGTAGAACAATGTATTCGAATCGACTATTTAATACCTCCTCAAATTGCTTTACTGTACGTGCAGCGGGAATAATTTGTTGATTATTAAAATTCATTTGATTACCCCTCTGTATAAAAAGTCCGTCATAAAATATCTAGCCTATTTGTATACGGTAAAATCCTTCTTACTTTCCGCGGCAAGGCAAAAGCACATCGCTGTACTCCTGCCGCTACGTTTCTCTCATGCTTTGTCGCACATACAAAAGTCTACGTGGATTTCCACCAAAATATATCTACTTTTAGGACAGCTCCTCATTTTTTTATAATGCAGTTGTGGCTCTTGTTATTTCTGTATTTAAATCTTTTTCATATTGCTCACGTTGCTCAGTAGACCAATTTAATTGTTTTGCCATTTCATCTATTACTGCATCTTTGTACTTCTTCACAAGCGCGATATTAAAGAACATATAGGCTGTACGACGAATTATAAAATCGTTTGGATGAACAACCATTTCATGATGAATCCCATATAGTAACTGAGCATAGAGCATTTGAGGTAAAACAGCATGTTTTTCTTTTACATATTCAAAAACAATGTCAACATTTGACCCGTAATGATGTGCTAAATGTTTTGCTTCCGCTTCAGATAATCCCATATCAATGCCCATTTTTGTTCGTTTAGATGCGAATGCATGGAAGTTTTTGGAGCCACCAACATCTCCACCAGAAATATGAATATGCTTTGTATAACATGGTTTAGATGTAACCCCAAATTGTTGTTCTAAATCTTGCGTAATCTTATTTAAGACAATTTCAGCCATTTTACGATAACCTGTTAATTTACCGCCAGCGATTGTCACAAGTCCTGAAGAAGATTCCCATACTTCGTCCTTACGAGAAATTTCAGAAGGGTTTTTACCGTCCTCATGAATTAATGGACGAACACCTGCCCAGCTTGATTCGATATCTTCATCAGTAACTTTAACTTTTGGAAACATGTAATGAATTGCCTTCATCATATAATCACGATCTTCTTGATGAATATCCATTTTACGTGCATCGCCTTGATAAAATGTATCTGTCGTTCCAACATATGTTTTCCCATCACGAGGGATCGCAAATACCATGCGGCCATCAGACGTATCAAAATATACAGCTTGGTGTAATGGGAATTTGGATTTATCAAAAACGATATGCACACCTTTCGATAAAATTAAATGTTTACCATTTTGTTTTCCTTCGATATGACGAACATCGTCTACCCACGGACCAGCAGCATTAACTACCTTTTTAGCACGAATCGTAAACATGTTATAGGCAATCAAATCTTGTGCTACGATTCCATTAATTTTCTTCTGGTCATTGTATATAAAGTTTTCTGCCTTTGTATAGTTTATAAGTGTAGCTCCTTTTTCGATGGCAGCTTTGGCAACTTCGACTGTCAGACGCGCATCATCTGTACGATATTCTACATATACTCCCCCGCCACGTAATTCCTCAGCTTTGACCAAAGGTTCTTTTTCAATGGTTTTTGCAGCATTTAACATATAACGACGTTCAGAACGTTTAACACCTGCTAAAAAGTCATAGACACGTAAGCCAATATTCGTTGAGAATTTGCCAAATGTGCCTCCTTTATGGAACGGGAGTAGCATCCATACAGGAGTTGTTACATGAGGTCCATTTTCATAAACAATCGCACGCTCTTTTCCTAAATCTGCAACCTCTTTTATCTCAAATTGTTTTAAATAACGAAGCCCACCGTGTACTAATTTTGTCGAGCGACTAGAAGTACCAGCGGCGAAATCTTGCATTTCAACTAATGCTACAGATAAACCGCGGGCAACTGCATCAAGTGCAATACCACATCCTGTAATACCGCCACCGATGACCAATAAATCGTATTCTTTACTTTGTAATTCCTCAATCGATTGTTGACGTTGTATTGCTGAAGCTGTGCTCATAATGAATTTCCTCCTTATTAAGAACGAAAAAAGAGACCATTAAAAGCATATGCACGAAATGTACAAATGTTTTTAATGGTCTCTCAGTCGCTCAAAACTTTTATTAACTTGTAGTGTGTTTAAATAGGAAATGCAAGTTAGATAATCGGAAGAATAACGACTAAAAAATATACTTTTCAATCATTTATGGGGGTCAAGATGTATCATATGTTCAGTTCAGTTGTCATAGCTTTCTGATCTTATTTATTCCCGAACACTAAAAATTCATGTTAAAAATTTCAGAGGTTGTTAATCTACAGGATGATCAATATTAGAGGACTATAAAAAGACTACCTCCAGCTTTTGATGAAAATCTACAACACGGCTGGTCCTCTATTAGATCCCCAGAAAATCTGCTGTTGACATTAAAATATGTATTGAATCATTTCATGTATGTTGCAATATGGGTTGTCACGGTTTTCTGTCTTGCGAAGTGCCATCATTTCCGTGCAGTTTTTTATAGCGACCTCATGCCGTAATGCGATGGGTGCAATAACTGACTCATCCGCTTTATGTCGGAAATAACGTGTTATCCCTAGATGTTGCTCCATCTTATCATTTAAAACAGCACGAGGATATTTTTCCGAAATATCGACCTCTTCAAAATGTAACAGTAACCATAATTCAAATGCCTCATTTGAGTAAGCAATATGAATATTTTTCTCCTCACAAAAGTCATTCACTTCTTCTAACTGCTTTTCAGTTAAATCATCCTTATCAAATACAATCCAAACTTCATCAAAATATTGATAGCTCGAATCTCGATAGGCATGCTGAGCTAGCTTAATAGCTGAGCGTTTCACGTTTTTAATTTTGACACTTACCAATTTTGAGCGCTTTAAAATACGCATTTGCTCAAAATAAATGCGCTCAGTTTCACCTTCACAATAAATTAAAATAGTTTTACGTAGTGTTCGGTTTCCTTGTTGACGTACTCTCACAGCTCAGATACCTCCACTTTATCTAAATATTGATTGGATAAGTATTCATTAATAACCGGTGTTGCACCAAACTCGCCCTTTAAGTAACGCTTGGCATAGGAAATATCTCCTCGTTTCTTCTGCAAATCTACAAAATCAAATAAGGAGTATAACTCGGATTCATTTTTAAAGCTTTTATTGACAAACCAAATTTGATCGGAACGTAATGGCTGATCTAATAAATCAATTTCATGACTTGTTACAACAAATTGATTACTGGCGTTACGTTTGCTGTTCATTAGAGCCATTAAAAATTCACAAATCGATACATGAAAAGCAGTATCAAATTCATCTATAAAGATCGTTTTTCCTTTATTATATGCATCTACCATAACACATGCTAAATGTAGCATCCTTACTGTTCCCTTTGAATCCATCGTCCAATTAATCGTCTCTGTACCGATTGGCGCACCTGCTTCATCGAACGATAAATAGTGCAAATCAATATCCACCTCTTGAATAACCTCCGAAGTGTCAAACTCATAAATAGTATTTTTCTCTCTGCGCTCAACACGTCTTGCTGTCACATTTTGAATAGAAAAGTCTGCAATTTTAAGTAGCTTAATGACTTCATTCTTAAAGGGTTCCTCTTCAAGTTTACGAATCAGTGGATGACTTGATAACCGGTTTGCTTCATCGAGGAACAGAATTTTATGTAAAAACCAATCAAATATTTTCGTAGCTTCGGGGTCATTAAAGACATTTAATACTGATAAGAAAGCCGTATTATTACGCGTATATTTTGTCAGCTCTAACGCTGTGTTTTGGGCAGTTTCATACAAATATTCTGTCCCATCCCACTGTCTGATAAAGAGCTGCTCTTTCATGGACGTTGTCGTTTTAGTGAGGCATTCATAAAGAACCTGCGATGCATTATACTGTACCTCATAATCATACAGTACCCCATCTAGTAATAATGAAATCATAAATTCTGTCGGTTGCCCTTGCTGACTTCCTAGCTTAAACGGTTGGTAGGGCAAGCGCAGTTGTTTGACATTATTAAGGTTTTCAAAGTTAAACAACAAAGAACGTAACACTTTAATAGCTGTGAATAAGTTCGATTTTCCACTTCCATTTGGTCCAAAAATAAAAGCACTTTTCACGAGACGAAACGATTCAAAATTCATTGTATGTGTGTCTTTTAGTTTTCGAATACGGTTTCCCGCGACCATAGAAAATAATGTTTCATCTTTATAACTTAAGCAATTTTTCACTCTAAAATCTACTAACATGTGTAAGCCCCCCGTTCAATTCCACAGCATTCCTTTAAAAATAATCAGGTGTGTTGAAAAATAATTATACTATAGACATAAGAAAACACTATTTTTAACCCGTGTAATACCAATTACAAAATATGTCAATTTACTAAATAGCAATGAAAGATCAAGCATGGTTTTGACGCTTGAACGAGGGTCTATATTTATTTGCTGATGAATGATTAGTTTCCCTCTCTCAATAAGTAATTGAAAATATAAAAAGAGGATTTTCTCCTTAAAGCAGGGTAAATCGTCTTAGATAGGCCTTTCAAACAATATATACTCATAAAACCTGTAAACGGCAAGGATTCGATGTGTCTTCCCTTTACGATGCAATTAGATTTTGTCATTTAAATAAAAGCGTTCGCCCATGCTGGGAATCAAAAGTTTTACTTAAATTCATTATTGTAAATATAAAAAGACGATTTTCCCTTTGGAGTAGGGTAAATCGTCAAATATTACACTTACAAATCTTCATCTTCATATTTAATGAACTAAGCGAGGTTCTGTACTTAAATTTCAACGATTTTTTCATTTTGTAATGCTTGCAATGTGCGCTCTATGCCTTCCGCAAAAGAAGTTTTTGGTCTCCACCCCATTGCTTTTGCCAACTTGGCATTATTTAAAAACGAATGCTCAATATCTCCCTCTCTTGCAGGAGCATATTGAATTTCTAAAGGATGATTTAAATGCTGTAATAATAAAATGACTTGATGAATCGACCACGCCTCATTCGTTGATACATTATAAATGCCTTGTAATTTAGCTTGCACACCGGCATAAATAGCATCTGCAATGTCATCTACATAAATGAAATCTCGTGTCTGTTCTCCATCTCCATAAATCGTAAAGGGCTTTCCTTCAATACTGCTTTTTAGCATGCTAGGAATAACCGCCACTTCCCCCTGCATACATTGTCTTGGGCCGAATACATTAGCAAATCTGTAAATTAATGTTGGTAAACGATAATCCTTTTGCCATTTTTCACAGTATGTTTCACCAATGCTTTTATTTAATCCATACATTGAAATGGGCTCACTAACATCCGTTTCTTCTAGTGGTGGATAGTGACTATCACCGTAAACAGCCGCAGACGAGGCAAAAACAAAATGCTTTACTTTATATTTTGACGATAAGAAGAGCATCTGACTTAGCCCTACAATATTCGTTAAAACGTCCTTCACTGGCTCTTGTATCGATTTTCGGACACTTGTTTGCGCAGCACAATGGACTACCACATCAAATGATATTTCCTTAAAGAGATGCTCACAAACCTCATCTTCTACATTCAAAAGATACGATTTATGCTCAAAGTCGACATTACGTAAATGGCCTGTGCTTAAATTATCAATAATATAAACATTTGCACCTTCCTTAAAGAAACGCCTTGCCACTGCACTGCCAATAAAACCATAACCACCTGTCACTAATACATTCATCCCATCGCCCCCAAAAACAATATGATGATTTATATGCAGTAATTACTAAAATTATGCAAGTAACTTAGTTATTGGGTTATTTTTATAAAATAACCCTAGTTTTGACTCATCACTATATCGTGTGGTTGATTTTTGTTCCGACTGGGCGCTTTGTTGCTGTCGCTTCGCTTTCGCACAGATAAAACATTTGTTGCTGTCGCTTCGCTTTCGCACAGATAAAACATTTGTTGCTGTCGCTTCGCTTTCGCACAGATAAAATATTTG
>Ga0213828_1000925_pt1 | contig 26066 bp, 22 predicted proteins | sample MC6MC0897MG_FD_180664 | JGI IMG/M metagenome (GOLD analysis project Ga0213828, IMG submission 180664) | Enriched soil aggregate microbial communities from Iowa State University, Ames, United States - MC6-MC0897-MG | ecosystem: Environmental > Terrestrial > Soil > Unclassified | place: USA: Iowa... | reverse complement strand
CGGCCCCGTGTCACTGGACGGCGGGACGCTGCGCATCGCGGACTCGGCCTTTGCCACGACGGCGCGCAACATCTCGCTGGATGGCGTGGGCGGCGGCATCGATGTCGTCGCGGCGGGTCAGACCTTCACGCTGAACCAGGCGCTCAACGGCACCGGGGCGCTCACCAAGCAAGGAGACGGCACGCTGGTGCTGAACGGCGCCAACGGCTACACCGGCGGCACGGTCATTGCGGGCGGCACGCTGGAAGGCAGCAGCACCAGCATCGCCGGCGCGGTCAGCACGGCGGCCGGCACGACGCTGCGTGTGAACCAGTTCACGGACGGCGTCCTGGCCGGCCCGGTCAGCGGACAGGGCCAATTGGTGAAGGAAGGCGCCGGCGCATTGACGCTGGCCGGCGTGTCGAGCTACAGCGGCGGCACCCAGGTCAATGCCGGCACGCTGATCGGCGACACGTCCAGCCTGCAAGGCGCCATCGCCAACAACGCGGCGCTGGTCTTCAACCAGGGCGCGGACGGCGCGTTCAGCGGGACGTTGTCCGGCAGCGGCAGCCTGGTCAAGCAAGGCAGCGGCACACTCGCTATCAACGGCAGCCACGCGTACACCGGCAATGCCACGATCGAGGGAGGCACGGTCGTGCTGGGCAGCGCGCAGTCGCCCGCCACGCTGCCCGCGTCCGTCCAGGTCAGCCCCGGCGCCACGCTGGCCGGCACTGGCACCATCGCGGGGCTGGTCAACGCCGGCACGGTCCAAAGCGCGCCCGCGGCGGGCGGCGGCCTGAAGGTCAGCAACAACTTCAGCAATGCCGCCGGCGCAACGCTCGCCGTGAATGTGGGGCCCAGCGCGGCCACCAACCTGCACGTGGCCGGCACCGCAACGCTTGACGGCGCATTGCAGGTGACCAACACCGCGCCACTGACCGCAAACAGCGCCTACACGGTGGTGACGGCGGACCAGGGCGTGCAAGGCACCTTCGCCTCGACGGCCCTGCCCCAGCTTGCTTTCCTGGACGGCGCGGTGGTCTACGACCCCAACAACGTCACGGTGACCTTCCAGCGCAACGACACCGGGTTCGAGACGGTGACGGACACGGCGAACCAGAACGCGGTGGCGCAGGCATTGGGGCAGATCGATCCGGACTCCCCGCTGTATTCGTCGATCGTGGGATTGAGCCGGGACGAGGCGCCGGAGGCCTTCAAACAGTTGTCGGGCGACAGTCACGCTTCGTTGTCGTCGGCAATCGTGCGCAGTTCGGAATCGGTGCGAACGCTGCCGCTGAATCACCTGCGCGACAGCCTGCGTAGCGAAGGCCGCGGTCAGGACGGCGCGTGCGGCGAACCCGGCCGCAGCGCGGGCGGCTACGCCGAGCGCTTCTCGTGCCAGCGCAACGTATGGACCGAGGTGCTGGGCAACTGGCAGAGCCAGGACGGCGACGGCAACGCGCCCAGCTACCGCCAGCGCACCGGCGGCGTGCTGGCCGGCGGCGACATCCGGGTCGGTGACGGCTGGCGCGTGGGCGTTGCGCTGGGCTACCAGGACAGCACGATCTGGCAGGACAGCCGTAATGCCAAGGCAGACGTGGACAGCTACAGCGTCGCGGTGTTCGGCGGCAAGTCGTTCGTCCAGCCCAGCGGCAACGCGTGGAACGTCATGGCCGGCGCGGCGTACAGCTGGCAGGATATCGAGACGAAGCGCAACCTGGCCATCGGCGGCGCAAGCCAGGAGCTGAAGGCGGATTACCGTGGCAACACCACGCAGATCTTCGGCGAGCTGGGCTATGCCATGCCGGTCTCACCGGATGCGACCGTCGAACCCTTTGTCGGCGCCGCGTGGATCAAGCAGCGCATGGGCGGCTTCTCGGAAAACGGCGGCTCCGCGGCGCTGTCGGCAGACAGCCAGAGCAACGACATCACCACCACCACTGTCGGCTTGCGCGGCAACCTGGACACGCAGATAGCGGGCGCGCCCGCCCGCCTGCGCGCCACGCTCGGCTGGCGCCACGCCATGGGAGATGTAGACCCCGACCGTACGATGGCCTTCGGTTCGGGTCCGGCGTTCACCGTCGCGGGCACGCCCATCGCCCGCAACGCCGCAGTGGCTGAAGTGGGTGCGGAAGTCGCCGTGTCCAAGAACGCCGCGATCGGCCTGAGCTACCAGGGTCAGTTCGGCAGCGGCAGCCGCGAGAATGCGGGCTTCCTGAACGTGCGCTGGAACTTCTGACGCACGCGGCGCCATCCGGCTGGTATCCGGATGGCGCCTGTCCGACCCGCTGGCGGCCGAGGGCGCAATGCCTTCGGGCGATCCGTTCGGGCCGCATTGACACCCTTGATTTAGGCGCTTTACGCTACCCCGCACTCGTGGTCCAACCGGGCGTGGTTCTGCCCTGGCGCACCAAGGTGCGGGAGGCGCGTCATGACGCTGAGCAGACCTGGCGCATTCGCGTGCGCGTTGCTGATGCTGGCTTTACTGGCGCCGGCCGGCGCGCTGGCCGCATGCAGCGACAAGACCTTGCGCGGGATGTCCGACGCGGGCCGCAGCGTGGCCACGATTGCGAAACGCTGTGGCATGAGCGCGGCGGCGGTGAAGGAAAGGCTGGGAGCGGGCGACGCGAAAGCCAACCGCGCGCCCGCCGAAACAGTGGCGCCGCGCGCGACGCCCGGTGCGGAAACGCGCGCGGCGACGGCAGGATCCGCCGCGACTTCTGCAGCGCAGTCCGCCGAAAACGCCGCCGAAAAACCCGCGGCAAAATCCGCGGCAACTGCCGCGACGAGATCCGCGGCAACCGCGGCCACGGCGCCGTCGGCCAGCGCCGCCAAACCGTCGGGCAAGGCGCCGACCGAGCCGCAGAAGCACCCGCCGGGCACCGTGCTGGAGCTTTGCGGATGCTACGGCAGCATGGAATACGGCTTTACCGAGCCGAACGAGCAGTGCGTCAGCGGCTTGGCGGTAGCGACGCGGTGCCCGGGCTATTGCCCGGTGAACCGGTCGCCGTGGCGCCGCATCTGCAGTTGAGGCGGTCGCCCGCCCCGCCCTTCGATCAATCGGCCGCGCTGGCCTGCGGCTGGTGCGGCCGCGCATGCACCTGGTCGATGCGCAGCCCGTCACGACGCGTCACCTCAAAGCCCCAGTCACGCAGCATCACGGTGTCGCCCGTTTCCGGGATCCGGCCGCCCGCGCGCAGCAGGCACCCGGCCAGCGTCGCATCGGGGTAATCGTCGGCAAGCGCCGGCGCTTCCAGCAGGCGCGCCGCTTCGTCCACGGACAGCCGTCCGCCCAGCAACCACGAACCGTCGGAAAGCTGCAAGGCTTCGGGCTGGTCTTCCTGGTGTTCCGGCATGTCGCCCGCCACCGCTTCCAGCACGTCCATCGGCGTGACCAGGCCTTCGCACACGCCGTGTTCGTCCACGACGATCAGCATGTGATCGCGCGAGGCGCGCAGTTCGTCCAGCACCTTCAGCACCGGCGTGGTTTCCATCACGTAGCGCGGTTCGCGCGCCAGTTCCACCAGGTCGATCGGGCCGGGGTTCTGCAGCAGCGGCAGCACTTCCTTGAAGTGCAGCACGCCCAGCACGTTGGCCGGGTCGCCCGCGCACAGCGGCAGGCGCGAGTGGCCTGTCGCGAACTTGCGCACGATGACGTCCGGCGTGTCGGAAACGTCCAGCCAGATCATGTCGCCGCGCGGGACCATGATGGACCGGATGTCGCGCGCGCCGATAGACAACACGCGTTCGATCATCGAGCTTTCCTCGGGCGCAAAAGCGGGCTCGTCGCCAGCGCCGTCGACCAGCGCCACAACTTCGTCCGCTTGCGACACGGGTTGGCCGGCACGGCCGCCGCGCAAGAGGCGCAGCACGGCCTGCGCCGTCCGTTGACGGCGGCCCAGCGCATGAGTGCCGCGGGCGCGGTTGCGGCGCGCCAACTGGTTGCACAGCTCGATCAGGATCGAGAAGCCGATGGCCGCGTACAGGTAGCCCTTGGGAACATGGAAGCCCAGGCCTTCGGCGACCAGGCTGAAGCCGATCATCAGCAACAGGCCCAGGCACAGAATCACGACAGTCGGGTGGCGGCCCACGAAGGCCATCAACGGACGGCTGGCCAGCATCATGACGGCCATCGCGACCACCACGGCGATCATCATGATGCTCAGGTCCTGCACCATGCCCACGGCGGTAATGACCGAGTCCAGCGAGAACACGGCATCCAGCACCACGATCTGCAGAATGACCTGCCAGAACACCGCATGCTGCGGCTTCTGCGCCTGGTCATGGCTGGCGCTGCCTTCGACGCGTTCGTGCAGCTCCATCGTCCCCTTGAAGAGCAGGAACAGGCCGCCCAGGATCAATATCAGGTCGCGTCCGGAAATCTCGGCGCCCATCACCGTGAACAACGGCGCGGTCAACGTGACCACCCACGCAATACTGGCCAGCAGGCCCAGGCGCATCACCAGCGCGAGCGTCAGGCCGATCAGGCGTGCGCGGTTGCGTTGCTCGGGCGGCAGCTTGTCCGCCAGGATCGCAATGAACACCAGGTTGTCGATACCCAGCACAATTTCTAGCACGACCAGCGTCGCCAGGCCAAGCCAGGCGGTAGGGTCGGACATCCAGTCGAAAATCATCAGGTTTCCACGGAAAACGTAAGCGGACGCGCAAGCGATGCGCGCCGGTGGGAAGGCGTAGTGTTAGAAGCGCGCAGCAGAGGCTGCACAGGCGCGCCGACGGGCACGGCCTGGCGAGGCGGCGCGCGGCCGCCGAGTCGCGGCGTGGCCGCGGAGGCGCTGGGGAATGCGACGCGCAGGGAAACAGCCCTTGCCGCGGCAGTGTGGGGAGAAGATAACGGGCGCCGGCAGATCCGCGGCGCCCTGCTAGGAGGAGGGTCTTCGTTCATAGATGGCGGATGGCTCCAGGCTGCCGGGGCAGCAAAAAGTCGGAATATCCGCCGCGCTCTCTTTCTTACAGGATCCTGAATATTACCTGAATCGGAAATCCGCACGACTAGGGGATGTCACCACCTTCATTGGCCGCGCGGATCCGCCGTGCCGCCTGAACCCGACGAAGCGCCCGACCCCGGCATGCCCCCGTGCCCCGTGGACCCCGTATTGCTGCCCGGCGTTCCCTTCGCCCCGCGCGTGTCGGTGCCGGCGTCGTCCTGCCGCGGACTCGACCCGGCACGCGACGCATCGCGCTTACCGTGATCGCCCTTGTCTCCTTGTTTGGATTGGTGCGGCATGGACTTCTCCTGTGCCGGCGTCTTCGGCGTGCCCGCCTTGCGATCCGGTTGGGTCTGGCTGCCGGTGCGGCTGTCAGGCGTGGTCGTCTGCGCCTGGGCGACTAGCGTTTTTTCAATGCGCTGCGCGGAAACGCTGGTGGCAAGCAAGCCGCTCATCGCCGTAGCGCACAGATACAGAATCGGTTGTTTCATGGTTGCTCCCTCGTCGACAACGGTGACACACTGAGCCCCAGGCCAACGAGCTGACGCGGGATCTCTATTCATCCAGGGGCAAGTCGCGTGCCTGCCTCGCCATGGAGCAAACCATGAGTGATAAACCTGTACCCGGCCGGCGGGGGCTGCTCAAAGCGCTGGCCGTCGGTGTCCCCGGCGCAGCGTGGGCGCCCCGCGCGATCAGCGCCCCGGACCCTGCCTCCCCCACTCCCCATCAAGACGCAGCCGCCACTGGCGGCGCCGCCAACCGAACGCTCAAATTTTTCAACGCGCAGGAAGCCTTGACGATGGATGCCATCGCCGCGCGCCTGATTCCGGCCGACGACCTGGGGCCGGGCGCCAAGGAAGCTGGCGTGACGCTCTTTCTGGACGGCCAGTTGGCCGGCGCCTGGGGTGCGGGCAGCCAGCTCTACCGGCAAGGCCCGTTCGAACAAGGCACGCCGGAACAGGGCTACCAGCTGTCGTTCACGCCGGCCGAGATGTTCCGCCGCGGACTTGCCGCGCTGGACGCCGCCGCGCGCAAGCGGGACGGCAAGCCTTTCGCCGAGCTGGACGCCATGCGGCAGGACGCCTGGCTGCGCGACATGCAGGAAGGCAAGCCGGATTTTTCGCCGCTGCCGTCAGGCGTGTTCTTTCAGGCGCTGCTCGAAGGCACGATCGAAGGCTTCTTTTCCGACCCGCTGTACGGCGGCAACGCCGACATGGTGGGCTGGAAACTGGTGGGATTTCCCGGCGCGTTTGCCTCGTTTTCCAACGATATCGAACGCCACGGCGTGATCTGGGCCGGCCAGCCGGTCTCCATTGCCAACGCCGTGGGCCACAAGATGACGCCGGGAGGCAAGCATGGCTAAAACGCTGCCTGCGGTAGACGTGGCAATCATCGGCGGCGGGTGGACCGGCGCCATCATCGGCAAGGAACTCGCGGCCGCCAAGCAGCAGGTCGTGGTGCTGGAACGGGGCGAGGCGCGTTGGCCCTCGCCCGATTTCCAGGGGCCCAACGTCCACGACGAACTCAAGTACACGCGGCGCCATGAACTGCACCAGGACGCCGCGACGGAAACCTACACGTTCCGCAACAACACGGACCAGAAGGCGCTGCCGATGCGGCGCTGGCAGTTCGCCTACCCCGGCACGCATCTGGGCGGCGCGGGCAATCACTGGTCGGGCGCCTACTACCGCTTCGATCCGACCGACTTCGTCATGCGCAGCCATTACAACGAACGCTATGGCAAGGACATCTTCGACAAGGAGCTGACCTGTCAGGACTGGGGCGTGACGTACGACGAACTCGAGCCCTACTTCGACCGCTTCGACTACCTGATCGGCGCGTCGGGCCAGGCCGGCAACATCAAGGGCGAAAAGCAGGAAGGCGGCAATCCGTTCGAGCCTTGGCGCTCGCGCCCCTACCCAAACCCGCCCATGAAGGTGCCCTACGCGCCCGCGCTGTTCGGCGAGGCCGCGCGCAAGCTGGGCTATCACCCTTACGTGCAGCCGTCCGCGCTCTGTACGCGGCCGTACGTGAACTCCGAAGGCCTGCACATGAGCGCGTGCGTGTACTGCGGGTTCTGTTCGAACTTTGGCTGCGAGCACTTTGCCAAGGCCTCGCCGCAGGTCTGCATCCTGCCCGTGGCCATGAAAATGGAGAACTTCGAGATCCGCACCGGCGCGCACGTGCTGCGCGTGGAGCTGACACCGGACAAGAAGCGCGCCCGCGGCGTGACGTACGTGGACGCGGCCGGCGAAGAAGTCTTTCAACCCGCGGACATCGTTTTCCTCTGTGCATTCGGCATCAACAACGTGCGCCTGCTGCTGCTGTCCGGCATCGGCAAGCCGTTCGATCCGGTCACGAACACCGGCGTCGTGGGCCGCAACTACACGCACCAGACCACCTCGGGCGTGAATCTGTTTTTCGATGAGTCGGTCAACATCAACCCGTTCATGGGGGCCGGCGCGGTGGCGGTGACGATGGACGACTTCAGCGCCGACAACTTCGACCACGGGCCGGTGGGCTTTGTGGGCGGCGGCTATCTGCAGATCCAGGTGGTCAGTGGCGCGCCCATCGGCTTTCATCCGACGCCCAAGGGCACGCCGTCATGGGGATCGGAATGGAAGAAGGCCGTCGCGCGCCACTACAACCATGCGGCGAACATCACCATCACGGGCTCGGCGCAGCCGTGGCGCGGCGGGTATTTGAGCCTGGATCCCACGTATAAGGACGCGTGGGGCCTGCCGCTGTTGCGCGTGACCTACGACTTTCCCGACAACGACATCCGCATGTCGGCGTTCCTGACCGAGAAAGGCGATGAGATCGCGCGCGCCATGAAGGGCATCGCGCGCACCGAGCCTGGACCGCGCAAGCGGCCGTTTTCGGCCACGGCCTACCAGTCCACCCACCTGACGGGCGGCGCGGCCATGGGCGATGACCCAAACACCAGCGTCGTCAACCGCTACGGACAGTCGTGGGACGTGCCCAACGTGTTCGTCACGGGCGCGGCTTTGTTTCCGCAAAACTCGGGCTACAACCCGACCGGCACCGTGGGCGCCACCGCCTACTGGATCGTAGAGAAAATCAAGGCGGACTATCTGCGTTCGCCGGGCCCGCTGGTGTCATCATGAGCGAACATCGCAAAGGCATCTTTTTCACCGTCGGGCTGATGATCGCGGTGCCGGTCATCACGCTGGTCGCCACCGGCGTCCAGATGATGGGCGCCGGCGGCGACGAGGCGATCCGGGCCTCCGCCGTGCCGCAGCCGCCGCCACCGGCAGCCAGCCCGGCGCCGCAGGCGGCGGCTGGCCAGGCCTCTGTGCCTGCCGCACCCGCAGCAGCACCTTCGGTAACAGGCACAACGCCTGCCGCCCCTGCCGCTCCGGGCGCCGCTCCCGCCCCGATGAAACCCGTGCCCGGACGCAGCGCCACCGATTTCACCGCGTCGCGTCCCGACTGGGAAAAATGGCTGAACGAGGCCGATCCCGAAGCGGGCAAGCAGCTTGCCGCCAACGGCAAACCCGGCGCCGCGGTGCAGGCCTGTGTGGCCTGTCACGGACCCGCCGGCATCACGCCAACCGGCGGCATCTTCCCCAACCTGGCCGGCCTGCGCAGCGAGTATCTGGCCAAGCAGCTTGCCGACTTCCGCTCGGGCACGCGCGTGCAGCCGCTGATGAATACGATTGCCCGCGCGTTGACCGAACAGGAAATCGGCCAGGTAGCGGCCTACTACGGCACGCTTGCCGGCCCGCCGCTGCACGTGGGCGAGTTTGGCGGCGAGGCCGCCCGCCGGCTGGACGTTGACGGCGACGGCGCACGCGCGCTGCCCGCCTGCGCCAACTGCCACGGACTGCGCGGCATGGGCGAAGGACCGCTGCTGCCGCGTCTGGCCGGTCAATCGCGCGAGTATTTCACCGACCAGATGAACGCGTTTCGCAATGGCTCCCGCCAGAACGACGACGTGGGCGTGATGCGGGCGTTTTCGCAACGCCTGACCGATGCCGAGATCCAGGCGCTGGCGGCGTATTACGCCGGGCCTGCGCCCGCGCCGCGCTAGTGCCGCTGGCGTCATGACGGCGTAACGCCCCAAGGGAGTACAATCGCGTCCGCCGCACCCGCAACGGGTGCGCGGCCGCGACGCTGTCGCGATCCCAGATGGACCCGGCTTGCCGGGTGGCTCGGCCGGGCGCCTATCCCTCGGACAACTCTCAAGCACCAAGGGCGTTCGCCCTCATTTGCCATAGTCGGCTGCCGCACTCCGCTGCCGCGCACACCGGCAACGCGACCCACGCCTGGCGCTTGTTCAATTCAGCTTAGCCAATCAATGTCAGTTCTTTCCAAGCTTCGTCGCGACTGGATGGCCAATCCGCGCGCGGACATTCTCTCGGGCGTGCTCGTCGCCCTTGCCCTGATCCCCGAAGCCATCGGCTTTTCCATCATCGCTGGCGTCGACCCCCGCGTCGGCCTGTACGCCTCGTTTTCCATCGCGTTCATCATTTCTTTCATGGGCGGGCGGCCCGGCATGATCTCGGCCGCCACGGCCGCCGTCGCGGTGCTGGTTGCGCCACTGGTGCGCGATCACGGCGTCGGCTACCTGTTTGCCGCGACGGTGCTGATGGGTGTCGTGCAGATCGCAGCCGGCTTTTTGCGGCTGGACCTTCTGATGCAGTACGTGTCCCGGTCGGTCGTGACCGGCTTCGTCAACGCCCTCGCCATCCTGATCTTCATGGCGCAGTTGCCGCAGCTGATCGGCGTCACGTGGGTGACCTATGCCATGGTGGCCGCCGCGCTGGCCGTCATCTACCTGCTGCCGCGCCTGACCACCGCCGTGCCGTCGCCGCTGATCGCCATCATCGTGATGACGGCCGTGTCCATCTTTGCCGGCCTGGACGTCAACACGGTGGGCGACATGGGCACGCTGCCGTCGGCCCTGCCGTCGTTCGCGATTCCCGACGTGCCCTTCACGCTGGAGACGCTGCGCATCATCCTGCCGTACTCGCTGACGATGGCCGCAGTGGGTTTGCTGGAATCGATGATGACGGCGCAGATCGTGGACGACATGACCGACACGCCCAGCGACAAGCGGCGCGAATGCAAGGGCCAGGGCATCGCCAACCTCGTCACCGGCTTTCTGGGTGGCATGGGCGGCTGCGCCATGATCGGCCAATCGGTCATCAACGTGCGCGCCGGCGGCCGCACGCGGCTGTCGACCTGCGTGGCGGGCGTCTTCCTGCTGTTCCTGATCGTGGCGCTGGGCCCGCTGGTGGCGCAGATTCCGATGCCGGCGCTGGTGGCCGTGATGATCATGGTGTCCATCGGCACCTTCAACTGGCGCTCGTTGCGCAACCTGGGCTCGCATCCGTGGCAGTCATCGGTGGTCATGCTGGCCACCGTGGCCGTAGTGGTCTGGACGCATGACCTGGCGCGCGGCGTGCTGGTCGGCGTGGTGCTGAGCGGCCTGTTCTTTGCCGGCAAGGTGAAGGGGCTGCTCGACGTGGACGCGTCGCTGTCCGAGGACGGCCGCACGCGCACCTACCGCTATGCCGGCCAGATCTTCTTCGCCTCGGCGTCGCGGTTCTCGGCGGCGATCGACTTCCATGAGGACGTTGACCGCGTGGTGATCGACCTGTCGGCCGCGCACTTCTGGGACATCTCGGCCGTCGGCGAACTGGACAAGGTGACGCTCAAGCTGCGCCGGGCCGGCCGCCAGGTCGACGTCGTAGGGCTGAACGAGGCCAGCGCGACGCTGGTCGGCCGCTACGCGCAGCCGGGCGCGTCCGCGGGGCATTGACCCGCGCCGCGCCTGTCATCTGGCCCAGGATTCGATGAAGGCCAGGTTCAGGCGGCGAGCCGCGTGACTACCGCGGCCGGATCCCAGCGGCGGCCCGGCACCGCTGCCAGCAGCGCCTGCGTGTAGGGATGGGAGGGATTGCTGAACACGTCGGCGCACACACCCTCTTCCACAACGCGGCCCGACTTCATGACAGCGATGTGGTCGCAGACCTGTGCGGCCACGCGCAGGTCGTGCGTGATGAACACGATGGACAGGCCCAGTTGCTGGCGCAGCCGGGCCAGCAGCGCCAGCACCTGCGCCTGCACGGATACGTCCAATGCCGACACCGGTTCATCGGCGATCAGCACTTGCGGCCGCATCGCCAGCGCGCGCGCCAGGCCGACGCGCTGGCGCTGGCCGCCCGAAAACTCGTGCGGAAAGCGCCGCACGGCGTCAGGCGACAAGCCCACCAGTTCAAAGAGTTCCTGCGCGCGGGCCAGCGCCTCGCGGCGCGGCGTGCCATGCACGATGGGGCCCTGCGCCACAATCTCGCCGACGCGCTGGCGCGGGTTCAGCGATCCGTACGGATCCTGGAACACCATCTGCACGCGCTGCGCATGGGCGCGGCGGGCGCGCGCGCCCTTGAACGACAGCGGCTCGCCGGCCAGCGTAATGTCGCCGCCATCGGGCGGCAGCAGTCCCAGCAGCGTGCGCGCCAGCGTGGACTTGCCTGACCCGCTTTCGCCCACGATGCCCAGCGTGCCGCCGCGCCGCAGCGTCAGCGTCACGTCGTCCACCGCGTGCGTCACACGGCCTGGCCGGCCGAACCAGCCGCGCTTGCGGTAGGTCTTGGACAACCCCTGCGTGGTCAGGATCGCAGGCGCGTTCCCGTCAAGGTCGACGCGGACCGGCGCGGGCGCCAGCGGCGGCACCGCGGCGATGAGCGCGCGGGTGTACGGATGGCGCGGATGTTCCAGCACCTGGTCGGCCGTGCCGCTTTCCACCAGTTCGCCGCGCTGCATGACGGCGACGCGGTCGGCAATCTCGGCCACCACGCCAAAATCGTGCGTAATGAAAAGGACCGCCGTACCCTTGCGGCGCTGCAGGTCGTGGATCAGGTGCAGGATCTGCGCCTGCGTCGTGACGTCCAGCGCGGTCGTCGGTTCGTCGGCAATCAGCAGCGCCGGTTCCAGCGCCAGCGCCATGGCGATCATCGCGCGCTGCCGCTGTCCGCCCGACAGCTCGTGCGGATAGGCGCCCAGCGCCTGCGCGGGGTCGGGCAGCCGGACGGATTCCAGCAGGTCCAGCGTGCGCTGACGGATCACGGCGCGCGACAGCCGCGTGTGCGTGCGGAACACCTCGGCGATCTGGTCGCCGATGGTGCGCAGCGGGTTGAGCGCGGTCATCGGTTCCTGGAAGATCATGCCGATGCGCTGGCCGCGCAGCCGGCGCAGCGCATCGGGCGCGAGCTTCAGCAAGTCCTGCCCCTCCCAGAGCACGCGGCCGGCGCTGGCGTGCACCCCTTGCGGCAGCAGGCCGAGAATCGTGCCGGCCGTCAGCGATTTGCCCGATCCGCTTTCCCCGACGACGCAGACGATCTCGCCCGAGTTGACCGCCAGCGTCAGGCCCTTGAGCGCATGCGGCCGGTCGGCGCCGGGCGGCAGGTCCACGGTAAGGTTTTCGATGCGAAGCAGTTCGGTCATGATCGTTTCAGCCTGGGATTGAGAGCGTCGTTCACCCCCTGCCCGACCAGCGATATCGCCAGGACGGTCAGCAGGATGGCAATGCCGGGAATGGCGGACACATACCACTGCACCCGGATCACCCCGCGGCCGCCGCCGATGAGGTTGCCCCAGGACGGCACGTTGGGGTCCGACAGGTTCAGAAAGGCCAGCGCGCTTTCCAGGAGGATCGCCGTGGCCATGATGACGCTGGCGTAGACGATCACAGGCGGCAAGGCGTTGGGCAGGATCTCGCGGAAGATGAGGCGCAGGTCGCCCATGCCCAGCGCCCGGCCCGCCTGCACGAACTCGCGGGTCTTGAGCGTCAGGAATTCAGAGCGGGTCAGCCGCGCCACCGGCGGCCACGACACCAGCCCGATCGCCAGCACCACCGTGCGCAGGTCCGAGCCGAACACGGCCACCAGCACCAGCAGCAACAGGAAGTTGGGCAGGATCTGGAAGGCCTCGGTCACGCGCATCAGCAGGTCGTCGGCCAGGCCGCCGTAATAGCCCGCCACGGCGCCCAGCACCACGCCGATCAGCACCGACACGACCGTCGCGGCAAGGCTGATGGCCAGCGTGACGCGCGCCCCGTGCAGAATCTGCGCGGCGATGTCGCGCCCCACTTGATCGGTGCCCAGCAGAAAGCGCGCGTTGTCGCCGGGCCACTGAAGCGGACGGCCGGCCAGACTGAGCGGATTGCGCGGATACCAGAAGTCGGCGCCCAGCGCGGCCGCGCAGACGGCCGCCAGCAGCACAAGGCCCAGCACGGCGACGGGGCTGTGGAAGTAACGGCGTAGCGTTTCCATGGTTCAGCTCCGGACAATGCGCGGGTCAAGCCGCGCATACAGCAGGTCGACGATGAAGTTGATGGCGATCACCAGCAGCGCGGACACGAACACGATGCCCAGCAAGGTGTTCAGGTCGCGCTGCACGACAGATTCGTACGCCAGGCGGCCCAGGCCGGGCAAGGCGAAGACGCTTTCGACCACGACCGACCCGCCCAGCATGGTCCCGGCCTGCAGGCGCAGCAGCGTCACCATCGGCAGCAGCGCATTGCGCAGCATGTGCCGCGCCACGACTGCCGTTTCGCGCAGCCCCTTGGCGCGGGCGGTGCGGATGAAATCGTGCGAGGCCACTTCCAGCATGGATGCGCGCATGATGCGCAGGTAGATGGCCAGGAAGATCAGCGCCAGCGTCGCGGTGGGCAGAATCAGATGCCACGCGATGTCCAGGATGCGGGTCAGGCCCGTGTAGCCGGACGCAATGGTCTCGAACCCGCCGGCCGGCACCCAGTCCAGCCACACCGCGAACACAAAGATGCCCATCAGGCCGAACCAGAACGATGGCGTGGCGCAGAACACCAGCCCCAGCGTCGAGATCAGCCCGTCGGCCCAGCCGTTGACGCGCCGCGCCGCGATGACGCCCAGCGCCATGCCGCCCGCAAAGGCGAATGACAGCGCCGACCCCATCAGCAGCAGGGTCGCCGGCAGGCGCTCGGCGATCACGGCGGCCACCGGCTTGCCGTAGATGGCGGAATAACCCAGGTCCAGATGCGCCAGCCGCCACAGATAGTTGCCAAGGCGCGCGCTGGCCGACTCGTCCAGCTGGTAGTGCGAGCGCATGGCCGCAATGGTGGCGGGGTCGGCGCCACCAATCTGCGCCACCAGTGCGTCGACGGTATCGCCGGGCGCCAGCTGCAGCAGCAGGAACAGGCCCGCCAGGATGATCAGAAGCGCGGGCGCCGCCGCCAGAAGCCGCCGCACCGCAAGAGTCAGGAACCCCATGCCGCGGTCCTAGGCCGACAGCCAGGCGTCATGCCAATCGCTGGACGGCCACCGCGCATTGTTATGGCCGTTCTGCAGCTTCCGGCTGGCCACTGAATAAAACTGGCGTTCGGTCGCCATCCAGATGGGCAGTTCGTCGTTGACGGCCTGCACCCACTCGGCGTACAGCGCGCGGCGGCGGGCTGCGTCGATCTCAGACGCGGCGTCGTCGATCAGCTTGTCCACCTTGTCCGACTGCCAGCCGTACTGGTTTGTCCACGGCGCGCCCGCCGGGCTGCCCGATCGGTACCAGACCGTCGTGGACACCGCCGGGTCGCCGCGGTACTGGTGCCAGCCCGTGGCGATGTCGAAGTTGTGTTCCTTATAGACGGAAGACAGCGCGCCCGCGATGTCGTACTGCACGATCTCGACCTTGATGCCCACGGCTTCCAGCGACTGCTGGATGAAGGTCGCCAGCAGCGGCACGTCTTCGCCGTTCTGGATGGGCACCAGCTTCAGCGCGAAGCGCACGCCGCCGGCGCCGCGCTTGTACCCGGCCTCGTCCAGCAGCGCCTCGGCGCGCTTGACGTCAAACGGATACGGCGGCTTGCTGCCCGCCGGGAAGAAGGCCTCGGACGACGACGGAATGGGACCGGTGGCCGGCTTGCCCAGCCCATACAGGAAGTTCTCGATGAAGAACTCGATGTCGATGGCATGGACAATGGCGCGGCGCACGCGCACGTCGGCCAGTTCCTTGCGGCGGAAGTTGAATTCCAGCGTGTTGTTGAACACGTTGGCCTCCAGCCCCTTGCTGCGCACCTCGAACTGCGGGTTCTGCTTCAGGCGGTCCAGGTCGGCGAGCGTCAACTGCGAATAGGCGCTGAGCTGAAGCTGGCCGGTTTCCAGCGCGGCCGTGGCGGCCGACTTGTCCGTGATGATGCGCCAGACCACGCGGTCCAGATAAGGCTCGCCCTTGCGCCAGTAATTGGGGTTGCGCTCGGCAATGATGAACTGCCCGCGCTGGTACTGCACGAATTTGAAGGGGCCCGTGCCGACCGGTGCGGTGTTCGCCGGGTTCTCCAGCACGTTGGTGCCTTCGTACAGATGACGGGGGACGACATAGCCCAGATCCGCCAGCGCGCGCAGCAACAGGTCCAGCGGCATCGGCCGGCTGTAGCGGAACACCGCCGTATGCGCGTCGGGCGTATCGACTGCCTCCAGATAGAGCTGCAGGGCGGTGCCGAAATTCAGGTGTTTTTTCCACAGTTCCAGCGCGTTGTACTGGACATCAGCCGACGTGAACGGCTTGCCGTCGTGCCAGGTCACGCCTTCACGCAGCTTGAAGGTGATGGTCCTGCCGTCCGGGTCGGCAGTCCACTCGGTGGCAAGCTGCCCGACGGGTTTGCCGGCCGCATCCAGGTCCACGAGCGATTCGATGATCTTGCTGGTAACGATGTACACGCCGGTCGAGGCGCGCAGCGCCGGATTCAGGATCCGCTGCTCGGACCCAAGGTGCACGTTCAGCACGCCGCCATGACGCGGCGCGGCGGATTGCGCGAAGATCGACGTGGGAAATGCCATCGCGGCGGCAAGCGCCCCGGAAGACAACAGGAAATCGCGGCGGGTGGTGCGCATGTCGGACTCTGGTTCTGCCTCGTTGGAAGCTGCGGATCTTAGGCCTGCGCGACATGGCTTGAGAAATGCTGATTTCTCATTTGCTCATGCGTCCCCCCGTATCGCTGCCGATAGAACAAGTCGTGTCGTCTCACGTTTCGTTACCTGACAGGCACGCCACTTGCTCAAACGGACGGATCGCATCTGCCGGAGTTTTCATGCCCGCTTCGCATTCCCTCGACACCACGACGCTGACGGTGCTGACGGTCAATACCCACAAGGGCTTTACCAGTTTCAACCGCCGCTTCATGCTGCACGACCTGCGGGAAGCGCTGCGCACCGCAAAGCCGGACGTAGTGTTCCTGCAGGAGGTCCTGGGTGAACATCAGACGCATGCCGGCCGCCACGAGTCATGGCCGGCGCAGTCCCAGTACGAGTTCCTGGCCGACACGCTGTGGACGGACTTTGCCTACGGCCAGAACGCCGTTTATCCGGAAGGTCACCATGGCAATGCCATCCTGTCGCGCTACCCGATCGAAAGTCACCACAACCACGACGTGAGCGTGGACGGCCACGAGGGGCGCGGTCTGCTGCACTGCGTGCTGCGGCCCCCTGCCCTCGCCTCGCCCGTGCATGCGATATGCGTGCATCTGGGCCTGCTCGAGCGTCATCGCGGCGAGCAACTGCGCCGCTTGTGCAAGCTGGTGTCGAACGACGTGCCGGCCGACGACCCGCTGCTGATTGCCGGCGACTTCAACGACTGGCGGCTGCGCGCTGATGCCTTGATGCGCGAGTGCGGGACCTCGGAGGTATTCACCTCGCGGTTGGGCCGGCCCGCGCGGACGTTTCCCGCGCGCTGGCCGCTGCTGCGGCTGGACCGCATCTATGTGCGCAGCGTGCGTGACTGGCAGCCGGTGCCGCTGGCGTCCCGCGTGTGGTCTCGCCTTTCCGATCATGTGCCAATTTGCGCGGAGATTGCGCTATGAACCTGGGCTGGCGCGAAAACAACCGATACACCCTGCTGGAAAACGGCACGGAGTACTTTCCCGCGGTCGTCGAGGCCATTGACTCGGCGGCCAGCGAAGTGCTGGTGGAAACCTTCATCCTGTTCGACGACGTCGTCGGCAAAGAGATCCAGCAGGCCCTCATCCGCGCGGCGCGCCGGGGCGTCAGCGTCGACCTGCTGGTCGACGGTTACGGCTCCGACGAACTGAGTGAGGCCTTCATCGGCGCCATGACCGAGGCCGGCGTGCGCTTTCACGTCTTTGATCCGCGTCCGCGCTTTCTGGGGGTGCGCACGAACGTGTTCCGGCGCATGCACCGCAAGATCGTGGCCGTCGACCGCCAACGCTCCTTCATCGGCGGCATCAACTTTTCCGCGGACCACCTGCCCGATTACGGACCGGAAGCGAAACAGGACTACGCCGTTCTGGTGGAAGGCCCGCTGGCGGCCGACATTGCCGACTACGCGCGCGCGGCGCTCGGCAAGGGCAAGCGCGGACTGCGGCGCCGTCCCGCGCGCATGGATCCGCTGCCCGCCGGCGACGGCGGGGGCCGGCTCGTGGTGCGCGACAACGTCAGTCATCGCAGCGACATTGAACGCTACTACCGCGCGGGCGTGCGCTCGGCACGCTCGGACGTGCTGATTGCCAATGCGTACTTCTTTCCCGGCTACCACCTGCTGCGGGATCTGGTGAAGGCCGCCCGCCGCGGGGTGCGCGTACGCCTGCTGCTGCAGGGCGAACCCGACGTGCTGGTCGCCCGGCTGGCCGCCTCGATGCTCTACGACTACCTGATGGACAACGGCGTGGAGATCCACGAGTACTGCAAGCAGCCGCTGCACGGCAAGGTGGCGTGCGTGGACGAGGACTGGTCGACGATCGGCTCCAGCAATCTGGACCCCCTGAGTCTTGCGCTCAATCTGGAAGCCAACGTCGTGGTGCGCGACGCGTCGCTGAATGCGGCCCTGCGCAAGAGCCTGGACCGGCTGATTGCAGAGGACTGCCGCCCCGTCGAAATGCCCAAGAACTCGCGGCGACGGTTGCGCCGCCTGTGGCTCGGGGTGGTGGTGTTCCACTTTCTGCGGCGCTTTCCCGCATGGGCCGGCAGCCTCCCGGCGCACAAGCCGCGCCTGCAGACCGTCACGGCGGACACCGGCAGGGAGACGGCATGAAGATCCTGCACTCGTCGCCCATGCGGGCCCTGCGGCGCCGCTGGCCGCGGATCAAGCGCATCCTGCCCGTGCTGGTCCTGATCGTGGTGGCCGGCCTGCTTTATTACTTTGGGCGGTCCGTGGACTGGCCGCAGGTGTGGGTGGCGATGCGCAAGATTCCCGGCCAGACCATTGCCATTGCGGCCGGCCTGGTGGTGGCGGGTTACCTTGCCTATGGCAGCCTGGATCTGCTTGGCAAAAAGTACACGCGCCATCACCTGCCCGCGCCGAAAGCGCTGGGCGTGGCGATGCTGAGCTACGCGCTGAACCTGAACCTGGGCGTGCTGGTGGGCGGCCTGGGCGCCCGTCTGCGGCTGTACACCCGGCTGGGCTGCCGCAAGTCTGTGGCGACGCGCGTCGCCCTGTTTGCGGCGGCATCGAACTGGATCGGCTATGCGTGGCTGGCGGGCATCGTGTTCGCCTTGGGCGTGGTGCCGGTGCCGGCAGGCTGGGAAATCGGCTCCGGGATGTTGCGTCTGCTGGGTCTGGCCCTGCTGGCGTTCGGGATCGCCTACGTGGTGACATGCGCGAGGGCCAAGCGCCGCAGCGTCACCTGGATGGGCCACCACATCACCTTGCCGCGCGCCCGCATGGCGGTGGCGCAATGCGCCGTGGCCGCGCTGTCCTGGTCCCTGATGGGCGCCATCTGCTTTGTGCTGTTGCAGGGCAAGGCGAGCTACCCCGCGGTGCTCGGCATCCTGTTGTGCACCAGCTTCGCGTCAGTCATCACCCGCGTGCCCGGCGGCCTGGGCACCACCGAGGCCATCTTCGTGGCCGCGCTGGGTTCGCAGATTCCGCCCACCGAAGTGCTCGGCGCGGCGCTGGCGTACCGCGCGGTGTATGCGCTGGCGCCGTTGTGCCTGGCGCTGGTGGCCTATCCCCTGATCGAGCTGAAACTGGGCATGCGCAAACGCAAGGGAGAAGCCGCTCCCCCCGGTCAGGCTCGCCATCTGCCATGAGGCCCGCCATGAATCGACCCCAACCCGACTCAGCAGGCACCGTCGCCGCCTACCCCCGGCGAACCGGCGCGTCCGAACACGAAATTGCGTCGCAGGAGGCGCTGGCGTTGCGGATCGCGGCATTGCTGGGCCGGCGCTTCGTGCCGGACTTCCGGCCGACCCGCAATCGTGGCGAACCGCCGCCCTACTACGTGCCCGACCGCAGCATCACCAGCCTGGCCCGCGCGAACAAACTGGGCATCACGCGCGCGGCCGACTTGTTTGGCGGGGTGACGCCGCACGCCTTCGTGGCGACCAAATCCATCACCCATGGCGTCGTCGACGCGCAGGCGAAATCGCCGCAGGGCTGGGTGCGCCCGCTGGCCGGCGAGCTGGATGAGGTCGTGTTGCGCGGGTACACCGCGTTCACTCTGGACGATGCGCACCGCGCGGGCGAACGTCTGCTGCAGGCGGGCGCGCTGCGGCTCAAGCCGGCCGACGCCAACGCCGGGCGCGGCCAGGTCGTCGTGCGCAATGCGCAGGAACTGCGCGCTGCGCTGAACGGCCAGGACGCCGCCACCATGCGCCGGCTGGGGCTGGTGCTGGAAGAAGACCTGGCGCAGATCGCGACCTACAGTGTGGGCTGGATCCGCGTGGGCAAGCTGGAAGCGTCGTACGTGGGCACGCAAAGCCTCACCCGGGACAACAACGGCGAGCCGGTGTACGGCGGCTCGGCGCTGACATTCGCGCGCGGTGGGTTCGACGAACTGCGGGCGTTGAACCTGTCTGACGAAGAACGGCAGGCAGTGGACCTGAGCTGCCGCTACGACACGGCGGTATCCACCGCGTATCCCGACTTCTTCGCGTCGCGCCGCAACTACGACGTGGCGATCGGCCAGAATGCCCGCGGCGAGCCCCGCGCGGGCGTGCTCGAACAATCGTGGCGAGCCGGCGGCGCCAGCATCGCGGAGCTTTCCGCATTGCAGGCCTTCATGCTGTCCCCGTCGCTCAAGTCGGTGTCCGCCTTTACGCGCGAACGCTACGGCGCGGACGAACCGGCGCCCACCTCGGAGCAATACGTGTATCGCGGCGAGGATTCCGCCGTGGGTATGATCACCAAATCGGGGGGCATCCTGGAGGACGACAATGGCCGCCTTTAGCGACCCAATCGACATCGAGGTGGCGGACCAGCGGCTGGCCGGCACCTTTCTCACGCCCGAAAGCAAGGTGCCGGGCGTGCTGTTCATTCACGGCTGGGGCGGCGACCAGAAATTCGACCTGGCCCGCGCCAAGGGCATCGCCGCGCTGGGCTGCGTCTGCCTCACGTTCGACCTGCGCGGCCATGCCGCCACTCAGGCGCAGCAGATGCAGGTCTCGCGCGACGACAACCTGCGCGACGTGATGGCCGCCTACGACCGGCTGGCAGCGCATCCGTCGCTGGACAGCGGCTCGGTGGCGGTGGTGGGCAGCAGCTACGGCGGCTACCTGGCCGCCATCCTGACCGGCCTGCGCCGCGTGCGCTGGCTGGGCCTGCACGTGCCCGCGCTGTACCGCGACGACGAATGGATGCTGCCCAAGAACCAGCTCAACCGCGAGACCCTTCGCGCCTACCGCAACTCCCACATTGAACCCGAAAGCAACCGCGCGCTGTCGTGTTGCGCCAACTTCACGGGCGATGTGCTGATCGTGGAGGCTGAGCACGATGTCTATATCCCGCACTCCACGATCATGAATTACCGGTCGGCGTTTCGCAGGTCGCATTCGCTGACACACCGCATCCTGGACGGCGCGGACCATGCGCTGACCGACAAGGCCTCGCAGCAGGCCTACACCTCGATCCTGGTGAACTGGGTGACGGAGATGGTGATGGGCGCGCGGGTCGGCCGGGCGCGGCCTGTGCCGTAGCCCCGGCCGGCGGCAACGGCAAGCCGGGCGACGGCAGATCAGGGCTTCGGGCTCAGCATGTCCGACAGCGCGTCGCCAAGTTCCTTGACGGCGCCCGCCACGCCTTCCGCCGCGCCTTCTGCCCCTACCCCGATGGCGTGCCCGAACCCGCGCGCCACCTGCGCGGAAAATCCGCGCGTGACCGAGAACTTGGGGTTGTCGAGGCTGCCGGCCAGTGCGAATTCAAACCGGATGACTCCGCTCTTGTCCTTCATGGCCGCCAGCACCGCCTTGCGCGGCAAAGAAAACAGGCTGCCGTCGCCGCTGAACTTCAGGTTGTGCAACGCCACGGTGCCCGACGCCTTGAGTTCGCGGCGCGCGATGGCTGTCTTCATGTCCAGGTCCATGGAGCCGCCGGACAGCGAGCCCGCGCCGTTATCGGCCAGATAGGGCGCCGCATGGCGGATATCCATGTTGCGCACCGCCACCGTGATGTCGGCGTCCGCACCGCCCACCACCAGCTTGCCCTTTGCCCGCACGGTGGCCTCGCCGTTGCGGTTGTCTTCGACCTTGCCGGTGAATTCCAGGTCGCTGGCCGTGCCGTCGCCAGGTATCACGACGGGCTGCAGGTGAGCCTGCACGTCCTTGAACGGAATGCGATGCGGCGGCTTGGACACTGCGCCGTCCAGATAATCCAGGCGGCCATCGCGCAGGATGAGCTCGGCCACGCGGATGGGACCGTTGCGCCGGGTCTTGCCATCGCCGTCGCCGGCGCGCAGCGCCGCCTGCAACGCGGGAGAAATCTGCATGTCGCCGTCGGGATTGCGCACCACGGCGAAGTCGAAACCTTCGACGATGATCCGCTTGAACACGGCCTCGCGGCGCAGGAAAGCGGTCCATTCCGGTTCAAGTTCAACGCGCCGGGCACGCGCGCCGGGTTGCCCGGACGCGCCCGGCACGGCGACGTCTGTCAGCACCACCTGATGCAGGCCAACCTGCACGTTGCCGACCTGGCTGCGCGGACCCAGCATGCTGGCGATGCGCTGCTCGACCACGCGGGTGGCGGCCAGCGCCAGCACCGCGACGACCGCGCCAATCAACAGCAAAATCGCCAGGGCGGTACCCCAGCGTGACCGGCCACGCGTGTCGGCTGCGTTCGAACTCATTATGGTTTCCGAAGTTGTAGGGGACGTCGGCGCGAAAGCCGCCGCATGCCTTGCACCATAGCGAGGCGCGGCGGCCGGCGCAACCTGACCATCGTCCGGGATGCGCAATCGTTCATCAATGCTCGATAAGGATGAGACGGTTTGCGGCGCAAGGATGCCTCAATCCGTTCTACGCCTCAAACCTTGTCACGCCGCCACGACAGGCGCCAGTAGCGTTCGGGACGGAAGGCCGACGCGCCTGCCAGCGACATGTCAGGCTGCTGCGCATCGAGCGGATCAAGCGCCAGGCTGCTGCGTGCGGCCAATGCGCGTTGCCGGGCGCGGCCGACGTCAACCTCCGGCCCGACATCCAGCGGCGAGGCCAGGATCCTGCGGCCCAGCAAATCGGCCAGGCGTTGCTGGACGGCCCCCGGCTCGGCCTCCGCGACCTCTTCGTAGGTCACCCACTCCACGCGGTGGAACAGCGCGCGCAGGGTCAGGCAAGCCTCGGACACGCGCACGTGCGCGGCAGTGCACAGTCCAAGCGGCATCAGAACGACACGCGGCCGCAGGGCGGACACTGCCGCGGCCAATGCGCCCGTCAGGCGTCCCTCCTCGCCGCTTTCCAGATACTCGTCGTGCAGTAAATCCATCTGCACGCCCCGCACGCCAAGCAGCGACAAGGCGCGATCGTTGCGGGCCCGGCGGTCAAGAACGGCCTGCCGGCCGTTCTTGACACCGCAGTCGCGGTCCGCCGCGGTGTTCGCTTCGGCCACCAACGGCAAGCCGGAGTACACCGTCAGAACGGTGCTGTCCGGACGCGCGGCGAGCAGCCCCGCACAACTGACGACAGCGTCGTTGAAGCAGGAAGAAACCGCGACCACTCTGCCTTCTCGAAGCATCCCGTCCTCGCTGTCCGGCTTACCAGTACGGGGGTTGGTTGTAGTACTGATGGATGCCGCGCGCCCAGGTCTCGTCCGCCATGCTGGGCCAATTGTCCTTGTCGAACCCCTCCGCGTTCTTGAGCACGTCCTTGTCCACATTCAGCACGAAGCACTTGCGGTCGGTATCCAACGTGAGCGCGCTCCACGGAATGGCGTACAGCTTGTCGCCGATGCCAAGGATGCCGCCGCGCGACAGCACGGCATACGCAATACGGCCGCGTGGCACGTCCACCATGATTTCCTGGATGCTGCCCAGCGTTTCGCCGGCGGGGTTGTACACGTCGTTGCCTTCCAGGGTGCTGGCCGCCATGACTTCCGGTCCGGGTCCGCTTGGATCGCTCTTCGGGCCGCCCACGATCTTGGTTTCACCTTGCGCCTGGCCGGCGCCCGTCAATGGTTGGTTCATGGTGAGTCTCCTTCGATGAATGGTCCGCGTGGCGAACGGCTCGCCACGCGGACCACCATCAAGCAAGCCGTGTGCCAAAGCCGCAGATTCCCGCCTGCCTGGGACCGGCGCCCGAAGCAGCGGCATTTTTTACATTCGTCCCCACAAAAATGCCGGGGCCGGCCCTGCAGTACGCAGAGCCGGCCCCGGCGGTGGCGTTGCGCCCGGCGGGAGTTAGCGGCGCTTGCCGTGATCCGACATCATGCAGATGCCGGCCAGCACGCCCAGCAGCACCGCGCCTGCGATGCTCTTCCAGGCGTTTTCATGCACGTAGTCGTCCGTCGCGTGCGATACCTCGCGTGCCCGCGACCACGCGGCGCGTTCCCAGCCGCGTGCCTGATCGCGCGCGGCGTCCAGCCGCTGCTTGAGCTTGTCGCGCGCGGATTCGATTTCGGATCCGCTGTAGCTGGCAGTGCTGCGCAGCAGATCCTCGGTGCCCGAAATCAGGTCACGCATCGTTTGCGAAGACGTGTCCGACGAGTGAAACATATCGCGCAGCCTATCTCGCTTGTTCATGAGTTCTCCTTGAAAAACTGCGGGTCGCTCCCCCCGCGGCACGGCGCACGCGGAGCGCGGCCCGCAGGCCGCATGCCTTGCAGGACCGTCACAGATGGTCGATGCCCGGCGTCTGCTGCGGGTCCAGACCCGGCATGGGATTCGGAATGCTGTCGGGAGGCCAGTTGCCTTTCTCGTCCTTGCCCGTTTCCGGGACATCCGGCTTGGGTTGTTCGGCGGGCGAATGGTCGGGCGTTTGCTGACCGCCCTGCCCGGGCTGTTGGGAACTCGTCCCTCCGGTATTTGCCATGATGTGCCTCCTGAAATGAAAAGATCGTCGGGCCGGCGTGTCAGCCCGCCCACCATTGCTTGATCGTGGCGCGAAGCGCGGCGCCGCCCGAGGCGGCATCTTCCTTGCGCAATGCCTTGAAGTACGCGCCGATCTGTTTGGCCGGAATGTGCGGGGGCAACGGCGGCATCTCGGGATCGGTCACCATCTCCAGCACCACCGGACGTCCTGCTGTCAGGGCGCGGTCCCACGCCGGGCCCACGTCGTCGGGGCTGTCGACCCGGATGCCTTCCAGGCCCAGCATCCGGCCATACTCCGCATACGAAAACTTGGGCAGCCACTGCGAATCCGGAAAACGCGGATCGCCGCCCATCACCCGCTGCTCCCACGTCACCAGGTTCAGGTCACCGTTGTTCAGCACCATGACGACCAGCGTGGGGTTGGTCCAGTCCTTCCAGCGATGGGCGATAGTGATCAGTTCGTTGATGCCCAGCATCTGCATGGCGCCGTCGCCCACCAGCGCGATGACCGGCCTGTCGGGATAGGCCACCTTCGCCGCGATGGCGTACGGCACGCCGCAACCCATCGTGGCCAGCCCGCCCGACACAGATCCCATCATGCCCGCCTGAATGTCGACGTTGCGCGCGTACCAGTTGGCGGCCGAGCCCGAATCGCACGTCAGGATGGTCTGCGGCGGCAGCCGCTTGGACAGCTCCAGGAACGGCCGCTGGGGATTGATCGGCTTGGCGTCGACCATGGCGCGGGCATGCACCGTCTCGCGCCAGGCGGACACCTGCTTTTCTATCCGGTCACGCCAGCGGCGCGCTTTCTTGGGTTCCAGCAGCGGAATCAACGCCTCCAGCGTCAGCCGGCTATCACCCACCAGGCCGATTTCGACGGGATAGCGCAGACTGAGCTTGCGCCCGTCGAGGTCGATCTGCACCGCGCGCGCCTGGCCTTCCGGGGGCAGGAATTCCGCATACGGAAACGACGTCCCCACCATCAATAGCGTGTCGCACTCGTTCATCATGTCCCAGCTGGGCTGCGTGCCCAGCAGGCCGATGGCGCCCGTCACATAAGGCAGGCTGTCCGGCAGCACGGCCTTGCCCAGCAGCGCCTTGGCCACGCCCGCGCCCAGCAGCTCGGCGACCTGGCTGACCTGTTCGCCCGCCTGCAGCGCGCCGGCCCCGACCAGGATCGCCACCTTTTCGCCGCGATTCAGGATGTCGGCGACGTTGCGCAGCGCGTCCGGCCCCGGCACGGCGGCGTGGGATGTGATGCCGATGCCCGTGTGCACCGTGCCGTGCTCGCGCGGCGGCACCGGCACGGCCGGCAGATCCTGCACGTCGTTCGGAAAGATGACGCAGGTGACGCTGCGGCGCTCCAGGGCGATGCGCATGGCGCGATCCACCATGTGACGCGCCTGCTCGGCGGTCGTCGCCATCTGCACGTAGTCGTGCGCGACATCCTTGAACAGGCTGATCAGGTCGACCTCCTGCTGGTAGTCGCCGCCCAGTGCGCTGCGCGCCTGCTGCCCGACCAGCGCAACTACCGGCTGGTGATCCAGCTTGGCGTCGTACAGACCATTGAGCAGGTGGATGGCGCCCGGCCCCGACGTCGCCAGGCACACCCCCACCTGACCGGTGAACTTTGCGTGCGCGCAGGCCATGAATGCCGCGCTTTCCTCGTGACGGGCCTGTATGAATTCCAGCGGCTCCTCGGTGCGGCCGAAGGCGCCGATGAGCCCGTTGATGCCATCGCCGGGGTATCCGTACACCTTGCGCACACCCCACTGCGACAGCCGCTTCAACACGAAGTCCGACACTGTTTCCATACATTTCTCCCGGCGGTCGTCGTTGAAAGCGACTGCATTCAGCAACCGCCGTTCCTGGCCCCGATGGGAATTTGGGGGGTCGTG